>ENA-UOOE01000432-UOOE01000432.1-fermentation-metagenome-genome-assembly--contig:-NODE-432-length-41275-cov-57.334910_pt1 | contig 41275 bp, 35 predicted proteins | sample MGYA00245776_ERZ724021 | MGnify/ENA primary metagenome ERZ724021 (study PRJEB28704, sample SAMN03018321) | fermentation metagenome | biome: anthropogenic terrestrial biome; feature: soil; material... | reverse complement strand
CCCAGACGTCGCAAAAGCCAAAATAAACCCACTCTTACATTACATTAAATACGGATCCAAAGAAAACCGCAACCCCAACCCTTATTTTGACAGCAAATGGTACCTAAAAAACAACCCAGACGTCGCAAAAGCCAAAATAAACCCACTCTTACATTACATTAAATACGGAATATCAGAAGGTCGTAAAGTATATCCTGCTTTAAATGAAACAGAAAAATTTATTTTTGAATTAAAAAGATTGAATTTAAACAACAAAAACAAAAAAAGGATATTATATGTTATACATAAAGGGGGTGGTGGTACTCCTTATACTAATGAAGATCTTATGAGACATATTCAAAACGAATTAGACTGTTACGTACTCACATCGAACACCAAAGAAATAAAATTATGGCAATATAAAAATAACAATTTTATAGAAATTTATTCATGGCATATTAAATCTAAATGGTCAGCAAAAAACTTCTATAACCCAGAATTCAGAGACATATACTTCAATGTACTGAAAGAAATAAAAATAGACATAGTACATATTAGGCATTTGTTTAAGCATACTTTTGATTTACCAGAAGTTGCAACAAGTCTAGGAATACCTTTAATAATATCATTCCATGACTTCTATTACATATGCCCATCTCTCAATTTGCTTGATGAAAATAATAATTATTGTGCTGGAAAATGCACCCCCGGACAAAAACAATGCAAAGTACCGCTTGAAGAATTAAAGGACATTCCTCAATTGAAAAAATTTGTAAGTAGATGGAAAAACGAATCTTTCAAGATTCTTTCAAAAGTAAAAGAATTAATAGCTCCATCAATGGTTGTAAAACAGATTTATAGTTCTGTATATCCAGAATTATCTGAAAAAATTAAAGTAATTGAACACGGCAGAGACTTTAAACCCATAGATGATATTACACAATTTTATGAACCGCCATCCACCAATAAACCAATTAAGATATTAGTTCCAGGAAATATTAATATTGCAAAAGGTGGAGAATTAATCAAAAATATTAAAAAAGAAGATAAAAACTCCAAATTGGAATTCCATTTCATAGGCTCTTTACAAAGTAATTTGAGATTACAAAATTATGGAATCTACCACGGGCCTTACAAAAGAGAAGATTTTAATAAATTAGTAAACGATATTAAACCATCGTTCATAGGAATCTTTTCTATTTGGCCTGAAACTTACTGCCATACCTTATCTGAGGCTTGGAGTTGTGGAGTACCTGTATTAACAACCAAATTAGGAGCTCAGGAGGAAAGATTAAACAAAACCGGTGGAGGATGGTTCATAGATCATAAAAATCCTTTAAAGGCCTATAAAAAAATAATAAAAATAGCAAATTCACCCAAAGAATATAATCAGGTTATCAAAAAAATAGAAAAAATAACCTTCAAAAGCACAGAAGAAATGGCAAACGAATATAAAAACATATATTCTTACATCCTAAACGAGAATTGTACCAAATTTTTAGAGTATTCTCATACTCAAATAAATAATATTCTTAATGCTTTAAGTAATAAAATTTCAGTTATTATCCCGATTTATAATGCTTATGAGGAAACTAAAGAATGCATAGATAATGTACTTGGAAATACTAAAATTCATTATGAACTGATTTTAGTTGATGATTGTAGTCCTGATGAACGGATTGGAGTGTTATTAAATAAAATGGAAAGTATTTCGCAAGTAAAAGTTATTCATAATAATGAAAATAAAGGATTTGTTAAAAGTGCTAATATTGGGATTCAAAATTCAAATAATGACATTGTACTATTAAATAGTGATACCAAAGTAACACCGAAATGGTTGCAGAAACTAGTGGCAGCTGCTTATTCTGATGATAGAATAGGGACCGTGACCCCATTTTCAAATGCTGCTGGAGCTTTTTCAGTACCAGAATTAGGTGAAAATGAAATTCCTTCATTTTTAACCCTTGAAGAAATGGCTTCATTAGTAGAAAAGGTATCTGATAACATTAACATGGAAGTTCCTACAGGTAATGGTTTTTGTATGTTTATTAAGCGAGAAACCATAAATGATGTGGGAATCTTCGATGAAAAAAATTTTGGTAAAGGTTACGGTGAAGAGAATGATTTTTGTATGAGAGCTATTGAAAAATCTTGGAAAAATATCATAGATGATTCAACTTATATCTATCATAAGGGTAGTTCATCATTTTCAAACAGCAAAGAAAGATTAATGAAAAAAAACAGAGCAATTCTCGATAAAAAACATCCTAGTTATACTAAAAAAGTTCATGAATTTTTATCATCCCATGAATATGAAAATATTCGTAATAAAGTTAAAACAAAATTGGAAAATAGGGAATTTAGTAAAAAAAGGATATTATATGTTATACATAAAGGGGGTGGTGGTACTCCTTATACTAATGAAGATCTTATGAGACATATTCAAAACGAATTAGACTGTTACGTACTCACATCGAACACCAAAGAAATAAAATTATGGCAATATAAAAATAACAATTTTATAGAAATTTATTCATGGCATATTAAATCTAAATGGTCAGCAAAAAACTTCTATAACCCAGAATTCAGAGACATATACTTCAATGTACTGAAAGAAATAAAAATAGACATAGTACATATTAGGCATTTGTTTAAGCATACTTTTGATTTACCAGAAGTTGCAACAAGTCTAGGAATACCTTTAATAATATCATTCCATGACTTCTATTACATATGCCCATCTCTCAATTTGCTTGATGAAAATAATAATTATTGTGCTGGAAAATGCACCCCCGGACAAAAACAATGCAAAGTACCGCTTGAAGAATTAAAGGACATTCCTCAATTGAAAAAATTTGTAAGTAGATGGAAAAACGAATCTTTCAAGATTCTTTCAAAAGTAAAAGAATTAATAGCTCCATCAATGGTTGTAAAACAGATTTATAGTTCTGTATATCCAGAATTATCTGAAAAAATTAAAGTAATTGAACACGGCAGAGACTTTAAACCCATAGATGATATTACACAATTTTATGAACCGCCATCCACCAATAAACCAATTAAGATATTAGTTCCAGGAAATATTAATATTGCAAAAGGTGGAGAATTAATCAAAAATATTAAAAAAGAAGATAAAAACTCCAAATTGGAATTCCATTTCATAGGCTCTTTACAAAGTAATTTGAGATTACAAAATTATGGAATCTACCACGGGCCTTACAAAAGAGAAGATTTTAATAAATTAGTAAACGATATTAAACCATCGTTCATAGGAATCTTTTCTATTTGGCCTGAAACTTACTGCCATACCTTATCTGAGGCTTGGAGTTGTGGAGTACCTGTATTAACAACCAAATTAGGAGCTCAGGAGGAAAGATTAAACAAAACCGGTGGAGGATGGTTCATAGATCATAAAAATCCTTTAAAGGCCTATAAAAAAATAATAAAAATAGCAAATTCACCCAAAGAATATAATCAGGTTATCAAAAAAATAGAAAAAATAACCTTCAAAAGCACAGAAGAAATGGCAAACGAATATAAAAACATATATTCTTCACATTTAACTAAATAAAATCATAATTATCCTAAATTATATGAACAAAGATTTAGAACTAACAAATGATCGTATTTAAAATCTAAAATTTTTTTGGGATATCTTTTAATTTTAAAGAGGATATTCCTGCATCGATTAGAAAAAGGAAGATTAGATTAAGTGGTAATATGAAAATTACAATCATCGGAACAGGCTATGTAGGTTTAGTCACAGGCACATGTTTTTCAGAAATGGGAAACCATGTTTACTGCGTTGATATTGATGATGGAAAGGTTGAAGATCTGAAAAAAGGCATAGTACCCATATACGAACCAGGTCTAGAGTACATGGTCCGTAAAAACCATGAAAATGGAGATCTTCATTTCACAAAAGATTTAAAAGAAGGTTTAGATAATTCAGACGTATGCTTTATCGCAGTTGGAACTCCTATGGGAGAAAAGGGTTGTGCCAACCTCAAATATGTTCTGGAAGCTGCAAAGGATGTTGGCAGGTTAATGTCACACGACATGATCGTTGTTGACAAGTCAACGGTGCCTGTTGGTACAGCTGATAACGTAAAAAACACCATAAACAAAGAACTCAAAAAAAGGGATGTTAATTACAAAGTCAACATGGTTTCCAACCCTGAATTCTTAAAAGAAGGGGCTGCAGTTGAAAACTTCATGCGCCCCGACAGGGTGGTAATAGGTTCAGATGATGAAGAGGTAACTGAAACCATGAGGGAACTGTACGCCCCTTTCATCAGGAACCATGAGCGATTCGTGACCATGGACATCCACAGTGCAGAAATGACCAAATATGCAGCTAACGCCATGCTTGCAACACGTATTTCATTCATGAACGAAATTGCAAACATCTGTGAAAGTGTCGGTGCAGATATCAACAAAGTTAGGCTTGGAATAGGTAGTGATAAAAGGATAGGCTACAGTTTTTTATATGCCGGCTGCGGTTACGGTGGAAGCTGCTTTCCAAAGGACGTGCGTGCCCTCATAAAAACATCCGCAGATCATGGGTATTATCCTTCAATTTTGAGGGAAGTTGATTCAGTCAACAATAAACAGAAGATGGTGCTTGTAAACAAGGTACGGAAACGATTCGGTGAGGATCTTTCAGGACGCAGCTTTGCCCTTTGGGGACTTTCATTCAAACCAGAAACTGATGATATGAGAGAAGCTACATCGCTCGTTGTTGTGAATGAACTGACAAGAAGAGGGGCTAAAATTCAGGCCTACGACCCAAAGGCCATGGATGCTGCCAGAAAATACTATTTCAAAGACAATACCAACGTGGAGTTTTCGAAAAGCAAGTACGATGCAGTAGACGGTGCAGATGCTTTACTGCTCGTAACAGAGTGGAAGGAATTCAGAAGTCCAGATTTTGATGAAATAGTTAAGAGAATGAAAAATAGAATAATCTTTGACGGCAGGAACCAGTACAACAAGGAAATGATTATGGATATTGGCTTTGAATACCACCAGATAGGTAATAAAAACTAAAGTTTATTTTATTTTTTTAACTACCAATTTTATACAGAAAAACAAATAATACCATAAAAAATAGGGATTTTTTCAATGAACAGTGAAATATTCAACCATAGATTTTTTGTAAATTTCAGGAGATATAGGTTTCTGCTCAGCCAGCTTGTGAGAAGAGACATAAAGATCAAGTACCGAAGATCAGTTCTGGGAATATTCTGGAGCTTTTTGGAACCACTTCTCAGTATGGTCGTACTGACGATAATATTTTCAACCCTTTTTAAACATACTATATCTAATTTCCCAGTTTATTACCTTACAGGGATGTTAATGTACCAGTTCTTTGCAGGTGGAACCAATGCAGCTATACGTTCTATTAAAAGCAATTCGTCAATAATGAAAACAATTTACGTTCCCAAATATATGTATTCTTTATCAGCAATTTTATCGAATTTTGTAACTTTCCTCCTTTCAATGATAGTTTTATTTATGATTATGCTTGTAACAAATGCCCCTTTCACGATTTACATAATATTTGCAAGTTTACCCATACTCGCACTTCTACTTTTAACAATAGGACTTGGCCTTATCTTAGCCACTGTAAATGTATTCTTCAGAGATATAGAACATTTTTACGGAGTTTTTTTAATGTTGTTGATGTATGCAATGCCCATATTTTACCCTGCTGACATTGTGCCTGCAAACTTCAGGTTCATACAGTATTACAACCCACTTTATGCAGTCATTCAGTGCTGTAGAAGTTCATTTCTGTATGGAACACTTTACAACCCAATACATTTGCTCTTTGCAATGGGATCAGGTATAGTAGCACTTTTAATAGGAATTGCAGTTTTCTACAGGTACCAGGACAGGTTTATACTCTACGTTTAAGGTGATTATTTGAAAGAAACAGTTATAAAAGTTGAAAATGTTGGAATGGAGTTCAACTTAAGCCAAGAAAAGGTTGACAACCTCAAGGAGTACGTCATTAAATTCATCAAGAGAGAATTAAGATTCCAGCCGTTCTGGGCCCTTAAAAATGTTTCTTTCGAGGTTAAAAAAGGAGACAGACTTGGAATTGTTGGGCTGAACGGTGCAGGTAAAAGTACCCTGCTCAAATTGATAGCCGGGGTCATGAAGCCCACAGAGGGAAATATAACTGTGAAGGGAAAAATATCCCCTCTACTATCTTTAGGTGCAGGTTTTGACCCTGATTACACTGGAAGGGAAAACATTTTCCTTAACGGTGCAATGCTGGGGTACTCCAAGAAGTTTCTGGAGAGCAAGTTCAAGGGTATAGTTGAATTTTCAGAGCTTGAGGAATTCATAGATGTTCCATTAAAGAATTATTCCAATGGTATGAGGGCCAGACTCGGTTTTTCAATTGCAACCAGCGTACAGCCGGAGATATTGATCTTAGATGAGGTTCTATCCGTAGGTGATATAAAGTTCCAGGAAAAAAGTTATAAAAAGATGGAATCATTGATTGGTGGGAATGTAACACTCCTATTCGTATCGCACTCCGTAGATCAGGTGAAAAAATTCTGTGATAAGGCAATATGGCTTCACAAAGGTCAGATAATGACTCACGGTTCAGCTGAAGATGTCTGTGATATTTACACTGAATGGACACGTAAAAAGTAGTTGGGAGTATGCAGATGGTAAAAAATGTAACGGTTATCATCCCCAACCTCAACGGGAAAAACTTCCTCAAAGCTTGCCTTGAGTCTTTAGTAAGGCAGGATATTCCATTGGAAGTCATCGTAGTAGACAATGCCTCCGAAGACGGGAGTGCAGATTACATAAAAGAAAAGTATCCAGATTTCAGATTAATAGAAAACAGCAAAAATCTGGGCTTTGCAGCCGCAGTCAACCAGGGGATCCGGGCTTCAGAAACTGATTATATTTTCCTTTTAAACAACGACACTGAAATAGAAAGAAACTGCATCTTAAATCTCGTAAAGTGCATTGAAACCGATAAGAACATCTTTGCAGTTTCCTCCAAGATGATCCAGCACCAAAACAGAAAAATAGACGATGCAGGCGATGATTACACCCTTCTGGGCTGGACCAAAAAAATTGGTAATGGGAGGTCTCCAGATATTTACACTGAAAGGAGGGATGTTTTCAGTGCCTGTGGAGGGGCAGCCCTCTACAGAAAAAAGATCTTCAAAGAAATTGGCTGCTTCGATGAAAACTTCTTCGCCTACCTGGAAGATGTTGACATAGGTTACAGGGCCCGGCTTCACGGTTACAAGGCCATTTATTGTCCTGAAGCAGTGGTTTACCACCAGGGCAGCGGGACCAGTGGAAGTAAGTACAACAAATTTAAGGTGAAGATATCTGCAAGGAACAACGTCTACCTTCCCTACAAAAACATGCCCTGGCCGCAGCTGGCTTTGAACTTCGTATTCCTGCTTTTAGGATACTTCATAAAGTACATTTTTTTTCTTAAGAAGGGTTATGGGAAAGATTACATGGCTGGCTTGAAGGAAGGATTTAAATGTCGTCATGATTTAAATAGAATAAAGTATGATAAGTACAGATTCAGCAACTATCTGAAAGTGGAGTGGCTTCTCGTTAAGGGCACCGTGAAATTTGTTTTCCCATGACCTTTTTACGAAAAATGAAAGGGAATAAGAAAACTTGAAGATCTTCAAAGAAAGATTTTATTTAATCAAAGAAAGCCCCAATAAAACAGATAATTTCGTTGAACTATCCAGAATGATAAAGGCAGCTTAATTAGAAAATACAAGTGCCATGATTCATTATGGTTCCTGATAGAGACATCCCCACATGAAGGAGGGTTAAAATGGATTTATCTATCATAGTGGTAAATTACCAAACCTACGATCTGACCAAACAAACCTTAGAATCAATTTTAAAAAGGAATCACTCCTTCAGCTATGAGATATTTTTGGTGGACAATGCATCGGGTGACGGCAGTCTTGAAAGGTTGAAGGAACACTTTTCAAAGGAAAGAAAGCAGGGAACAATCCGTTTTATTGAAAACAATGAAAACGTTGGGTTTGCCCATGCAAACAACCAGGCACTGAAAAAAGCAGATTCAAGTTACGTGCTTCTTCTAAACTCCGACACAGCAGTTCTGGACGACTGCCTGGAAAGATGCATGGAGTACATGGAAAATAACAGTGAAATCGGTGCTTTAGGATGTAAAGTTCTCCTTCCAGACGGCACATTGGATAAAGCATGCCGGAGAAGTTTTCCGACTGTTGCTGTTTCATTCTGGAGGATGACGGGTCTTTCACGCATTTTCCCCAAGAACAAACATTTCGGGCGCTACAACCTCACTTATCTGGACGAAAACAAAACCTACGAGGTTGAATGTATTGTAGGGGCTTTCATGCTCGTAAGATCCAAAACCATCAAAGACGTGGGGCTTCTGGACGAAAACTTCTTCATGTACGGGGAGGACATAGACTGGTGCTACCGCATGAAGCTGAAAAACTGGAAGGTGGTTTACTACAGTGATGCTCAAGTATTCCACTATAAAGGTGGAAGCATCAATAAAAAAGAAAAACCAAAAATAATCTATGAATTTTATAGAGCTATGTACATATTCTATGGAAAACATTATAAAGATCATTACCCAAAGTGGGTAACAGCAATCACATATATGGGAATATGGAGCATGTACTCTTTGAAGAGGTCTGTAAATTTCTTCAGGAGGCATGCCTGAAAAAAAGGGATAAAATGATCAGAGAAAATCAGAGATTTTTCAACGCATTTCTAGTTATCACAGACATGACCATAATAACATTTTCGTTGATATTCGCATGGTACTTACGATTTGAAACAGATTTACTGGGTTTTGGTTACAGTATCTGGAAACTCAAATATTACAGCATCTTGATACTTATACTTCCCATTTACATTTTCCTTTACTATTCTTTTGGACTTTACAATCCCAAAAGAACTGAAAACTTTGATTTAGAGTTAAAACAGATTTTAAAAGTGAATGTTATTGGTTTACTGGCGGTAATTACTTTACTGTACCTAATTAACATTCAAAACTATTCGAGGTACCTGCTGGCACTCTTTGCACTTTTCAGCACGGTATTTTCAATCAGCGAAAGGTTTGTTCTCAGGGAATTGCTGCGATTTATGCGAAGCAAGGGACGTAACGTTAGATATATCCTTGTAGTAGGTGCAGGTGAGCTTGGAGAGAAGTTTGCATCTAAGATCCGGGAGAACAGTTACATAGGGTACCATATAATTGGATTTCTTGATGATAACCTTGAAGTAGGCCATAAAATTTTGGATTCAGAGGTCATAGGAACCATTGGAGACCTGGAAAAGGTTATCATGACAAATATTGTTGATAAAGTTATTTTAACAGTATCATCAAGGCACTACGAGGTTATAGAAAACATCGTGGACAAAGTTGAAAAACACGGTGTTAAAGCTGAGATAGTTCCAGATTACTACAGGTACTTCCCTGCAAAGCCCTGCTTGGAAATGGTGGATGATATTCCTGTTATAAATATCAGATACGTGCCCCTGGATAATTACTTCAACAAAACCTTGAAGAGATTTGTAGACATCATTTTAGCTCTTGTGGGCATTATCATAACATCCCCCATTCTAATTATCACAGCAGTTATGGTGAAAATCACCTCTCCAGGACCTGTGATCTTTAAACAGAACAGAGTAGGTCTTAACAAAAAACTGTTCAGCATATACAAGTTCAGAAGTATGAAAGTTCAGGACAAGGAACAGGAGAAGTACAGCTGGAGCACACGGAAGGATCCACGTAAAACCAGGGTCGGTTCCTTCATCAGAAAAACCAACATCGACGAACTGCCCCAGTTCTTCAACATACTGAAGGGTGACATGAGTTTAATAGGTCCAAGACCGGAACGTCCATACTTTGTGGAAAAGTTCAGGGATGAAATTCCCAAATACATGGTCAAGCACTACGTAAGACCCGGAATGACGGGTTGGGCTCAGGTTAACGGTTGGAGAGGAAACACATCCATTGCAGAAAGAGTAAGATATGATATATATTACGTTGAGAACTGGAGTTTCCTATTTGACGTTAAAATATTCTTCATGACGTTTTTAAATGCATTTAAGAACGCATACTAAAGATCTCACACCATGGATCTGAATATTTAATCTAAAAATCCAGACAATTATTAAAATGATTTTGTTTTTATTTCATACCTTTTTTTTATCCTGCATTTTTTTAGATTGAAATTCTTGAATTTAAATACAAAGTTCTACATGGATTATTTAAGGTTAAGGCATGTCTATGCTTTAAATCCAGGCGAACTATAACGAAATGCATAGTTACATTTTTGCACCAATAAAAGATAAGAGCAATGGGTGGGAAGAAACCAATTTTTGGTTAAAACACACCTCCTCGTGTTATGCACGTTTATAAGAACCATATAAGCAAAAAATTGATAAAATTAGGAAAATAAGAAATTTAAAAAAAAATGACTTTAAAAAGAGTTCTCCTCAATCATTAAGTGGATCTTCATGCCCACAAACAACCTTAACTTCAGGATGCTCCTTCAAAAACTTTAAAATCTTATCAAGACTTTGTTGAGCCATTTTCACGTTCCACGTATAATCGGAGGATGCCACACCCAGTTCAAGCCCCTCCCTGATAAAGCAGGCATCTGCTGTGAGAAGAACTGGCCCTTCAAGGCCGTTAACAACAAAAGACATGTGTCCACGGGTGTGGCCTGGTGTTAAAACAGCCCAGAGCGAACCGTCACCCAGTAAATCCGCGCTCGGCCCCAGCGGATGTATCGGTTCTACAGTAGAAAAGTCAACTTCATGAAGGTTTACTCCTTTAAGGTAGTTTCCATAGAGAAATGGTTTGTACTCGGGATATTTTTCACCCTTTCCCACCACGTAGGGGATGTTTTTTGGAAGTTCACGAACCCCTGCCATGTGATCCGAATGCAAGTGACTTAAAAAAACTCCTTTAAGTTTTACCTGATTTTTCTTAAGGTGAAATGCAATGCTCTGGTTTTCATTCTGGTGAAATTCATCTGCAAGGAACCCTGCAAAGAGTCCCCGTACATTTCCCCTTGGATCTTTACAGTAAGAGGCGTCAAGACCTGCATCTATCAGATAATCTCCAAACTCTTCATGGTGTATCCAATGGGCCATTACTGGAACTTCCAGCTCCCCATCCTCAAGATCATGAATCCTTGGATGGTTTGGGTTGATGGTCCCGCGCCTGTTTATAATCACAGTACCTGTTTTAAAGCTTTGAAAAGTTACAGGGCCGGGTTTTCTAAAAATCTCAGTCCAACTTTTCATTGAACTTTTTTTAACTGGAAATATGCTCCTTTTCATGTTTACAACCTTAACTCCCTAAATGTTTTAGTATACTTATTTATTCTGGTTTTTTATATTACTTTCTGGAAAATTTCTAAAAATCGTGCCAAAAATGAAACAACATCAAAAAATTATTTAAAACCTGAAAAGTTTGAAAAAATTGATTATAGACAAGTTAATGGAATAGTTAGTTAAATGAATTAACGTTTGAACAATGAATTAAAGATGAAACACGAAAAAAAGCATTGAAAATAAAAAAATCAGGACTTTAAAAGAAAATTAAAGGTTTTCTAAAAGAAAATTAAAGGAACTAGATTTAGATTAAAGGAATTAAATCCAAATCTTAAAAAGATTGAAGAAACTTTAAGAACTTAAGCTTCTTAGTGACCCTTAATCCTTTTAATCTTAATGTTTTTAATCCTTTTAGTGCCCTTAATTCCTTAATTAACTTTTCCCAATCTTAATCTGAAGTTTCACCGAAACAACTGTCCAGAACCTCTTTTTCAGGCGGCTTGGTTAAAAGGCTCACAAGAACTGTCACCACAAATGCTAGGGGCAGTGCAACCACAATTGGATCAACAACAGGCCATGGCATGGTTTTTATAAGCACTGTGCTGCCTGTAATCAATTTGCAAAGCCCTATACCTGCTGCCTCTTTTTGATGGACGAACAAAAGCCAGAAAAGACTCACGAAGGTCCCTGTCAGAAGTCCAGCTATTGCACCTGGTTTGGTTGCGCGTTTCCAGAAGAGTGCGCATGCAAACATTGGCAGAAACGCTGACGCACACAGTCCAAAGAATATAGATGTTCCCTGGGCCACCACACTTCCCGGAAGGATAAATGCAAGTACCACTGCAATTATTATTGAAATCAGAATTCCAACACGTGTTATTGTAACTGTTTTTCCAGCCTTGCCCTTGAGCGTTTCATATATATCATGACCTGCAGCCGTTCCCTGAACATGGAACTGGGCGCTGATGGTTGACATTGCTGCCGCAAGGAGTGTTAACATGAAGAGATATGAAAACCATTCAGGCATGGCCCTGTTGATGTAAAGCGGTATTATTGAGTCAACATTACCATTTACAGCCTGCACAGCCAGCTGCCCAAAGTGCTGGAAGAAGTAAACGTTTGATAATGAACCCACGATGTAAGCTGTGAAGGTCATGACAAATATGAAAACTCCTCCTATGAGCACTCCCTGGTTTAGCTCTCTGTCAGATTTTACTGTCATGAACCTCACTGCAAGCTGGGGCTGGGCAAGGGCACCTATTCCCACGCCGAGTATCACACTGGACACCAGTGTCCACCACCATGCACTTCCAAGCACTGGAAAAGCAGTCCATCCTGTTCCTCCCTGGGCCGCTACAGCAGCTGGTGTAAGGTACGCCATGTTTGTAAGGGTCTGATGGGCAACTGTCACACCTCCAAGTGTCCAGTAAATTGTACCGAGCAAAATTAACATTCCAACAAACATTATAGTTCCCTGGAGGGCGTCCGTATACATAACGCCCTTTATACCACCAAATATAACGTAAACTCCAATTATGGCGGCCATTATGAGCAGCGCAATGTCGAAGTTCATTGCAAGTGTGGTTTCCATGAACCTGGCTGCACCTATAAGAACAACAGATGCATAGAGCGGCATGGCTCCAAATATAACTATTCCGCTGAAGTACTGGATGAACTTGCTGTCAAATCTCCGGGATAAAAACTCTGGGAACGTTAAAGCGCCCATTTTCTTTCCCATTTTCCTTGTGCGTTTTCCAAAAAATACGAATGCTATGAATATACCCACTAAAATGTTTAAGAATACAAGCCACAGGATTCCCATTCCGAACTGCCCTGCAACACCTCCAAAACCCACAATGGCCGCCGTGCTTATAAATGTCGCCCCGTAGCTCAATGCCATGATGTATGGGTGGGTGTTTCTGCCTGCAACCATGTAATCTTCAGAGCTGCTGGTTCGCTTCCAGGCAACGTATCCAACGTAACCCACCATGAGGAGGTATATCAATACAACTACACTGAACATTAAAAGATTCATAATCCGCCTCCTTAATCTTGTCTTATCTCCATTTTTACAATTTAAGGCGTTTTAAAGGGGTGTACTAAATCAATAAATGATATCGAAGAAATAGATAAAACCATGAAAAATATTGTCTCATTAACCCTTCCTTAATTCTATGCCTTATTTTTATTCATTTTTCTACAAGCCTCTATTAACCATGCCACTATAAAAATGTTTAAGACCAACGCTTTCTTTTTATACATGGCACTCTTCCTATGTGAAAGCTGGAAAAAATTAGTAAAAAAAATTATGGTAAGCTTTATAAATCTTTCCTCCATAATTTTCAAATGGAATTTTTAATCAATATTTTTCAATGGCTTTTGATAATGAAATTCTTTAAAAAATAATGCATTAAAAAATGGTTAAGCAGAATTTATAGGTTGTAAAAGGGATCAAATCCCAAAAAGGATAATAAATTACAATTTATGTTGAAGGACCAGAACACGATTAATTCTTTTAAAACCATTGAGGACCAGAAATAGTATGTTTCAAGATTTTACAACTTAAATGTACAGCAGGGGATAGAATGATCTGGAATGAAGAAGTAGAATGTATGTCAAATGAAGACAAGAAAGAGTTACAGCTTAAACGATTACAGGATGTTGTTAAGAGAGCCTACAAAAATGTACCCTACTACAAAAAACGTTTTGATGAAGAAGGAATCCATCCGGGGGATATAAAGACTTTGAAGGATATAGAAAAGATTCCATACACCACCAAAACGGATTTAAGGGGGGCTTATCCCTTTGGAATGTTTGCTGTTCCACGAAAGGAGATAGTTGAGGTGCACACATCTTCAGGGACGACTGGAAAACCCACAGTATCGGGTTACACAAGAGGAGACCTTGAAATCTGGAGCGAATGTATGGCTCGAGGTTTAACCATGGCAGGAGTTACAGATGAGGATGTTATCCAGAACACCCACGGGTACGGCCTTTTCACCGGCGGTTTCGGAGTTCACTACGGTGCCCAGAAGATCGGGGCAACCGTGATCCCAATCTCAACGGGACAGTCAAGAAGGCAGATGGAGATCATGCGGGACTTTGGTACAACCTTCCTGGTTGTAACACCCTCCTACGGGCTTTACCTTGCAGAGGAATTCATGGACGACGGTGTGAACATGAACGACCTGAAACTGAAGGCCATAGGATTTGGTGCTGAAGGATGGACCCAAGAAATGCGTGAAAAGCTTGAAGAAAAGTTCAACGCCCCAGCATACAATATATATGGATTAACAGAGGTTATGGGTCCTGGTGTGGGTATTGAATGTGCCGAACAGGACGGACTGCACATATTTGAGGATCACTTCTACCCTGAGATCATAGACCCCCAGACCCTTGAAACACTGCCTGACGGGAAGAAGGGAGAACTTGTAATTACAACACTGACGAGAGAGGGCATGCCCCTTCTAAGATTCCGTACAAAGGATATCACAACCCTGAGAAGAGGTAAATGTGGATGTGGCAGGACGCTTGTAAAGATGGACAGAGTTACAGGACGTTCAGATGACATGTTGAAGATCAGGGGAGTTTCAATCTTCCCGTCCCAGATAGAGAAGGCACTTCTCCAGATAGACGGACTGGAACCCCACTACCAGATCATAGTTACAAGGCCGGAACAGCTTGATGAACTGGAAATTCAGGTTGAGGCATCCCAAAAACTCTTTTCAGACGAAGTTAAAGAACTTGTGGGCATAACCCGAAAAATCGAAGAACGTGTCCACAGTGAAATTGGTTTAAGGGTTAATGTAACACTTGTAGAACCAAGAAGCCTCCCCAGAAGTGAGGGTAAAGCTGTCAGAGTTATAGATAAAAGGGATTTATAGGTTTCACTTTTAAACATGAAATCATAGGCATGATACTGAAATCATAAAACGGATAAAAAAAACACGGAAGGATAAGCATGATAAAACAGCTGTCAATATTTTTGGAAAATAAGAAGGGTAGAATGTGGAAAGCACTGGATGTTCTTGAAAAAGCAGAAATTAACATAAGGGCACTTTCACTTGCAGACACGTCAGATTTCGGAATTTTAAGACTTGTTGTACCGGAACCAGACAGAGCTCAGGAAGTGCTCGAAGAAAATGGATTTCTCGTTAAGGTAGGGGAAGTCATAGCTGTTGGAATCACAGACAAACCCGGAGGACTCAACAAGATCCTTAAGATCCTTAACAAGTCCGGTATAAACCTTGAATATCTTTACGCATTTGTTGAACAAAACAAGAACCGGGCAATTGTTGTTTTACACCCTGAAAACATTGATGCAGGACTTGAAGCACTTGAAAAGGGTAATGCTGATGTTTTAAGTGAGGAAGAGGTTTACAGCATCTGAACCTTCTTCAAATAATTTCTTTTAACTTCAAATTCTTTATCAAATCCATTTAACCTTATAAAATCTTTTAAGTCCAATCTTTTATCATCCCAGTTTATAAAACTAATTTTTTAAATCCAATACTTTGTCCAACTCTTATTAAAATTTTGTCCAACTCTTTTAAAATCATTTCGTTCAAAAAAAAAGGCAAAATTTGGTTAAAAATATCCAAAAAGAATGAATTTTTTTAAAATTAAAAAAGCTTTAAAAAAAGTTTTAAATGTTTTTAATGCTTTAAAAGCCCATATTCCCAAAATAGGTTCATATTCACATTGGTTAAACCAGATCAATTGAACTTAACACTATTTAAGAAAACGTTCAAAGTTACGGCAATTACTTTCAATCCACCTGAATCTTTTTGGACGACTGAAATCCTTTCTCAAACGCCTTCACGTTGATCTTCAAACTCTTCTCAGGCAGGTTGTTCTTCATGGCTTCCATTACAACCTTTTTATCCAGTGGGAAACCCGGAACAGCAACTGCACCACCCAGCATGACCATGTTCAGCGATAGAATGTGTCCTGCATCCTTTGCAATTTTTTCAGCGTCAAAGGCAAATACCTGAGCTGATTTGGATTTAATCTCGTCCACAATCACCTGAATATCTGGATAGGGGGCTGAACTTTCTTTAATGTTAAATGGATATGTGGGGGACGTGTTCATAACAACAGAAGCATTTTCATTTATCTTGGGAACTGCTCTCAATGCTTCAAGTGGTTCGAATGCAAGTAACATATCTGCTGCGCCTTTTTCTATAATTGGACTCTTTGCATCACCAAGTTTAAGTTCGGTTGATACCACACCTCCGCGCTGGGACATCCCATGTATCTCGCTCATCACAACATTCACACTGCTTTTCATTGCAGCTTCACCTATCACGATTGATGTTTTGATGATTCCCTGTCCACCGACACCTGAAATATAAATATTGTAAGATTTCATAGTTTATCTCCTCAAATTACATGTTTTATCATCTAAACCCTTGAACAGTACCATTAAATATTCAATTTAGTATCCAGAGGTTTAAAAAAGCTTTAAAATTATTGATTTTTTAAAGCTGTCTTCACCCCAATGGCCCTTTCAGGACACACCTGCAGGCATACGTTGCATTTTCTGCAGAGCAACTGGTCTATAATGATGGAGCCGTTGTGGCTTGAGATTGCAGGGCAGGCCAGCTCAAGGCATTTTTCACAGTTTTTACACTTTTCTTCAATAACCTCAAGATGGTAAACATCCCTCTTTTTCTGTTCTTTGCTTTTAATGAGCATGCAGGGGGATCTGGATATTAAAACTGCCACTCCATCATAATTTATTGCTTCTTCAATTGTTTCCTGTGATTTTTTCATGAAGAGTGGGTCTATGGTTTTTAAAAATTTAACTCCTGTGCCTTTCACAATATCTTCTATGGATATCTCAGGAGCCTCGTCCCCCATCCCATCAACAGGAATACCTGGGTTAGGCTGGCCCCCTGTCATTGCTGTGGTTCTGTTGTCCAGGATAACCAGCACAAACCTGTCTTTATTGTGCACAGCGTTCAGAAGCGGTGCTATTCCTGCATGGAAAAAGGTTGAGTCACCTATGAAACTCACTATTTTCTGGTTTGTGGCCTTTGAAAAGCCGCAGCTTGTGCCCACACTTGATCCCATTGATAGAAGGTAATCTGCTGCGTTGTAGGGTGCTGCAACCCCCAGAGTGTAGCATCCAATGTCGCTGGGGTGTACAACATTTTCAAGTCCCATGTCCTCAACCACCTTCCTGACCGAGTAATAGGTTGCCCTGTGAGGACATCCCGGGCAGAAGGTTGGTGGACGGGCTGGGATTGGTATCTCCGTTTCGGAAACCTCTTTTTGTTTCAGGTTTTTATTCAAAGCCCGGCTCAACCCTTCAAGGATTATGTCCGGACTGTACTCGTATATAGTTGGAAATGTGTCGTCGAGTTTGCCGTGGACCTGTTTTTTAAGTCCGTGCTTTCCAAGTACTGCGAGCACTTCCTTTTCCATCACAGGATCAACTTCTTCCACAACAACAACGCTTTCAAGGTTTTCCACAAATTTCAAGACCAGTTCCTCAGGGAATGGATAGGAAAGCGTGAGTTTCAGAACGTTTAAATCCAGATCATTCTCTTCAACAACATCCATGACGTAGTTGAATGCGCTTCCACTGGTTACAACACCAACTTTGCCGCCACGGTCAAATATTCTGTTTAAGGGGGAACTGCTGGCAACATCTGACATCTTTTCCATTTTCTCAACAAGCGTCCTGTGCATCTCTATTGCTGCCGCTGGGACTGGTACGAAACGTTTTGGATCCCGCTTGAAAAATCCTTTCTTTTTACCAGTAGATTCATCCCAATTACCCAGTTCCACCACTCCTCTCATGTGTGACACCCGTGTTGTGGTTCGCATAAGTACAGGGGTCTGAAATTCTTCTGATAACTCAAAACCATATTTCATCAGGTCTTTTATTTCCTGGGGGTTTGATGGTTCTAGCATTGGAACGTTTGCAATGCGTGCATAGTGCCTGTTGTCCTGTTCATTCTGGGATGAGAATATAGATGGATCGTCAGCTGAAAGGATCACCATACCTCCCCTAACACCTGTGTAGGCCAGGCTCATGAAAGAGTCAGCTGCAACGTTCATTCCAACGTGTTTCATGAAGGTGAATGACCTCAAACCTGATGCCGCTGCAGCTGCAGCCACTTCAAGAGCAACTTTCTCGTTGGCTGAGAACTCAAAGTAAAGACCAGCATCCTTTGCTATTCTGGATAGAACATCCCCAATCTCGGATGAGGGTGTGCCAGGATAGGTTGATGCAAGTCCAACTCCAGCTTCAAGGGCTCCCCGAACAGCTGCCTCGTTGCCCAGCATAAATAGCTTTTCATTTTCCTCTGCTGTCAGAACTTCTTTTATATTCATAAGATTTTCTCCTAAAAACTATGTTAAATACACAGATCACTGTTTCATGGCATAAAATGATTTAAATTTTCATATTATATCTTATAAGCAGTTATTTAATTTTAAAAATATTGATTAACACTTTTTTTAAACTTTATCTATTTTAACATGCAAATTCTGTTACGTAAACTGGATATTCATATTTTCTTTATATTTTCTTTTTGGAAACTGGGTAAACTAAATTCCTGTAATCCTTACCTAAATTAATTTACTTTACCTAAATTATTTAGATAACTACATTTAATTAGTTTACAGTTATTCTCAATATTAATTTACATTTGTAGCTTACATTCATGCAGATTTTATTACAATAAAACTATTCCAAAATATTCCAATAATACTCCCAGTTTAGGCCGGGGCCTTCAAAATATCTAAAAAAGGTAAATTAACGGTTTTTTAAATGAAGAACAAGGTTAAAATCTATGATCTGGATATTGAATATGAAGTTATTCACAGAAATGTTAAATATCCCAGATTAGAGCTTAAAACAGACAAGTTACGCCTCATATTGCCTGAAGGTTACAACGATCATGAAAAACTCGTTTACAAACATAAAAACTGGATATACAAGAAGATTTCAATTGTGAAAACCTCGATGGATGAAGCGAAAAATCGCAGTTTAAACCTCAAACGCAGCGAAGATGAATTCAGAGCCATTGTTATAGATTACATCGAAGAGATTTCAGGAGAGTTGAACGTGAACGTTAAGAAGGTTCGATTCAGGAAGATGAAGTCTCGTTGGGGAAGCTGCAGTTCCCAGGGAAACGTGAACATCAACAGTTACCTGAGATATCTTCCTTCCAGACTCATTGAATACGTCGTGTTTCATGAAATGGCCCACCTCATTGAAATGGGACACAACAAGCGGTTCCATAACATAATATCAACTAAATTCAAAAACCATGAAGAAATAGAGGGAGAACTTCTTGTTTACTGGCTTTTGATAAAAGAAACCATTCTAACCGCAAGTTAACCATAAAAAATCCCTTAAATTTAAAAAAAATGTTTTGTTTAAAATTAAATTTAAAAAAATTTTGAAAAAGGTGAACCTGTAAAGAAAATCTGAACTTAAAAGTTCTGAAGGTTGTGAAGTTAACTGGGGTTACAGTTATTTATAATACATTCATCTAATAAGTTAGTGAATATCGCAATGGGATCATGCAAAATGCAAGCGATAGAAAATTATAATCATAATTCATGAATAAAATTGAAAACTGGATTAAAAATCTAATTGAGTTTAAATCCCTCAGTTTAATCTAAATTAAAAGGTTTAAAATCATATAAAAAAATATACTGAGAACGTTCTTGATCAAAAAGAGCGTTTATTTGATCAAAAAATTCATTGATCAAAAGAATCAGCTTTTTTAAATATTAACTGGAGATGAACATGATAGAAATTAAAGTCCTAAGGTACAACCCTCAAAAGGACGAAAAACCCCATTTTGAAGGTTACAAAATCCAAAAAAAGGATAAGATGAAGGTGCTGGATGCCCTGAATTACATAAATGAGAAGTACAACGCAAACCTCGCGTACAGGTTCTCCTGTCGTGCAGGTCAATGTGGATCATGTGCTTTAAAGGTTAATGGAGAAGTTAAGCTTGCATGTAAGGCTGAAATAAAAGATGGTGATGTTTTAGAGCCTCTGGACTTTGAAGTGATTAAGGACCTTGTTGTTGACAGAAGTGAAGTTGAAGACAAGGTGAAAAGCATGAAACTCTTTCTGGAGGGTGAATGCGAGGTTGGTGAATGCCCCGCAGTTATAGACCCAAAAGAGTATGCTGATTCAAAGAAGCTTCGAAGCTGTATCGAGTGCTACTCATGTCTTTCAGCCTGTCCTGTTGTAAATGAAGTATCAGACTTTGCAGGACCGTACTTCATGCGTTACATCTCAAAATTTGCTCTAGATCCCCGAGACTGTGGAGATCGTGCCAGAGAAGGGTTCGATGAGGGACTTTACTCGTGTACCTCCTGTTCAAAATGTGTTGAGGTATGTCCAAAGGAGATAAACACCTTCGGAGGCGCCATAGAGAAGCTGCGTGAGATAGCCTGCCGTGAAGGTGTGGGACCCCTTCCTCCCCATAAGGACCTTAAAGAGTTGGTGGAAACAACCAAACGTTCTGTTAAACCCTCAGGCAAAGGTAAATATGGTGAAGGGTTTATAAAAACTCTTTCAAAGGGTAAAGGTAAAGTTCAGACCGAAGAAAATGGAATTCAAAGGGTTCATGAGAATGTAACTAAGGAACCTGAAAAAACCGAAACTTGCAAAAAGCCTAGAGTAGCATTTTTCACGGGTTGCATGGTTGACTACAGGCTCCCTGAAATTGGTGAAGCACTTATCAAGGTCCTGAAAAAACACGGCGTTGATGTGGAAGTGCCCGAAGGTCAGGTATGTTGCGGTTCACCACTGTTAAGAACTGGACAGACAGATATTGTAGCCGAACTTGCCAAGAAAAATTACGAAGCTTTAAAGGATTACGACCTGGTGATAACTGTTTGTGCAGGATGCGGTTCCACACTTAAAAATGATTATCCCCGTTACGGTGCCAACCTCAACGTAAAAGATATAAGCGAGTTTTTGGCTGACAAACTGAACACAAAAGATATGAAACCTGTCAACATGAGGGTAACCTACCATGATCCATGTCATCTTGCTAGGGGTCAGGGAATACGGGAAGAACCCAGATCCATACTCAAAAGAATAAAGGGTGTTGAATTTGTTGAGATGGAAAAACCTGACCAGTGTTGCGGTGCCGGTGGAGGTGTGCGTTCCGGTAAACCTGAAATAGCAGCGGGTTTAGGTACTAAAAAAGCTGAAATGGTCAGAGATCTTGATGTGGATGCCGTTGTGACCATATGTCCATTCTGCGAGTACAACATAGAGGACTGCCTTGGAAACAGTGGTATGAAAGATGTTAAGGTTTTGAATCTCCTCAAACTTCTTGAAATGGCCTACGATTGTTGATCTATCTTTTAATTTTCTAAAACAGTGTAAAAAGACCAATGTATAGATCAATGAGACAATTTTTAAAAAAATGTTAAAATCTAAGACTGCAAAGTGAAAAAATGATTTACGTAGTGTTTGTAGAACCAGAAACTCCTGGAAACATAGGTTTTCTTGCAAGAACAATGAAAAACTTTGGACTTTCAAATCTTGTACTTATAAACCCATGTGACATTGAAAATGATGCTTACTACAAGGCAATGCATGCAAAGGAAGTTATAACCAACCGCAAGACTTACGACTCACTTCAGGAATTCATTGAAAAAGAGGACATAGATTTCACAGTTGCAACCACCGGAGAAGCCGGGGGAAGTTACAACCTTCCCAGAATTGCTGTTACCCCTGAGCAGTTTGCAGAATCACTCAATGTAAATGGAAAGGTGGCTGTGGTATTTGGAAGGGAGGGTGATGGACTTACGAATAGGGAAATGTCCCTGTGCGATGTGGTTGTAAGCATTCCAACCCATGAAAATTATCCCATAATGAATATAAGTCATGCTGCTGCCATAGTATTCTATGAGATCTTCAAGAAGAAGGTTAAAAGCTGCCAGGTTGAGGATCTTGAAGAAGCCTCAAACCTTGAAAAAAATGACCTCCTGAACTGTATGGAAGAAATAATTGGAAAACTAGGATATCCACCTCATAAATGTAAAAATGCATTTTTGGTGTTTCGAAGGATAATAGGGAGGGCTTTCATATCAGAGAGGGAAGCTTACAATTTAAAGGGAACCTTCAGAAGGATAAACCAGAGGATAACCAAAAACCCCGAAAACAATGAATAAATCCAAATAAAAGCTGTGAACAACTAAAAATGTAAATTAAAATTTGATGGATTTTTAAGTGTTTGAAAGTGCTTAAGACTTTTAAGTGTTTGAAAGGTGCTTAAAATATATTTTACACATATACAAAAGGATTTAGATCAAAAGGAAGTAAAAACCCTTAAACATGCTAAAAAAAGATGAAAAAGGTGTTGTAGATGTTGTTCAGCCCACTGGATTTAATTGGCTTTTTAATATTTATACTTTTAATTTTCATGCTTCCATGGTTTTTAAGAGTGAGAGCACTATCATCCATTAACAGTTTCGCATTTGAACTTGAGGAAATGGTTGAACAAACAAAAAAATCCCTGATTAAAATTTGTAATGAGAAAGGAGTGCCTGATAAAGATCCATCTGAAAGCCTGGAAAATTTTCTTGAGTTTTTTGTAGTTACACCCGTTGATCTTGATCCAAATGGGATTATGAGAAAATATGAGAGGATTCTCAGCCTTGGGGAGGAACGGTTCAAACGCATGGCTCAAGTTATAGCACCAAAAGCTGATGGAGAATGGAGATCCAATATTGTAATGACCCTGAAAGCTGTTCTCAGCATAAATGGGGTTGCAAAGATGGTGAGACACAACCTTGAACTTGCAAAGAAAACAGGAAATATACAGATACTTTTAATGCTCCAGATGAACCTGCCAATGATAATGAGGATTGTGAAAGCCCAGTACGATGGAAGCCACGCATTTTCAGAGGGAAAACCTGTTGGGGATGGTTTAGGACCCCTTGTGGCTGGTGAGCTCTTGAAGGGTCTTTCTAGGGAAGATCTTCACAAGATGGATGATATGGTGGTATCTGAAATCCAGATAAACAAAAGAAACGTGATTGTGGCACGTGCAGAGGGTCCAGGTGCAAGACTTGGAAAAGTTGGTAAGGTCGTAACATCCATAATAAAAGAAAGGAACATCAAACGGGTTATAACGGTTGATGCATCTGCAAAGCTTGAGGGTGAAAAAACAGGGACTGTTGCAGAGGGTATCGGTGTTGTGATTGGTGGCCCCGGTGTTGACAAATGGATGATCGAGGAGGAACTTCTGAAAGAAGACCTTCAAGTTGATGCTGTAATCGTTAAAATGAGCCCTGAAGAGGCAATATCCCCCATGACAGAGGATATTCTTAAATCGTCCGAAAAAGCTGTTAATGTGATTAAAAACGCAGTTTTAGAGTCAGAGGAGGGATCTGATGTGCTTATTGTGGGCGTTGGGAACAGCTGTGGAATACCCAATACAGTTGAAGATTTATCAATGATAAAAACGAAAAAACCTATTAAGAACGAAAAAAAGAGGGCAATAAATGGCCATTTTAAGTGACAGAGACATAAAAAAACATCTTGAAACGGGTGAAATTGTTATAGAACCTTTAGAAAACCCCAAAAAGCAAATACAACCATCATCAGTTGATTTAAGGATTGGAAATGAGTTTAAGGGGTTTAAAATAATCAGGAAGCCATGTATAGATCCAATGGATAAAACTGACATTGATTCGTACATGGAATCATTTTACATAGCTGAGGGAGAACCTTTCATAATTCATCCCGGAGAATTTGCACTTGCAACAACCTATGAGACTGTTAAACTCCCTGATAATCTTGTTGCAAGGGTTGAGGGACGTTCCTCAATGGGAAGGCTGGGTATAACCATGCATGTTACAGCGGGTTACATAGATCCTGGCTTCTGCGGCAGGATAACTCTTGAAATATCAAACATTGGAAAAATGCCTGTAGCTCTCTACACTGGACAGAGGGTTTGTCAAATTGTCTTTGAAACCATGACATCACCTGCAGAAAAACCTTACGGACATCCAGATCATGACAGCAAGTACATGGGTCAGAAAAGTCCGCAAACAAGTAAAATACAGCGCGACTATGAGATAATCAACGGATCAAAATTTTAGGGATATAACCATTTCAAAAAGTGCATGCTATTGATACCCTAAAAATCTTTCTTAAAATTTCTTAAAATTAACAAAGTAAGATCTAACAGAATTTGATTTACGGATTAAATAAACTTAAATAAGCCCAAATTAAATTAAATAAGCTTGAATAAGCTTAAATTAAAATTTTAGCTAAAACTTTATTAGACTAAACAGTTTAACTCACCCTAAAATCAGCAATGATAAGGTTTGAACCTTGTAAATTTAGTTTTAATGTAGTAAATGTAATATGAAATTTAACTCAACGAAATTAAGACTTACAAATTAGATGGACTATTAAACTGAGAGGATTTACCATGACAGATACTGATGTGATGAATATCGCCAAAAAAAGAGGATTTTTATGGTCTTCATTTGAGATATATTCAGGAGTTGCAGGATTCTTTGATTACGGTCCGCTGGGTGCTATACTAAAAAACAACATCATAAACAAGTGGCGCAGTTACTACGTTGTAAGGGAAGGTTTTTATGAGATAGAATCTCCTACAATAATGCCAGGGGAAGCCCTTAAAGCATCAGGACATGTTGACCACTTCACGGATCCGATGACAGAATGTAAAGATTGTATGGAAGTCTACAGGGCAGATCACATCATAAGAGATGCCATAGACAAAGATGTGGAGGGGCTTGAAAACCAGAAGCTCACAGAGATAATATCCGAAAACAAGATTCCATGCCCCAAATGTGGAGGCCACCTGAGCCATGTGTGGAGCTACAACCTCATGTTCCAAACACTCATCGGTGCCAAAGGCAAAAAAACAGGTTATATGCGTCCGGAAACAGCTCAGGGAATTTTTATACCATTCAAGAGGCTTCTGCGCTTTTTCAGAGGTAAACTTCCATTCGGTGCAGTGCAGGTTGGTAAAGCTTACAGGAATGAGATATCACCCCGACAGGGCATCATAAGACTTAGAGAGTTCACACAGGCGGAAGCTGAAATATTTGTCAATCCCTCAAACAAGAAGCACAGCAGATTCAGTGCAGTTGCAGACCAAACCTTGACGCTTTTCCCGGCAGAAAACCAGGTGAAGGAAGCAGGAACTGTGAAGGTTAAAGCTGGGGATGCTGTTCAAAATGGTATCATATCAAGCGAGATACTCACATATCAGCTTTGCCTTGCTGAAAGATTCTTGTCTGAACTTGGAATTCCAGATGAAGCTTTGAGGTTTAGACAGCACCTCCCAACGGAAATGGCACACTACGCAATAGACTGCTGGGATGTTGAGGTCAAAACAGACCGGTTTGGATGGATAGAGATAATAGGAATAGCAGACAGGACAGATTTTGATCTTAAATCCCACAGCCAGTACAGTAATGAAGATTTAAGGGTTTTTATTGAGTACGATGAACCCAAAACCCTGAAGAAGGTTGTTGCAAAACCAGACATGAAGAAATTCGGTCCCATGTTTAAGGGCAACTCCCCAAAGGTTAAATATGCACTGGAAGAAGTTGATGCAGGAACAGTCCAAAAATCCTTTGAAGATGAGGGATTCTTTGATGTAGAAGTTGAAGGTGAAGTTTACAAGTTAACCCCGGATTTAGTGGGTTTTGAAGAGAAAACCGAAACAATAAGGGGTGAAAAGATATTTCCACATGTTATTGAGCCTTCCTATGGTATCGACCGCATACTTTACTCAGTGCTTCTTCACGCCTTTAGAAATGATGGCGAACGAGCTTACCTAAAGCTTCCTGTAGACATGGCTCCTGTAAGCGTCAGTGTCTTTCCATTGGTGAACAAGGAAGAACTTGCAGAGATTGCACATGAAATACGCGACAATTTAAGGTTAAAAGACATAATATCAGAGTATGATGCATCCGGAACCATAGGGAGAAGGTATGCTCGATCTGATGAAATTGGTGTTCCCTTCGCTGTTACAGTTGACCATGAAACCCTTGAAGACAAAACTGTTACCATCAGAAACAGGGACGATCTAAAGCAGGTACGTGTCCCCTTGAAAGATGTTTACAATATTTTAAGAAGTCTTTTAACCGGTGAAAAACGCTTTGAGGATTTAGATGCTTAAAAAAGAGTGGTAACAGAAAAGGTTTAATGAAAATTGGGAAATGGTAAACCAGTTAAAATTTTCCCGTTTTTTATACCCTATTTTTTAGAGAGTTATTTTTAGAGAGTTATTTTTAGAGAGTTATTTTTAGAGAATTATTTTTAGAAAACTTTTCTTCCATGGGTTTTAACCTTAATCTAGGATTAATGCTGATGTAACGTTAGGGTGACCTGAAGGTCTGATCAAATTTGAAAGTTAATCCTCTCAGATTTTTTCTTGTAGTAATCAAAAAGATCGTTTCCCCACTTTAAAGCATCGTGATCAGAGCTTACAAGATCTCTTGTGGGATCGTAACATCCACTGCTTGAAAAAAGGCCCAACGATAAGAATTTTTCTGTGATTGTAAAGGCAACCTTCACATCACAGTTTATTCTCCATATTTTGAGTTCATCCCTTGATATAAACTCCTTCATTTTTATAACACTTTCAGAGTCAAGATTTTTCACAATTTTATCCAGTATACTTCCTGTAAATATAAATTCCACATCAGCACCCTTTTCAATCAGTTCACGGAACAAATTTAGAAAGTCTGGTCTGAAAATAGGAGACAACCCTTTTATTTTATTAGATTTGCGTAAAAGGCTATTATAATTGTCAAAAGGTTTAAAAATGTCTGTGGGCTCGGATTCTACAAGTTCTGAGTTCTCAAGATTACCAATTGTCCTTAAAAGATCAACGGGAATATCCTTCATATCATGATTGAGCCATAGGCTATCAAACTTCTTGAGTACATGTATAGTTCTTATTGATTCCATAAGTCTTCGAAATATAATTTTTCCGGTTTGTGAAAGAAAGTAAAGATCGCTATCCTTAACAACATAATTTTGTTTGGCAAATTGATTTAATGCACGGGATATTGGTGGTGCTTCCAGATCCAGCTTTTCCCTAAGATCTCCCAAGCTACAAGAACCTCCATTCAGTCCAATCATGACTTTCGTGCGGACACTTGATGCAGAAAGAAATTTTAAATCTTTCCTTACCTCCTCATAAAGTTCTAAACCATGTTTTACATCCATAAGGTCACCCTCTAAAAAAAATAAACTAACATTCAATAAATTAATAGTTTCAATACAATTTTATAACTTGCTATAATATATTACTACAAACGCTGTGAGTAATCATTCACGGATCAATCCCAAAAACACGTCAGTTTTATACAGATCAATTTTAAAAAGAGTAAATAAGTTAATTGGTGATAAAATGATAGATGCACATGTACATGCAGATACAAGACCCTACGAAGATTTTGAGAAAATGGCCATTGCAGGCGTTGACAGGATCGTGAGCTGTGCCCACGACCCCCTCAAAATGAGCACATCTTCCGTACTTTTTGACCATTTCAACCGCATACTTGAAAATGATTCCAAAAGAGCCGAAAAAAATGGTTTAAAATTGTACGCAGCCATTGGAATTCATCCCAGAAGTATATGCTCCGACTTTGAAGTTGTCCTGAATAAACTTCCAGAAATGCTTGAAAACACTAATGTGGTTGCAATTGGAGAGATAGGCCTTGAAAAAGCATCAGAATCTGAGAAAAATGTTTTTAAAAAACAGCTGGAACTTGCAGAGGAACTCCAGATGAAGGTGGTTGTGCACACACCCAGAACCAACAAAAGGGCTGTAACAATGGTAACAGCTTCAATGCTTGAAGAAAACATAAATCCATCCCTTGTACAGCTGGATCATATTGATAGATCCATAATCGACAGGGTTGTTGATGCTGGATGGATGCTCGGCCTTACAGTTCAGCCCCAAAAGATGACAGCAGACCAAGCGGTTGCAATACTCGATGAATATGGATTTGATAGGTTTGTACTGGATAGTGACATGAGTTCTTCACCATCAGACCCTTTATCGGTTCCTAAAACTGTTCACAAACTTAAACTTGCAGGTTTTAAAGGGAAGGAAATTGAAAGGGTTTCCAGTGAGAATGCTGCAGAGTTTTACGGGATTTGAAATCCACTTCAAAAAACCCCATTGTTTATTTCAAAACTTTTTAAAGCCCCTAAATGAGAAACACAATTTGAAGCAGTGATATTTCCCACTTCAAGACATTTTTCAAGTTTTTCACCCCTGAAAAATGATGAAATAAAGCCTGCTGCAAATGCATCCCCAGCTCCAGTTGTATCAACAGCTTTAACCTGTTTTGTGGGGGATTTTATCTGCCCCTTCTCTGTGAAAAGTTTTGCACCCATCTTTCCGCAGGTTACAACCACCAATGGTACACCCTCATCCACGAGCATGCGTGCACCATCATAAAAATCCATTTGTGTTAAAATTTCAACCTCTTTTTTATTTAAAAAAATGATACTGGCCCTTTTTATAGTTTTTTTCAGTGCCTCAAATCCATATGAAGAAAGTAGAGTTCCAGGATTTAAGGATAGGAAGTTTGCATGCTTTGAAGCTTTTTCAACAACTTCCCTGTACATTCCTGTGATATGAAGTATTTTTGAAGATTTTATGTGTTCAAAATCATTTTTTTCAAGTTCAAAACTGGCATTTGCTCCCATGGATATGTACATTGAACGTTCACCATGTGGATCAACTGTGATAAATGCCATGCCAGTTTTTTTTCCACCTATTTGAATGAGTCTTGTTCTATTAACTCCCTCATCATCGAACTTTTCAAGTGCCAGCCTCCCAAAGTAGTCCCTGCCAACCCTTGCCATGATTCCAGTCTTTAAACCCTGCCTTGCTGTTTCCACTGCAAAGTTGGCTGCAGAACCGCCAATACTGGGTAAAAGTTCTTCAACATCAACTTCATCGTCAGATTCCACAAATCTTGGAACTTTCATTACAAAATCAACATTGCAGGTTCCAAGTGTAGTTACATCGAGGTCAAAATTTTTATTCACCTTAGAATTTCCCCCAATCAAAGAATTTATCTATTTATTGGTATTTTTATCCAATAGTTCTTTTTATCCAATAGTTTTAAGATATCTTTGTCCTGTATCGTTATTTGATATCTTTGTCCAACAGTTTTTTTCCATGTTACAGTTTTAAAAAGAAGATATTATTAAAAGATATTATTAAAAATATGTTGTTGATATATTATTAAAAAAATGATTGTTAAAAAAAAATGAAAAAAACTAATTTTATTATAATTTCATGTTAGAACCTGAAAGTGAAAGATTTTAGGTGAGGATCCTTAAAATCCATAACTTCCATTCATTCATATTTTAAGGTAATCCCACAAATTTCTTCAACCTTTTGATAATACCCTTTTTATCTGGTTCAATTGGCTTGTAATATTTTCCAAGCAGTCCTGCTGCAAGCTGCATTATTGCATTGCTTATTGGAGATGAAGGGTTTATTTCAACCACGGATTTTCCTAGAGCCATGGACCTCTCCATCTCCCTGTCGTAGGGTATGCAGCCCAGCATTGGAACTTCCAGTATGGACTTTATTTCATTTGCTGAGAGCAGAAACTTATCATCGTACCACATGTTCAACACAAAACCGGATATTTTAAGGTTGAACTCCTTGAAAAATATTTTCAGCTTTAATGTATCTGCAACAGCAGGCATTGTTGAATTTGTTACTAATATGATCTCAGTATCCCTTGGAATTCCTTCAAAAACGTTCGAATTAATTCCTGCAGGAAGGTCCATCAGGAAAGTGTCACCGTACTGGGATACTTCGCTCATTATTTTGTTCCAGGAGATGTAATTGGGATTTATGTTTTTCAGGGTTTCAAAATGGATCCCTGTTGGAACAACATTAACTCCCTGATTAATCTCATAAATACAGTCTTCTATGGATTTATCACGGACCAAAACATCATGTAAAGTTGCTTCTGGGTTTAAAAGACCTGCGATAATGTCCATATTTGCCATCACAAGATCAAAATCCAGCATTACAATTTTCTCATTAAAAAGGGACATTGCAACACCAAGGTTGAAGGTTAAGGATGTTCTTCCAACACCACCCTTTCCAGAAGCAAGTGCTATAAATCGGGACATGCACTTTTCTCCGGATATTATCTTTTACCCAACAGGCCTTCAACCAGTTTTGCTATAACATTTTTCTTATCAGGTTCAATAGGTTGATATTCTTCACCAATCATGTCAGCAGCAAGCTGCATTATTGCATTGCTTGTTGGAGATTTAGGATTTTTAATAATAATTGGTTCACCAAATGCTGCTGCCCTACTTACCTCAGGGTCATCGGGTATAACTGCAATTACAGGTACTTCAAGTATGGCTTCAATTTCATCTATTGTTAAAAATGTTTTGTCATGGTGCTCCCTGTTTATAACAACCCCCAGTATGTCAACTCCAAGTTTGCTTGCAATGATCTTGGTTTTGAGGGCGTCACTTATGGAAGGAACTTCAGGTGTTGTTACAAGCAGCATCTCCTGTGCAGCAGCTATGGCTGCCAGAGCATCCTTTTCCAGACCGGCAGGTGCATCTATAAGGAGAATGTCAGTTTCGTCAACAAGCACCTCCAATGCTTCTTCTAATCTGTCAAATTTAATTTTTCGCAGCCCTTCAAGGGATATGCCTGCAGGAACAACTTTTACGCCCCCAGGACCTTCATATATGGCATCTTCTATTGATGCTTCACCTGAGAGTACATCGTGCAGGGTGATGGACTTACCTTCCATGCCCAGAATGAGCTCAAGGTTTGCCATTGCTACATCTGCATCCAGAACTATGGTTCTTTCTCCATAAGTCGAGAGTGCAACACCTAAATTGCCTGTTATTGTTGTTTTTCCAACACCTCCCTTTCCAGAAGCAACACTTATAACTCTTGTCATTTTGATACCTCCTAACTTCCACAGTTAATTAACTTCCACATCTATATCAAATTTATCTACTATTTCAGGATATTCTCTAAAGTTTTTTCTTATTTCTATCTGGATTATGTTAACTACTTGTTTTTTTAAGTTATTAATATCCTTGGATTCTCCAATCATTCGTGAAAGAAATCCTTTAGATTCGTACTCGATGATCACGCTCACCTTTCCAGAAAGTTCCCTTGAATTGTCAAGGAAAACCATAACTTCAGCTCCCTTTATTTTAGGAATTCCAAAGATTGATTTCTTTATTTTATTCATGAGTGTAAGTTCTATCTTATCAACGTCTTCCTCACTCACATGGCCGCCCTTGTAGGATTGGAGAATATTCTCAACATCATCCTCATCAATTTCTTTAATTCCATATTTTTTCATTAAAGCAGAACGATCAAGGGGCGGGGCTTTCCTCTGAACATTGTTTCCCACTATTTTTTCGCCGGATTCTGCAACTTGAGACGTTATACTATGATCAAGTTCGGAATTTCCAGATTCTTTTAATTCTTCAGCTTCAGCATCGGATTTCTGATACTTTAATACCTCTGCAGAATCTACCGAATTTATGGACTCCATCTTCTCTGATGAATCTAACGGTTTTATGGATTCTGATGATTCTATTGGTTCTGATGATTCTACTGGTTGTATCTGCTCTGTTTTCGAGGAATTTACCGTTTCAGAACTTAATATTTCCGAATTTATTTCACTACCCTGCAGTTTTTCAGATTTATCTTCAGCTCTTCCTTTTTCAATGCTATTTTCAGCTGTTCTTTTTTCAGTTTTGGTTTCTTCCACAGGTTTTTCTGACTTTTTAAGTTCCGTTATAACATCAAAATCTGAATTTAAAAGATATCTTTTGTTCAAATCCATAAGAAAGTCAATCTGTGATTCTTTAACATCAAAAAATTCAACCAAGGTATCTTGTTTACCCATCGCAGATTTTATCCTTTCAATTGCATCTGACTTCAAATAATCCCCGTATGACACTGCAACCTCTTCACCATTGCTAAAAAGGATGTAACCCTCTTCAGAACCAGAAGTTATTCTCATAAAGCCATTGTAATTTTTTTTTGATATATCCTCCAGAACTTTTAGAAAATCCAGATCATCCGCATAGGAGACCATTGAAGGTTTTTTTATTGGTAGATCCATTTTTTTACCCCGAGATCAACATGCTACTTATTCCTTTAACTCAATCTAACGTTTAAAACATGGTTGTTATCAACATGGACTTTTAACAACATGATGCTTTATATATGTTTATATAAGTTTTATATAAAACCCAGATATCCCTGTAAACAATCCTAAAATTAAAACTAAAAATTTTTACTCCCCTAAGAGCCTGGATCTCTTTTACTTCCTTATGAGCTTGATCTCAGGTGGTGTGATAATTATGGTGTTTTTACCATTTTTACAGAGTAATATTGCTTCTCCACCTGTTTTATGGCGAAAATCTTTTAGTTTTTCACCTGCTATCTTGAAATCTTCCGGGTTGTCCCTTTCAAGGTATTTCATGTCCATTATTATTGGAGTTTTTTCTTCAACAATTTGGTTGAGTGCATAGTCAAAATCATCAAGTGTTTTGGCTTTCATCAGGATTATCTCATAGAAAGAATGTTCAGGGACTATTATAGTCTCCTGTTCTTCAGTTTTTTCAGTTCCCTCTTCTTCCAAACCAATACTCTTTTTTATATGATCCAGTACGTCCTTCATTTCTTAAATTCCCCTATATGATCAATAATTACCTCAAGTAATCTTGATGCACCGCCATTTTTAATGTCAACAGCTGGCAGTCCGTATTTAGCTTCATATTCAGATGTTTTTATGTCCTTTACATTCCTTAAATTTAAGGAAATTCCAACAACCTTAGTTGGTTCGGCTGCTTCTATTGCCTTTATTTCATATTCTATGCCGCGTGGTTCCCTGTAAGGATGGTTAGGTCTGTGACACACCACTGTGGCATCTGGCTTTGCTCCAAATAGTATGGCAGCTGATAAACCGCGGGGATGAGGATTTCCTCGTTCTGTTAAGCTTGATTGTCCCTCAACAAATATTATGTCCGGGTGTTTGGTTTCTTCCATGTACTTTATGGTTCCCATAACAGCCGATGCAACGTCCATAACTGAAAGGCTTCCTGCACGGAAGTTCACGTCTGCAGGTTCTTCAAGTCCCATTTCATCTGTTGATATTACAACAGCATTTAAACCCTGCTGTTTCGCTACTTTACCCAGTGTTCTTGCGGTTGTTCGTTTACCACATTCCTGGGATGTGCCTCCAACAAAAACTACAGGTGCCTTAGCTTTGTAGTTGATCTTTGGTAGGATTTCAGTACATGTTGAAGGTGCCACTCCAAATATCTTTTTAACAACATCCAGGCGAGAGCTTATTTCTTTCAAAACAACTCCCTTTGATTCTGCAAATTTTATTAAGGATTCGTTTTGTGTAACTGGAAGGGATCTGAAGGATGTAACAACATTTTTACCATGGTCTATGGCCTGAACTGCATATTTAAGTGCCGTTCCTTCAGCACCAATGGGTAACATTATTGCAACACTTTTCGCATTGGTTTTCTCCATAGTTTCAATGAGATCCCCAGATACAATTTTATTACAAAATTTTTTTCCCTGTTTTTCAATATTATCATCTATAAAACCGACAGCTTCAACTCCTTCAAAGTTGGAAAATTTCTCTCCACCCCCGCCGCATCCTATAATTATAAATGGACTTAAATCTTGAAGTTCCCTTATGGAAGATATGAAATACAAAAAAATCACTCCTATTATTTTGGTGAATTACGTGATAAATCTACATTACCTATTTATTTAATAACTGTTAAACCAAGATATATACTTTGGGTAGCATACTAAATTCTATATTGGAGGCATAGTATGATAGAGAGAGTACTTAAAGATTTAGGCAGAATAAATGGGGTAAACGGATCATTAGTTGTAGGAAAAGACGGATTAATCATAGAAAGCGAAGTACCATCAGACATAGACTCGGAGCTTGTTGCTGCCATGTCTTCTGCTGTTTTCGGTACTGCAGAACGTTCAGCAGAGGAAATGAAACATAACCCTCTCAAACAAGTCATGATTGAAGGAGACAAAGGTAAAACCCTGATGATAGATGCGGGTGAAGGAATTTTGGTTGTGATAACCGATGTTAACATAAATCTTGGCCTCATCAGGATTGAAATGAGAAGAAGTGCTGAACGCATAATTGATCTTTTAGCATAATACCTGCGTTTCCCCATTGAAAAAGGGGGATGATAAAGTTGAGAAAACCTTACGTTATCCTTATAGGAAGTGCTTCTGGGATTGGAAAATCAACTGTAGCTTCGGAACTAGCCAAAGAATTGGGAATAAAACACCTGATTGAAACAGATTTCATAAGAGAGATAGTGAGAGGTGTGATAGGCCCAGAATATGCTCCTGCACTTCACAGGTCATCTTTTGATGCATATGTAACTATAAAGGACAAAGAACGGTTTAAAGGAAACAGTGCAGGATTGATAAGTGCAGGTTTTGAAGAACATGCTTCCTTTGTTATTCCTGCAATTGAAAAGGTTATTAAAAGAGCTGTAGAAGACTACGATGACGTTGTGATTGAAGGTGTGCACCTGCTCCCTGGTTTGCTGGATATTGAAAAATTCAGGGCAGATGCATCCATCCACTTTTTCATACTCACTGCAGACGAGAACACCCATAAGGAAAGATTCGTTAAAAGAGCCATGGAAATAAAACGTGGCGGTAAACATCTGGAATATTTCAAAGAAAACAGGATAATAAATGATTACCTTGTGAAAGAGGCCTCTCAACATGGGGTTCCAATTATAAACAACCAGGATATGAGCTGCACTCTCAAACGAATGCTCACCATGATACGTGAGATATGTAAAGTTGTGCTCTTCAAACACTCGGTTAATGAGCTGGAAATTGAAACAGACATTATATTGGACAAGTACGGTGGAAGAATAGTTGATGTATCCTACTTCCTTCCGGGATTTGGAGAGCCCCTGAAAAGGAAGGTCAATGTTTACGACCCCAAAGAGGCAAAAAACTTCATAAAAAGACTGGATAAAAATCCGAAAAGAAAAAAGGATCTGGAAGACCTTTACAATCTCTCAGACAATGTTCACAGCCACAAAATATGTGCACCAGACGAGGAAAGCCTTGAAAGAATGATAAACGAGCTTGGTGAAAATGGTCTGCTCTTCAAAAAAGAGGATTGATGAATGTTGTGGAAATAAAGATTGATAAAGGATTTACAGGCTTGATGAAAAGAAGATAGAAGAAGGATTATAGATTCTTAAGGAGAGAGTTTAATTTGAGTAAGATGATGGCAGATTGTCCTGTTTGTAATGCTAAAGGCAGCATGGAAATCACGACAAAAACAGAGAAAATCCCTTATTTTGGTGAGATAATGGAATCAACAGTCAAATGTAGGGAATGCGGCTACAAACACTCTGACACCATATGTCTCGACCAAAAAGAACCCGTAAGATATTCCATGAAAATAAAAAAGGACAATTTAAACGCCAGAGTTGTGAAATCACAGTCTGCAACTGTTACCATCCCCCAGTTAGGTCTTAAAGTTGAACCTGGCCCCAAATCTCAGGGTTACGTGTCAAATATTGAAGGGCTGCTTAACAGATTTGAGAGTGCTGTTATAACTGCATTAAAATGGGCTGAAGATGACAATGTAAAAGAAAATGCACTTAAAATACTTGATGAAATTGTAGAAGTTAAATCTGGCAAAAAAGAGGTTACTGTTATAATTGAGGACCCCTTCGGACACAGCATGGTAGATCATGAGGATGCCAACCATAGAAAATTGACTGAAGATGAGATAAAAGAGCTTAGAACGGGTTTTATGACATTTGAAAGGTAATTGAAAGGAAAGTTAAACCCTCAATTATCTAAAAAAGCTCATTTTTACTTTATTTAAAATATTCCTTTAAAATTAAAAACTTCTATAACTATAAAAATATTTTACGATGAATTAAAACTTGAAGGATCTGGTTAAAGTTTACTTTAAAAATTTAGTGAGAACTAATCTCAGTAATTTAAAACAAGGAGTAAATCTGAAAAGAAAGCCTTGAAAAGTACTGTACTAACTTTTAATTAGTGATATGATAGACAATGCTAATATGATAAATAATGATAAATTATCCAATGTATATTATCAATTTTGTTATAAATTATCAATTTTGCATGAAAAAATGCATGAAGATTTTGTTTAAAAAAGGTAAAAGATGTTATTTTTGTTTAAAAGCATCTAAAAGAATTTTTCTTCTTCTTCATCAACATCTTTTAACTTCAGGGTCTTTTTAACATCCATACTTAAAGCAGCACAGTCTGCTGTTATAGCATCGAGATGTTTGAGTATTCTCAACTTCTCTTCATTTATCCTTTTGATGTTTGTGTAAGGATATATGGATTCTTTGAGCATTTCGTACTCTATTGTTGTGTATGGATACTCATTGAGCTGTTCACAAACCCTTTCAAGGATTTCCCCAAGGAACTTGTTCATTTCTACTTTAACGCGTTCTCTTATCATTTTATCGCTGTCAAGGTTCTGTTTCATCAATCTCACAACTTCGGCCTTGGCAAAGGGTAAACCCTCATCTTCCTCTGATTCTTCAGACTCTTCCTCTGATTCTTCTAAATCCTTTGATTCTTCTAAATCCTTTGATTCTTCTAAATCCTTTGATTCTTCTAAATCCTTTGATTTTTCTGAAACTTCAGATTTATTTTCTAATTCTTCTGATCCTTCTTCAAATTCATTATCTTCATTAAAATCATTTTCTTCAATCATTAAACTCCTCCAATTTGAGTCTTCTCCTACTTTTATTTATCAAAGACCCCATATAAATCTATTGTATTAAATTGAAGTTTCACCAAATAATTTCCATAGCTGCGCTGATTTTTGTCAAAATTATCAGCGCTAAAATTAAAAATATAAAAAGGATGTTTGGAAGGTTAGCTTGTTCAGCAGTAAGTGCACGTGGCAACATGCGCATTCAAATAATGAAAAAGTAAAGATCAGATGATCTCAAGGCTGATATCCAGTGCAGGTGCAGAATGTGTTATAAAACCCATAGAAATCACATCAACACCTGTTTTAGCATATTCAACAATATTATCAGGATTTATTCCACCTGAAACTTCAATCAAAACTTTATTTCTTAAATTTGCATTTTCAAGTGCCGATAAAACGGCTTTGATTTCATCTGGACTCATATTATCAAACATGACAATATCTGCTCCAGCTCTGGCTGCTTTCAGGGCATCTTCCAGGTTTTCAACCTCTATCTCTATCTTCTTGGTGAAGCTTGCGTATTTCTTTGCAAGCTTCACAGCCTTCTCCACATCGCCCACAACTGCAAGGTGGTTGTCTTTTATAAGAACACAATCATCAAGCCTGTAACGATGCGTATCTCCTCCACCAGCCCTTACAGCATCTTTCTCAAAAAATTGTAATCCAGGAGTTGTTTTACGTGTTCCAGCAACGATGGCATTATCGTTGACCTTACGAACCTTCGCAACTATCTTTGAGGTTAAGGTTGCTATACCGCTCATTCTCATGAGCAAGTTCAAAACAGTTCTTTCAATGGTGATTATGGTCCTTGCATTTCCCTCAAGCTCCATTATCACATCTCCTGAAACTGCAGCTTCACCATCACGTTTGTTCAGGGTGTGTTTAATTGAGAATTCATCAAAGATGCTTGAGACCAGTTCAAAACCTGCAACCACCCCATCTTCCTTACATATTATCCTTCCTTTAACCTGAGTATCCTCAGGAATCAGTGCTTTGGTGGTTATATCTTCAAAGCCAATGTCCTCATACAACATGTTCATTATATCCTGTTTCATGTTTTAACACAACTCCAATAATGAATCTGAATCTAAAACTCCAGTTGAACCTTTAGTGTTAGTAAAAATTTAGTGTTAGTAAAAATTTTACCCTTAAAATATTAAATTAGGAAATTTTATCATGTTAACTGGGCAATATATGATTTTTAGTTATTGTTCAATAAATAGGAATTATCATGTCTGTCCAATAGGATTTTATAATCTCCTTTCTATGTTATATATAAAATAAAAAATATAAATGTTAACAAATGTCAACCCTCTTTGTGTAAACTGCAAAAATCTGAATTAAAAATCAACTCCCATTGAGGTTTACTCTGGAAAATTAATTTAGAGGTTTACTCTGGACAGTTAATTTAGAAAACTGAAAACAGAGTTTTTGGATTAAATTAAAATCTGTAAGGTTTAAATTTGTTACCACTTAACATTTAAGGTTTGAAATCAGTACCCACCCACTCAGTTAAAGGTGAAAAAATGGAATTAATATTTCTTGGAACATCATCTGCAATACCAACCAATTACAGAAATCATTCAGCAATAGCCTTGAAAGCTTTTGGAGAGATCATGCTCTTTGACTGTGGTGAAGGTACCCAGAGACAGATGGCCCGAGCAAGGTTAAGTCCAATGAAAGTGGATAAGATATTCATAACCCACCTCCACGGTGACCACATCCTTGGTGTTCCTGGAATAGTGCAGTCCATGGCCTTCAGAGGAAGATTAAAACCTCTCCACATATTTGGACCCAAAGGAATTTCCCAGTTCGTGGAAAACATTAAAAAACTGGGATACTTTTCAATGTCCTTCCAGATACATGCACATGAAGTAGATGGAAGAACCGGTATCTGTGCTCATGGACCCGCACATGAACAGGATTTGGATGGATCTGATCAGAGATTAGAAGAAGAAGGAAAAAAAGGATCAAATGAAAAAGAATTAAAGAGAACATTAAATGAAAACTTCAACAAACAAGATTTTGGTAGAGTCAACAAAGAAGACTTTGATAGAGAATTGAATGAAGAACTGAATGAAAAATCTGATGAAGAACTTAATGATGAACTCAAAAGATTCCATGAAGTGAAGGTTTTAGAAAATGAAAATTACACTGTAACCTGCTGCAACATGAACCACACCGTTCCAGATATTGCATACCGTATAGAAGAAAAGAGAAATCCTAAATTTCTTAAAGAAAAAGCCATAGCTTGCGGTGTAAAACCTGGGCCTGATTTTGGAAAGCTCCAAAGGGGAATCCCTGTTAAGGTGGGCAGCAGAACTGTGAAACCAGAGGAAGTTCTCGGTGCAAAAAGAGTCGGTCGGAAAATTGTTTACTCTGGAGATACGAGACCCTGTAAACAGATGATAAGATTTGCAGAAAATGCAAGTGTTCTTATACATGAATCAACCTTCGACAGCAAAAATGAGAGTAAAGCCTACCAAACAGGTCATTCAACAGCTGCAAAGGCTGCAGAAATTGCAGAAAGGACACATGTGAAAAAACTGGTGCTGACGCATATAAGCACCAGGTACAAAGAGACAACCGTCCTTGAAAAGGAAGCAGCTGATATATTTGAAGATTCTGTTCTTGCAGAAGATTTAATGAGTTTAGAGGTGGAACGAAGTGACCGTTGATTTTCTGTTCGCTGATCCAATACTGAAACATCTGCTTGTTACTGCAATCACATTAATTGCAGCCTTTCTTATCATTGAATGCACATCCCATCTTCTTAACAGGGCCAGAAAACTTTGGGATCTTGATTTAACCCTGATACAGGTACTGAACGAACTAGTGAAGTACACAGTGATCTTCCTTGCAGTGACCATAATACTCAATGAACTTGGAATCAACATAACAGGCATAGTCATAAGTTTAGGTATTGTTGGTATCGCAGTGGGTTTTGCTGCAAGAGACACCTTATCCAACTTCATTGCAGGATTTTTCATACTCGCAGACAAGGGCTTCAGAGTTGGGGACATCATAGAAATTTCCAACAGGGAGGGAAGAGTTTTAAAGATGGGTTTCAGGATAACCACGTTAAAAACTGCTGATAATAAGATAATTCACATTCCTAACTCCTTATTTTCAAAAGATCCGTACATAAACCTTACAGCAGCTGAAAATAGGAGGGTTGACCTGGATGTAACCATACCCTACAGAATGGACCTCGAAAACACAGTTCAATCCTTGAAAAGTGCTGCATCAGAACTTAAGGGAGTCCTTGAAAAACCGAGCCCTGACGTTCAGATAAAGGAACTTTCTGACACGGGTGTTAAGGCAACTGTAACCCTCTGGACCAACGATCCATGGGAGGTTGCAACTTACAGAACATCCATTGCAAAGGAAGCTAAAAGGATTTTGGTGGATGAAAATGCGTAAGTACAGACTGTATTCCATATTAATAATTTTCATTTGTGTTTTAATCTCTTTGAGTGTGGTTTTAATTACCCTTGAAGAGTATCCCAAGGTAACTAAAGCTCAAGACAACCTGAAGAGTTATCAGGAAAGGATGAGCAATCCAGTGGATGCCTTAAATCCTGATATTTCAGGAAGCTACACTGGTGAGTTGATAATCCCAAAACTTGATATGGACTGCACAATACGTTCAGACACAGTAAACGCATACAACGCAGTTTACCATTACCCTGAAAGTGTTAACCCGGGTCAACCTGGAGAATGTGGAATTTTAGGGCATAGAACAACTTATTCAGGACTTTTCAAGAACATAGGTTCCCTTGAAATTGGAGACAAAATCATGATAAAAGATTCCAACCTGGAAAAGATGTACACTTATTCAGTTACATCAAATGGTGACGACATCCGTTGGGATTACAAAACAAACCCTGTTAAATTTTCAGAAGAAGGAGAATCACGTTTGCTCATTATAACATGTTATCCTCCGGGTAAAAAAGAAGCAGCTTACATAGTGCACTGCAAACTAGTTTCAACTACAGATGCTTAGGATTTTTATAATTTTTTTTTCGTGTTTCAAAAATTTTCTTTTTATTTTAGAGAATTCCTTTTTTTATAGGGTTTTTAAGTCTTTATAGGGTTTTTAAGTCTTTATAGGGTTTTTAAG
>ENA-UOOE01000429-UOOE01000429.1-fermentation-metagenome-genome-assembly--contig:-NODE-429-length-41418-cov-51.837874_pt1 | contig 41418 bp, 40 predicted proteins | sample MGYA00245776_ERZ724021 | MGnify/ENA primary metagenome ERZ724021 (study PRJEB28704, sample SAMN03018321) | fermentation metagenome | biome: anthropogenic terrestrial biome; feature: soil; material... | reverse complement strand
GTCCGATCCGCCGAGGTCAACCGTAAACGCCGCCACCGCATGAGCCAGCCCCTTAGCACTCTCAGCGGCATAGAGCTTTGGCCCATCGATCAAATGCACTCCGTCTCCCCTGGTACCATCCGTACAGAGCACCCGGTCCGGAAATTCCGTGGCAAGCAAGGCCAGTCGGCCATTAATCATAAGGCCATCCATCGAATACTTCACTGATTTCAGGGGCGCGAAGCCTTCCGGGTTATATGGCCGGATTACCAAGAGTAGGCGCACCGCGTTCATTACTTTCGCCCTGGTCTCTGCCCCGTCTCCCGACTCAGCCTTCGCCCTGGCTTCCTTCCCTGTCTCCTCCAGATTAGGCGTCAGCGTGATCGAGCAGCCCAACCAGGGGAATGTACCCGTTTTAAACGCAACTACAGCTGTCCGCACATTCACCGGACCGGCCTGCCAGACCGTATGAACTTCCGGCACAGAGTGTCCCAAATGCTGTTGCAGCGACTGCGCCTGCATTGGCGTATATAGCTCCCCGTCGATATCAAGCCAAAAATCCAGTGACCAACCGCCCCGAAAGGGCGTGATCATCCCGCGCGGATCAACGGTCGCCCCAGGCCATCCGCGCCCCCTATGAATGCTACCCGCACCGGTCATTCCCGAGCCCGGTGCAGGCCCCACCACCGTCCAATTACGGTTGGTCTGATTATAGGCCAGTCCGGATTGTGCCCGGGGAATAAAGGCCTCATCGGCAGGGCACTCCTGTCGGCCCGCCCAATAAGGCAGCACCCAATCAGCACAGCGCTCTAAAAAGCAGGCATTATGATACCCGCTCCCAATTTGGCGCACATAGCGCATGCCGCGTGGCAGTACCGCCGGCAGCCACAGCTGCGGCATCCGGATCCGCAAATTGAAAAGGCTACTGATCACGCCCCGCACATCAACCCAACGTGCCATGGTCTTCCTCCTTTTGCCGTTATGGGATTATTATGCCCGCAGATACAAAAAACCGCTGCACTTCATGACAGCGGTTCATCATTTGAATCAAAACTCAATAGCCAATTTCGGGCGATTGAACACGTTTGGCTGGTCCGGCGTCCCCTTCTGCGCCTGGAACCGTAAACTGGTATTTGACTTCGTCAGGTTTAGCCATCCCGAACTTCCTGGCTTCCTGTTCCACATAATCAAGAGTGCCGCGCCAGGCTACTTCATCATCCAGCTCGGCGTTGTATTCTTTCAGTTTGGCAATCTCCAACGCGAGCTGCCGCGCGTATTTTGTCTGACTGATTCTGACACTGACAACGCTGATCAGATTAAAAGCCAGCGAAGCCATGATCACGATGGGGACAATATAGAACAATTCCGCTTTCGGTCTGAAACGCAGTCTTCTTTTCACTTTGACGCGAGGCTTATCCGGCTCATGCTTTGCGCGTTGAGCTCGTACCGGAAACGGGTATACATTATGTTCCTGCATGCTCATCCGGCATCGCCTCCCCTACCCCCGGCTCCGCATCCGCGTCTTCATCTTCGGGTGGAATCAGTGCAGTGCCAGGCAAAATGATGACTACCTGATATCCCTTACGACGTGCCCTACCATAAAGATTAGCAACCGTGCTAGCGCTGATTTGAAGTTTGCGGCAGATCTCTTCGGTCGACAGCCCCGTTTCTTTCAAGGCTACGACCTGGCGTTCGCGAAAGCTTAGTTCTTCGACCCCCCGTATTTCGACCTGCATTTAACTCACCGCCGCACCGCCGCAGGGACGTAAAGGGCTCCTTGTGGGAGCCCAACTTATCTTTCTACAAATATACTACATTTTTACTACAAAATCAAGATCAAATCCCATTATTGGATTTTTGCCAGGAATGCTTTAGTCAGATTAAAAATCTCGGCCGCGCCAGTCTGGTAAATAAAATGGGACCCTTCAACAGTCTGCGATTGAACAGCCGACCCCAATCTGGCAAGGTGTTTCTCCTGATAATCCGCACCCACCTTTTCCAGAGACTGCGAGGAGATCAGCTTCAAGACCGGAATTCCTTGTGGAAAAGGCATCGCGCTTACCTCGTTGATGCTGTCAAGCGTGCGCAGCGACTGATCAATCATAGTATCGTTAAGCACATGATAGGCAAACAGCCTGTAGTCACCAATTTCCTTAACTGTGTAGCCATTTTCTGCTTTCTGGGCGGGAGGCATCAAGCGATATGTCAGGCGTGTCAAACCGCATGCTTGCTGCAGCTTGGCAATTCCATATACCAATCTCGGCGGGTTTTTACCTTCCTGCCTGGCCGTAGAGGTAGTATCCAACATAATAATAGCGGACACTTCTTCAGGATATTTGGCAGCATAATATTCACTGTAAACGCCGGATAAAGAATGCGGCATCAAAACATACGGTGCCTTAAACCCTGCCAGGGATAAGGCTGTTCTGGTCTCTTCGACAATGTTTGCATTGGTGCGCGCTGTTTTCATCTGGCCGCTGAAGCCAATGCCGAAATACTCCACACAGACAACGGTATATTCTCGGGAAAGCTCCCGCATCAGTGGACCGAAGTCCGCACTGGGCAAGGCAACTCCGAAGCCAGGCAACAAGACAATGGTCTGTCGGCCAATACCATTGTCGCTGCCGTCGCCACTGCCGCTGCCATTGCCTATCGCATAGACATGCATTTTTTGTCCATTCACATCAACAATCTTTCCATAAGGAGTAACGGAGTTGAGCTCGTGGGCAAATAAAGTTTTATTGACGGCAAACCCGGCTAAATTAAGAAAAATAATAGTCCCCAAGATAATTGCTAAAACTACCATGATCCTTTTGCCTCTTTTCATTTCGCTCTGAGTCGTCTGACTCACTCCTTTTCTGCCGGTGCCGATATTACGGTAATGTCTCTGACTTTTCTCCCGTCGGCGACTTCCAGGTTATACTTAAGGAGAAGTCCCCGCAGCTCCGCCAGAAACTGATCGAATTCAAGCTCTGTCGCGGTAACCTCTCCCGACGTGGCCAGCTGTTGATTATAATACCATCTTTGGGATTATTCAAGTATAGGACGAGCTTTTTTCCATTCTTTTTTTGATCAGTTTCTGAGCGATGATGAAGAGTCGGCGGTCTTGGAAAGGCGGCGCCCATGCCGTTCCCGGCGCTCGCGGCGCCCATGCCGTTCCCGGCGCTCGCGCAGACGGTCAAAGGCCCCGGCACTGCTGTCCCAGAACCATAGCACCGGCGTCACCAATATTGCTCTCAGCAGCCGGAAAATGCCCCTGATGATTCCTGCCACGCCACGGAAAATCAGGCGTAGGAGGCCGCGCATTGTGTCACTGAGCACTTTGAAATAGAATAAGACACCCAGCGCGATCGCCAACAGGACATAGATCCGCATTTCACCCCAGTTGCTAAAAAAGATCAGGAACAATAGCGACGGGGTGGCGATCAGCCAAAAGAGGGCGTCAAATAGCCAGTCAAGCTTACCCGTCAGCCGGAGGCCTTTACGAAACAAGCGGTACAGATCATGCAATAAGCCGAGTGCCATGCCGGCGATAAAAACGACCGTAAAGGCGCTAAACTGCATCTCCACCGGTTCCATCCGCGCACACCCCCATACTGGAACAATACTGACCCCCATACTCCAACAATACAATCTATGCTGGGAAGAGGCGCTTCATGATGGCAAGCGTGCTTGCCGCGAACCGCTCCATCCATATAAAAAAGAGACTGCCCCTCAATCAAAGGGAGCAGCCTCGTCTCGTATTATCATCGCGTCTTTACACCCTACCCTACAGCTTCTTAATAAGCCACGCCAACAGGATAGACCAAAGCGCCAAAGTGACTCCGCCCGCCCATTTCAAAGCTTGCCGAGCATCAACCGCCAAATTGATCAGATCCAGAACCCGGTTTTGACGTAAGGTTTTCAGTTTCTGCGCAATGTTGCGCGTAAAGCTGCGTGTTTCCGGATAAATGTGTTCATCACGGGAAGTGTCAACTGTGGCACTGCCTGCGTTATAGGCCTCCAGCGCGAAACCAACCTCGCCGTCGAAACGTTCCACCAATTGGCTAAGATACCTCGTTCCGGCCGCAATATTAGCACCCGGGCAAAAAACGCACTCCGTCTCATGACATTGGTAACGATCGTGGGTGGCGTCGCAAACGCCATTTGGGTTCATCTCCTGCCAAGTTGACGGCGTAAGCTGCATTAATCCTTTGGCATTCTGATCCGAAACGGCGAAACGGTCAAATTTGCTCTCCTGATCGATTAATGCATAGACCAGCAGTGGATCAATGTTATATTTCAGCGCATAGTAAGAAATATCCTGACTGAACGCTAAGTTTTCCCCCAATTGCTCTTGCGTGGCCGCGAAATTGCCGATGAGCGCAAACGCCTTTTTATTCTGGCTTTGCGACACCCAGATACACGTCGCGGTAAACAGCATGGCTAAGGTCAGCATCAGGGAAAAGGCAAACACCACTTCGTTGTTGACGCGCTTTTTCTTGCGGAAGCAATCGCTGATCAAGAGAAACGGGCTGAAAACGAACATCAACAAATAAGCAAGTGGCTTCCAAAGGTTGACGGCCACTGTGCGGCGTTTGCGGTTGGATCTTGCGGTTTTTTGACCCCCAGTATATGTGGGGTTATTATCATTCGCTGTCATAGAGCACCTCAAATAAGTGATTTATTAGTTTAAGTTTTCACCAACGCCGCCTCTTTTTCCTGCTTAAGCCGGCCCTCCTTCTTTTAGGCGACGCAGGTCTTCCCATGACACCGGAATAATCTCCTCTACACTGCGCCCCAGCTCGGCCAGCCGCTGCAGGCTGGCGACCGGATGCTTGCGCCCCCTGCTGACGATGTAGGCTGTCCGGTCGGGGCTTGCCAGCAAACAGCCTTCTCGAAAATCCACCGCTGGCATAAGCGGGTAGGCGGCCAGCTCCTGATCACCGATGGGAATGACATGCAGCCAATTGCTAAAGGAATCCAATACCGCCCGGCTGGGCACATGTCTCTTGCCAGCTCCTTCCAACAAGTAAACATCCGAGCCAGTGCCTTTCACTAACGAGCCGTTCGGACGCACTCCCGAGCAGCACGCCCCTATCAGGTTGAAGACTTCTTTATCAGACAATTGCCAATGCGGCTGATCATTAGTTCGTTTTTGATCCGCCTGGACCATAAACGCCCTGGCAGCCTGCAATGACTGGCTATGCAGCGGATCGAGCGTCGCCCAGACTGGCAGGTAGGAGTGATGCTGTCGGACCATTTCCGGATCGCTCAGGTTGGACCAGAGGAACAGTAGCCGGTTGCGGTGCCAAATCAGCTTGTTCTGCTCGGCCGGCACGTGTTTGGAAAAAGTGCTGCCTGCCTCATGCCAGGCCACTGCCCGCGGCTCATACATCACCTTCCAGCCGCGTTTCCAGGCGCGGTAGGAAATATCCACCTCTTCCCAATGAAATGGCGCATAGATCGGGTGGAACCATCCCAGGGCCATTAGCTTAGCACGGTTAAAGGCGGAACAACCGCCGGGCGCGTAAAAGGTATAGCACGGTCCACCGACGCGTCCCCGGTCCGGCTCATTGAACCCGGGCTGTTTTTGACCGATAATTCCGCGGCCGTCCCAAGTAGCGTGCAAGTACTCCACTTCGATCAACCCGGTGGGCGTCAGGATTTTGGGCGAGACCCCGAAGACATCCGGATTCTCGAAGTGGGTCAGTAAATTCGTGAAAAAGTCGGCCCTGACCCAGGTGCTGTTGTTCAACAGCACGACTAAGTGCTGTCGGGCAATGGCCAATCCAGCGTTATAGCCACCGACAAACCCTCTATTTTCAGGCAGCGGCAGCACGGCCACCCCGGGATAGTTGCTCAGGACAAACTGCGCGCTCCCGTCCGTACTGCCATTATCGATGACCAGAATTTCATGCCCGCCGCCATCATAGTTGACCGCCTGGATCACGGACGGCAGGCACCTGCGGAGCAAGTGCTGTCCATTCCAATTCAAGATAATGATGGTCGCCTTATATTTACCCATATGCCCAGCCCCTTCTCCTCTGACTAAACTACGTAACGCTTAAACTTACTCATGATTCTGATTCCAGAAGTTTGCGGATGGCTTCAAAATGCTCCGGCGAGGCTTCAACCATCCCGGCGGCAAATCCCAAGTTAAGCGGCTTGCCGCCGATCAGCATCTTGATTTCCGATGGATGCGCCACCGGCAGGCTTGCTGGATTAACGCCGACCATATGGGCGGACTCGACTGTGTCGATCGCCCGTGCCAGGCCATGATCTACTTTATAGACGACGCCAGATTGGTCGCGGGCTGAGGACCCCTCCGGCCATGCGAGCGGCTCGCCCAGCGGAAATTGATCAAAAGTGGTTTTGGTAATGGACTGAAAAGACCTTGTGGCGGCGTAAGCTGCCAGGATCGCCTCGCCCGGTACATGGCGCAGGCGTCCGCACTCAACCCGGTAAACCCGCCCCTGATATTCGACGAAAGTTCCGTTTGGCACGGGCCGCCCATAATCCGCCAACTTTGCGAACACGGCGCGGTCCGTCAGCATTAGGTTCGGGCGCTCCCAGCGCCGCCGGCTCAGAATGTTGGTCATGTAGGGCAGCGCCTGACTGAAGGCCCGGCGTCGCATGGGTTCGAGGTGCACAAACTTGCCGAGATTGGCGAAGTGTTCTGCCAGCAGATCACGATCCGTCAAGTTGATCCAATTGAAGATCAGCCAGTTGCGAAAATATAACTGCATGCTTTCCAGCTGATCAAGTTTACCAATTGTGGCATGGACGTTGTGGTGCCCTATGCTGCGCGGTTCAAAGATTACTTCCCAGCCGCGTTTCCAAGCCCGGTAAGACAGGTCCGATTCCTCCCAGTGGAAGGGGGAATAGATCTCGTCGTTGCCGCGCATCAGCCAAAACTTGTTGCGATCATAAGCGGAACAGCCACCCGGGGCATACATGGAATAGCACGGTGCCAGATAGTTTTCGGCATCCGGCTGGAAAGCGTGGGGCTGTCTGGGATAAATCATTTTTTCCGCAAACGAGGCGAAGGACAACTCGGCTTCGATCGTGCCATCCAGCGCCACGAGTTTAGGATGGACCGCAAACACCTGGCGATGGTTGAAGTGCGGCAGTATAAAACGCAAAAAGTCGCGGTTGACGTGGACACTGTTGTTGAGATGCACGACAATATTGTGCGACGCAAAGCACGATCCCAGGTTATAGCCGCGCACTAAACCCATATTCGCTGGCAGCGGCAAGATTTTCGCACCTGGATAGTTCTGGCGCATAAATTCGTTGCTGCCATCCGTGCTGCCATTATCCACCATGATGAGCTCGTGGTGCCCGCCGGCAGCCGCGACTGCATCGATCAAAGCTGGCATATTTTGTCTGAGCAAATGGACGCCATTCCAATTGAGAACTACGATACTAGCCGGCTGCATATCCGCACTGTCCCCCCAGTTCTCTCTTTTTCTCTACTTTGCTCTACTCTTCTCTTGCTTTCTTTGATTCATCTTAAGACTATTCATCCTACGAAAGGAACTCGCCGGTTGCCATCTATTCGCGCAAAATTCCGGCAGGATCAAGTCCCGGTGGGCCGTTATCATAACACTTCTGCTGCGCTCGATCCATAACTTGGAGAGAAGAATAAGTTGGAGTGATTACTTTGCATGTGATGGTTACCGGTGCCGCCGGCCTATACGGTGTACACTTGGTGGACCTTTTGGTTTCCTGCCCGGAAGTCACAAAGGTTACGGGCATCGACAACTTTTCACGTCAGTTTCTGACCAGGAACCCCTTTTTGCCGAACCCGGCTCTGAAGACAAAATTCCTGATGCTCCGGCTTGATTACCGCTCTTTGACTCCAGAGATGATTGACGCCGCCGGCGTAGACGCCATTGTCCATTTGGCGGCGTATGTATCGATTGATGAGTCCATGGAAGACCCGGAAAAATACTTCCAGAACAATGAGCGCGGTTCTTTTGAACTCGCCAGAACGCTGCTGGCCACGAAGAGTAAACCGCTGCTGGTCGTGGCTTCTTCCCCGGAGGTCTACGGCAACCCGCTTTACACGCCTATGGATGAAGACCATCCGATGTATCCGCGCAGTTTTTATGCTGTCAGCAAGCTGGCGGCGGAAAAGCACTGCCGCGTGCTGTATGAGTGGTATAAATACCCGGTTGTTGTAGTGCGCAATTTCAATACCTTTGGCGAGAATCAAAATGTCTGGGGTTATTCGGCGGTGATCCCCGCCTTTATTGAGTGCACCTTGCGCGGTGAAACCCTGGTTGTACACGAGGATGGCAAGCAAACGCGCGACTTCCTGTACGTTGGCGATGCGGTCAAGGCCTACTTGGCAATTTTGCTGCGCGGCAAGGAATTGTCGGGTAGCGTCTTCAACATCGGGACCGGAAAAGAAACCCCTATTGCGGAGCTGGCCGAGATTATTAGGAGCTTGGCGGGCGGCGCAGGCGGCCTGACTGGCGATGCGAGCGGCGCAGGCGGCCCCGCTGGCGATGCGAGCGGCGCAAGCGGCCTGACCGGCGCGAAACCGGACATTATCTTTAAACCCGGGCGCCCAGGGGACTTACAGGCGCTGTCTGCTGATATTAGCCGGGCAAAAGCAACACTGGGATGGTCTCCGGAATATGATTTGGTGAGGGGACTGCAGAAAACGATCGACTGGTACAGGAGGGTTTGGTCATGAACGTACTGGTAACTGGAGGCGGCGGCTTTATCGGACGCTGGGTTGTCGGCAAACTTCTCAGTATGGGATGTCAGGTGACTGTGCTTGATAACTTCTCAAGCGGTTCCCCGAAAAATCTGTATGAATACCGGCATAATCCCGCTCTAAATATTGTGTGCGGCGACTTACTGTCTGATAAGATATTGCGCCGTGCCTTGCTTTTGAAGCCGGATATCGTCTTCCATCTGGCGGCGCGTATCAATGTCCAGCATAGCATTGATCAGCCGCGTGATACCTTTAACACGGATGTGCTGGGCACGTTCCGGTTGCTGGAGGCGGTGCGCCCGATGCGGCCGCACTTCGTGATGGTCAGCACCTGCATGGTGTTTGCGCCAATGGATGAAGTGGTGGGAGCCGGTATTGGCATTAGTGAAGCGCATCCGGTAAAACCAGCCTCCCCATACGCCGGTGCCAAACTGGCTGCTGAACACATAGTGGAATCGTACGCCAGGACTTACGGCCTGCCAGCGACAATCCTGCGGCCTTTTAACACCTATGGGCCGTTTCAGCGTATTGATGGAGAGGGCGGCGTGATTGCGATTTTCCTGGACCGCGTCATGCACCATCAAAACCTGCTGGTCTATGGGGATGGCCTGCAGACCCGCGACTTTTTATACGTTGAAGATTGCGCTGATTTCATTGTCCGGGCGGGACTGTCGCCGGCGAGCGCACATGCCGGTGCGCGCATTGGTGGCGGCGACGCATCATCGGACCGCGCCCCATTCAGCTTATTGGTCGGTGGATCCGGAATAGAAATCCGCATTATCGACCTGGCGTGCATCATCGCCGGAAATGCCGTGGCAGTGGAAAATGTGGCGCACATTCATCCTCAAAGCGAGATTAAGCGACTCTTGTGTGATTCTGCCAAAGCGCGAGCCTTTCTGGGCTGGCAGCCGCAAGTCAGCTTAACCGAAGGAATTGAACGCACGCGGATCTGGCTGCGGGAGCGGATGAATGAATGACCAGAATCCTAATTACCGGTGCCAGCGGTTTGCTCGGTTCCAATCTGGCAATTGAATGGTCAAAAACTGACGAAATCTATGGTCTTTTCCTGAATAACCGGCCGGAGCTGCCCAGGGTGGTTCCGGCTGCCTGTGATCTCCTTGACGCGGAAGGTTTGCGGCGTCTGCTCGGCGAGGTCCGTCCGGAAGTAGTGGTGCATGCTGCCGCAATGACCAGTGTGGACGCCTGCGAAAACGATCCGGCGGCGGCTTGGGCTGTGAACGTGCAGGGAACATCCAATTTAATACAGGCTTGTCCCCCCGCAACCCGTCATTTAATCTATATCTCGACCGACTACGTCTTCAGCGGTCTGCGCGGTCATTATACCGAAGCAGATGCCCCATCCCCGGTCAATGTTTATGGGCGCACAAAACTGGACGGCGAGCGCCTGATCATGGGCAGCCCCATTCCTTGGACCATTGTGCGTACCAGTTTTTTTGGGTGGAGTCCGGGTGGCGGTGGTAGAACAGTACGCCGCTGCTTTATGGAACAATCTCTGGCCAGTTTGGAATCATGGAGTACTGTAACTGCCTGGACCAACCGCTTTTCAACGCCGCTGTTAGTCAATAATTTGGCGCAAGTGCTGATGGAAATTGCCCGTCTGGGTCTGACAGGTTTATGGCACGCCGGTTCAGAACAGCGCGTCTCCAACTGGCAACTGTTGCGTTATTTGGCAGAATGTGTGGGCGGAGGGGCTCAGGACGGTGCGGCTGAAGGCGCGGCCACCGCGGCCGCGGCTACCGCAAGCGCAGCGGTTGATCTGGTAAAGGGGGCAGCCTTCCAGAGCCAGCCGGGACTGGGCAGAGCTGAACGTCCCTTTGACACTTCGCTCTGTTCATACCGGTTGCAGGCGGCATTGGGGCGCGGCTTTGGTGATTACCGACAGGCTGTGCAACGCTGGCTGGATTTGCGTAATAACGGCTACTTATTCGCTGTCTAGTAATTGGATAACGGAGGTATCACGGAAGCATGGCTATGGAATTAGTGATCCGCGAAGAACTTGCGGTCCACGAGGACGTGCGTGGGATTCTTTACGAGATCTTCGACCCCGGGGTGCTTATGGGGAGGGGGTTTGGGCAGATTTACTGCGTCGTGGCCCGCCCTGGGCATATACGCGGCAACCACCGCCACCATCGAAAAACCGAAACCTTTGTGGCGGTTAACGGACGCGGACAGTTAGTCTGCTGGGTCGATGCGCAATGTGAACCGCAAGAGGATCCGCAAGCAGTGACAGTGCCGCTGGACGGCACCCGCCCGGAGAGGATCATCGTTTTGCCTGGCGTTTTTCACAGAGTAGTACCGGAAGGCGATGCTGATGCAGGCGGCGGAGACGCAAACGATGGCGCACTAATCTTTCTGGCACTCACCGACGAAAAATTCAACCCAGACGATCCTGACACCGAACCCTGGAACTTTGGGGACGGTTCTAAAAGTTCCGGAAAAATTTGATCCGCCCTGGGAGGGGAGAACGCCTTGATGATGCAGCAGCCATATGCTTTAAAGCCAGTTCCGGATCAGTTTCCGGCCAAGGTATCTGTGGTCGTGCCCTGTCACAACGCCATTACTATCACGATGCTCAGTCTGACCAGTCTGATTCACAATACCGACATCCCATTTGAATTAGTGCTGGTGGATGATGGCTCAACTGACGCCACCGCTGTGTCACTGGAATGCCTGGCCACCAATATTAACGCCGGCCAATACCCAAATGTCACCGGCGCACGCGTGCTGCACAACCCGCAGCGCACCAGCTGCGCAGAAGCAAGTAATTTGGGCGTTGCCGCCGCCTCAGGTGATATCATCGTTTGGTGCAACAATGACATGCTCTACGGTCCAAATTGGCTGGGTCCACTGGTGAAGATTGCCGCGACCGATGCCCTAGTGGGCGTTGTCGGACCTTGGCCCCTCAAAGTCCTGCTCAACCATGATCAGGGGGGCAATGTAGTCACCGAATTTACCGCCCTAGCCGCCAATCATATCGTAGCGGACGATCCGGTGCTGTTATCGTCAGGAGCACCTTTTGTTTTCCGACGCGGCATTCTGAACACGATCGGCGGATACTTCTTCGATCAGCGTTTTGCACCAGCCTATTTTGAGGACTGGGATTTATATAACCGCCTGCTGACTGTCGGTCTGCATTTCGGACTGACCCGCCGCAGCGTATACTATCATTACGAAGGCGTCACTTGCAGCCAAATCCCCAATCGCGTCGCCCTTTTCCACGCCAACCGCAGCCGCTTCCTCGAAAAATGGCCGGGTGGCGGCCCCTTCCCTCACTATCTGGGCCTAAGCCCGAGCCAGCTGGGGCTCTAGTGAAGACGTTGCCTGGAGAGGGCTGCATCCTCTCACTATTCTCCAATATGGCTGGGGCCGGCATGGCACGCGGCACAGCACCATCACAGAAGGTGCCCACAAGCGGGCACCTTCCATTTTAAGCGCACTTTATCTTTATCTCCGGCATAGTCTTAAAACCTCTTACGGTTGAGGTTTTAGCTTAGTTCCATCATTACGTTACTGACTAAAGGCCGGATTCTTTCCTTTATATCCAACCAGTCGTATTCCTGAACCGGAAACACTGAATTACTGTCCTTCTTAACTGTCATGACCGGAATAGCAATACCCCGCGGCCATTCCTCGCCAGCTCCGATTATATTCATTTCGATTGGCCAGGAGAGTGCATTTGCGATGGTGTTGATAACAACTCCCGTATAACCTTTGATGATTTCCTCGGTACCCCCACCATGTGCGATAATGCCCACAGGCCGCTGATAAAGCAGAGATTTGTTTTCCTCATTGTTAAACCTCGGCAGAAAGGCAAGCTGCTCCATTTTTTCGAGCAACATGGCAAGTTTGGATGGGATCGGCGCATAATGTGCAGATACAACGAACAATGCTTCTGCTGCTGAAAGCCGGGCATAAATCTTATTAAAAGTTGCGTCATCAATGCACCGGCCCTTGCCATAACACTTGCCACACCCGATACAAGGTTTCAGCTCATAATCAACTAGCGGCAACACTTCTGTTATTATCTGCGGAGCACTTTCCGCCATAATCTCTTTTACCAAATGGCATATCCTTAATGAAGTACTGTTCGCACCGGCGTGTCTAATGTTCGAGGCCGAGATACAATAAACCGGCATGATTCCACCTCTTAAAAAACATATTCCAGCAAGTGCATGTCGGCATGTTCCGTTTCTTCATAAGCCAGATGTCCCAAATCCGAGAAACCTCGCTCGCAGTACCAGGCCACCGTCCCATTGGGAAACAACACCTCGGTGGAGGCTACCATTAGCGCCCGACCAAACCCGCTACTTTTTAGAAACGCGAGCAGTGTGCGCAACGGGAATGATTTGTAATCATGATCTTCATGAGTCAGAAACGAACAGGTAATAAAAGCATCATTTTGCCGCAAACCCGGAATTGGATATGGGACCAGCTCCGCAGGCAAAAACTCGGCCCCGCCCACGCAGCGCTCGCCGTCCATGTTTAGATAGCCCATATGCTGCAGGCCTGTTTTCTGCAAGATCTGCCGCACCCACTCCGCCTTGGCCTGACAGAGCGCATGGTCGTCTTTCATGAAACAGGCATAGCTGGTATAGGCAACGCTACTGTCGTTGAGTTCGAGAAGGTGGCCCTTGAATTCGGTGGCACCAATTTGAATATGATACGCAGATCTGACCGGCTTCTCATCCCTGAGCAAAGCCACCAATACATCGCGGCTAAATGGCCCGTTCCAGCGATAATGATCATCAACGATCAGAAGATTGGGTCCATAAATTTGGTATGTCCGGCATAGCTGTGGATTTTCCGCGATGTCGAAAATCTGAAGAGTGAAATCTGTTGTGGGACAGACCTCATTAAGTAATTCAATGAGGCGTTGATTATAGGGACATTGCATACCGAAGTGGAAAAATTTCAGGCTGTTCAAGCGGTACCTCCCTTTAGGGGCGATGAGTGATGTGTAATTATTTTTCGTCGGTCGTTTCCAAAACCCTCTTGAAAGCCAAATAATGCGCATAAAAAATAAGTCTGTCCCAAAACGGATCAAAATGAGCCGATTGGGGACAGCCCCCAATTGGCTCATTTTGATCCAAATAAATCTGCCCCCAATGGATCGTCCCTAATGGATCGCCCGGCGGATCGATCATCCGGCTCAGAAGTTGTCGCGCAGTGCCCATAACCCCAGGGCGGGGTTGCTCACATAGAAGATCTGTTCGCCATCCGGCATGGTGTTGAATCCGTCCCGCAGTTGCTGCGGATCGTAACGCCGCAGCATGTCGTCCAGCGGCGCATAGTTGAAATGAACCTGTTCGATCTCAGCAGCACTAACATGCCCTGGCGCGTAGGTAATCTTAAACCGTCCTTCCGACGAGCCATGAATCAAATGCGCCGCCGCTGACAGGCAGTTACGCAGATCATCTTCAGTTTCAACCCATTCCAGAACCTTGTCCGTCCCGGCGTAGCCATATTTCCGAATCAGGGCGTCGATCAAATCATCTTCGCCGAAATGTTTCAATCCCGGTGCGATAATCAGCAGTTCGCCACCGTCAGCAATGGCCATCCTGGTGCGATAGATCGCCTTATTACCGAGCCAGGTACTTTTAAACTCTTCCGGATCGAGGTAAACTACAACTTTCTTGAGGGGCGCATCCAGCAAACAGAGGTTCCTGGCCTGACTCAACCGCACCGCCGCTTCAAACAACTGCCGCTCTCTCCCGGCATACAGACCGCAGATACGCGGCGCAGTCGCAACTGCCGCCGCATCCACATCCGCATCCACACCCGCATCCACACCCGCACCCGCTGCCGCAGGCGTGCTTGCCGGCGCACCCTGCCCGGTGGCCACGACTGTCAAGATATACTGCAGCGGAATATCGCTCAAAAATTGCTCCTCGCCATAATCAAACACCTTCCTGACCGGAGAATGATCCCGGCCCATCAGACGCTCCAGACCATAAACCGCCCCTAAAAAGTGGCTCTTATCAATAATCTCCTTGCCACCGCAGCCGACAAAGATGTTTTTGGAATAGTTGGCCATGCCGACCACCTCGTGGGGCACAACCTGACCAATAGAGACGATTAGATCGTATTGCCCGCTTATCAATCTTTTATTAACTTCAATCGGGATCGGAAAATCCACTCGTCCGCCAGAGACCCCGCTGACAAATGCGCTCGGTATTTCGCCGATCCGGCAGGTATCATTTCTCCAATCATGCGCCAAAAAGGCACTCTCAGGGATCTCGGCACCATACATCCGCACCTGTTCGGCACGCGTCATAGGCACATGTGTACCCAGCGCCGGCATAATCTGAATCTCACTGCCCTTCGGGGTAAGCATTTGCCACAGCAACTGCACAATCAAGCCCGCTCCGGAATGGCTGCGCGTAATGTCCGGCGGCAGCAGCAAGACTTTGCGTGGCCGGTACCCCAGCCCCGTAAGCCATTCTGCCAGTCCGGCCTTAATCTGCGCCACCTCAATTGTTTCAGCCTCGATCCTCAGCGTCTTTCCCGTTCCAGTGGCCGTTGCTGCGGTCGCCGATGGTGCCGACGCCTTTGCCTTTGCCATCTTCATTGCCACTACCATTGGTCACACACCCCAGAAAGCCGAGAACCCACCGTCCACCGGGACAACAATTCCATTCACAAAAGCGGCGGCGTCGGAAATCAGCCATATTATAGTGCCGATCAAATCCTGCGGTACACCGAAACGCCTCATCGGAGTATGCTCAATAACCGAAACGCCCCGTGGTGTCAGATTGCCTGTTTCCTGCTCTGTCAACAAAAAGCGGTTCTGCTCTGTGATAAAGAAGCCCGGGGCAATCGCATTCACGCGGATATTGGGCGAGTAATTCTGCCCCAAGTACACCGCCAGCCACTGCGTAAAATTGCTGATGGCCGCTTTGGCCGCGGAGTAGGCCACCGTCTTGGTGAGCGGCCGCATCGCCGCCATCGACGAAATGTTGATGATGTTTCCCGTTCCCTGCTTGGCCTGCACTTCTCCAAACACCTGCGACGGCAGAATCGTCCCGAGCAGATTCAGGTCAAAGACAAACTTCAGCGCCTCCGGCGGGATATCAAAAAACAGGAAGTCTTTTTCAGCCGTAGCTTCTTTCTTATTGCCACCGGCCCCATTGATCAAGATATCAACGCGGCCAAACATGCCCATCACAGCCTCGCGAGCCGCTTCCACAGACCGGCGCTCCAACACGTTCACTGGAACGGCTTCCGCCTGTCCGCCTTCCTGACGAATCCCGTCCGCCACTTTGCGGGCGGCCGCCTCATTCAAATCCAGAATGGCCACCCGCACGCCTTCACGCGCCAGCGCCCTGGCCATTTCACTGCATAATATCCCGCCACCGCCCGTAATTACGGCTGTTTTTCCGCTGATATCAAACATGCTCTGCTTGCCCATTTCAATTCCCCCTATTTTTCATCCACCCGGCTACTCTGCACCGTTTTTCCAGTTACATGCCAATCCGTGTGGAACACGCCCGGCCGATCAACGCGTTCGTAAGTATGCGCACCAAAATAATCGCGCTGAGCCTGCAATAAATTCGCCGGCCCATGTGCGCACCGATATGAATCAAAATACGCTAAAGCCGAACTGAAGGCCGGCACTGGAATACCAGCTAGCTCCGCGCCAGCAATTACTTTGCGCCAACTCTGCTGTGCCTCATCTATGGCGGCCGCAAAATAAGGATCTAGAATAAGATTTTCCAAATCCGGACGCCGATCATAAGCTTCTTTGATCAAGTTCAGGAAATGCGCCCGTATGATGCATCCACCCTGCCACACCATGGCCACCTCGCCCAAAGGCGTGTCCCACCGATATTCCGCAGCGGCTTTCCTGATCATAGCCAAACCTTGCGCATAGGCGCATATTTTGGAGGCAAACAGCGCTTCACGAATTTCGTTAACCGCAATCGCGGCGGATCCTGTTCCTGCCTCCGCCCCAATCTCCGCCCCAACCCCTGCCCCTGCCCCAACCCTGGCACCAGCTTCAGCTCCAAACCGCGCCGCCGTCGCTATTCGGGCAGCCCGGTCAGACGAAATATTGCGGGCAAAAACGGCTGCCGCGATTGTCGGCACTGCCACTCCCAATGCAAGTGCCTCCTGCACAGTCCACAGGCCGGTACCCTTTTGACCAGCCTGATCCAGAACCACATCTACCATCGGCCGACCAGTATCATGATCCTGCTTGTCCAGGATTTCCGCAGTAATCCCGATCAAATATGAATTCAGGTCGCCCTGGTTCCATTCGTAAAAGACCCGGCTCAACTCCTCGGGCCCCATCCCCGGAGCCACCCGCATCACTGCATAAGCCTCGGCGATTAACTCCATATCAGCATATTCGATTCCGTTATGAACCATCTTAACAAAATGACCAGCCCCATCTGGCCCAAGCAAGCCACAGCAAGGTTTCCCGCCATCTACTTCCTCAGCTCTGGCCGCGATCGCGTTCAGTATCGGTTCCACAGCCCGCCAAGCGTCAGAATGCCCGCCTGCCATCAAGCTGGGTCCATAACGCGCACCTGCCTCTCCTCCGGAAACGCCGACGCCCAAATAATGCAGCCCCTTGGCCGTCAACATTTCGGCGCGTCGCTGCGTATCACGAAAATGTGAGTTACCGCCATCAATAATAATATCCCCGGATTCAAGAACCCGGGTCAACTGTTCCAAAAGCGCATCCACCGGTGCCCCGGCCTTGACCATCAGCATAATCCGGCGCGGACGCTGTAATGAGCTAACCAACTCATTGATACTGTTAGCGCGCAGGATGGCTGCGCAGCCCCGAGCCTCTTTCTGCCATTGCCCTTGCCCTTGCCCTTGCTCTTGCGTCTGCTCATGCGCCTGCCCTTCCCTTTGCGCCCGCGTCTGCTCACGCGCCACAACCCCGCCAAAAAACCGCTCGCGCGCCTCCGGCCAAGGGTCAAAAGCCACCACTGTAATGCCGTGATCCACCAAATTCAGCACTAGATTTTGCCCCATCACGCCTAGTCCAATCATTCCAAAATCGGCTTTCGCCGCGGAATTGGCCTTCACCGCCCCGGAATCGGCATTTCCCATAGAATCGGCCTTCATCGTAGATCACGCCCTCCCATTCGCCTCGCCCTACCCCCGGCGAGCTTCCCGCACTGCCGCAATAAACTGCGCCGCACGCGCACTCAACTCGGGCCAGTTTTTAGCGGCGATTAGTTTCTTATCGACCAGGGCGCCCCCGACTCCGACAAAGCATGCCCCAGCCTTGATGAACTCGCCAGCTGTGGCCAAATCAACCCCGCCGGTAGGTGTGAGCTTAATATGTGGCAATGGCCCATGAATGTCCTTAAAGTAGGACGGCCCCAGCTTCGTCGCAGGAAAGACTTTGACAACATCGCCGCCCGCTTCCCAAGCCGCCAAAATCTCGGTTGGAGTATACGCCCCGGGAATGCAGGCGATATTGTATCTCTTACACATGCGCACGATCTCATCTTTCAGCACCGGACTGACCACGAACTTCGCCCCGGCAATAATCGCCATGCGCGCAGTTTCAGCATCGAGCACGCTCCCGACTCCAATGATGGCACTTTCCCCAAACCTGGCACTGGCCTGCGCAATGGTATCCAATGCCCCCGGAGAAGTCATCGTAATTTCCAGCGCCTTGACTCCGCCCTCACTAAGCGCCACCGTGGTATCCATTAACTCATCGGCATTATTGACTCTGATAACTGCCACGACGCCGGTTTCCTCAATCGTCCGCAAACACTTTTCTTTATCCATCACGGACCCCTCTTTCTATCATTCCGCTGCACTTACACCGTACTTGCCGCCGTACTCGCATAATAACCCAGATAATGCCCAAACCTTGCTTGATAACGCCGGTGATATTCGGCGCGCGGCTGATAGGTATGTCTGATTTCCGGCAGACAATCCTCGATCCTTTCGATTATTCCCGCCGCCTTCAGCGCCACAATCGCGGCACCAACCGTAGAGTCATTGGCAAACCCGGAAGTCAGCATGGGCTTCCCGAAGATGTCGGCGGCCATTTGCAGCCAAAACGGCGAATTCAGGATGCCCCCGGAAACCCGGATCTCCGCAGGCACGCCCCCCACTTCTGCCAGCTTGAGATAACACTGATACATATTAAACAAAATGCCTTCCAGGACTGCATAATACAAATGCGCTTGATCATGAGTAGCGTCTACCCCGACAAATCCGCCCCGCCTGGATTCATTCCATCCCGGACAGCGTTCGCCATAGATAAAGGGCAGGAAATATGGCGCTTCTTCCCACTTAATCGCAGCCGCCGCTTTCTCAAAAGCAGCGTAGTTGGGTTTGCCATCGGCAGCCGCAGCGCCATTTTCGCCCCTGCGTCCGGTGCCCGCGCTGTCCCCGCCACCAATCGTCTTGAAAAACCAGGACAGGCAATTGGCCGCCCCCTGCGTGGCCGCCCCGGCCAACCGCTTCTGATCAAAAAGATAATAGCACCATGTAGAAGGCTCTTCCGGAATGAGCGGCGCGTTCTGCACCAACCGGATTGCTCCACTGGTGCCAACCGAAAATGACATTACACCCTGAGCCACTCCGCTGACCGCCACCTGGTTCAGCGCCCCATCGGCGCATCCCACCGTCACCGGTATTCCGGACGGCAGTCCAACTTTTTGTGCAATGGCCGGTAACAACGGTGCCGTATGAAATGCTTCCACCAATTCTTCCAGTTGCTCCGGTTTCATCCCGAGGAGCGCCAGGATTTCTGGATCCCAATCCAGCGTATGAATATTAAGCAAGCCGCTGCCGGACGCCATACATTTCGAGATCGCCCGCGTACCGGTCAGACCCGCAAACAATTGCCCCACCTGCGTCGAAACCAAAGCGATCTTCCGAAACACTTCCGGCGTCTGCTCACCGATCCACTTTAGTTTCCAGGCCGGATACATGCCATGCACGACACATCCGGTCTGGTGATAATAGCGTTGTGCCACCTGCTGATCCTGTTTTATCGCCTCGGCGGCGCTGGACGCACTCAAATCTGCCCAGGTGCTGATTGGAAACAGCGCCTCCCTGTTGCTGTCGAGCAACAACAGGCTATGCCAAGTTCCGCCCAACCCGATAATAGCAACCTTGCCCGTCTCCCCACTGCACACCAGCTGCCGCAAAGCTTCTATGGCAGTTTCCATCATGCGGCTAGGGTGCTGCGAAACAGTGTTGGAAGTTTTTGTGTCAAAAGGAATGGACACGGATCTGATCACCGCGCCAGTTGGAGAACAGAGAATACATTTAGCTGAGGAAGTGCTTACTTCCAGCCCGATCGCGTTTCCGCTCCCGCTCGCATTCATTCCCACACCTCGCTTCCGCAATGCCCCAGACAGAGGGACTGTTCATCTGTCAGACCTCTGTCAGACCGCGCACACCTTCCCGCCCAAATTCAATAGATCTCCTTGTTCGCCACATGCTTCGGCCGGGCACCTTGCAGTGCCGCCACCACATTTTCTGCCGCCAAAAGACTCATCGCCGCTGAAGCCTCAACCGTGTGCGCTCCAATATGGGATGTCAAAACCACATTATCTAGACGTGCCAACGGCGTTTCCTGAGGCGGTTCACACTCGACCACGTCCAGACCGGCCGCCCCCAGCTGCTGCTCGCTCAACGCCTGTCGCAGCGCTTCATCATCAATGATCCCCCCGCGGGAGGTGTTAATGATAATGGCGGTCGGCTTCATCAGGCTCAGCTCCGCAGCGCCAATCAGGTGGTGCGTTGCCTCACTCAGCGGAATATGCAGACTGACAAAGTCTGAACGGCGTAAAAGCTCCGGCAACTCCACATAGCTGGCACCCACCCGTTGCGCCCAATCATAATCGGGACGCGCATCATAACATAATAAGGGCATTTCAAATCCACGCGCACGCAAAGCCAATTGCTGCCCGATCTGCCCAGTACCGATCAGCCCCAACGTTTTGCCCCATAATTGCGTACCGGAGAAGCGGCCCCACTGTCCCTGCCTGATTTGGCGATCCGAGGCCGAAATGTGCCTCGCCGCATCCAGCATCAGCCCAAAAGCCAACTCCGCCACGGACGCGCTATTTGTCCCGGGAGTGAAGGCCACCGGAATTTTCCTGGCCGTCGCCGCCGCCACGCCAATGTTGTCCAGCCCGACTCCATATTTCGAAATGACCTTCAGTCGGACGGCCCGCTCCAACACACGTTCATTGAGTGGATCCAGACCGATGATGATCCCATCCGCCTCCGGAATCAGGGCAATCATCTCATCTTCTGTAAGCAAGCGCCCATAAGGGTTCCTCATCAGCTCGCAGCCCGCTTCCTGCAACAATTGAGCAGCCCGCCCTTCGGTCGCACCAAAAGTCCGCGGCGTGACTAAAACGCGCCAAGTCATTGTGACCACCCCGCCCCGGATTCGCGATCAATATACAAGACCGCCCGCATATGCCGACGTAAAATTGTAGCCGGACAAGCCACCGACACCGGCTGCGTGAGCGTAGCCTTGATGGCCGCAGTCTTCGTGGCCCCGGGAACCATACAAAATAGATAATCGGCCGCCATTAAGGCCGGAATCGTCATCGTAAAAGCATGCGTCGGCACTTGATCAAGCGTCGGAAAACACCCGTCATGCACCTGCTGCTGGCGGCATTTGTCTTCCAACTCGACAATTTTGACAACCTCCGGATCCAGGAAATCCGCCACCGGCGGGTCATTAAAAGCCAGGTGTCCGTTTTCCCCAATGCCCAGACAGGCGATATCGGCCGGCTCGTCCACGAGCAAACTGGCGTAACGCCAGCACTCCGCCTGCGCATCGTGCGCATCGTGCGCGCCGTGCGCGCCGTACGCACCGCCCGCGACAACCTGCTCACCGCCCGCGCGCACATGCCCATTGATCAGATTAATCTGCGCGAAAGGCACTGGCACTTGGCTGAAGATGTGCTCCTGCAAATAATGCCGGAACGTCTGAGGCGCGCCTTCCGGAAGCCCCACATACTCGTCGAGGTGAAAAGCAATTACCTTATCCCAGCGGATGCCCGGCTCCGCCACCAAAGCCTGCAAAAACTCGTTTTGAGACGGGGCGGCTGCAAAAATCATCCGCACATATTCCTGCCGCTGCTGGAGGGCACGCAGACGCGCAGCCACATCACTGGCAGCCCCTGCGCCCAGCTCTGGACGTCCCTGATACTGCCGAACCCGCAACCGCTCCACTGTCCATTCTTTTTCCGGACGGATCACATTGTTCATATCAAAAACTCCTCCCTGCCAGCGCGCGCCCACCACAACACTTGCCCCTGGCAAGCTCACGCCGCAAGCATTCAGCTCACACCGCAAGCATCGCTCTTGATACCCAGATAAGCCTCTTTCACCTGGGGATCTTCGAGTAGTTCAGTGCCTTTGCCGCGCGCCACAATCCGGCCATTTTCCAATACATAAGCAAAGTCTGCGATCTGCAGCGCTTTATTCGCGTTTTGCTCCACCAGTAAAATAGTCACGCCATCAGCGTTCAACTGTTTGATCAAGGCAAAGACGTCTTTGACGATCAATGGTGCCAGCCCCAGCGACGGCTCATCCAGCATCAGCAGCTTGGGATGGGACATCAATCCCCTTGAAATAGCCAGCATTTGCTGTTCCCCGCCACTCAGACTGCCAGCCGCCTGCCGACGGCGCTCCGCCAGGACCGGATAAAGCTCATACATGCGCTCAATATCCGCCTTTTGCTGGGTTTTGTCTGGCGTGCCGAATCCGCCCAAAATCAGGTTTTCTTCCACCGTCAGATTAGCGAACACGCGACGCCCTTCCGGAACCTGAATGATGCCAGCGGCTGCGGTTTTGGCGGCCGTCTTTGGCAAAGCGCGCCCATCAAACCGGATGGCCCCGCTATGATTTACAATGCCAGAAACAGCATTAATCAAAGTTGTTTTACCGGCACCGTTGGCCCCGATTACCGTCACAATCTGACCTTGTTCCACCTGAAACGTCACATCATGCAGTACCCGTACCTTTCCGTACGATACGCTCACAGCCTCAACCTCTAAAAATGACATGGCGGCATGCCCCCTTTGTCCCATTGGTGCGGTACCCAATCGCCATTAATCGCCCAGATAAGCCTTCAACACTTCTTCGTTACATTGAATCTCAGCCGGTGTACCATGCGCGATCATCTTCCCGAAATTCAAGACCCATAACTCTTCGCAAATCCCCATGACCATTTCCATATGATGCTCGATTAATAATACGGTAACCCCCAGTTCATGGTGGATCTTGCGAATCAAATCCATAAGCTCATTCACTTCATTTGGATTCAGCCCGGCCGCCGGTTCATCCAGTAAAATCAGGCGGGGCTTAGTCGCCAAGGCCCGGGCTATCTCCAGTTTACGCTGCAAACCATAAGGTAGGTTTTCCGGCATTAGATATTGATAATCCTGCAAATCCACCAAATTGAGGCATAGACGCGCTTCCGCTTCAATGCCGCGCTCTTGCCGCCAGACGCCGGGCATGCCAAGCAAGCCGCCCAGAAATCCATATTGTGCCCGAAAGCCAGCTGCGGCCATCACATTGGACAGGACATTCAACCCTTTGAACAGCCGGATATTCTGAAAAGTACGCGCAATGCCTTTGCGGGTAATCTCATAGGGAGCTTTACCAGAGATGAGATCCGTCTGAAACCGAATTTCACCCGCGGTCGGTTTATAGACTCCGGTAACCGCATTAAATACGGTTGTTTTGCCAGCTCCGTTCGGACCGATTATTCCGGCAATACGACCTTCCCGCAGTTCCATACTGAAATCATTGACGGCGACCAATCCGCCAAACTGAATCCTCAGGTCATTAATGGCCAACAACGCCTCACCTGGCATCGCGTTCACCCCGCTTTGCGCTCCGATCGACACGGATTTTCTTCACATAAGACCGGATCTTCTTCGCAATTGTCACCGGATTGAGAGGGATCTCATAGTAGCCAAACAGTCCGGTCGGCTTAAAGATAATGGTCACGATAATGATAAACGTAAACAAGACCATGCGCCACTCTGAACCGAAGCGCAACAGCTCAGGCAGCAGCGACAGGAACAGCGTTGCGAAAACTGCGCCGGACAGGCTGTTTAATCCGCCAAAGAACACGATAATGATGAGCTCGACCGACTTACTCCAATTGAACATCTCTGGCTCAATATAACTGGTGGAGAACGCCAATAGCGCCCCGGATAGCGCTCCCAACGCCGCACTGAGCAAGAAAACCTTCATTTTGTGAGCAAAAGTGTTGATCCCCATGATTTCCGCAGCCAATGGATCATTACGCACTGCCAGGGAGTTGCGGCCGAATTTCAATTTCTTGAAGTTGGCGCAGATCATAATGCAGATTACGGCAATGACAGCCACCACCGGCAAATTGACCAAGGTCGGGATCCCAAAAATGCCCATCGAACCCCCGGTAATGTCGGAAAAGTAAATGAGAGCGGTTTTAACTACCTCTGCAAAGCCATAGGTCGCTAGCGCGAAATAGTCTGTCCTCAGTTTCAGCGTTATAGCTCCGATAAAAAGCCCTACAATCAGCGCAAAGGCGACACTGATCAATATTCCAGCCCAAAACGGCAGCCCCCATTGCAGACAGGCAATTGATGAGATGTAGGCGCCAATCGCCATAAATCCGACCTGCCCGAAGGAGAACAAACCCGTTAAGCCGATCAGCAGATATACACCCAGGACAGCGATCAGATTGATTCCGGCGAAAGTGAGCATACTGCTGTAAAAGGCACTCATTGCTTCTTAATCCCTCCGTCCGTCACGCATCACGCGCCACGCATACGCGTCACGCATCACGCGCCACGCATACGCGTCACGCATCACGCTTTTTGGGTCGTACCTGCGTTTTTGCCCAATCCGAGTAAACCGGCAATGCCCTCCGGTTTCAATAGCAAGAAGAGAATCATGATTGTAAACGTGATCATGGGAGTGACATCTCCTCCCAAATAAGCCGTACTGAAAGTCTCAGCCAATCCGAGCAAGAATGCGCCGACGACGGCGCCGCCGAGGCTGCCCAGGCCCCCGATCACGGTCGCGATAAACGCTTTCAGGACCAGACTACCCAGCTGCGGGTAAACGCTCAGGCTCAGTCCCAGAAAGACTCCGGCAATGCCGGCCAGCGCACCCGAGACAAAGAAGGTCACTGACACAATAAAGTCCGTATTGATCCCCATTAGGTTCGGGGTTAATAAATCGCTGGACGCTGCACGAATGGCAATGCCAATCTTCGTTTTGTACAGCAGATACAGCAAGACGATCAGGGTGACTGTGCTGATCGCCAGCATATAAATATTCAGCACCGGGATTGTCAAATCACCCACATTAATTGAAGAAGTCTTCATAAAGTCGGAATACATAAAGAACTGTCCGCCCATCAAGGCCGTCATCAAGTATTGGAAGAACATTGAGATGGCTATCGAACTGACAAAGAAATAGATGAGCGGGCCGTTCTTCTTACGGATAGGCCGGAAACCCAGCCGCTCAATAATTACGGCAATCAGGCCGCCTACGACCATACTGGCCAACAAGGTCGGCAAAAGACCCACCTTAAAAGTGCTGGACAGCCACAGCCCGAAATAGGCGCTCAGCATGATTACGCTCCCGTGGCTGAAGTTGGAAAACTTCAGGATGCTGAAAACCAGAGCGAAACCCACTGCAATTAGCGCATAAACAGCACCTAATGATAAGCCGTTGACAAATTGCTGGATCATTTAAGCTTCACCACCATTTCACTGCTTTGGCAATCCGGGCGGATCATGGAATGAAACATCACGCAATAAAATGCACGCAGATGCACGTAAATTTAAGGCCATGGCAAAATTACTCTATCGGGAACGGGAAAAGGAGCGATGCTGATGAATACTAATGTACAAAAGAAGTGGGGGCGGGGCAAAAGACCCTGCCCCCCTGCATCCATGTTTGGCATCCATGCCCGATAAATCCTTACTGCTCATCTTTTCGGCAAGTTATCTCTGATAAGGTCCTACAGTGATGTACTTGCCATTTTCGATTTTGATAATCGTGGGGATAAACTCCACCGTACGATGGGTGGTCGGGTTAAAGGTGTAATTGTAAATTAACCCTTCCACATTCTTGGTTTCCTCAAGCGCCTTGACCAGTTTCGCAGGATCGGTGGTTTTGGCGCGCTTGATCGCTTCGAAAGCGATGACGGCATTATCATAGCCGAAGAATGCGTTAACAGTAGGAGCATCATTGAATTTGGCCTGGAATCTCTTCGTGAATTCAATTGCTTTCGGGGCATCGAAGGCGCAGTTGTTCACGAAGTAGATGTTATTAGCGGCCGCACCGATCAGCTCAACCATCGGCGGTGTGAAAGAATTCGGGCCGAGAATCGTCATATTCATGCCCAATTCACGTGCCTGTTTGGTGATCTGGGACGCCTGCATCAGATACTCTGGAACGAACAGGCCTTCCGGAGTGCGGTTCTTAATGTTGGTAAGCTGTGCCCGGAAATCGGTATCGGTCCAGTTAAAGGTTTCTTGAGCCACCATGTCGCCGCCATTGGCAATGACATAACTGACGAACGCACCGGCGATTTGAGAGGCCCAGGCATTGCCTTTGTTATAGATCACGGCGAATTTCTTCATTTTGAGCTCGTTCATAGCGTAGGCAGCCATCGTCGCGCCATAATCCTCACAAGTCGGCTGCGAGGCAAACATGTACGTCCATGGCTTACCAGGACGTTGCGAAGTAGCGCGAGTATCACTGGCTTCGCCAACGATAGGCACCTTCATTGTCTCCGTAATCGGGGCCAATGCGAGCAACAGGTTGGAAATCGGCGGACCAAGCACCAACTCTGCTTTATCCTCAGAAACAAGACGTTTGTAAGCGTTGATACCTTCCTGGACATTCAACTTGAAGTCATAAGATTTGAGTACGATTTGTCTGCCCAGAAGTCCGCCCTTTTTGTTGTAGTCTTCAACAGCCATTTCAATGCCGCGTTTTTGCGACTGGCCCCACAATGCGTTCGTGGCGCTCAGATCTTGGATAGTGCCAATAACGATAGTTTTGGAGGCAGCGATCGTGCCAATTCCAGACAGGGAAAGGACGATCACCAAGACTAACGATGCAAATACTAACTTTTTCACGATCCAATCCACTCCCTCGCGTTTTTTACAATGAGCTGGAAGCCTATTCCGCGATTCACACAACACCTCCTTCGCCGGACCTCTCTGCTGTTAATCTCCTGATGCAAACGGCGCAATCGACGACAGCAAACCAGAATCCAACCTCACTCCTGGGCTTCCACCATCGTGATGGCTCTGGTCGGGCAAAGTCCAACACAAACACTGCAGCCCAAACAGCGTTCCGGGATCACCCGGCAATAATGTTGTTCCTGAACGACGGCATTACAATGGCCCGGCTTGGTGCAGATGCCGCAATTACGGCACTTGGCGGGGTCGATCTGTGCATAGCCCGGCCGCAGCCCCAAATGATCACTGGAAGAAATATGCTTCAATGAAAGCCCCACAATTTCGTCATAGGAATGGTAGCCCTGCGCCTCAAGAAACTGCTCCATACCTTTACGGATGCGGTCGACGACTTCAAAGCCGCGCCACATAATGGATGTACACATCGAGACCGCGGAAGCACCCCACATCATCATCTGAATAGCGTGTTCCCAAGTATCAATTCCGCCCGACGAAACCAGCGGCACACTCACCCGCTGAGCAACTTGGCCGGTAACCTTAAAAGTGGCATAGCGGATAGCCGACCCGTTAATGGCCCCGAAGGCACCCGGGTCCATCAGCGGATAAAGCGGCAGTCCGCCATTATAGATATCAACAGGAGGTGCTGCCAAGGAAGGACCGCCGACCAGCGAAAGCCCATCCGCACCATTGCGCACGCATCCTTCCGCGACTGCTCCGATGTCTAGCGCGGTGGGCGTCAATTTCGGAATGACCGGGATTTTGACATAATCTTTAATTACTTTGACAATTTCCCCAGCCAGCTTCGGATTTTGCCCAGTAATGGCACCCGTCTCAATATCCTCTTCCGTAATATCCATACCGAGCTGTCTTTTGCTAAGACTGAAGTTGGGACAACACATGTTAATCTCAATGGCATCCGCACCGACATCCTCAAAACGTTTGGCGAGGCGGCCATATTCTTCAATGTCCTTTTCCTGGCTGGAAAGGTTGACCATGACCACCAGGGAGGTTTGCTCTTTGGCCTGCCGGGTGAGGGCTAACCCCTCTTCAACATCCAGCCGCTTATCAATGGGGAAGATAATGACTTCTTCCGGTACAGAATAGGCCCGCAGGTTTCCCCGAAATGACTGTCTGGTCATAACCTGTTTGATGCTGACTGCCGCAGCCCCATTTTTCTCTGCTTCCTTAAGTTGATCAATGGTCGCAGTTACTGGGCCCGATGCGATCACGATGGGGTTTTTCATTTCCAGACCGGCGAACTTCATAGCAATTCCTCCTTGTGTTGGCTAGTTTGGCCGTCGGCTTGCATGGTTTCCGGCTTGCATCGCCTCCGGCTTTGCTTACATGGCCTCCGGCTTGCATCGCCTCCGGCTGGCTTGACTGATTATAGGCGTATTGTTTTTCCGCCTAGCGCGGCGCTTTTATAAAGCGCGAAACAGACATCCATGACTATTTTGGCGTCCGCAGGTGTGACTATCGGCGCAGTGCCATCCAGCACACAGCTGACAAAATGATTAATCTCGTCTTTCCAAAAATCGCTCTTGGGGGCCGACGGGATTACTAAAGCGCCGCTCGGGCTGTAAGCTGACTCTTCCGTAAAGAGCGAGACGGAATGATTGTCAATATCCAACCCGCCTGGAACCGCCACGCTTTCGACTTTGATCGCGCCGCGCTCCCCATAAACCTCAATCCCATAATCGATAAATCCTTTGGTAGCACTGCTACCGACCAAATGGGCGGCTACTCCATTGGCAAACCGAACGGTACCAAAGAATGTGTCTTCCACAGGAAAGTCCTTGAAATACAGATCCTCAGCATGGCCTGTCACTTCCACAACTGGGGAATCCGCATACCACACAAATAAATCCAACATGTGTAAACCGCTTTGCATCAGAAACCCGCCGCCGCTGAGTTCGGGATCCCGTTTCCAGGCTGGGAATTTGCTAAAATCCTTAAACCACTTGTAGCGGGCCTCCAAGTAACAGGGCTTACCGATTGCATTCTGCCGCAGCAGCTCACGACCTTTGATATAGGCTCCGGCAAAGCGCAGCGAATGCCCTACCAGGATGGGGCTTTGGTGCCCCGCAGCCAGTTTCGTCAATTTTGCAACCTGCTGATCATTAACCCCCAACGGTTTTTCGATCAAAATCGCGATGCCTGGGGCTTCCTGCATCAGCCAGGAGGCAATCTCATAATGATCAAAATTGGGCGTGCAAATGCTGACTGCTTGCGGTTGCCCCTGCTGGATCATGGATCGATAATCGCTGAAAACTTCCGCCCCAAAACGCTCACGGGCTATTTTTTGCTCCTGCTCCACCGGGGTCGCCACCAGCAAGCGGTCAACCCGCCCATTATCACGATAATGCCGCGCATGCACGGATCCCATAAATCCCATTCCGATAATTCCAACTGTCAGTCCAGACACTTTACGCGCCCCCTTCCCACTGCAATGTCACCCGGCAGCCGCTGTCAGCAGCTTTGCGAGCGGCCAGCACGGCACGGGTGGCATCCAGTACCGCGTTCGCCGGGATTGCCTCAAATATTCCTGCGCCATTGTTTTTGCCTGCTTGCGCATTAGCAACCGCCTGCATAAAATCCGACAATAGTGTGCCGGATGGTGATTCCAGCGGCAAATTCCGGGACGGCGTCTTATGCGTGCAAAGCGTAACCTTACCGCCTTTCGCCGCCAGATCGCCCTCAGTGCTTACTTCCAGACTGCCCTCCGTGCCGGTGATAAAGAAGCGGCAGTCACCGTGCGCCGGATGTGCTTCCGGTGCCAGCCATTCCGCTTTTATGTAACCGACGGTGCCGTCTTGCGCCCGGAAAAGCATCTGCCCGTTATCTTCAAATTCGGGATACTCCGGACAAGTATGATTGGCGCTGTAGGCGGTGATCTCCACCGGCTTGCTGCCGGTCAGCCACTGAAAAACGTCGATATCATGGATTGCCATATCCACCAAAATTCCACCGTAAGTCGCACGCCGGAAAAACCAGTCCGGACGGGAAGCCTTACGCAGCTTATGGGGACGAAAAGCGGTGAAGTTAACGATTTTACCAAGAACGCCGCTGTCAACAACCTTTTTCATGGTCACTACCGGTGGGTTGTATCTTTCGCTGAGAATTACTGAAAACACCGGTCGAAAACCGCCCGGATAACTGGCCGGAGCGCAGTTGGCGGCTTGGCGGATCAGGTCCAGCTGGGCCTCGGTTACCGCGGCTGGCTTATCAGAGAGGACGCTGATGCCGCGCTCTAGACAGGCGGCAATGATCTCGGCCCTTTGGGATGGCACGTCAAAGCAGCCAATCATGTCCGGCCGGGCTGATTGCAGCAGCTCGTCCAAGGTGGCGAAGGAAGGAATGCCATACTTTTCAGCTATTCTGAGGCGCACGGCACCCTCTGCATCCGCTACGCCCACTATTTCAAGCCCCGGAACAGATCGGGCGGAATCCAGAATCTCATTGACATGAAAGTGTTGCGCACCCGCAATTGCCAACCTCAATCTGCTTCTCCCCTTTGATCAAGAATGTAAAGAATGGGTCCGGCGGCCATCGTAGACGATCCGCCCCCCGACGATTGTCAGAATAACATCCAAGTCATTGTTCAGAACCGTCACATCAGCATCCATGCCAGGCGCCAATGTGCCTTTGTGATCCGCAATGCCGAGGATGCTGGCCGGCGTCTTGCTCATCATCCGCACTGCATGCAGTAAAGGAACATCCGCCAGATTGACCACATTACGAATCAGTTGATTGCCGCCGACCACACTGCCAGCCAATGAGCTGTGATCCGGATAAGCAGCCACGCCGTCTTCAACGATCACCTTCTGGCCATCCCGAAGACCGCCTAAGATCGAGTCGCCTTCCGGCATACCCATGGCACGCATGGAATCAGAAACCAGCGCCGTGCGGTTGGAACCCTTGAATTTGTAGATGAGTTTCAGCAATGGCGGCGGCAGATGCTTGCCATCGGCAATGATCTCAATGGTAATGTCATCGTCCAGAAAACCGGCTTCCAAGGCTCCGGCGATGCGGAACCCCCGCTCGCGGGTTACCGTGGATGTACATGAATAAAAGTGCGTGATATGAGTGTAACCGTTGTCCAGCGCCTCAAGCACCGTATCATAAGTGGCTTTGGTATGAGCCATCGCCGCCAGAATGCCCCTTTTCCTGAGATGCTGCCCAAGTTCCATGGCACCAGGTAATTCCGGGGAAACCGACCACCGTTTAATATCCGGGTTTTCAAGCAACGGCAGGTATTCATCGGGAACAGGGTGCTTAAGATAGCGTGGATCCTGTGCCCCGCTCATCTCAGGAGATAAATAGGGGCCTTCCAGATGTAGGCCAAGCAGTGCGGCCCCATCCGTATTGTCTTTTTTGGCTTCCTTAAAAACCTGTAACACATTAAGGAGATCTGATCTTGAGCTAGTCAGGGTCGATGCCAATATTCCGGTGACACCTGCCTTGGCGTGCGCCCGGGCAAATGTCAGAATCGCCTGGCTGGTACCGTCCATAACATCTGCGCCGCCGCCACCGTGCGAGTGCATTTCGATAAAACCTGGCGTAGTGTAGCAGCCCTTGAGGTCAATCACCTCTGCGGGCACCGCTGCGGCGGCAGTTGCGGAGGCTGTTACGGCGGCGACGCATTCGCTCATACGCCCCAACGCCTTGACTTTTCCTGCCTCCAGATCGATGAAACCGTCACGGATTAAGCGGTTTGGGGTGATAATATTTGTGTTAATCAACCGTATTCCCGAGACCGGCATAATAGTTTCCTCCCCGCGATTCAAGTAAATATCATTGCAGGCATGCCTTGCCAAGGTCGCCTGTCAGGGCACCTGCTCCAAAATCGTTTCTTTGTTAAGCACATGCTGCAAAGCAATTGCGCCAGCCCCTATCAGACCGGGGTCAAGCATTTCAGAAACGACAATTTGTGTCCGGCTCCGAAATTCGGGCAGCATTCTTTGGACCAACACCTGATGCATACTTTTCGCTAACCTTTCGTAAAAAAGGGTCAGTTCTCCACCCAGGATCACAACGTCAGGATGGAACAAATGCACCAGATTAACGATTGCAATGCCAAGCCATGCACCTATTTCTTCAAGCACCGCAGCCACCAGTGAATTGCCGTTTTCCACCTCAATAACCATCTCTTCCAGACTGGCCGGGACGGTCGCCCCCTTAAATCGAGAACTGTAGGACGCCATGAGCTTCAGAATGTTCTTCAGACCGCAAAGTCCTTCAAGGCAACCTTTGTTACCGCAATTGCAGACAAAGCCATCCGCAGTGGAGACTGCCATATGTCCAACCTCACAGGCATAACCGCCCTTACCACCAAAAATCTCTCCATTCATAATCACACCGGCGCTGATACCGACACTCAGTGTCAAATAGATCATATTGCTATGTCCGATACCCTGCCCATACAACTGATGTGCCAGCACCGCAGCGTTCGAAACGTTTTCCAGATAGACCGGCATTCCTAATGCTTGTTCCAGCATGTAACGTATCGGAACATTCTGCCAGCCTAAGTTAACCGACCGCTCCAGGATACCGGTCTCAATATTGATCAGTCCAGGCGAGGCCAGGCCAGCCCTCAAACAACGGTCCAGTGGTATGTTTGCTTCCAGAGACAATTCCGGCAGGCTATTGCTAATCAAGCGCACAACCTTCTCCGGCCGACTGGTATCAATGGCCAACCGGCGCTGAGCTCTGACTTCATTATTCAGATCCATGATCCCGACAACAACATAACCCTGCTGAAGTCTCATACCAACTACTCCGGCAGCTTCAGATTTTATGGCTAAATTGACGGGTTTGCGGCCGCCGGTGGACGCGTCACTCCCGACTTCCCAGACAATTCCCTCATCCATCAGCTCTCTGACAATACCGGTGACAGTAGACGGACTCAAGCCGGTGATCTTAGCGATTTTATTGCGCGATATAGGACTTTCTGTGCGGATCAAGTTGCGTACCAAAATCTTATTGCGTACCTTCATCACCTGACTATTTCCTGAAACTTCCTTCAATGAACGCACAGCCATCCCTCCTTTCGCTGTGAGAAGGCGCAGGGACGGTTCTTCTGTCGGCAAATGGGACCAGACAGGAGACAGAAGAACCGTCCCCGCGTCTGCCCGCGTCTTCAATAACCCGTTGTGCTTTTTTCACTTTCTTTATTCGTCGAATAAATTAATTATCCTGCCAGCAAACAAAACTTTTTCCGTAAATTCCTTAATCCCCTTCAATTGGCACGTTCCGCCCGCACTCTCCGCCTCGAACTGCCGCTCAGTAAGCCGATATTCTGTTACTTCACACAAGTGAAGTTTTGGTTATTCTCCTTCAACCTCTACTTTATTCATATCAAGGAGCATACTGGCGGATTTGCGCACATGTCGGCCAATTCCAGCCACAAATGCCCGCAAAATCGATTTGGCGACCTTGGGCAACCTTGCCACCAGTGCGCTATTTCCGGTAATCTAATTTTGGAGGATTGTGCAATTATATAAATACATACCGCTCACAAATATGATCAGGAGGCAAGGAGGGACGGCATTGGATTTTAAGTTAACCGCAGAACAGGAAATGCTGCGCAAAACAGTGCAGGAGTTTGCCGCCAAAGAGGTTGCGCCGACTGCGGCCCAGCGTGATGAGGACGAGCAATTCTCGCGGGATATTTACAACAAGGTCGGTGCCTTAGGACTGACTGGTATCCCATTCCCCGAAGAATATGGCGGTGCGGGATGGGACAATCTCACCTATATTATCGCAGTCGAAGAGCTTTCACGGGCCTGTGCCTCAACAGGCATCACTTTTTCGGCTTCGATCTCATTGGCAGCCTGGCCGATTTTGGCTTATGGCACCCCCGAACAAAAGAAGCAATTTCTCACCCCGCTCGCGGATGGTTCGAAACTGGGCGCGTTCGGTTTGACCGAATCCGGCGCAGGTACAGACGCTGCCGCACAGCAAACAATCGCAACTGCCGATGGCGACAATTATATCCTAAACGGCGTGAAGACTTTCATCACCAATGGCGGCGAAGCGGAGATTTACGTGATCATGGCGATGACCGATCGTAGCAAAGGCACCCGGGGTATCAGCGCGTTTATCGTGGAAAAAGACACACCCGGCTTCACATTTGGCGCTGTCGAACGCAAAATGGGCATTCGTGCCTCCGCTACCCAGGAGCTAATTTTCCGGGACTGCCGCATTCCCAAGACAAATTTATTGGGACGCGAAGGGGACGGTTTTAAAATTGCCATGGCCACGCTGGACGGTGGACGCATTGGTGTTGCCGCCCAAGCCCTTGGCATTGCCCAGCGCGCTTTGGACGAAGCTGTGAAATATGCCAAAGAAAGACGCCAGTTTGGCAAACCGATTAGCTCTTTCCAAGGGATCAGTTTCATGCTGGCTGATATGGCGACTCAGGTCGAAGCAGCCCGGCTTCTGACTTACCGTGCCGCTTATCAAAAAGATCAAGGCCAGCCCTATTCCAAAGAGGCTGCCATGGCGAAAATGTTCGCCTCGGATGCTGCCATGCAGGTCACTACCAACGCAGTCCAAGTTTTTGGCGGTTATGGCTACAGTCGGGAGTATCCGGTTGAACGTCTGATGCGCGATGCCAAGATTACACAGATTTACGAAGGCACTAATCAGGTGCAGCAGATGGTCGTCTCAGCCGCGATATTAAGGTGAGGGACGTGGAACAGGATGTTCAGCCCAAAACCGCAGATCCAAGGGAGGAAAGAACATTGAAAATTGTAGTCTGCGTCAAGCAGGTTCCGGATACAACCGAGGTCAAAATTGATCCAAAAACAAATACGCTGATGCGCCAGGGTGTGCCGAGCATCGTCAATCCACATGACAAGCATGCTCTGGAAATGGCATTGTCCCTGCGGGATCAACTTGGCGGCAGCGTCACCGTGCTCAGCATGGGCCCGATGCAAAGCCAGGAAGCACTGCGTGAATGTCTCGCCATGGGAGCGGATCACGCCGTCCTCCTTAGTGATAGAGCATTTGGCGGTGCTGATACACTGGCTACCTCCTATACGCTGGCGGCCGGTATTCGCAAAATCGGCGAATTTGACCTGATCATTTGCGGCAAGCAAGCGATCGATGGTGACACGGCCCAAGTCGGCCCGGAAATGGCCGAGCATCTTGGTATTCCCCACATCACCTATGCTTCGCAGGTTGAGGCGGGCGCCGACGGCGCGCCTGTCAGAGTTCACCGCGACGGCGAAGAGGGCACCGAAATTCTGGAGGTTAAGCTGCCAGTCTTGCTGACCGTAACACACTACGGCGATGGACCGCGTCTTCCTGTTGTCAAAGGGATACGGCGTGCATTCCGCGCTGAGGTTGACGTCTGGTCTGTCAATGATGTGGAGGTCGACCGCAATGTTCTGGGATTAAAGGGCTCACCCACGCAAGTGCGGCGGATTTTTTCGCCTGACAAGCGCTGCGGTTGTGAGATGATCCCCGGCGACGCCTGCGCGGCAGCGTCAGTGGTCGCGACCAAATTGCGCGAGCTAAGGATTATTGGAGTCGGCAGCTGAACGCGCTGAACTGGAGGAGGCTAAGATTATGAAGATTAATTCTGAGTTATGCTCCGGTTGCGGCGCCTGTGCGGCGGCCTGCCCTTTCGGAGCACTCGTTATAAAAGGCAATAAGGCTGAAAAAACTGACGCTTGTACTGACTGCGGCGCCTGCGCCAGTGCTTGTTCGTTCGAAGCGATCCAAGCGGGATCCGGCACCGACAACGGCGGCGATGCGCATGATCTCAATAGTTACAAAGGCGTCTGGGTCTATTTGGAACTCAAAGACCGCCAGTTGCGCGGGGTAGCTTTGGAGCTGCTGGCGCAAGGCCGCAAGCTCGCTGACGAGATGGGGCAAGAACTGGCTGGCGTGTTGCTCGGTGACAACGTCGCTGATCTGGCTAATGAAGTGTTTGCCAATGGTGCCGATCGGCTCTACCTCGTTGAAGATCCGTGCTACGGCCGTTATGATGCTGACCAATATACGGCGGCCATGACCGAACTCATTAATACTTATCGCCCGGCCGTGATTTTATTGGGCGCTACTCATAACGGACGCGATCTGGCACCACGTGTGGCGGCCCGCATCAAGACCGGGCTGACCGCCGATTGCACTGGTCTGTCGATCGATGCTGAAACCGGATTAGTCGCTTGGACCCGCCCCGCTTTTGGCGGCAATATTATGGCCACCATCCTGTGCCCCAATCATCGTCCGCAAATGGGCACAGTGCGGCCGCGTGTTTTCAAGCGGGCCGAGCCGGATTGTGGGCGCACCGGCACCATTGTGCGGGCCAAGACGAAGGCGACCACGAGCAGAGTGAAGTGGATCAAGAGCATTAAGTCCTTGAAGGAGTCTGTGAATTTAGAGGACGCGGAGATTATCGTGGCCGGCGGACGCGGCATGGGCAAACCGGAATCATTCGCTCTGGTCAGCGAGTTAGCCGAGTTGCTTGGGGGAGCAGTTGGCGCCTCGCGTGCCGTGGTCGATGCGGGCTGGATGCCTGCCGATCATCAGGTGGGACAAACCGGCAAAACGGTCGCACCGCGCGTCTACATTGCGTGCGGCATCTCGGGAGCAATTCAGCACCTTGCCGGCATGCAAGGATCGGATGTTATTGTGGCCATCAACCGCGATGCCAGCGCCCCGATTTTCACCGTGGCCCACTACGGCATTGTCGGTGATGTCAATGAAGTCTTACCGGCACTAATCAACGAAATTCGCTGCGCAACTGCATAAGACACAAGGGGACGGTTCTCCTGTGTCTTATGCTGAAGACGCGGGAACGGTTCAGTTGTCTTGCCTTGTCTCAAGGCCATTGCCTAGGGGCAAGACAGCTGAACCGTCCCCGCGTCTCTTTTTTAGCACAGAAGAACCGTCCCCTTGTGTCACTGCCAGTTTGGCTTTCTTTTCTCGAGGTGGGCAGTCATGCCTTCACGCTGGTCTGGTGACTTGAATGTTTCCGCGAAACGGGCTGATTCCATGCGCATGGCTTCCTCTACCGAAACGTCCCAGCTCTCGCGAGTGGCCGCCTTGGCGATGGCCATCGCCGCCGCCGGTTTGGCAGCCAGTTCTGCGGCTAAAGCCAAAGCCGCTTCCAGCGCCTGGCCCGTCCCCGCTGGCACCATGCGGTTGATCAACCCAATCCGCAATGCCTCTTCCGCCGTAATCATCGCACCAGTCATGATCATTTCACGCGCTTTGGCCGGGCCAACCAAGCGCGAAAGGCGCACCGTACCGCCAAAGCCCGGAATAATCCCCAGATTGATTTCCGGTTGCCCAAAACGGGCATTCTCGGAGGCCACTCTGAGATCGCAGGCCATCGCCAGTTCGCAACCGCCGCCCAGAGCGTAGCCGTTGACCGCCGCCACCACCGCCTGATTCAGACATTTGATGCGGGTAAAAATCTCCTGACCGCAGCGCGAAAACTCCTCGGCTTCGGCAGGCTTCATCTCTTTCATTTCGGCAATATCGGCTCCCGCCACAAACGCCTTTTCTCCGGCTCCGGTAATGACAACCGCCCTGATTGTTTTATTTTGCTCGATCATCGACAGCACTTCGTCCAGCGCCTGCAGCACCTTGCGATTTAAGGCGTTCAGCGCTTCCGGACGGTTAATCGTTACTAAAGCCACTCGGCTATCACGAATTTCCAGCTTGATCAGATCAGTCATGAAATTCCCCCTCATACGCTATGGTACGCCCCATTTTAGCAAAAACCCGGCTCTGAATATAAAGCCGGGTCGTGCTGTTGATCCAATCCTAGATTATCATATCTGGCCGGTTAGCGATCTACTTTTTGCGTTCCAGCATCATTGATGATAGTCAAAAAACCCTCTGCCACTCTTACGGCCAAGCCGCCCGGCCCTGACCATCTTCCTGAGCAGGGGACACGGACGATATTTGGGATCGCCAAACTCAGCATCAAGTGCTTCCATAATCGCCAGACAAACGTCCAAACCGATCATATCAGCCAGTGCCAGCGGCCCCATTGGATGGCCGGCACCCAGTTTCATGGCGGTATCGATATCTTCGGCCGAGGCAACCCCTTCCATCAGCGCGTAGACCGCTTCATTAATCATGGGGACCAGCAGCCGATTGACCACAAATCCGGGCGCTTCGTTTACAGTGACCGGTGTCTTCCCGAGCTGCTCCGCCAGAACGCGCACCGCCTCAAATGTGCCTTCCGCAGTATCGGCCCCACGGATGATCTCGACCAGTTTCATGATCGGCGCGGGGTTGAAAAAATGCATCCCAATGAAGCGTTCCGGACGGCTCGTGGCCCGCGCCAGTTCGGTGACGCTCAATGCGGAGGTATTGCTGGCAAAGATGGCCTGCGGTCCCAGCACTTTGTCCAGTTCGCTGAAAAGCTCTTTTTTGACAGCGGCGTTTTCGGTAATGGCCTCAATAACCAAATCAACCGCTGCATCGACCGCCGTACCCGCAGCAATTTCCTTGAAATCACCCAGTGCAGTGATCCTTCCCAATACGGCTTCCTTAACATCCGGAGTAATCTTCCCCTTAGCGATCGCCTTATCAAGCGATACAGCGATGCGGCCTTTGGCCTTTTCGGCGGCACCTGGAATCGCGTCGGCTAGCAGAGCCTGCCGTCCGCCTTCCGCAATTGCCTGAGCAATGCCACTTCCCATAGTACCAGCACCAACGACCAGGATGCGTTCGATCAACCTCGCCACCCCCCTACCCAATATGATATGCCATTGGGACGAACTCTTAAGCCGTCATTTCCTTCAATTCCGGTGCAATCGTCAGAGCGGCCGCGGTGGCAGCCTTAATCTCTTCCACCGTAACACCAGGAGCAATTTCCCTAAGCACCAGCCCTTGCGGCGTAACTTCGATTACACCCATGTCCGTAACGATCAAGTCGACTTCCTGCTTGGCAGTGAGCGGCAAGGTACACTGCGGCAAAATTTTAGGCTCACCTTTTTTAGTGGTATGCTCCATGGCCACAATGACTTTTTTAGCGCCGACTGTTAAGTCCATCGCGCCGCCCATGCCAGGCACCATTTTACCCGGCACCATCCAGTTCGCCAGATTGCCCTGTTCATCAACCTCGAGCGCACCCAGGACTGTCACGTCCAGGCGTCCGCCTCTGATAATGGCGAATGAAACGGAGCTGTCAAAACAGGCGCCACCCGCCAAAATCGTGACAGGCTGTGCTCCGGCGTTTGTCACATCCGGATCCACCTCATGCGCTTCTGGCGCAGCTCCCAGGCCCAAAAAGCCGTTCTCACTCTGCAAAGTGATGTTAATGCCTTCGGGAATGTGGTTTGCGACCATGGTCGGCATTCCGATCCCCAGATTGACTAACTGCCCATCCTGGAGCTGTCTGGCAATCCATTTGACAATCAGTTCGCGGCGTTCTGCGCGGTCCATTCGTCATCCTCCTTAACCAAGTGGTTCACAAAGATACCAGGCGTCATGACATGATCCTGATCGATCTCTCCGGTTGTGACAAGGTTATCAACTTCCGCAATCACGAGATCGGCAGCCATCGCCATAAGCGGATTGAAATTGCGCGCAGAACGGCGGTAAATTAGGTTTCCCGCTTCATCCGCCTTATGTGCTTTGACCAGCGCTACATCGGCCCTGAGTGGTATTTCCAGTAAATACTGGCGGCCATTGAACTCGCGCGTTTCTTTGCCGTCGGCAACAACGGTTCCAACTCCAGTCGGGGTGTAGAAGCCGCCTAAGCCGGCTCCGCCGCAGCGTATCTTCTCAGCCAGGGTCCCCTGCGGCACTAGTTCAACTTCCGTCTCGCCAGCAGTCATCTGCCGGCCTGTCTCAGCATTAGTCCCAATGTGTGAGGCAATAATCTTTCTGAACTGGTGCGCGACGACCATCTTGCCAACACCGCGGTCAACAAAAGCAGTGTCGTTGCATATAAGAGTGAGGTCTTTCACACCTTTGCGAACCAAGGCATCAATCAGCTTTTCAGGGGATCCTACTCCTAAAAAGCCGCCCACCATAATGGTCATACCGTCCCTTACATGCTTGAGTGCTTCCTCAATAGAAACGCGTTTTTGCACAGCCTTCCCTCCAATAGACTTTTATAATATGTCTTACGCTATGTCTTACGCCTACCTGGCGTACCTTATTTCAATCTAAGAATCTGCCGGGCCTCCGCCGGTTCAGCAACGGGGCGTCCAAATTCGTTCGCCAGCCTGACCATTCTGGCCACCAGCTGCGCGTTGTTCTCGGCGGGCACACCTTTGGAATAATAAGTATTATCCTCGAAGCCCACCCGGACGTGGCCGCCCATCATGATGGCCATTGCTCCGAGTGTCAATTCAGCACGTCCGACACCGGCCACTTGCCAGGTGCTGCCCGCGGGGATGCTTTCCACCATATGGAGCAGGTCTTTGACTGTCCCAGGGATGCCTCCCGGAACCCCCATGACAAAGTCAAAGTGCAGCGGCTCATCCAGTAAACCTTTTTTGACCAGCCGCAGCGCGTTGTTGATCATGCCAACTTCGAAGACTTCCACTTCCGGCCGGATGCCGAGCTCCTTCATGCGCTGGGCGAACGTGGCGATCATTGACGGCGTATTCATGAAAACATCATCACTAAAGTTCACCGTGCCAGTTGTCAACGAAGCCATCTCAGGTTTGAGAACCAGTGGGGCCAAGCGTTCGTCGGCGGTTGCAGTCACGGCCCCGCCAGCTGAGATCTGCACGATCAAGTCCGTTTCACGGCGGATGCCTTCGACCACTTTCCGGAAAACCTCAACATCCTGCGTGGGTTGTTCCTGGTCGTCGCGCACGTGCAGGTGCACCATGGAAGCACCCGCTTTGCGGCATTCCACCGCCGAGCGAATGATCTCCTCCGGAGAAGCCGGCAGGGCCGGGTTGTGTGCTTTGGTGGTCTCAGCGCCAGTCATGGCCGCCACAATCACTAATTTATCCAAAGTAATTACCTCCTGTCTTGAACGGTTTTTATTATTTCTGATCATGCGCGAATGCGCACCAAGCATCGCACGCCGAGCGTCAAGGCCGCCACTACTTGCGCTGTTTATCCTTGGGGACTACGCAAGTGCCGCTGGCTTTTGTGACAATAATCGGCTCCGCGAGCACATCAGCGGCTGAGGGATTGGCGGGATCACGCAGCGAGGTGATCACCTTACGGGCTTCAAATTCCATGCGTCTGGAAGAATTTCCTTCTTTGACAATGCGTCCGACGGCTTCGATGAAATCCCCTGCATAGACCGGCGCTTTGAACTCAACATTGTCATAGGCTACGAACAAGCCCTCATCGCCGTCGCGCCGGATCAGCAATTCCGTGGCGACATCTCCGAACAGTGCCAGCATCCTGGCCCCATCCACCAAATCCCCGCCGTAATGTGCGTCGGCTTGACTCATCCGCAAACGAATTATCACTTCCATTTGGATCAGCCTCCTATTGTTGTAGATTTTTTGAATTCGCGATACATTTGCCCTTTTCCTTTAGCGCGGTTAACCTACTGGCGTTGCTGACTGACGGCGCTACTGACCTGACGGCGCTACT
>ENA-UOOE01000428-UOOE01000428.1-fermentation-metagenome-genome-assembly--contig:-NODE-428-length-41458-cov-10.180277_pt1 | contig 41458 bp, 56 predicted proteins | sample MGYA00245776_ERZ724021 | MGnify/ENA primary metagenome ERZ724021 (study PRJEB28704, sample SAMN03018321) | fermentation metagenome | biome: anthropogenic terrestrial biome; feature: soil; material... | reverse complement strand
TTTAAAGAATTGTTTCTTCTAAATGGAACCATATCAAACATAATGAATACCTCCTAAATATAATTCTATTATTTTTTGAAAATTATCAAATTTCATTAATGTATATCTATTTTTTTGCCGTTACTTTTTTCTCTATTAAGTTTTGGAAGATCAACTCTTAAAACTCCAGCTTTAAAGGAAGCCGTAATATTTGAATCATCTACATTGTCGATGTAAAAACTTCTTTTGAATTCACCGTATCTTCTTTCACGCCTTACAAAGTTTTCATTTTTATCTTCAACAGAATCATCTCTTTTTGCAGATATAGTCAAATAGTTATTGTTAAAATCTAAGGCTATAGAATCTTTATTCATTCCTGGTAAATCAGCACAAACTACATAAGAAGTTTCATTTTCCTTAAGATCAACTTTAAAACCATTGCCAAAACCGTTTATATTCATAGGTGTAAAAAAGTCATTATCAAAGAATGAATCTACAAAGTTATCGAATGCATCGCCTCTTTTTAAAGAATTGTTTCTTCTAAATGGAACCATATCAAACATAATGAATACCTCCTTATAGATTTTATTTTCTATGTTTTCTAAATTGTTTTTATATTTTGTAAATCCTTATTACAGTTATTATAGTACAATAAAGGTCAAAGAAAGTCAAAGTCTAAAAATAAATGAATTATATAGATATGATTAGTTAGTATTAGAACTAACTATATAATTTAGTATTATCCATATATTTTGAAGATATGCTAAGAAATTAATCATATTTGGCTAATTATGATAATAATATAAAAAAAATTTTTTTTATATTTGATTATAATGAGATTTTGTATTAAAATAGTATTGTGTCTTGCTCCTATGGCTCAGATGGTAGAGCAACTGATTCGTAATCAGTAGGTCACAGGTTCGAATCCTGCTAGGAGCACCATAAGAAAAGCCTGTTATATCAATGTATAACAGGCTTTTTAATTTCTTATATTTGTTTGCTTAAAATTGAAAATGGGGACGTTTTGGGGACAAAAAAGGCAAAAATGTATGTTATAATGCATTATTTAGCTTCACCATTGTCTTTATTACCAAACATTATATTACTTAATTTATCAGCTGCAACTTTATCAGCAGATTGCAATGCATGTGTATATATGTTTAAAGTTGTGGATGTATTACTATGACCTAATCTTTTAGATACTTCTCTTATATTTACGTTTTCGTTAATAAGCAGAGTTGCAGATGTGTGTCTCAACTGGTGGAATGTTATATGTCTTAAATTATGTTCCTCTAAAAATTTTCTAAACCAACGTGAAGGGGTGCTAGGATACATAGGTTTCCCATTCCATTGTGTAAAAACAAAACCAGTATTAACCCATAAGCTTCCGCAGCTTAATCTTTTTTCTTTTTCATTTACTTTATGCTTAGATAGTAAATCCATAACAGGTTTTGGTATAGTTAAAGTTCTTTTAGAAGTATAATTTTTAGTTTCTTTTAAGAACGTGCCTTTTGTGGGTAAATATTGGCTAGAATGAACTATATTTATAGTGTTAGTATCGAAGTCTATATTATCCCATTTTAAACCTGTAAGCTCTCCTAAACGCAATCCAGATGCTAATGTTAGTATTATTGCCACCTTATATTTAAATTCTTCCTTAGAGGTTGTATCAAGCTCGATCATTAGTTGTTGTACTTCTTCCTCATTATAGTAGCCTGCTTCAACTTTCTTTATTTTAGGTGCATCTACATTAGAAACTGGATTGCTACTAATTAGTTGCCATTTAACAGCAGATTGTAATATATCATGCAGTAATCTATGGTAATGTCTTATTGTATTAGCAGATAAGCCACCAGCCTTACCATCTTCTCTTATACCGTCTTCTTGTAAGTTATTATAAAATTCTATAAAATGTACAGGCTTTAATTTATCAAGTTTAAGATGTCCTAATGCTGGAATTATTCTACTATCTAATAGTTTTTTATATTCAAAAACAGTTTTAGGAGCTAAGTTCTTTTCGGCATAATCTTTAATCCATTTTTCAGAGAAAGCCTTTAAAGTTAGTTTTGCAGGTTCTATAAAAGAATTGTTTTCTACTTCTGCTATAAACTTAGCAAGTTCTTTTTCGCATTTTCTTTTTTTCTCTGCATCCGTTTTACCTTCTACTTTTATAGTTTTTGTATACTTTTTCCTTTTACCGTCACCAGTTCTACCACCAGATATTACAAGGCGGTAAGTATTTTCTCCTCGCTTTTCAATTGATCCAGCCATTGCAATTCCTCCCTTCAGTCTTGGGTAAATTATAACACAAAAAAATAAAAGCACCCTTATGAGTACTTTAATTATTTTTATTTTTTGCATTTTTAACATATTCAATTGATAATTCAGTTAAAATTTTAGAGACAGAAGTGTCTTTATCTATGGCTATCTTTTTTAAGTCCTTTATTAGCTTCTCATCCATGTATATATTAAGTTTTTTACCAGCCATGTTACACCACCTCTTATAAAATTTTATAAGAAATGAATTACAGTGTATATCCGTTATTACTCCTTTACGTATACAAGAATCAAAAAAAATTTTATCTATAAGATATTTGCAGTTTGTACAATCATGGAAATCACAAGATAACAATAGAAATGGACAAATTTCAAGTGCAAGAGCAATTTTTTTTACAATACGTAAAGTAGGACTGCTATGTCGAGGAATTTTTTCTAGTTTTGAGATATAACTTTGGTCAATCTTAGATTTTTGAGCTAATTCAGATTGCTTTAATCCCCTTAATTCTCTATATTTTTTAATATTTAATATAAAAATTATATCCCTCTTTTCTATATTTTAATCCTAATATAATTATATTAAAATATTTTACACTAAATAGCTATTCATAAATTATGGTAAAAATATGTCAAAATTATGAATGGATGGCATAAAAAAATGCTGTATAATTTTATATAAAGGGGATTTAATAAAGTTAGTTCGCAAAAGTTTTATATTACGAACGTATGTTTGCATTATAAGAAATAACGTGGTATTATGTACATTAAGAAGAAATGTGGGGGTATACATATGCAGTTAAAAGAATGTGAAGAATACAAGGTATGTGAACGTCAACTCTTAAAGGAATTTAAAAAACTATTAAATGATTTTAATGAAAATGAAATCATTTATATTATAAAAAATGGATTGAAGTATATAAAAACTGCTAGTTAAGATATAAAAAAAGAAGATACAACTATTTATTTTGTATCTTCTTTTAGTTGGTCAAATATTTTACCTAATATTTTTAAAGCCTTACCTGTAGTCAGATCTTCTTTTGTTTTAATTTCTCCACAATCTATTAATAAATCAAGAAATCTTTCAGCAAGCGTTTCTGCTTTTTTTGCTTTTAATTCTTTATCAATATTATCGAAAAATTTATTTAATTCATTAATATCCAATGATTTTGAGTCTTTTGTTTCCTCATAAAGTTTGGCTTCCAAATCATTATAAGGATCACGTATTTCAGATCGTCCTAGCAGATAGTCTAATGAAACATTAAATAATTCACATAGTTTACATAATTTATCAAAATCAGGTTGTTTCCCCTTTGTTTCATAACCTGCTACAGTGGCTCTACCAACATTTAAAATATTAGCTATATCCTGTTGAGTTAAATCTTTTTCAGTTCTTAACAATTTTAACCTATCTGCAAATGTAACCAATATACGTCACCTCCTAGATTTATTTTAAAGTTTTACGTGTCTAAAATAAACAATAGTGCCTAAAATGAACTTTTTTAAATTAATATATTGACAACGTGCATTTAAGGCACTATAATAAAAATATAAGTTGTTCCTTTATGACACGAAAAGAGAAAGAGAGGTGAAAAATTTGAGAGAAAAACTAAGGAGAATAAGAATACAAAATAACTATACCCAGCAACAAGTTGCAACTGCGGCAAAAATAAGTAGACCATTCTATACAAAAATAGAATTAGGTATAAACAATCCTTCACTTAAAGTAGCAATAGATATAAAGAAAGTATTTAACTATAAGGATGATGATATTTTTTTAAATTGTACGTGTCAAAAAGGCACACAGCTTAGCAAAATAGTATAAGATTAATTATATACTTTTTAATCTTATACCAAATAAATTTATATTTTAACTATATTTATATTATAACCAAGTTTTAGGTAGATAAACAGTATTTAAAATCTACTTAATAAAAAGAATAAAAATTAAATTCTACAGGGGGATTTAAAAATGTTGGGGGAAGCAATTAAAGAAGTTAGAGAGGAAAAAGGCATTACCCAACAAGATTTAGGGCAAATGAGTTTCCTCTCATATAAGACAATAAGTGCAATGGAAACAGGAAGAAGAAGAATAACAAAAGAGAACGCTAAGAATATTTGCGAAAAATTGGGCGATCCAAAAGTGTATATGGAAGCTGTTAATGAAATATGTGGTGGAGTTTTTTCTGTACCATGGCTAAATGGAAATGCAGTAGATTTACACAGATCTTCTGTAAAAGAAAAAGTAATAGAGGAATTAGATGAAGCAATTAATGCTATAAATCTTATCAAGACATATAAGAATCCTAATAGTTGTACTTCTACAGATAAGGAGGTTGTAGCAAAAAGTATACAAGAAACAATAGATGTATATGTTGCAAGTGCCATTTATATAGCAGTTATGTGTAGGGAATATTCAATTGATATTAAAAAGATGTTCCAAATTCAGAAAGATAAGCTTATTAAAAGAGGTTATTTAAAGGCAAATAAATAATAATTATAACATACTTTTGATAATTATAAAATGACTAAATTGGTCATGTTCATAATAGTTAAAAGAAGCTAAAATTTTATTATCTAGATATTAAATAAAAATTTAAAGGAGGAGTTGCAATGGTTAGTAAAGATATAAAGAAAGTAATTCAAGCTACAGTAAACGCTAAAGATGCAGCAAAATATATAGGTGTTAGTTATTGGATGATTTTAGAAATGGTCAAAAGGAATGAAATTCCTTGTATTAAGTGTGGTGTCAGAAAGCTTTTTAGAATTGCAACACTAGACAAATGGATGGAACAACAAGAATTACAAAATAGTGAACCTATAAAAGAAAGTGAAGATAATCAGTATGGTACTTTAAGAAAAATTTATTAAATGAGAAGGTGGTTTAAATTAATTCTAAGGATAATAAAAGGTCACTCAAGAACTGGCATTCAAGAGCAACCAAACTTGAAACTACAATGGTTACAGTAATTTCAAGTTTAATTTTACAAGATATTAATAAAAGTTACAAGGAGGTAGCAAAGTATGAACGATTTAGTTCCAATAGAGTTTAATAATCAAAGAATTATAACTACTAAACTTTTAGCTGAGCAATATGGGACTGATGAAAAAGTTATTAGTCAAAACTTTATTCGCAACATTTGTAGGTTTAAAGAAGGAAAACATTATTTTAAACTGCAAGGTCAGGAATTGAAAGATTTTAAAGCCATTCTTCAAAATGACGAAAGCCTAAAATTTGTATCCGTTTTATATCTATGGACAGACAGAGGTGCAGCAAGACACGCAAAAATTTTAGATACAGATGAAGCATGGGATGTATATGAGGAATTAGAGGAAACTTATTTTAGGGTAAAAGTAAAACTTGATAGCTATATGATTAAAGATCCTATTAAAAGAGCTAGGGCATGGATTAAAGAGCAGGAAGAGAAGAATAAATTGGAAGCACAAAACAAATTAATGCTTCCTAAAGCTGAATTCTATGATGCAGTTGCAGGTAGTACGGAAGCTATAGCAATAGGTGATGCTGCTAAAACATTAAATATGGGGATAGGTAGAAATAAATTGTTTGAGTTTTTAAGAAACAGAAAGATTTTAATGAATAATAACAGACCTTATCAAAGGTATATAGATTGTGGTTACTTTAGGGTTATAGAACAAAAATATAATCTCCCAAATGGAGATACAAATATAAGTTTTAAAACACTTGTATATCAAAAAGGATTAGATTATATAAGAAAAATCTTAATCCAACATGGTTATAAATCATTAGAGAAGTCAGCTTAGGCTTCTCTAGCGAGGACGTGATAAAATGGCGAAAATGAAATTTACTATAAATGGCTTTAGTCAAGAGAAATTAATCGAGTATGGACTAGATGCTGTAGATGCATTAATTTTAAGGTACTTTGTAGATTTTAAAGATAGTGGTGATATGGTTATTGAAATTGTAAATAATAAGCCATATTACTGGGTTAAATATGACAAGTTAATGGAAAGTATTCCAATAATAAATTTAAAGAGTAAAGATGCTTTAAGAAGAAGATTTAAGAAATTAGAAAATAGTAAAGTGTTAATACATTTCCAAAAAAAGCGAGGTGGTAACTATTCTTTTTATGGGATAGGTGAAAATTATAAATACTTATTAAGGAAATCAGAAGGTACGACTCAAAAGTCGGAAGGTGCTACTCAAAAATCGGAAGGTTGCGACTCAAAAGTCGGAGAGGTTACGACTCAAAAGTCGGAACAAAATATTAATCTATTAAAAGATAAATCTATTAAAGATAATAAGTATACAGATCAGTTTTTAGAATGGTTTGAAATATATCCAAATTGTTTTAACAAGCAGCAGAGTTTTAAAAGTTTCAATAAACTGTTAAAACAAGGAGAAACGTTTGAAAATATAATGAAAGCCACTACCAACTATATTACTTATTTAAAACAAAAAGAAACTACAGACAAGCAGTACATTGTTAGAAGTACAAATTTTGTAGGGCAGAACCAAGTTTATAAGGGTTACTTGGAAATGAACTTAGATGAAACTACAGCAAAAGGTACTACAACATATGATAAAAAACAAAATGCAGGAGCTTACAAAGAATGGAGGCGTAGATAAAAATGCTTTCTAACTTTGAAGCTGAGTCCAACATTTTGGGGTTAGTTTTAATAGACAATAATAACATATGTAAAATAATAGATTTGTTAGAACCTAATGACTTTTGTAATACTGCTAACAAAATAATATATTCAGAGTTTAAGAAAATGTTTGAAGCAGGAAAACAAATAGATATTACTACAGTAGCTGAATCATTAGGTGCAAGATTGAAAGATGTTGGAGGTGTAACATATTTAGCTGGTCTTGCAGATTCTCCAGTAGCTAATCATATTGAAGATTATGCAAATATAGTGAAAAATAAATCTATTTTAAGGGCACTAAAGAAAAATTTAGCAATAGCTCAACAAAAAATTGAAACTGAATCAGATCCACAAGATGTTATATCATTTTTACAAAACAATACAATGAATTTAAAAACTAAATCAGAGAATGGTGATATATCAGAGACAGTAGAAACGTTTTTAAATGACTTAGAAAACAGGTATAAAAATAAATCAGACATTTATGGTATTAAGACATGCTTTACTGATTTAGATGATATTCTGGGTGGTTTATGTGGACAACAGTTCATTATTGTAGGTGCAAGACCATCAATGGGAAAGTCAGTTATGGCTGTGAATTTAACAACAAATATTGCTCTAAAATCTAAAAAGAAGGTGGCAATGTTTTCCTTGGAAATGAGTAATTTAAGCTTAGTAAAAAGAATGATTTCTAACTTAGCAAGGATAGACAGCTATGATTTAAGGGACGGTAAAATAACAGATAAGCAATGGAAGGATGTTGTTAAATTTTCTAGTTTATTAGCTACAGATAACATTAAATTATATGAAGTTACAATGACATTAAATGGAATAATGGCAGAATGTAAAAGGCTAAAAATTCAAAATGGTTTAGACGTTGTTATAATAGATTATTTGCAGCTAATTCAAGGACTAAATAAGGAAAATAGGAATCAAGAAATAAGTGATATATCAAGGAAGTTAAAACTTATGGCTAAGGAATTGAATATAACGGTAATAGCTTTAAGCCAGTTAAGTAGAGATGTAGAACGTAGGCCAGATAAAAGGCCTAAGTTATCAGACTTAAGAGATTCAGGAAGCTTAGAACAGGATGCAGATGCAGTTTTATTCCTATATAGAGATGAATACTACAACGTTAATACGGAAGATAAAAACATTTTAGAAGCAATAGTTGCTAAACAAAGAGAGGGCGAAACTGGGACAATAAAGCTTGCATGGATGCCAAAATACCAACTAATAGGGAATTTGGACTATGTACATGAGGGTTCTTTTGATCCTTCTGTATTTAAAAAAGATGAAAAGAAAGAACCAGAGGTAGTACAGGAGGTAATGAAAGTTGGATAACAACAATTATATAGATGAAGTAGTTAATCTTTATTTTAAGGGTTACAGCGTTGAACAGGCTCTAAGAGTTACTAAGAATGAAAGGAAACAAGATGAACTAAAGAAGATAGCTGAGACATGGGAAAGTAAAGCTAGTAAATCTCCTATTACAGAAAGCAGGGGATTGAAATTTCAACAGGCAAAGTTTATATAAGGTGGTGTGAATATTGAATAAGGTTGTTTTAATAGGAAGACTAACTAAAGATCCAAATTTAAGATTTACTCCAGGTAAAGATACAGCAGTTTGTACCTTTACCCTAGCAGTAGATAGAAAGAGAGCTTCAAAAGATGGACAGAGAGAAGCAGATTTTGTTCCTATCGTTGTATGGGGAAAACAAGCTGAATCTACTACTAATTATATGAGCAAAGGCAGATTAATAGGTATTAGTGGAAGAATCCAAACTAGGAGCTATGAAGCTAAAGACGGTACTAAGAGATATGTTACTGAGGTTATTGCTGATGAAGTGCAGTTTCTTGAGTGGGGTAAAAAATCAGACAAGCAGAAAGAACCAGATTATCCTGATGAACTTACTCCAGTAGATGATGGAGATCCAATCCCATTTTAGGAGGTTAAGTTATGTTGGGTGCTAAGGTTGTATGTATTAGGTTTAGAGATTTTAAACATAAGATTAGGTTAATTAAAAAGTACAGCAGTAAAGGCTATAGAGTTGAAATTTTGGACAACACTTTTATATATGCGGAGAGTAAAGAGAGAAATCAAAATTGACAGGTATAAGTTAGTACGTAAAATGAAATTTATACGAAGTAAAGGAGAAAGACATGGGTATATTTGAGGAAATTGAAAATATAGCAAAGCAAGGATATTCTATAGAATATCAAACCATTGATCAATTGCAAAATGGGTATAAAAAAGATATAGAAAAAGGCTTGAAGCCACCTATAACTTATACGGTCTATGTAACAAGGCTAAGCGATTCTGAACCCTTATACAATGAATCTTTTGACCATATTCAAGATTGTTTAAAAGCTGGTATTAAATATGCTAAAGAAAATCTAATTGAGACGTAATACAAAGATTTTAAGAAGGAGTAAAAAGATGAGATATAGATTAACTTGGATAGATGAAACCGGAGAAAAACAACTTAGAATTTTTGAGGCTAAAACGGAAAGAGTTGCGGTAAATAAAACAAAAAAGCTACTAGACGGAACTAAGATTACAGATCCGTTTTTGTGTCCGGATGTTGAAGAAATGGAGAGGTGAAAAAGTATGAATTTGACAACTGAAAAGCCAATTCTTTTTAATACTGAAATGGTTAAGGCAATATTAGCAGGACAAAAGACAAGCACTAGAAGAATTATAAAAAATCTTTCAATTAAAGATTGTGAAGCAACTTTAAAAAATGGCAAAAAATATAAAAGATATACACTTACGAATGTTGATAGATATGGTAATGAGAGTGAAGATTTTTGGTTTGATGGCCCAATAGAAGATATAGCACATGACAAAGACATAATAGCCTATGCACCTTATAAAGTTGGAGATATTCTCTATGTAAGGGAAACATGGTCTACTCAATATGATGGAATACATGATGATAACGGTTATGGAATCTATGTTTATAAAGCAGATGGAACTATACTAGATAATTCTGAAATGATTTCTTCTAGCAAGTGGCATCCTTCAATCCATATGCCAAAAGTTGCAGCAAGATTATTTTTGAAAGTTACTGATATAAAAGCACAAAGGCTGCAGGACATTACGGAAGATCAAGCAAAAGCAGAAGGAATTAAGAGCTATACGAAAGATGAAAAAGTTTATAAATATGCTGTTAATGATGATTGGTGGATGGATTATTGCAATAAGCATAAAAAAGCAGGCACTTGGTGGCAACAAATGCCAACTACTGCAAAAGAAGCTTTTAAGTATTTATGGAATAGTTGTGGCTATAAATGGCCAAGTAGTTGGAGTGGTAACCCTTGGATATGGGTAATTGAATTTGAAAAAGTCGATAAAAATAAAATCTAATTATCTATATATACAGATAATATGATAAATAAGTAATACGGTATTTTTACGAAGAAGGAAGTGCAAATTTTATGGTTACAGGATATGAAAGAGGTAATCCGATAAAGTATATAAATAGTAAATGGGTGTACGAAGATGGTACCCCCATAGAAAATGAAAAAAGGCCATGTGTAAGATGCGGATGTATGCCAACACCGGAGGGATATGATGCTTGTCTTGGTTTTATTCCAGGTGTTGTGTCTGCCTGTTGTGGACATGGAGTGGAGGATGGATATGTTTTAAAAGAGGGAGGATATAAAATTGAATTTAGATAAAATGCTAGAAGATCAGAAAGAGTTAGATACTGCAATATTCAAAAATGCAGGAATTACACAATATCCTTTAGAAAATATAAGACTTTCACTGTTGGTTGAATTAGGTGAGTTAGCGAATGAATGGAAGGGTTTTAAATATTGGAAGAAGGATAAAAAGATAAATAGAGAAAAGTTACTTGATGAATTTGCTGATTGCTTGCATTTTGCGTTAAGCCTAGAAAATTATTTAAAGGAAAAAGAAATAGACAAGCAAGGATTAGAAGCAGCTGCTGAACTTTCAAAAAATATGCAAGCAACGGATAAGGACATTATAGATGGATTTGAATTCGCTTTTTCACAAGTATTAGATAATGATGGTGTCTTAGGAATAGTTATATCACTTGGATTAGTATTAGGAATTACATTAGATGAAATGGAAAGCTGCTACTATAAAAAACATAAAGAGAATTATTTAAGACAGGAGAATGGATATTAAGAAAAGAGGTAATAGATATGGCAGTAAATAAGAAAAAACTAAAAGAGAAGATATATGCCACAATAGATAAAGTAATAGACTCTGCAGAAAAAGCAGGAGATTTGAATTATTTTGAAATGAATATAAAACATACAAATGGAGATTTAAGTGTAAATCTAATAAATAAATATAAAGAAAAATTATAGCACTGACCTATTAAGGAGGTACTATTCCAGGAATGGAGTGGTATCTCTTCCTTTATTTATTAATAGGAGGTATCAATATATGGATAACAATGAATTTGATAGAATAATAGAAACTGAAAAGTGGTTATATAATTATAAGAGTATAAAAGCAGGTATTGAAAGTTTAAAAGAAGAATATGAGGTTTTAAATGATGTTGGCTCTGGAATAGATACCTCAAGAGAAGCTACTAGCAAAACTTATAAATTTAGTAGCGAAACGGAAAACACAGCTATCAAATTGGCTTTACTTGATGGAAGAATAAGGACTATGGAAAGAAAAGTAGAACAAATAGACAGAGCCTTAGCAGCATTAAACAATATTGAAAGGGAAGTTATAGAATATAAATGTATAGAAGGAATGTATTATTATGAATTTACGTATAAGGTTTGTATGGGCGAAAGGCAATGTATGAGGATAAAGAAAAGAGCGTTAAAAAAAATAGCTATAGCTTTGGGATTATAAAAATGTCACTTTTTTGTCACTTTAATGTCACTCCATTTTGAAAATGATGATATATAATAGTAATATAGAAAATTTAATAAACGCTCTTGAGACACTTGGTTGCTTCCAGGTGTTTTTTATTATGCAATTATAAGGAAGTGAAAATAATGAATCAGATCTATAAGAAAGAAAATTTTATAATAATTCCAGTATGTAATGAGTACTTAATTATAAATACAAATAAAATATTTAAAGAAGGACATACACATGTAAAAAGTGTAGGTATTGCTAAGATGCTTATAGATTTGGCAATTAATAGACAACTTCCTAAGAATCCTTATTTTGTTCAGAATTTAATTAGAATAGCAACAGATAAGGAATACATAAAGCAACTACAGGTTTTTAAAACAAAAGAATATATATCTGATAATGATTATAAAGAATTAATGGCAGCACCTTGTTATAAAAGACATAAGGGTGCTTTAAGGCAGGTGAGATAAAATATGGTTAGTCCTTCATTAGTATCATTCTGGACTGGATTAGGTTGTATGAATAAAGGTTAGAAAATTAATGAATCAATGAAAAATAAATTAAGTAATGCATTAATAACTAATTTCCCTATGGAAGAAAGGCACGCAGAAATATTAATAAAGAATTATGGATATTCAGCATTTATAATTGCTTATGAATTATATAGACAGGGATTTATTTTTACTGATTTAGGTATTATGTCTTTAGAAGATGCTTTAAACAAAAACTCTAAGTTTAGAAAAGTTGTAAATAAAGTCTTAAAGGAAATACAGTAATTTAGTCGATAAAAGAAGGAATAATTTCTAAAATGTAGAAATGTATTTATTAAAGGAGTTGATGTTATGGATTTAACTAATATTAGTGAAGAAAATTTAAAGGAAAAGTTAGAAGAGAATCAATCGAACATGGATAATCTTTTGAATCAATGTGAAAAAAATAATGAAAAGCAGGTAGAAATATTCAAAGAATATCTTAAAAAATTTAAAATTGTAATTGATTTTCTACATAAGAGGGAAGTGTATTTCAGGCATCCTAAGTATAAATATACGTGTATTAGAGGTCCAATACTTTATTATAATGGCAAAGAAAATGATTTATATGTTTACGATGTTGAAAGTGGATCGCCAATTAAAATAAGTATGTATAATACAGAGAAAACAGAGAGAGTATTATCTAAAACTCTTTTCCAGAATTTTAAAGATAGCTTTGAATGTGCTATTGAAGGTATAATGTATACAGCAAAAATACAGGAAGTTGATATAAAGGAAATTGAAGAACGATCAAAACAACAGGAAGCATTATTGAATAAATATAAATTAGATTAACTAGTAAATAAATTAAGCAAAAAGGTCTGATATTAGGCCTTTTTATTATGCTAAAAATGAGAGGGCGATATAAATGTTAGTAACAAGGTAGGTGAAGTAAATGGTTGAAATAATATGTAAGAAAATTTTAGTGATAGCTTTTACTGGATGTTGTGCATCAGGAGCAACAGTATTTATAGCAACTATGGTTAGTGGAATGATAAAAATAATTAAAGATGAGGAGTGAAAGGATAGAATGAGTAATGTAACTGGTGCTAAAACAGGATATGTTGGATATGTTGCAGGAACATGTGAAAGAGCTTGTGGAATTCATTTTACAGGAGATTGGGGGAAAGAGTTAATATTAAACGAAAAAGATGCTCAAGAAGCACTTGAAGAACAAAAGCAGATGTTTGAACTTAACTGCAAAATATGTGAAAAATGTGGAAAGTGTGCAGACTCAAGAACAAAGATCTCCCATTTTAAAGGTACAGAAACAGTATTGTCTAATGAAGGAACGAAGAGAATATTAAAAACAAGTGAGTATAAAAGAAGGTGATAAGTTATGATATGTAAAGCAGTAGATAGGTTAAAAAATATACTTGAATGTGAACCTGATATTGATATATGGATTATATCTGATACAGGATTTACAGCAAAAGCATATTGGAAAAGCATAAACGAATATATAAAAATTAAAAAGAAACCTAAAATATTTTCATCAAGAACTATTGACATAGATGGTTTAAATCCGCAGGATGCAATAATAATATTAGCTGGTCAATGGTATCGTAACTCTATAGTTTCTACTGATATATTTCAGTATTATCTTGACAATGCGAAGGTAACATTTCCTATAGGAGAAATGCCTTGCCATATAGAATGTGATTGAAAAAGTAGATAGCTGCATAAGCTATTTTTTTTATTGCAAGAATATGAGGTGGTGATATGAATGTAGTTGAACCAATAAAGAATATTAATAAGGTACAACAGATCCTTAGATATGCAAAACAAAATAATGAGAGAGATTATGTAATGTTGGAGTTAGGATTCCATACAGGCTTAAGGATATCTGACATACTTAAACTTAAGGTAGGAGATATACAAGATAAGAAACATAATATTAGAAAATATCTGATATTGAGAGAAGGTAAGACAAAGAAGTTTAAGCGTATCAAATTAAATCAGGAAGTAAGAGATTGTTTAAAGTCTTTCTGCAAAGATAAAGAACCTTTTGACTACCTTATTAAATCAAGGGAACATGAGAATAAACCTATAACACGACAACGTGCATACCAGATAATAGTAGAGATAGGCGGTATGTTGGGTATAGAAGGTTTAGGGTGTCACTCTCTTAGAAAGACCTTTGGTTATCTGTATTATAAAAAGACAAAGGATATAGCATTACTTCAAAAGTTATTCAATCATAGTAGCCAACTTATTACTCTTAGGTACATAGGAGTAGAGCAACAGGCACTGGATAAAGCATTAGATGATATGAACTTTGGTGTTTAAATATGAATTGTACTTGTCATAACGAGTATATGTTAAACTCATATAAAGGCTATGTAAAGTATATGCCTTGTAAGCATAGCAAATATAACACATACAGGCATCAAATACGAAGATTAAATAAGTTTAACACAATTGGTATTATGACAAATACGGAGTAAAACTCGGAGGTGATATAACGCCTAAAAAGATATGTAATTTTAGTGATTGCCATAAGATTATTCCAGGTAATGAAAGGTATTGTGAGGAACATAAAAGATTATATGGACAACTTAAAACTGATAAGAATAGAAAGTATGACACTAAGATAAGGCATAAGAGAGATAAACAATATACTTTGTTCTACCATAGCAGTGGATGGGAAACATTAAGAGATTATGTTTTAAAAAAGTATAAAGGATTAGATGTATTTGCGTACTTCATAGAAAATAGAATTGTCCCTGCAACTACAGGACATCATATAGTGGAGCTTAAGGAGGACTACAGCAAAGGGTTAATTATAGATAATATAATTCCTGTATCAGATGAAAGTCATAGAAAGATACATATGTTGTATCGTAAGGATAAGGAAGGTATTCAGGTAATGCTAAAGAGATTACTCAAAAAATGGAATAAAGTAAATAGGAAGTGATTATATGAAACATAAAGTACCAGTAACAAATTACCCATCACCGGGTTCTCCACCAAAACAAATAATATGTGATAAATTCTACGAATATAAAATATTTACAAAGGATGATTATAAAAGATACAGGGTATCTAAACTAAGAGCAGAGAACATTAATGAAGGATGCATAAAGAAAATTGATTCTGCATGGCAAAGTATAAGCAAAGGCTTTAATTTCATTATAGGAGTAGGACAAGAAGATGATTTAATGTTTTGGAGTGTAGAATATTTTAATAATAAAATACTGGGTAGGGGGTATAAAAAAGTTTTAGGCGACTCCTAAATGACCGCATGGCCTCAACCGTATGAATTTTTCTCGGTTTTTGAGAATTTTTGAGTAAAAAAGACTGGAGGTGATTTTGAAATGCCTGGAAGAAAAAATTATTCAGTAAAAGCTATTCTTGAAAATGGAAATAAAAGTCACCTGACTAAAGATGAAATTGAAAAAAGGCAAGAACAGGAGAAGGTGCTCCAAAAGTTACAGAGTGATAAAATAAGGCCTCCAACATGGATGAGTAAGAACGGGAAAAAGATTTTTAAAGACATAGTTAAAAATTTAAAAGAAATTGACATACTTGTGAATGTAGATATATATGGACTTGCCATAATGGCAGATGCCATGGACAAATATATTAGATGTACTATTGCACTTCATACAGAGCAATTAAAAATAGATCAGGTTAGTAAGTTAGGAATTAGTGAAGTTGAGAATCCTTTAGTTAAAACACAAATAAGGTATGCGGATATTTTTAAAAAGTATTCCAGTGACTTTGGTTTATCTCCAGCAGCACGTTTGAAAATAGTCCAACAAAATACTCCAGAGCTAGATGAAGATGAAGAAAATTTTAATGAGGATTTCCCAGATGCCTAAACAATATAGTACAGTGTTAGAGGAATTAATTGATTACTCTAATGACATATTAGATGGAAAAATACTAGCTTGTAAAAGGCATAGGCAGGCTTGCCAAAGGTTTCTTAACGATTTAAAGAAAATGGAGATAGATACCTGGAATTATTACTGGGATGAAACAGAAGCACAGAGGATTGTTAAGTGGTATTCTTATTGCAAACATTCAAAAGGACCACTTGAAGGAAAACCAATAATTCTTAATTCATGGCAAAAATTTGTTGTGTGTAACATTGAAGCATGGAAGTGTAAGAATACTGACTATAGAAGATTTAGATTTGCTTTTATTCAAGTAGGTAGAAAAAATTCAAAGTCACAGTTGGAAGCAGGTATGGCCGCATATGAATGTGCAGCCAAAGGACACAATGCAGCAGAAATATATACTCTAGGCGTTGAAAGAGAACAGGCTAGAGTGGTATTTGATGAAATTAATTTGATGTTAAGTAAACCACTTAAAAAACGTTTTAAGATAGTCCAGAGAGAAATTAGACATAAAAGGAGTCATAGTTTCATTAGGCATCTATCTCAAAAAGCAGGTAAAACTGGTGATGGTAAAAACCCTCAAATGGCTATCATAGATGAATATCATGCACACCCTGATAGGAAAATGTATGATGTTATGAAGTCAGGTATGATTTCAAGGCAGGAACCGTTGCTTGTTATAATAACTACAGCAGGTGTCGATTATGAGGAAACACCTTGTTACTATGAATATAAAGATTGTTGCAGTATTCTTGATGGAATAATTCCTAATGACCGATATTTTGTGATGATAAATGAACTTGAAAAAGATGATAATCCATATGATGAAAAGAATTGGATAAAAGCTAATCCAGTGGCAGCAACCTATGATGTAGGAATTGAAAGTATAAAAGAGCTTATGGTGCTTGCCAAAAATTCTAGTGATGAGGGAAAGAAAACAGACTTCCTAACTAAGAACTGCAATATTTATGTAAATGCAGGCGAGGACAAATACATTGACATTGAATACTGGAAGAAATGCCAGAGAAAAATATCCTTTGAAGATTTTAGAAGTTGTACTGTGAATATTGGTGCTGACTTATCTAAAACTGGTGACTTAACATCTAATAGTTTTGAATTTAAGTTTTTAGAAGATAATATTACAAAATATGCAGTGTTTAGTCATTCCTATATTCCAGAAGCAGTTGTAAAAGAAAAGTCTAAGACCGATAATGTTCCATATGATTTATGGATAAAAAGAGGGTGGCTTACGAAAACCACTGCAAATGATGGGTTGATTGTAGATTACATGGAAATGGTTAATTACATTGAGGATATAGTTGAAAAATATGATTTGAAACGGGGTAAGTTAGGGTATGACCAACATTACGCTAATTTCTTTGTAGCTGAAATGGAAAAATGTGGTTGGGAATGTGTTAAGGTACCACAAAGTTGTGCTAAATTAGACAATGCTACTGTAAGTTTTAGAGATTTAATTATGGTACAACAGATTGTACATGATGGTAATAAGCTTTTTACATGGTCTTTAGATAACTGTGAGAAGGATACAAACAGTTTTGGTGAGATAAAATTAAAGAAAAAAGGTAAATTTAAAAGAATAGATCCACCAGCAAGTGCTATATTTGCACATGAAATGTACTTGGCTGAATTAAGAGAATATAAACCTGATGTTTCTAAGTATGCTGGAGAGGAATATTTAGATAAGATGTGGAAGTGATTTATTGAAGTTTATAAAAAATTATATAGAAGATATTCTTATATTAAGTGGTTTAATCATAATAGTTATAGCCACTTTTTTATTGTCTAAAATTATAGGGTTGTACGTTTTAGGGATTGTATTATTGGGGTTAGGTATATATTTCACAAAATGTCCATTTGGAAGGAAGTGAGGTAAATGCTTTTTAGGAATACGTATAGAAACAGGATAAGAAACCAGACACTTGGTGGTGATGGTGGTAATTGGTCGGCTGATTTTGACATCTTAATGGGGTATTTAGGTATAACACAAGATGATTTAAAAATAAGAGGTAAAAATGCTTTAAAAGAGGTTGTTGTATACACTTGTATAAAGCTTTTAAGTGAGAGTCTTGCAAAACTTCCATTAAAAATATATCAAGATAGCGGTGGTATAAAAAAAGCTACAGACCATTATTTATATAAGTTTTTTAAATTACGCCCTAACCCTTACATGAGTGCGTTTGACTTTTGGAAGTGTGTTGAAACACTTAGAAATATCTATGGTAATAGTTATGTTTGGTTGGATTTTATACCTATGGGAAGAAAGAACCAAGGACAGATACAAGGCTTTTATCCACTTAATCCAGAGCAAATGGAAATTTGGGTTGATAATGTAGGACTATTAAGTTCAAAAAATACTCTTTGGTATGTCTATACGGATAATATGGGAGGACAGCATAAGCTACAAGCAACAGATTTACTACATTTTAAAGCAATGACTACAGATGGAATTGTTGGATTAAGTCCTATTACACAGCTTAGGAATAGTATAGAAAATGCAAAAGCCAGTGAGAAGTTCCTTAATAACAGTTTTAAAAATGGTATGCAGAGTGCAGGAATAGTAAATTATGTTGGAGATTTAAGCCCAAAAGCAGAGAATACATTTAAAACAAATTTTGAAAGAATGTCTAGCGGTTTAAGTAATGCTAATAGAATAAGTTTACTTCCTATAGGTTATCAGTATCAACCACTAAGCTTAAAATTAACAGATGCACAGTTCTTAGAGAATAGTAAATTAACAGTACAACAAGTAAGTGCAGCCTTTGGTATTAAATTGCACCAGTTAAATGAATTAGTAAAATCGTCTTATTCTTCTACCAGTGAAGCAAATAGACAATTTTATAGTGACACAATGCTTGCGATATTAACACCATATGAGCAGGAAACAACATATAAATGTTTCTTGAACAGTGAAATAGATAATGGTATATATGCTAAATTCAACGCCGATGTAATGTTACGTGGTGATACTAAGACTAGATATGAAGCTTATGCTACTGCTGTTCAGAATGGTATTAAAATGCCTGATGAATGTAGGGCACTTGAAGAAGATCCACCTGCTCCAGGAGGTAATAGATTGTATTTGAATGGTAATATGATACCTGCAGAACAGGCGGGAAATCAATATAGTAAAGGTGGTAAATAATGAAATTTTGGAATTTTATTAAGAATGAAGCAACCGAAACTACTCCTGAAAGTGTTGAATTAAGAATACAAGGCGACATAGTAAGTGATGATGATGCCTGGATATATGAATGGCTTGATATGGAATGTGCGAGTCCTAATGCTTTTAAAGATGAATTAGCACAATATGAAGGGAAGGATATAACTGTATGGATTGATAGTTATGGTGGAGATGTATTTGCAGCAGCAGGTATTTATAATTCATTAAAAGAGCACAATGGAAAAGTAACAACTAAAATTGATGGTAAGGCAATGAGTGCTGCAAGTGTAATTGCTATGGCAGGTGATGAAATATTAATGTCTCCTGTAGCTATAATGATGATTCATAATCCATTAAGTGGAGTACACGGGTATGCTAGTGATATGAGAAAACAGGCAGATGTATTAGACGAAGTTAAACAATCTATTATGAATGCTTATCAAGCTAAGACGAAAAAATCTAAGAATAAAATAAGTGCAATGATGGATGATGAAACTTATATGTCTGCCACTACAGCAGTTAAACAAGGATTTGCAGATGGTATTTTATATCAAGATAATGAAGATTCTCCAAAGAATGTTTTGAATTTTTCTTTCGATAGGTTCGCTATACAAAATAGTGCGAATATGGCGGCTAAAAGGTACTTTGATTTTGAAAAGTTAAGAAATCCAGAGCCACAACATAACCCAAAAGATGATAAAAATGAAACTGAACTATTAAAAGCAAAATTAGCTTTAGAGTGTGAACTTTAATGCTTTTTTTATACTCAAAATTTGAAAGCGAGGTAATGAAATGTCTAAGGAATTAAGGGAATTACTCAATAAATTAAGCAATTTACAAGACCAAGCAAGTGAATTAATGAATAAAGAGGGAGTAAAAGCAGATGAAATTAAAGCTAAAACAGAGGGAATAAAATCTGTTAAGGCTATGATTGAAGCACAAAAGTTGCTAGATGAAGGAAAAGAATTTACTCCAGAAGGAATAGAATTAACTGGTACAGAAGCAAAAGATCAGAAAAAAGAAAAGGAAGATTTAAAAAATAATTATAAAAAAGCTTTTTTAAATACAATAAGAAAGAAAGGTAATGCTGATGCCAACGATATTAAAATTTTAAATTCTATGACTGAAAGCACTGGTGCTGATGGTGGACTCATAGTACCTCAAGATATACAAACAGCTATAAATCAATATAAGAGGTCGTTACCACAATTAGAACCTTTAATTAATATAATTCCAGTTTCAGCTTTAAGTGGTAGCAGAGTATTTGAAAAAATAGCTACTATGACTCCTTTAGAAAATGTTACTGACGATACAGCAGATATAAATGATATGGGTTCACCACAATTTGAAAATGTCCAGTATGCTATAAAAGATTATGCTGGATGGATGCCAGTACCTAATGATCTATTAGAGGATAGTGACCAAAATATAATAAATTATTTGACAGGTTGGATTGCAAGAAAATCAGTAGTAACAAGAAATAGTTTAATACTTACTTTACTTGGAAAATTAACTAAATCTACTTTTGCAGATTGGAAAGCAATCAAAAAAGCTATAAATATTACTTTAGATCCAATACTTGCTGCAGGTGCATCAATAGTTACTAATCAAGATGGATACCAATATTTAGATACACTTATTGATGCTCAAAATAGACCATTGTTACAGCCAGACTTAACTAATCCGGGAGCTGTTAAATTTTCAGGAAAGCCAGTATTAACGGTATCTAATACAGTACTCGCAACTACAGGTACAACAACTAAATTAGCTCCAATGATTGTAGGTAATTTAGTAGAGCTTGTTACAATGTTTGAAAGAAAAGGACATCAAGTAGCGTCAACTAATGTCGGTGGTACTGCATTTAGAAAGAATAGAACTGAATTGAGAGTAATTGAAAGAGAGGATATTAAGCTTATAGATTCAGAAGCAGCAGTATATGGACAAATTGATGTTTCAAGTATTCTATAAGAGGGTTAATTCCCTCTTTTATTTAGGAGGGATGAAATGAGCAGTGTATTAACTTTAGCAGAAGCTAAAAAATATTTAAAACTTGATGTAGATTATACGGATGAAGATGATGATATTCAACCTCTAATTGATGCTGCAGAAGGTTATCTCAAAAATGCAGGTTGTACTCTTAATACTGGTGATAAAGTAGCTAAGTTAGCTATTAAAATGTTAGTAGTACACTGGTATGAAAATAGGGAGCCTATAGGAAGTGGAAATAAGCTTGCATATGGGTTGCAAAGTCTTATTACACAGCTTAAATATTGCTATGATACAACAACTACTGAAAGTGGTGGTACTGCATGAATCCAGGTGAATTGAATACCAAAATTGTTATTCAAAAATATACAACTACAACTAATGACAATGATTTCCCTGTAGAAGATTGGGTGGATTTTAAACCATTATGGGTTGCTAAAATAGGACTTTCAGATAGGGTATTTTACCAGGCGGCACAGAATCAAAGTGAAAATGATGTGACATTTAAATCAAGGTATGTAAAAGGCATTACGGCAGGTATGAGAGTTCTTGAAGGAAATAATATATATGAAGTTGAAGGAGATCCAATTGATAAGACAGGTAAGAAAAAAGAAATGTTCATACATTGTAAAAAGGTAACTCCAAGTACATCAAGTTAGGAGGTGTGTGTTATGGGTGTAGAAGCTGAACTTACTGGTATGGATGGATTACTTGATAGAATACAAGAGTTAGGACGAAAAGGTTCAACTGTGCAAAATAAAGCTTTAAAAGCGGCGGCTGAACCCGTTGCAGAAGATATGAAAAGCTTAGTCCGAGTAAGTAATCTTAACGAAAAACATATAAGGGATGATATACAAGTTTCTAATGTTAAAACTAAGGATGGTACAAAATATGTAAGAATTGGACCAGGAAAAAATACTAACTGGAGAGCTAAGTTCTTAGAATTTGGTACTTCCAAAATGAGTGCAAAGCCATTTATGAGTCCTTCATATGAAAACAAGAAGGGAGAAGCTAAACAAATTATAAAAGAAAAGCTTAAGGAAGGTTTAGGCTTATGATTAAGTTATCTACTATATTAGCACCTACAGGAGTAAAAGTAAGTAGATTACACTACAATGGTACTGATACAACGTATATAACTTATTTCTTTTATAACGAAAATGGTGAGGCATTTGCAGAAAATAGAGAAATAGATACAAGCTATTTTGTTCAAATTGATATATGGACAAAAGGAGATTTTGCAGATTTAGCAAAACAAGTTTTACAGCTTATGAAAGAAGCTGGATATTATAGAATATATTCAACTGAATTATATGAAGATGATACAAAAACATATCACAAAGTAATTAGATTTAAATATGTTGAGAGCTCTCAATAAATGAGTGCTTTTTTATTTTGCAAAAAATTATAAGGAGATGATTATATATGCCTTTAATGGGTATAGAAAAATTATATGTTGCTAAACAACTTACAGATACATCAGGTGGAATGACTTTTACTACACCTCAATATTATAAAAATGTGCAAGAGCTTTCTATAAAACCAAAGACAAACAATACAAAAGCTTATGCAGAAAATAGGCTTGTAGACCAAGCTACACAATTTGATAGTGCAGATATATCTATGAGCAGATATAGTATGTCTAGTGCTGAAAGAGCTTTTCTTTTAGGACAAAGTTTATCGAGTATGGGTGGTGCAATTAGTGCAGATTCAGATAAGCCACCTTTTATTGCCTTATTATATAAAGCTCCTATTAAAACTAATGGGGTTTTGGGACACCGTTATGGTGTTATTTACAAAAATTTGTTTGAACCACCAGATGAGGATTTAAAGAGTTTACAAGGGAAACCAGATCTAAGTGAAGCCCCTAAATTGTCAGCAACAGCACAACCAACAGAATGGTCATTTAAGGATGTAGATGGAAATGAAAAACATCCATGGGAATACCATATTGATACGACCGATCCAAATTGCCCAGAAGATATAGATGATACTTGGTTTAATAGTGTTCCTATTCCTTCTCTTGTGGCTGTAAATAAATTAGAATTGGCTTCTAGTGTACCAGCAAATAATGGTACTGCTGTAGCATTGGATGAAAAACCAACACTAACATTTAATAATGCTATAGCGGATTATAGCAATGTATTACTTTACAATGTTACAGATGAAGCTCTCGTAGAAAATACAATGGCTTTAGATATTACAGGAAAGGTTCTAACTATTACGCCTAGTGCTAATTTAACAGCTAGTAAAACTTATAACATAATCGTACAAGGTGTTAAAGACATCTATGGACAATCTTGTGCCGCACAGTTAATTAAGTTCACTACTGCAAGTGCTTAATTAGAGGGCTTATGCCCTCTTTCTCTTAAAATTTGAGGGAAAAGTTTTGATTTTAACTAGTAATTATAGGTTTATATAAATATAAAATTAAAAAAAATAATGGGAAGGAAGATTAAAGATATGAGTGAAGGTAGAGATATGAAACAAATAGGAGTAACTATAAATTTAGATAAAGAGAGACATTTAGTCTTTGATTTAGATTCATTTTGCGAAATGGAGGAGAAATATGGTAGCGTCAATGAAGTGTTTAAAGCAATAGGAAAAGGGAGCATGAAAGACTTAAGGTATATAACGTGGTTGGGATTAAAAAATGAAGATGAAAAGTTAAATGAAAAAGATGCAGGACATTTAATAAAAGCTCCACAATTTAAGGAGTTATCTGATAAATTAATACTTGCGTTAGGGCTTTCATTGCCTAAAGCAGATAATAAACAAAAAAACGATCAACCCAAGGAAACGCCAGCAGATACAAAGAAGAAGGATTCCCTTGGGCGAGATTAATTATAATTGCAACTACTTGTCTAAATATGGCAGAAAGACAGTTCTGGAGGACAACTCCAAGGAAGTTCTTCAAACTGTATCATGAATATAAAATTTTTAATGGACTTGAGAAAGAGAAACAGGTTCTATATGCGAATGAGATTTTTTAAGCATATAGAGCTTTTTATTTTGCCTTATGAAAGGCAGGTGAGATAAATGGCAGGAGAAGAGGACGTTGGAAATTTAGCGGTTAAACTTGCTATGGATGATTCTAGTTTTCAGCAAGGCTTACAGAGTTTAAAAAGAAATATGTCTGTAATAGATAGTTCATTTAAAGATAGCATAGCAGGTCTTAAAAATTGGGGAAAGAATGTTGATGCACTACAGAGTAATGCCAGTGCCTTGGGTGAGAAGATAGAATTACAAAGACAGGTAGTAGAAAAATATCAAGGACAGTTGGAAAAATCTAAAAATACCCTTGAGAATAATTCCAAAGCTATGCTTGATTTGAAACAAAAAGTTGATGAAGCTAAAACAGCATGGCAAGAAAGTGCAGCAGCGGAAGGAAAAAATGCAGAGTCTACAAAAGAGTTAAAACAAGCTTATGATGAGTTAAATAAACAATATACAGATGAAGAACAAAAAGTACGTAATAATGCTAAAACTTTAGATGGCTATACAATACAGGTCAACAATGCAGAAGCTAAATTAAAAAACTTAGAAAGTCAGTTAGAGTCAACTAATAAAAAAATAGATGTGCAATCTAGTTCATGGACACAAGCTGGAGAAAAGCTTAATAGTATTTCTGAGGGATTTAAAAATGTAGGAGAAAAGCTCTCTAGTGTAGGCGAAACACTTACAACTCATGTTTCTGCACCATTAGCAACAGCAGGTATAGCAAGTTTGAAGTTTAGCAATGATTTCTCTGATGGGTTAGCTAAGATCTCAACTACTGCTGATACTACACAAACGAGTATAGATAGCATTGGTAAGGGAGTAATAAAACTTAGTGATGATACTGGCAAGAGTGTTGATGATTTAAACGCTGGACTATATGAAGCTATTTCAAGTGGTGTTCAAACAGGTAATTCACTAAATTTTATGACTACAGCAACAAAGGCAGCAGTTGGAGGATTCACTGATACACACACAGCAGTTGATGGATTAACCACTGTATTAAACTCTTATAACATGAAATCTGAGGATGCTATTAAAATAGCTAATCAGATGATGGTTGCACAAAATTTGGGCAAAACAACACTGGGAGAAATGGCACAATCTATTGGCTTAGTAGCAGATACTACAGCTAATATGAATATAAAAACACAGGATTTATTTAGTTCACTTGCGACTATGACAGCACATGGTATTGGTACAAGTGAAGCTATTTCAGGATTAAGAGAAGCACTTTCTAATGTTATAAAACCTTCAGATGAAGCTAGTAAAATGGCACAACAATTAGGGCTGCAGTTTGATGCAGCACATGTAAAATCTGTAGGTTGGGCACAATTTCTTGAAGAAATTAAAGATAAAACACATGGAAATACCGCAGAAATGGGACAATTATTTGGCTCTGTAGCGGGTTTAAATGCAATGATTACCCTTACGAGTCAAAGTGGTATGAGTCTATTTAATGAATCTTTGAAAGAAATGAATAGCAATACTAACTATGTGGATCAAGCTTTCCAAAAGGTTAACAATACATCAGGTCAGAACTTTAAAAAAGCTCTTAATGAGCTTAAGAACTCTAGTATTGAGTTAGGTCAAGCGTTAACACCTTTATTGAGTACATTGGCAAGTATGATAAAAGGACTAGCTGAATGGTTAAATAGTTTAAGCCCTAGTCAGAGACAATTTGTTGTAGATATGGGACTTATGGTTGCCGCAATTGGACCGTTAATTTTAGGAATTGCAAATGTAATTACAGCAACAGGAACTATAACTGATGCATTTGGAACTTTAAGTACTAAGATAGGTGAAGCAGGTGGCTTATTTAGTGTATTATCTAAGCCATTTAGTTTGTTAAGCTCTGGTCTAGGCAGTTTAGGTGAAAAAGTAGTAACATCAACGGCTTTATTTTCTGGATTAGGTGCAGGATTAAGTTCTTTTGGAAGTAAAGTATCAGCATTAATGTTTGGACCATGGCAGTTATTAATTAATGGTTTTAAATCTTTACCAGGAGTTATTAAAAGTTTTTCTTTTGCAGGAATAGCAGAAAAAATAATAGCACCATTTAAAAATATACCTACATTATTAACTGGAGTATTTTCTAAGATACCAAGTTTGTTTGGAGTATTTAAGGGTGCATTTACTAGCTTTGGAACGACCATTATAGCTCTAGCTCCTAAAGTTTTAGCAGGAATAAAGTCTATGTTTTCTATACAGGGGATAATGACAGGTGCAAAAACAGCATTAGCATTATTTACAAGCCCTTGGGGTGCTTTAATCTTAGGGATAGCTGCTGGTGCAGGAGCTATAATTGCTAATTGGAGTAAAATATCAAATTTTGCACATCAAATTTTTGGTGGCAATATGAATCAAATTTTTACTCAATTTAAACAGTTTTTTACACAGGTATGGAATAGTATCCAAAATACTATAACTGCAGTGTGGAATTATATAGGCCCTACAATTACTGGTGCAGTTACACAAATTCAATCATTCTGGAACCAAGTATGGCCTGAGATTAAGGAAGTCTTTGTTGAAGTTTGGGATGTGATGAAAGTTGTAATAGCCCCTGCATTAGCTGTAATGTATACTGCAATTTCAACAGGTATTGGAGTTATAAAAGGTATTTGGGGACCAGCATGGAGTGCAGTAAAAGATACACTTAAGCTTGCATGGGATGCAATGACTGGAGTAATAAAGGTTGCATGGGACATTATTAGTGGAGTTATTAAGGTTGGATTGGATTTAGCCACTGGACATTGGAGTAAAGCTTGGGGAGATTTTAAGAGTATTTTCTCTAATGTATGGGGTGATTTAAAAAGTTCTGTAAGCAATATCGCTAAAGATGCTTTACAATGGGGCAAAGATATAATACAGGGTATTATAAATGGTATTAAGGGCGGAATTAAAGCACTTGGAGATGCAGTTAAAAATGTTGCAGAAACAATATGGAGTTATCTGCATCATTCTACACCAGAAGAAGGTCTACTTGCTGATGATGATACTTGGATGCCTGATTTTATGGAAAATCTCGCAAAAGGCATTACTGACAATAAATATAAAGTAACTGATGCCATGAAAAAAGTAACATCTGATATTCAATCTAATGTTAAAAATGTTAACCCTACTATAAATGCAACTTCCAATAATGCTTCAACTGATGAAAAAATAAAAAGTGAAAGCGTAACACAAAAATTAGGTAGAAGTATATCAGGAAGCAAAGATAATGTTATAAATCCTTTTAATAATTTAATCAACTTAATAAGTAAAATTTTAAATGAATTTACAACGAACTCAATAAATTATGGAATAAATACAAATAAATCTATAGGTAGTGGTGTAACTAGTAGTGCTAATGTAGTGACAACTGCAGCAAAGAAAGTGACAGATACTCTTGATAAAAACTTAAACACCTTTGCAACTAGCTCAGTAAACTACGGTACAAACACAAATATAAGTATAGGAAATGGCATAAACAACAGTGCTGACGTAGTAACAAATGCACAAAAAGGTGTAACTGATACTTTAGATAAAAATTTAGATACTTTTGCAAGTAATTCAGTAAACTATGGAATAAATACAGATAGTAGTGTCGGTAATGGTATAAGTAATAACTCTAATGCAGTAATGAGTGCAGGTAATAAGGTAACTACTACTTTAGGTAATAACCTAAATGCTTTTGCTAATGCATCCATAAAGTATGGACAGACTACAGATACATCAATTTCTAGTGGAATAAATAATACTGTTGGTACTGTAATAAGTTCTGCAAATAATCTTGATTCTCAACTTGGCAATACTTTTTCTACCTTTGCACAAGGCTGTACTCAATATGGACTAAATGCAGGTAATTCTATTGCAGAAGGTATGAGACAGTCAGAATCCAATGCAGTTTCTATAGCTAAAGAATTAGTACAAAAAATTCTAAGTGCAATAACGGGACCTGATGGGTTTGATGAACACAGTCCTTCAAGAAAAACAACATGGGCTGGCGAAATGGCTATAGACGGACTTATTAACGGAATTACTTCTAAAGATGCAGCCGCAATATTTAAAAATAAACTTGCACCTATGTTAGGAGCCGCCAGTGTACTTGGTGGCAATATATCTGAATGGATTTTAGCTGGTATGATGGCAGAGGGTGCCCCTATGAGCTGGTTCCTTCCACTTGAAATGATAGCTTCTCGTGAAAGTGGAAACCCGGGAACGCTAGGTACAGGTAATCCTAGTCTAGTCAACAACGTAGGTGTTGGTAGCGAATTTGCAAGTGGATTAATGCAGGTGTTACCAAGTACATTCCGCAGTTTCTTTGGAAGTGACGCAGGAATATTTAACCCTGTAATGAGTGTTCGAGCAGCTATAAGAGAAATAAGGGAAAGTTGGGGAGGTAATCCTTACAACATAACAGGACTTATGGATGGCAACGGTTATTTAGGATATGCAAGTGGTACTGATAATGCACTAGCAGGTTGGAGACTTGTTGGTGAAAATGGACCTGAGTTAGAATATTCTGAAACTGGGGGAGAAACAATTTTAAACAACCAAGACACTATGTCTGCATTAGGTAATGGTTCAGGAACTAATTTAATAAAAAATATTGCAGATGAAATAAATAGCAAGATAAATACATTCAAAGCTGCAGGAGAATCTATAGGTACTAATTTAATAAAGGGTGCTTCAGATGGAATAAATAACAGCTTAGATATATTTAAAAAGGCTATTGATAATATAGGTAGTGGTATAAGCAATGCCCTTAATCCTAATAAAGTGACAGAAGGATCTTTAAAGGACTTCCAGAGTTGGATGCCTGATTTTGTAAATGAACTTGCTAAAGGGTTGAGTGATAATAGTGTATATATAAATAACAGTGCTTTAAAACTTGGTACAATCCTTGCAGATTCAGTTATGCCAGAGAGAGATACAAGGACAAAGTATTTTGAGGATTATAATAGTGGAGCTGTTACCGCAGATAACGCAATTAGTCAATTAGATGCAAAAATTAAAATGCTGCAGACAACTACTGGTGACTATGAAACAGATGTAAGAAACCTTCTTGGAGTTATGACTGACCAGAGCACAGAGATAAATATATTGACTGAAGAATATAATAAATTAGCTGAACAATATGGTGCTGATTCAGATAAGGCTACTGCAGAATTAAAAAAGGTTGAAGATCTAAGAACAGCATATCAGGAAACAGGGAAAGCCGTTAAAGACTTAGCGGATAAATTGAAGGAAACTGAAATAAGTGATTTAAATGATATTAATGATAAATTAAAAGAATCACTGAAACAGCAATATGAAGATGAAAAACAGGCAGCGGAGGATCAGGTTAACCTTACAACTGATACTCAAACTAAAATACTGCAAGCTAAAATGGATGCACTTGATATTCAATATGATGATGAAGATGATGAAGATAAAAGAACTGAGCTAGAGAAAGAACTAAATATGCACTATGGTGCTGAAAAAAAGAAGGAACTGCAAGATGAACTGGACGATTTAAATAAAACTGAAAACAGAAGACATGAAAAACAAGATTTGCAGGATCAAATTGACCAGTTAAAAGATAACAACGACCAAATGATTAAAAATATAGAGAGCTTCTATACTGATAAATTAAAGGATGCGAACATAGATGCCGAAGCACAAAAGCTTTTAGTAGATAATAATCAGAAAGAAATTGTAGCCTTGTTAAAAAGTTATGGTAAAGATTACGAGCTTGCTGGTTCTAGCTTAGGAGATAGACTAGTAGATGGGTTAAAGAATTCTTTATCTGCTATACCTGATATGATTGACAGTATTAAGTCCCAGATAAATAGTTTAAATGATGATATGTCTTCTTTAAATTTATCTTCTAGCAGTAATAGTGTATCTGATAGTTCAACTCAACAAAATCCTGTAGCTAATTCAGCTAAACTTACTATCCAAAATCATTTATATTTAGATGGAAAAGAAGTAGCTGCAGTTACAACACCATATACTAATTCAATGCAAGGCACTAGTCTAGCATTAGCACAGAGGGGGTTAAGGTAATATGGTCGAAATATTTTATAATGGCAAAGGCTCTTATACAGACTTTGGGCTTATTTTAAATTACTTTAAGCCCCAACCTCCTACACCAAACATAATTAAGATAGATATTCCTTTTACTAATGGTAATTTAGATTTTTCTACTATTGGAAGCATGGGAGAAGTTACTTATCAAAAAAGAAAAATAGAAGTAGAGTTTCATGTTCCTAAGTTAAATATGGAAGCATTATCAGTACTATATAGTGAAGTTTTAGAATGGTTATTAAGTCCAGGAGAACAACAATTAATATATTCTAATGATCTATTCCATTATTATTTATCCAAACTAGAAGCTGCTCCTAGTTTGGATGATTTTAAGGAGCTTGGAACATTAAAATTGGAGTTTATAGCTCAACCATTTAAATACAATATGCTTGAGTTTGGTTTTGACTCTTGGGATTTATTTTGTTTTGAAACAGATTATACAGCTTATACTAACCAATTTTATATAAATGGAGAAACAAGTTTACAAATAGGTAATGCCGGAATGGATGTAACTCCAGTAATAACAAGTACAGCAGCTATGGCTTTAACGTTTAAAGGCATTACCTATAACTTAGTTGCTGGAGATAATAATATATATGGAATTAGATTAAAAAAAGGTATTAACTATCTAACTGTAAATGGAACTGGAACAATAACCATTACATTTACGGAACAGACTTTATAATAGGAGGACTACAAATGTATCAAATTATTTTAATAAATGGTTCAATCGAAACAACAATACATTATCCTAGTCCAGATAATAATATTCCTAAAGTTATAAGCCCTCATATAAATAAAGCAAGGGGGCAGGCGCAGCAACTAAATTTTTCTATATACCCTAATAACCCAGGATTTAATCTTTTAGTTAGAATGGCTACAAGGGTTAAAGTTATAGATTTAAGAGATAATACAGAAATATTTGCAGGGAGAGTCTATACAGCAAAATTTGCTTTTGGTGACAAGGCAATATATAAAGAGGTAGTTTGTGAAGGTGAATTAAATTATCTTCAAGATACTGTTCAGGATAGTGTAATTTATGAAGATAAGACAGCACAGGAAATGTTACAAATATTTTTGGATTATCATAATAGCCAAATAGAAGATTATAAAAAAATCCAGTTAGGAAACGTAACTGTTACCGATTGGATTTTTTGCACCACAAACAATGAAACTACTTTGGAATGTATAACTAAGTATGTTTATAACGAAGATTTAGGATATTTACAGTTAAGGAAAGAAAATGGAATTAATTACCTAGATTATTTGGCAATTACAAATGACAAGATTATAGATGTTACATTAGGGCAGAATTTATTAAGTTTAATACAAACTGACGACCAAACATTTGGAACTAGGATAGTACCTATAGGAGCAAATGGTTTGACTATAAACAATGTTAATGATGGGAAGAAGTACCTCGAAGATGCTGACGCAGTAGCTAAGTATGGATTTATATATAAAACTGTAGAATTCTCAGATGTAGATGATGATACAGAGTTAAAGAGTCAATGTGAAGCTCAATTATCAAGTTATACAAGTCCTAAGCAATCACTAGAACTTGATGTTGTTGACCTAGCTTCTTTAGCAAATGTAAGCACTGATATGATAGATGAAACTACAAGTGTGCATATAACAAATTTTTTAATGGGAATAGATGAAACTTGGAAGGTTGTTGAATATGATACAGATTTAAACGAAGTATATAAACCAAAAGTAACATTGAGTAATAAAGCTCCAAGCCTTACTAATTCTTTAAGTTCTATTGTAGGTTCTATGGTTAGAAATGAGGGCATTTATGATGGAGTACAAATAGGTGATAGTTTTGGACTAAGGATTAAAAAAGGTGATGTAATGTTACTTTTAAACGCTAAGGATGGTATCTCCATAACAAATGGTGATGTGAAAGTATTTTATATTGACAGTAAAGGACATTTGAATATAGTAAATGGCTATATATCTCTAACCAATGGCACGAATACAATAAAAATAGATCCTGATGTAGGAATTAAAATAACTAAAGCTAATGGCGTATATGCTTTTTATGTTGATACTGATGGAGAAGTTATACATGATGGAAAGCAGGAAGTAACAAGTGGAGGAAAGACACTTATTGAAAATTGGAAAAATAATAACGGTGGATTAACAGAAATTTTCGATAATGATGGAAATTTAAATGTGAAAGCAGGTAGTGAAAATGGTACTTCCGAAAATAATGGAGGTACTTTTATTTTATACAATGATGGAGAAGATAAACCTCGATTAAAATTAGGTATAGCAAAGGATGGGGACTTTGGAGTATTAGAAATATTGAATAAGGATGGACAAGTAAAAGCTGAAATAAATGGTGATGATACAGAAGGTAATGGAGTTGTTTTTATCGTAAATTCTAATGGAGTTAAACAAAGGCTTGCGACAGAATTATATGTACAGCAGTATGTAGCAGATCATATGCCAAGCACACCAACAAGCTAAGGGAGGTAATAACTAATGGCAGTTGATATTAGTGTTAGGACTTCGCAAATAAGGACGGCATTTCATGGAAAAGATGTTAGAGAGAATATAGCTGGTGGCCTTGAAGATATGGCGACTACTATAAATAATGCGGAATCTAATTCAAGTAGTGCAGTAAATGTAGCAACCGAAGCAATACAACTAGCAAATAGTGCTAAAACAACTAGTGCAAATGCAAACAATGTAGCTAATACAGCTAACTCAAATGCTCAAAATGCTTTAACTATTGCTACCCAAAAAGGCAATGAAACAGTTGATTTAGGAAATCAAGCTGTAAATATAGCAACTGAAAAAGGTAATGAAGCAAAGCAGATAGCCACAGATATAGGCAATAGTGCAATAGAGAGGGCAACAGATCTAGGGCAATCTGCGGTAGTTGTTGGAAATGAAGCGATAAATACGTCTGATGATGCTTTAGAAAGTGCAAGTGTTGCTTTAGATGTTGCTCTTTATGCTAAAGATACAGCATTGAATAAAGGTGATGAAGCTATACAAATAGCGAATGATGCTAAAACTTATTCAGAAAGTGTTGAATCTGGCGAAAGCACTAGATTAGCAAATGAGCAGAACAGGGTTAGTAACGAAATCACTAGACAAGCGAATGAAGTAAGTAGAGAAAGTTTATATGATTTATTCAGGGATTTTGTTAATTCTTCAGGAAAAATTGACAGAGTTCCTTATTTATTTGATGGAGGAACTTTTGGAGATACAGGAGATACTGGCACATGGGTATTAAGTATGGATGGAGGTAGTTTTTAATGGCAGATAGTATACAGATTAGAAGGGGTTTAAGAAAAGATGTAAAACCATTGCCTATAGCTATGCCAGGGTATATACAAGATGAAGGTAGGTTGATTGTAGGAAATGGAGATGGCACAAATACAGAGGTTAGTATTAAAAGTGATGTAAGTGCGGCTTCTGTATTTCCATGGGATGTACCAATAAAATTTGATGGCACAACAGTAGGCAATATAATTTTAACTCTTAACCCAGTAATACTGGGGACTATAACTTTAGGATAGGAGGACTTTTTTATGAAAAGTAATTTAGCAGTAGGTGAACAAATAAATCTAGCAGAGGAATTTAATAAAAGACTCCAAAGTGGCGTTCTGCAAAGTGAAATGGGACTTGATGCTTCTGCAACAGCAACAGGACAGGCGGTTAGATGGGATGAATTTTCTAAGAGACATAACAATGATGGTTCACATAAACCTTTAATACAGTCCGAAATGGGTTTAGATGTTATGGCTACAGCAAATGGACAGGCGGTTCGACATGAAGAATTTTCCGTAAAACACAATAATGATGGTAGTTTTAAGGCAGGAATTATACAAGATGCAGATATAAACAGTAACGCAGGAATACAAGCAACTAAATTAGCAATACAGAAAAACTACAAGAAAAGCAGTCTAGCAAGTCCATCTGCAACGGCTAATACAGATGGTTCTGTAATAAGTTTGGTACCTCCAAGTGGTTATGCAGCCATTAATCCTATGGCGATATCTATAGTATTTGGAGGTACATTTGTTGGTTCTGAAAGTATAACTGCAAAAGTAGTCGCAACCTATTCTGACAATACATCCGCAACAGTAACTAAGACATCAACCGCAATAGAAGCGATACCTTTTTCAAATTCGGATTTGATGGACTTAATCAAGGATGATGTATATATTAAACAGTTGGACGTAAAATCTCAATCTAACACAGCGAATAGTGCCGTGACAGTTACCTTTAACCATTGTGGATTCTATTTATAAAAGGCAGGTGAGAACATATGGGAAGAAATGACATAATAAAAAATAACGGTATGGTAGATTGGGATAAAGTAGGTGGGATGCATGATGATATAAAAAGTTTAGGTTCGCAAATGGCAGATTATGCAGTAAGTATAAAAAATTGGCTCCCACTTGTGCATAATTTAGGGCAATCTAATGAGGATTGGACAGATGCTATTAATGCAGGTATAAATTATATACTAAGTAAAATTCCAAGTGGCAATTATTATGGTCAAAATACAACTCCTTATGGTATTACATATTTATATTTTCCAAGTGGGTTATATCAAGTTTATGATACTATAAACTTATTCTCATTTGTAAATATAAAAGGAGCAAGTAAATTTTCAACTCAAATAAAACTTATGGCTGATGATAGACCACTTTTTTATGCAGGTTATAATACAAATGATCCTCATTATGCTTATCCTAATATGTGGAATTTAGGAGGAAAATATAGTAAAAATATAAATATTGAAAACTTGAAATTAGTAGGTATTAATGATATACATCAGCCACATAACTTAGATAGAGTTAAAAATCATGCCATTCAATTTGACGGTGTTATGCACGCAGAAATTAAGGATGTTGAAATAGAATACTTTTATGGCAATGGACTTGAAATGAATAAAATTGAGTGGATTATGTTTGATAATGTAGTTGTTAGATATTGTAGAATAGGTTGTAATATAGATGCTACAGAAAGTACCCAGCCAGACAAAACAACTATTGACAATTGTACTAACACATTTTTTAATTGTAAATTTTGGTATAATCATCAAGGCTTATGCTTGAATAAAACATCTAATAATATATTTTATCGTTGTATATTCGAGGAGAATATAGGTAGTTATTACAATATGACAACTAATGGTAAATTTAATGGAGATAAATTACAGCCAGATGAATTTTATTTGCAATCTATTGGAATAAATTTAAAAGAAACATTTGAGGATGTATTTGATTGTTGTTATTTTGAACAGCAATATATAGATATATTAGTTAATACTGGTTATTCAGTTTATTTTAAAAAATGCTTTTTTAATCCTACAGATGGAACTAATATAACTACAAATGGAATCGTTGCAGAAGATTGTGCGAGACACGATATTATGTTTAGAAAAAATTTAATTATGATTTCAATTGAAAAAAATGAAAATGATTGGTATATAGATACGGATGGTTATCCACTTCCCAATCATAAGAATGAAACGAATCAAGCACATATAGTATTTTATGGGAGTAGAGATTCTAGTGGAAATATTATTAATGGATGTGGGAGCCCTTTTGTAATGGAAGAATGTTGGTTTGCAAATTCTAAAACAATAAATTCTGCAAAAACAAATCAATATAAAACTATTAGGTTTACATTTGACGATTATGATTATCCAAGCTTTAAAAATTGTTTGGGATTATCTTTTAATGATAAAAACAGCATATTTTCATCTGCTGATGGGTTTAATCCCAAACCTATAGTAAATGGGTATGAAGTAGATAATGGGTTATATTCAACTGATTTAACAACTGAGTTTTCATCTGCTCCAACAAATCCTAATATAGTTGGACTTTTGAAAGCAAAACATGCATGGACTCAAAATGAAAATCAAAATAGTTTTTTATTTGGTTATGCTTGTTGGGGCTATGGTAATCAAAAAAAAGTTTATTTACCTGAAAATATTCAAATTGGTCAAAAAAACTCAATACCAATAAATGGAACATGGAATGTTGGAGATTTTATTTATAATTCGAATCCAAGCGAAGCAGGTACATCAGGTTCAAAATATATTATACTAGGATGGATATGTAAAACAAGTGGAAACCCTGGTGTATGGCAAGAGTGTCACGTTTTAACAGGTAATTAATAGGAGGGTATAAAAATGGCTTTACAAAAAACAATAACTTTACAAAATGGTTTGCAAATTCAAAATGCTTATATAAGAATAGATGCTATAAATGGATATAAAGGTGGTTTAGATATATCAGTAAACTCTTATGTATCACAACAAGATTTTATAGATGGTAAAGGATATTTAGAACAAAAGATATATCATTTTGTACCTGATGTTTCAGGTACAGCTTTAAATTTTATAAAACAAGGATATGAGTATCTTAAAACTTTAGATGAATATAAAGATGCTATAGATTTATTAGATGAAGGGCAAACAGTATAATTGAGCTATATAGGAAATTATTCTCTAAAATTTATAAAAAAGGTTTTTGAAGAGATTTGTAGAATATATTATTAAAAGTGTTAATTTTTAATTTTATATAATAAATATTTCTAAGGAGGAACAAACTATGGAGAAATCTGCTATAAATTTTTGGGATAATGTATGGAGCAATTTTAAACCTTTTAATATTACAAGTTATGATTTTACATATTTAAGCTCTTTGTTGAATTTAATTGGGGATGTTAATGGAAAAGATATTTTAGACTTAGGATGTGGTGATGGAGAACTATCGGTATATTTAGCTAAAAAAGGAGCTAATGTAACAGCGATAGATATATCTAAACAATCTATTAATAACTTAAAAATTTTATCTGAATATAATAATGTAAGAATAAATGGTTATGCTATAAATGCTATGGATTTAGAACAGTTGAACAAGAAATTTGATTTAGTTGTTGGAAAATTTATTTTACATCATATAGAACCTTTTAATAATTTTGTAAATGTAGCATTTAATATTTTAAATCAAAATGGTAGAGGAATTTTTTTTGAAAATAGTTCACGAAATAAAATTTTAATGTTTTTTAGGCAAAATGTTGTTGGAAAATTTGGCGTGCCTAAATACGGAGATGAAGAAGAATATCCTTTTGAACCTAGAGAAATTAACATGTTAAAAAGTAAGTTTGGAAAACTTAAAGTCTACTATCCAGAATTTAAGTTTTTTATAATGCTAGGAACATATATATTTAAAAATAAGAAAGCAGAAAAATTTTTTAAATCAGTAGACGAATTTTTTTATAAATATATAAAAATATTTAACAAATATAGTTATAATCAAATCATTGAATTTAAAAAAACAAATTAATTCATAATAGAATATTTTTGCGAACTAACACATCAAGAACTTTGGAAGAATCCAAGGCTCTTTTTTAATACAAAAAATTAACAGGAGGTAGTATATGAGTGAAAATTATGATGGTGAATTGTGTGAGGAAAGGCACAAACAGATAAAAGAAAAATTAGAATTACATGATACTAGGCTAAACAATCACTCTAACAGGCTGGATAAGTTAGAACAAAATGAAACTGAAAATAGGACTGAAATTAAGAACCTGATAAAGAAAATGGATGATTTTATAAATACTATACAATGGGGACTTGGCATATTTGTCACAGTCTCTATTTTTGTTATAGGAGTTTTATTAAAAAAATAAGAAAATAGAAAGGAAATGATTTTATGAAAATAGCAATAGATGAAGGACATAACAGAGGACAGGACAGTGGAGCTGTAGCAATTGGAAACGAAAATACAATGAACATTCAAACTGGAGAAAAAGTTATTGCAAAGTTACAGGCTCTAGGACACCAGGTACTTAGATGTATAGACCATGTGCCACAAGGTGTTGATGTAGGAACTTCATTAGCAGATAGAGTTGAAGCTGCTAATAGTTGGGGAGCTGATTTATATGTTTCCATCCATGCTAATTGTGATGGTGGACATGGTACAGAGGTTTGGGTTGGCTCTGAAAGTGGAAGAGATGTAGCAAGCAGAATTGTAAACAATATAGCTGCTTTAGGATATACAAATAGAGGTGTTAAGGTACAAGGAGTAGATGGAGGACACCTATATGTACTTAGACATACTAATATGAAAGCTTTACTTGTGGAGCAATGCTTTGTTGATAGTGCAAGTGATATGTCCGCATGGAATTCAGAAAGCATGGCTAATGCTATAGTGGCAGGGATAACAGGCCAAGTAGTCCAAGCACAGACAACTACAGCACCAGCACAGCCAAAACCTGTGGAAGTACCAAAGTATGATGAATCTGTACCAACAGGAGCTAATATTTGTCCAATACCTAATACAAAGTTCTACATTGAAGCTAGAGCAGACGGAGACATGGGAATTCATTTAGATAGAGGTAACTACATTACTATTAGAAAGGGCGGAGCCCCAGTAGTAACTTACAATAACAATAAAGGTCAGGGTGGATCTAAATTATTGTTTTAATCAGCAGGGAGCTTTTATAGCTCTCTTTTAAATTATAAAAAATATTTGGAGGTAATATAAATGATAGATATAGCAAAGGAAATAATTACTGATGTATGTTATGTAGGAGTTACAACTATAGCTGGAATAGCTACTTATTATGGAAAGAAATTTATAGATAGTAAGCAAGGATTAATTGAAAAACAAAAGGAAGCTTTAAAGAAGCAAATAGGAGATGCACAATATAATAAGGATGTAGATATTGCAAAAAGGACTATTCTTGCTATAGAGCAGGAAGGTAAAGAGTTTAACTGGGAAGGTGCTATGAAACATAGTAAGGCTACTGAGATTATAACTCAAAAGACTGGATTAAGCTCTGGTGATATTTACGATATTATAAAATCTGTGTGTGCAGAAATTAACTTAAATAAAAAAGCATAATAATAATTTTAAGCCTAGTGGGGTAATTCCTGCTAGGCTTTATTTTTGTGTTAAATTGATAAAATGTTAATATTTTGTTACAATATAATAAAACATACATAAGGGGGGATATTATGAAAAAAAGAGTAATTGTAGAAGTTATAGGAGCTATTTTAATTTTTATTGTCGGTTATTTTGTAGGAGATACTATGGCTATAAATAGAGTAAATAAAACTATTGATGCTAAGGTATCTAAAGAGACATCTCAGACGTCAACATCTCAATCTAATACTAACTCTAAAGAAAAACAAAAGATATATAAACTAGGTGAAGAAGGTACTTCTGGGAATTGGAAAATTAAGATTTTAGACACACAGGAAGCTACTACAATACAAAGTGGTGATGGATCAGACAATAAAACTACACAGCAAAAGTTTATAGTTCTTAAGTTGCAAATGACTAATATATCGCAAGCAGCAGTACAATATAGTGACAATGAATTTACATTAATTAATTCAAAAGATAAAAAGCAATATCAGCTAAATGGAGATGCTTCACTTACAGCTACACAAGTTGAGACTATATATAAGAGCAATTCAAATTTCTTCTTAGCTGTTGATAGCATCAATCCTAATACTCCAAAAGAAACATATGTGGTTTTTGAAGTACCAAAGGATTTTAATGTAGCGAATGGTATATTGGTACATGAAGGTAATGATGAAAAGGTTGTTGGATATAATATAAAATAAGGGGGAAATAATAAAATGAAAGCTATAGGTATAATACTTATTGTAATTGGAGCTGTTGGAATTATTATGGGAATTAATATGATTGGTGATATTGGCATAGCTGCTATAGTGGGAGCTTTGGCAGCTTTAGTATCTGGAATAGGATTTATATTAGCAGATAAAAAAATGAAGCAGACTATAACTACTATACAGGGAGTTATTCCTTCTACACAAAACACAAGCTCTACAGTACAAGACACTCAACCAATAGAAAATACAACAGATACAGCAGATGCAAATAATGTAACTCCTCAAGCATAGTAATAAACCCTAGGCTTTTTCACCTAGGGATTATTCAAAATTTGTGGATGGAGAAAAGAGTAGTAAATTAAAAAAAGCAGAGCAATTAATATCTAAGGGTCAAGAGTTAGAAATTATTACAGAAGATGATTTTTTAAAATACTTATAATAATATAGAAACTCCAACTTAAATTAACAAGAAAGCTGGGGACATTTTGGGGACAGATTTAGTAAAAAAGTCCCCAAAAGTACATTTTTACACCTAAGATACATCTTGCAAAACTTAGTTATATCAATGCTTTAAGCTTGCACATAATTACACCAAACATAAAAATGCTAATTCGTAATCAGTAGGTCGGAAGTTCGAATCTTCTTAGGAGCACCAAGTAAGGAATGTCTAGGGTTTGACAGTTTTTGAATACGGAAATGCCCACTTGTTTATTGTAGTGATATTACAGTAGGCAGGTGGGTGTTTTTTTATGAGAAAATAGAAATTAGAGTTAAATAAAGTTAAACAGGATAAGATACCAGAAAAATTATTTCGTTTAGTTAAAGCTGTGATATGTAATAACTAGATAAAAAGTAAACAAGCTAGCGCTTTTGCAGAAACACCAGTTTATTACAATTGAATATTGCCTTTTCTAGCTGGCTGGGAAGGACAAAAGTCTTATGATAACATAAACAAAATGGCTAAAATGATGGGGTAGAAAGAACAGAAAAAAAGCTCAATCACCCATGCTGTAATAATTTAAGCTTAAAAAATTGAAGGGTAGAGCTGTTTTTTAGAATGGTTTTACCTTTTATATAAATGATCAAAAAATAAACGAATAGTTTTAATTTTCACTACTATTACTTTCTTTAAACCCTAAACTGGCTAATTCTTGTTTAACCTCTAAATATTTTTCTTTCACTTGATCAAGTTGAATTAAAAGTCCTGCTTCTTTTACAGCATTAGCAATAGTTGTTTGAGATATTGATTTGTCAGATTGTGTAGCAGCCATTAAATTAGCAATGCTTTCTTGAGAATACCTCAATTCTTTATTTAGGACGTATGCTACTATTTTTTCTTTTTCTGATAATTTACTATTCAATGTAACTCCTCCCTCTACTATATTTGATAATTCTATTTAATAAAATCGTATCATTCTATTTGTATTTTGTCAATTAACAATGTGCCGATGCAGAAGTTTCGCATCTAAATTCCAGTAAAAATTTTATTTTTACTGGAATTGTAAT
>ENA-UOOE01000425-UOOE01000425.1-fermentation-metagenome-genome-assembly--contig:-NODE-425-length-41561-cov-3.871898_pt1 | contig 41561 bp, 44 predicted proteins | sample MGYA00245776_ERZ724021 | MGnify/ENA primary metagenome ERZ724021 (study PRJEB28704, sample SAMN03018321) | fermentation metagenome | biome: anthropogenic terrestrial biome; feature: soil; material... | reverse complement strand
GACGGGGACAACTGCAAGATATGCGAATATAGTTCATTTTGGTTATACCACTCCTTTTTGCAGAACAATATTCGCATATCTTGCAGTTGTCCCCGTCTGTACAATCACATAGGCCTTTTCCGCCTCCTCATAAAAAGGCAGCCGGTCGATGAAGCCAAACTGGCAGAACGCATTATCCTGGTCATATTTTTTCAATATTTCGTTGTATGTGTCCCAAATTGCAGGAACAGGCTCTTCAGGAAGATTCCTCATCAATTTGACCGGTTCCTCCACAAAAAAATCCAGTGGAAAGAACTGCATCACCGCTTCCAGGAGCTCCGGTATTTCTACGGTATCCATGCGGATAATTTTCCTGGCATGAGAAGTCCCTGGAAAATTGGCATCTGCCAGAATCATGACATCTGAATGTCCCATATCCATCATATCTTTTATTAATTCAGGAGGAATAATTTTAGGAATATTTTTTAGCATCTTAATCACCTTTTCTTTGAAAAAGCACCCCGATAAAGTGCTTGTTTTCTCTATCGAGAGTGCTTCTTTTTTATTTCCGCGAACAACGGGCCAAGCGGAAATGTAAGCATTTCCATTTGGTGACTGCCGCGAGTGTCAAATTCCCCGCAGCTTGCTGTGGGGGATTTGACTATTTCAGAAATTCATCTACATTGTCAGATGTGCATTCTTTAAACGGGATACGTGTATCATACGGAATTTCTTCTCCCTTTGCAGCCTTTACTGCCATTTCTACTGCCGTTGTTCCCTGGCCTTCAGCATCCTGTACAATAGAAACCCCTGTTTCTCCATTCTTTACCGCCTCAAGTGCATCATCAATGCCATCGACGCCGCCAATTACAATATCATCTCGTCCTGCTGCTTTGCAAGCAGAAAGAGCTCCCATTGCCATATCATCGTTTTCGCAGATAATAGCATTCAGTTTATCACCATATGTTGTAACCCAATCTTCGGCAAGTGTCATTGCTTCATCACGTTTCCAGTTTGCTGTCTGTGTAGCTAATACATTGAAATAATCAAGCATTCCCGCACTCTTGAAACCTTCCATGCGTCCTACCTGACCTGCCTGTCCCATAGGTCCTTCAATGATACACACATTAGAGCCCTTCGGCAGGTTATCCATGAACCACTTTGCAAGCATTTCACCGGACTCCTGATCCGTACAGCCTACAAAACCCGTATAGTCTGTATTAGATACATCTGTGTTGCAGACAATCAGCGGAATTCCTGCTTCCTTTGCCTGGGTCACACAAGGAGAACTTCCTTCCATATCCTGAGCATTTAAAATAATTACATCTACTCCCTGGGCAATCATATTTTCTACATCACTTACTTGTTTATTGACATCGCCCTGTGCATCATTCATAAGAATCTTAACATCTTCTTTCTTCCCCTCTGCCTCAATGGCGTTAGCAATTCTTTTTACGAATTCATCAGAGTTATCTTTCATTGTGACCCCGACCGTAATCTTATCTTTCCCAGAACCGCTGTCACTTTTCTTTTCAGTCTTACTGTCTTTTCCGTCTGCTCCTCCACTGCATCCTACGGTCATTGCTGCTGCCAGCAGCACTGCAAATATCGTCCCAACCATTCTTTTTTTCATACCTTTTTCTCCTTTTTTACTTTTTATTTTTAATACCTTTTGGTATTAAACTTCTCTCATTTAGCTCCTTATAATTAATCCTGCTTACCTTTTGTCTTCATATCCAAAAATACTGCAAGGATAATAATGATTCCTTTCACAATATTCTGATAGAAAGAATCAATATTCATCAAATTCATAGAGTTACTTAAAAGACCTAAAATCAAGAACCCAAGAATTGTGCCCCTCAGAGAACCTATTCCTCCGTTCATACTTGTCCCGCCAATTGCAACTGCAGCAATTGCATCCAATTCGTAACCTTCACCGGCTGTCGGCTGCCCTGAGCTTATACGTGCAGAGAGCATAAGGCCGACAATGCCACAGCAGAAGCCTGATAACAGATAAACAAGCATTTCTATCTTCTTTGTCTTAACCCCGGAAAGGCGGGCCGCATTTTTATTTCCTCCAATTGCAAATATATATCTTCCAAAAGTCGTTGTGTTTAAGATAATGATTCCCAGCATGCAAATGATTAAAAGAATTACAACCAGTGTTGGAATCCCGGCAATCTTTCCCTGTCCGATAAAGATGAAAGACGGATCTTTAATAATATATGGTTTACCATCCGCATACACCATTGCAAACCCACGTCCTATAGTCATTGTTGCCAGCGTGGCTATGAAAGGCTGAAACCCTACATAAGAAACCAAATATCCATTAAGCAGACCAAAAGCCATAGCTGCGGCAACACCAATGATGCATACCAGAAAAGTATTCATTTCACCCTCTAGCAGCGAACCACATATAACACTCGTAACTGCAACTAAGGATCCTACAGAGAGATCAATTCCCCCCGTTAAAACAACGAAAGTCATCCCCACTGCCAAAACTCCATTAATAGAAATTTGTCAGGAATGATTCTGACAAAAAACTCATAACAATGATAATCAGCAGTACAACTGCCGCCAGCCCAAAATCTCTGACTATTTTTCCAATATCTTTTTTCTGTGTCATTTTTCTTTTCCTCCCAGTGCTAATTTCAAGATCGTCTGCTGAGAAGCTGCCTCTTCTCCCTCAATTTCCCCTGTAATGTGCCCTCCTGACATAACAACCACACGATTGCTCATGCCAATTAATTCCGGCATTTCTGAGGAAATCATAATAATCCCTATTCCCTGTTCTGTAAGTTTCACCATGATGTCGTAAATCGCTGCTTTTGCGCCGACATCAATACCTCTGGTCGGTTCATCCAGAATCAGCACTTTTGGCTCAGATAAAAGGCATTTCGACAGTACAACTTTCTGTTGGTTACCTCCGGATAGGCTTGATACAGAATCATTAATACTGTTCATCTTTGTATTCATCTGTTTCGTTATATCACTACATATCTTTTTTTCTTTTGCTTTATTAACAAAAGATGCACGGCTTATTCTATCCATGTTTTGAATAGAAACATTTTCCTTAATGCTTCTGCATAATAAAAGTCCCATCTCTTTTCTATCTTCAGGTGCCATAATAATATGATTTTGCTTTGCATCTTTTGGATGTTTAATTATAATTTCCTTACCTTGCATGAAGACTTTTCCAGAATCCAATTTATCATATCCGACAAGAGCTCTCATTACTTCACTTCTGCCTGCGCCCACAAGTCCTGCCATTCCAACAATTTCCCCTGAACGTACCTTTAAATTTATATCTTCAAACACACCTTTCCGATTAAAGTCTTTCACTTCAAGAAGAACTTCTCCAACCTCGGCATTATTCTTAGGGTATCCGCTTCCCAACTCACGCCCGACCATCATATTAATCAGGATCTCCCGTGATGTATTTGCAACTGTCTCACACCCAATGAATTTGCCATCACGCAGGACCGAAACTCTGTCCGCCAGCTCGAATACCTCTTCCATTCTATGAGATATGTAAATGATTCCCACCTGATTCTTCTTCAATGTATCAATGATTCTATACAGAATTACGGTTTCCTTCTCTGACAGCGAAGAAGTAGGTTCGTCCATAATGATGACTTTTGAATGGTAGGAAATGGCCTTAATGATTTCTACCATCTGTATCTGCGCAATATTAAGATCCTTCATCTTCATGTTCGGTGTTATATATTGTGTCAGCTCATATTCTTCAAGCAGTATCTGGGTTCTTTTATTTAGCTCTTTTTTATCTACGAACGGAAGCCCTTTAACTTTCTTCTGTTCTCTTCCAAGAAACACATTCTCTGACACCGTCATTTCCGGAATTGGGCTTAACTCCTGATGTATCATGGAAATTCCAGCCTCCAGTGCATCCTTGGGACTCTTAAAATCACAATCTTTCCCTTCAAAATAAATCTGTCCACTATCTTTTGTGTAAATCCCCATGATAATCTTCATCAGTGTAGATTTTCCTGCACCGTTTTCTCCCATCAGTGCATGCACTTCTCCGGGAATAATATTAAGCTCCACACCATCCAGAACCTTTACCCCTGCAAATGATTTGCTTATGCCACTTGTCCATAAAATATGTTTTTCCTCTGCCAAGTGTCTTCTCCTCCCTTACCGCGTATTATTGAATTTTCAGTTCTGGGTTCTCTGAAAAATGCTTCAGAATCACAATTGGATCTGTCGATGATGGATTTGTAATCTTAACACCAGCTTTTGCCGCATCTTCGGTCACAAAATACTCATCATGTGTCAGTTCGCCATAATGGATTAATGCCGGGGATTCAATCTGCCACTTTCCAAATGTCCCATGTCCTTCCAGACAAATCAAGCCATAGGGTGCTGCATCCTTAATTGTAACATTCCTTCCCGGAAGAATCGTCAGACGCTTCGCACATACAACAGAACTTTTATAGCAAATCCATTCCTCAAGATACCCATCGGTGAGCATGTCTTCGACGGGTCTTACCGGGATTGGCTTCATAAAGTGCTTTTTGTGGAAATTTGGATCTATGTTTTTCTCCCAGTCTATTACATCCAAAAGATATTCATAATTTCCTATTTCTTCCTTCGGACAGTTCTTCCACAATAAATCTGTTTCCACAATCTGTCCATTTAATAAAACAGACTGATACATTGCATAAACATCGGAGGCAAACTGTGGTTCGTATGTACAAAGGCTCCCAGGTGCATGCATAACTCCAGGCGGTACATCGAATCCTGTATCGAGCTGTAATTTATATGCCATTGAAAGTCCAAGAATATTATTATCGCCTTTTGGAAAGTTTTTTAATGCCTTTAATACCTCTTCCTTGGTTGTCTCTGGGTTAAAGCCGAAAAAAGTAAACGGAAACTCTCCTCCATGATTATTTAGCTGTGAGGGGAAGAAATACATTTCTGGTTTTCCTGCCTCTCCAATACGCCCGGCATGTTCATCACGGTGATGGATATGATGAGGAAGAGGGCCTGCGTTATCAAAAAATTTTGAAAACATTGCCCAGCGGTGATATTTGTTCCACAATGTTTCCCCAATCACTTCCGCCCCCAGTTCATCAACCGCATCTCTTAGCAGGAGCTTTTCTTTTCCTTCCTCATCCACCACCACATAGCTCAATCCTTCATCCTCCGGTGTATCTGCTCCGTTTTCTGCCCATGTGGTTGAAGAGAACCATCTCTCATCAATTCCTCCCCGTTTACCCAGGATAAAATAGTCATCTGGATGAAGTTTAATTCTTTTACCAGGACGGCAAAAAGAACGGGGAACCCATGTTGGTGCCAGCCTTAAAATACCCTTTCCTTCTGTCATTGCTTTTTCTGCAAGGTTTTTCTTTTCCATTTCATGTCCTCCTTGGAAAAACGTTTTTCTATAAAGCTAAAAAAAAACGTTTTTATTTTGTTGTGTTTTCCCTATGCACTGTATCTTATTCTTCATATCAGAATTTGTCAATAATTTTATTATATATTTTTTATTTTTGTAAAATATATAATATAATACTTTGCTTTTTTGTGCATTATTAACAATCATCTTTTTTCCTTATTTTTCCCAATATCAGAAAAACGTTTTTATCCTCTTAGAATTATAGTTAAAGGATTTTGTTTACAGTAAAAAAACACTGTCCCTCATCAGAAGTACAGTGTCATCATATATGATTATTCCAGTGTATTCAATTTTCGTAAAATATGCCTACCAGTCAGACAGTATCCAGTCTTCCGGTGCATCCATTACTGTCGATTTTCGAATAACCAGACGACTTTCCATTTTGATCCCTACAGGTTTCCTCCCATTTTCGAGCTCAACATTCTCGATTTGTTCCAGCAACAACTCCGCTGCCTTTTTGCCGGCATGATATTTTCGGATATGAATTGTAGATATCGCGGGTTCAACTACACTTGATATGAAAACGTCATCATATCCTATGACCTTTATTTCCTCTGGTACCTTTTTCCCATACTCTTTCAAAAGCTTCAATGCCCCGACAGCCATCTGATCATTAGCACAGAACACCCCATCCAAATCCGGAACATTATCCAGCAGCTGTTTCATAGCCTTATAGCCGCTGCGGTGAGAGTAATCTCCCTGTATAATCATTTCTTCAATATTGTCATCCAACCCTTTTTCTTTTAAAACATCGCGGTAACCGTCCACACGTTCTAATGCTATCTCTAAGTTAGCAGGTCCTTTAATATGGCCAATTTTTCTGCATCCGCAATCTATCAAATGGAGAACTGCTCTGCGGGCATTTTCGTAACTGCTAAAGTAAACCGAGTCTATCCCAAATTCACTTAAATTTCGCTCCACGCTCACGAGCGGAATCCTCTTTGATTCCTGAGCCATATTGAGCAACATACTACAATATCTTTTTCTCATCTCCGTGGGCACGAGTGTTACAAAAATAACACCGTCCACACGGCTTGAAAGTAAGTTTTTAAAAGCTTTCTTTTCCCGGTCCAGAGCCTGAGTATCCCCGTATTCCCCAGCCACATCACATACCAGCATCTGATATCCGGCGGCTTCCAAGACAGAAGACACCCCTTTAATGATGTAAGGATAAAACACACCGCACATGTCTTCAGTGATAATTCCTATAATGCCTGATTTATTGCTCTTCATACTGCGTGCAATTGGATCTACCTCATACCCCAGCTCTTCAATTGCTGCCTCTACTTTTCTTACAAGTCCGGGACTTACATATTTCGTCTTATTCAACACATGGGATACAGTTGATATCGAAACCCCCGCATGCCTTGCCACATCTTTAATATTGCTCATTCATTCCACCTGTTATCATTTACTGTTTGTCTAAGATCGACCTCATTTTACTATTAGACTCCATCAAATCATTTTCCCAGTTCTCATCCCCCAAATACCAGAATTCGGTCACATATTTGCGGATTCCCATTTTCCATGCCTTGTTTATGATTGTATCAAACTGCACATGCCCCTGTCCATACATCATATTTCTGAAAATCCCAGGATTTGTCTCTTTTAAATGCATCGCAACCATATGACCTCTGCCTATTTCAATATCATCCAACACATCTTTTCCGGATTCCACTGCTGCATTTGTAATATTTCCACAATCGGGATATACATTCAAATATGGTGACTCATTTTCTTTTACATAAGTCATTGCTTTCTCTACTGTATTCATAAATTTTGTTTCCATAGTTTCGAATCCCATCACAATTCCCAGACTGGAGGCCATATGTACTGCTCTGTTAAGATTCCTGCGGAACCGTTCTCTTGTCTCTTTGCTTCCTTTTTCGTAATACACGTCATATCCCGCAAGCTGGATAATACGGATTCCCAGATCATCTGCAAACTGCAGAGCTTTTTCCATAATCTCCATTCCGCGGCCAATTTTCTGTTCATCATTACTACCCAAAGGATATTTTCTATGTCCGCTTAAACACATTGTACGAATTGGAATTCCAGTTTCATACATCATTTTTATTAACTCCAGGCGTTCTTCTTTTGACCAGTCAAGTCGTGCCAGCTTTTCATCTGTCTCGTCAATGCTGATTTCAATAAAATCATATCCTGCCTTTTTAGCCGCCTCCATTTTTTCTTTCCAGGTCAATGAAGAGGGCATTGCTTTTTCATAAAGACCTATCGTATATCTTTTCACAAATTTTTTCTCCCTTCAGGGTATGTAACAGTTCACCTGTTTTTACTAAGCAAACCCTAATTTTTAAAATATTTCCACACAGAGCTCAGGCTGTCTATTACTGCTCTATAGCGTTTATACTTTTCTTCATAAATTCCTGCATATTCTTTTCTAGGATAGACAGTCCTGCTGATTTTTACAGTTCTTTCAACTGCGGCTTTATAATCAGAATAAATTCCTGCACTAATTCCCGCCGCCATCGCTGCCCCTTGCGCACCTAATTCCTTATCCTCAATCACATCCACAGGAATCTGAAGCACATCCGCGAAAATCTGTACCCAGACAGCTGAATTCACCGCACCGCCGGAAAGCCGGATTGATTTCGGCTTTTCACGGTTCACAAGCAGTTTTTTTACATGGGTATAGTGTGAAAATACAATTCCTTCATACACCGCACGCAGCATATGATGTTTATTGTGATAGGCTGTCAAACCAACAAATGACCCCTTGGCCAGTGCATCTTCATTGGAGCCGTTTAGAAAAGGCAGAAAAATAATATTATTATCCTGAGGTTCAATTTCCTCCACCCATTTATTTGTAATATCATAGATTAATCCGCCCTTTTCTTTCTCTTTTGCCTTTTCATAGGACATTAGATTACGGATGAACCATTCCATGTTTCCTGCAGAGGTAGGACTGCTTTCTTCTACAAGATAGTACCCCGGAATGCAAAACATAGAATTCAGTGCAACTGTGCCATTCGTAACCGGAGTCCGCCTAATAAACTCATTAATGCTCCACGTTCCTGCAACCATACACATCTGCTCTTCATCCGACAGCCCCGAGGCAATTCCACAGGCATTTACATCGAACATTCCTGCTGCAACAGGAATACCTTCCGGCAGCTTCGTTTCTTCGGCAGCCTCTCTCGTGACATAGCCACATATGTCAGAAGAATTTCTCAAAGGAGGTAGTTTCTCATAAATGTCTTCCAGTCCAAAGTATCCAAGTAATTCCTTGTCATAAGTGTGTGTTGTCAAATTGACAAGATTTGCACCTGAAAAGTCTGTATATTCAGCATACGCTTCTCCTGTCATCATATAGCGGATGTAATCCTTGACAGCAAAAATATACTTTGTATTCTCCAATACTTCCGGTTCATTATCTTTAAACCATGCCAGGATACTCACCGGCTGACATGCAAGAATATCCTGAAAAGATTTCTGGTATACTTTTTCCTTCGTCCCGTCCTTTTCCCATCTCTCTACATACTCCCATGCGCGTGCATCCGTGGAAATAATCCCGTGATAAGAAGGTTTTTTGTCTTTTCCGACCATATATAAACCTTTTCCATGTCCGGAGAAAGATACTCCTGCAATATCTGCCGGATTTATCTCACTTTTTTCAATTGATTTTCTGACTGCTTCTGCATTTACTTTCCACAACTCATCCATATCGCGTTCCGTATAACCCGACTTAGGAGTAATGGTCACAGTTGGTACACTGGCAACAGAAATCTGCCTGCCCTCCTCATCAAAAATTGCAGCCTTAGAAAAAGTACCGCCATTATCGATTCCAACCAAATAATTCATTCTCTCTGCCTCCTCACTGAGGAAAAACGTTTTCCCCTATATATTTTAATGTACCACACACTTAGGTAAAAGTAAAGAGGAAGGAAATTCGTCTTGCTGAATTCCCCTCCTCTTTTACTATTTATTCACGCCGACATAAATCTATGTCTAAATTGCTTCTGAGTTCTGCTTAAACAGTGCTTTACAGAAGGTCAACCCACTCACTCATGTTGTTCTTGTCAAAGATAAATGGCGTACCGGCAAGAACCGCTGTTCCCTCTCCACTTTGATATGCTTCATATGTTTCAGCGCCATAATCGCGGAAGGCATCCATCTTGAAAGAAGAGCCAACGCTTCCATCAAAATCTGCATTCAAGGTTGCATCTACTGCTGCCCCTGCTACTGCTCCCAAATGAATAACATCCCACAACATCATGTACGGGCACACTGACTTAAATGCATCATCATCTGCTGATGCAGGCATGAAGGACTGCATCTCAGAAGGAAGCCCCAAACCTGTAAGTCTGATATCACTGTTTGCGGATTTCAAAGCCTGTCCAGCCGCTGCAATTCCTACTGTTGTAGGCGAAATAATGCAGTCTACAGAATTTTCTGCGATGAATGCCTGCGCCTGTGTTGTAGACTCTGTAAGATCATCATTGCCATCCAAATTATTTTATAACCTAATTCGCACTCATGACAACATCGTACTATGCAACCCATTTACAAATATACTGGATTCATTTATGGAGCTTTTTGACATATTATGTGAGACAACCGAAAATGGAAATGATGCCTGGAAATATACGCATACTTCTTTGCTGGTACACACCATTTTTACTTCCATGTATGATATTGTATATAATTTGCACGAAATTAAAGAGCTGACTCCCGCTCAGGAAAGCAGCATCAACGCAGCCTTGAAATATATCTCGTCGAATTATAAAGAAGATTTAAACATTGAGAACATCTCTAATAAGGTAGGATTTTCAAAATATTATTTTTGTAAAATATTCAAGCAGCAAATGGGCACAACCATTCATCAATATGTGAACGAATATAGAATAAATAAGGCAAAGGAGCTGCTTGCTTATTCCAAGCTTTCTATCAGCTCTATTGCCAGCAAGGTGGGATTCAAAACAACACTTACATTTATACGGGCTTTTGAACGCTCTACGCACATGACCCCCAGCGAATACCGGCATTATTATTAAATTAATTCAGGCACACAAAATAAACGGAAAACCTTTCCCCACAAAAAGGTTCTCCGTTTATTTTGTGTGCATTTTTTGCACTGATATGTGTCATTCTAATATAAGCATGATATAGGATTTTCTTTTAATCCAGATGAAATACAGGCACAAGATCTATGGATACCGGACTGTTATCGGGGTTTGTCTCCATAATGTCTGCCATATAATCCCACCATTTACGATTAATTTCTGTATCAGCGCTTTTTGCCCACTTTCCTTCATCCTCCAGTTCAATGTAGCCATAGAGAATATTTGTTTCTCTGTCGAAGAATATAGAATAGTTAGAGCCTCCGTACTCATGAATCATATCTTTCATCTCCGGCCAGAGGGCATTATGCCTCTTAGCATATTCCTCCTCCATTCCCGGATAAAGCTTCATTTTAAAACTTTTTCTGATCATTTCTACCTCCATGATATCTACGGATCTCAAAGCCGTGCTTTTTCATGCAAGCATGAAACGCATGACTTTTTGACCCTGGTATCATTTTAATATACGTCTTTCCACTCGTCAATGTTAGAGGGATCGAATTTGAAAGGATCGCCTAAGATGATTTCTGTACCGCCATCATCCGCATCTACTATTTCATAGTCACCCATGTCTCCGGCAGTAAACTTGTCTCCAGCCTTTCCTGTAATTGTTCCGTCAACAAGTGCGATTGATGTGTAAGCGCTGAGGCTTCCAAGATCGCTTGGATTCCACAGGAACATATACGGGCAGGAGTGAGCATCATCGTCGCCGATGTACTCTGCCATCTCTGAAGGGAGGCCAAGTCCTGTCAGTTTTACAGAAGATTTCTCATCCTGAAGAACTTTAGCTGCTGCATTGATACCTACTGTTGTAGGAGCACAGATAACTTTCAGATCTGGGTATTTTGATAACAAAGCCTGTGTCTGATCTGTAGATTTCTGTGGCTCGTCATCACCGTAAGCAACCTCTACAAGTTCCAGTTTAGAATACTTGTCATCTTTCATAACTTCTTTCATAGCATCAATCCATGCATTCTGGTTTGTTGCCTGAGAAGTAGCAGAAAGGATTGCCCACTGGCCTTCTCCGCCTGTAATATCTAAAACAGCATCCATCAAAACTTGACCAATTTCTTTAGTACCAGCCTGATTTACAAATGTCTGACGGCTGTCAGTATTTGTTTTGGAGTCCAGACAGGATACTTTAATACCTGCATCCATAGCTTCTTCCAGTGATGCCTGCAGAGCATTTTCGTCATTTGCTGCGATTGCTATTGAATCAACTCCCTGAGAAATCAGTGACTGAATGACAGATACCTGTGCATCCGCTGTTGCAGCCTCAGGATGTTTTACGATACACTCTCCGCCTTCTGCCTCAATTACTTTCTGGAAACCTTCTGCCTCTTTCTCATTAAAAGGATTTCCTGCTGATTTTGTTACGATGGCATAAGTTTTCTTTCCGGAGTCTTTGGATGTGTCACTTGATTTTGAATCTGAGTCTGAACTTCCGGAATCTTTTCCTCCGCAGCCAACAGCCAAAGTCGCTGCCATTGCCACGCATAACAGTACGCTTAAAACTTTTTTCTTCATGCTTTCTTTTTCCTCCCTTTTTGGAATTTGTTTTATACGAAACGCCTTTTTGGCGCTTTGTATCACTTTAAGTCAAATACCCTGCAGCAAGCTGCGGGCTCGTTGCCCGCGGGAATGAATTATTTTGCCGCTGCCGTCTTTTTCTTTAATTTCACTTCCCCGCCGATGTTTGGCAGAAGTACCGCCAAAATCAGGAGCGCACCCAATATAATAAGAATCAGCTGCGGATTCATGTTAATTTGTCCAAGACCGATTCTCAGACAGATAATGATAAGACCGGAAATAATACCGCCCTGCAGCTTTCCTTTTCCGCCTGCCGTAGAAATTCCGCCAAATACCGCCATTGCGATTGCATCCATTTCAAAACCATTTCCTGTGGTAGTATTTGCTCCGTAAAGTACTGATGTAAGGAATAATGCAGCGAGCCCTGCCATGAATCCCATTGCTGTGTAAATAATCAGACGTATCCTCTGCACATGGATCCCTGAATAATAAGCAGCCCGGCTATTAGAGCCTATGGCATAGACGCTTCTTCCAAATGTAGTTTTACTCAGCACTACAGTAAAAATAACAGCAAATATTGCTACGACAAATAGAATATATGGTATTGTGCCAACCTTGCCTGCAATCATACGAAAACCTTCTGTATTGCTCAGGGAAACCGATCCGCCGCTTCCCAGCGAAATCTCCGCAATACCTCTGAAAACAATCTGGGTACCCAGAGTTACAATCATAGGGGGCAGCTCTGTAAACTTTGTAAGAATCAGTCCGTTAACAAATCCACAGATTGTACCAACCAACAATGATACAAGAACCACTACTATAAACGGCCACTCCTTATTGCTGGCCATGCATGTCATAGTAGCTGACAGACATACAATAGCGCCTACTGAAATATCAATTTCACCAAGTATCAGGATATATGCCATCGGAAACAGCAAAAACATCTCTGTCAGATATTTTGGCATTTCTCTCAAAACGCTGGAGAACTGATAACTTGAGGAGATACTTGCACAAAAAATATTGATTAGGATAAAGACTACGACCAACATACTTTCCCAGCAGAGCAAAGTCTTCTTCCATGACTTGTCGGGTACATTGACAATCGTTCTTCCTGATTTTCCTGCCATGATTACATCTCCCTTCCTTTAAGATTATTCTTGTCCATTACACGCTGTGTTATAACATTCAGAATAACTACAACTAATATGATAACACCTTTTACAGTATTCTGTGCAATAGCGTCAATTCCTACGAGGGGCAGTGCTTTTGCAATAATTGCCAGAATCAGGGAGCCCAAAAATGCCCCGACGACGCTTCCACGTCCGCCTGTCATGCTGACACCGCCAATTACACATGCGGCAATAACATCCATCTCTTTTCCGTACAGCATGTTCGGCTGTGCAGAAGAATAAACCGCAACTGCCAGGGCTCCGCATAGTCCTGCCAAAGTTCCCATTACAGTGTATACCATAAGCTCTACGTTGGAAGTATTGATACCGGAAATGGAGGCTGCCTCACGGTTACTTCCCACAGCGTATATTTTTCGTCCAGTCTTTGTCCACTTCATCACCACAAAGAAAATGATATAGCAGATAATCATAATCAATACTACGTTGTTGATCCCAAGAACCTTTCCGAGAGCAAAGTTTTTGAAATTTCCAAGGTTCTCGGCACTTGCCCACTGACTATTTCCTATCATATATGCCATACCTCTGTATATGTACATAAAGCCCATGGTGGCAATAATAGGAAGTACCTTCCCCTTTGCAATTACAAGACCGATAATCAGTCCGCATGCCGCACCGATTCCTATCGCAATCAAGAACAGTAAAAATGTATTTTCAACCTTTTGATATTTAAGCAGCATCCCGACTGTCATGCCTGAAAAGGCAAGCGTGGAAGCAACAGAAATATCAATTCCGCCAATCAGCAGTACTCCCAGCATACCAAGTGTCATAATCATAATCACTGCATTATTCTTCAACATATCTGAAATAGACTTCAAAGTCAAAAATGAAGGACTTCTAAACGAAATAACCACGCAAAGGATGATCAGGACAATCAACAGGCTTGCTTCACGGGAACCGGTAATTGTTTTCCAGATAGATTTCTTTTCTTTCATCTTTCCCATTTCCTCCTTACTTTGATTTTTCCATCGACATCTCAAGAATTCTCTCCTGAGTTGCTTCGTCACGGTTGAGTTCACCGGTTACTTTGCCGTTGCACATTGCCACAACTCTATCACTCATGCCAAGGATCTCCGGCATTTCTGAGGATATCAGGACAATCGCATAGCCCTGCTTTGCAAGGTCTCCCATGATCTGATATATCTCAGCCTTTGCTCCGACATCGACACCCTTCGTAGGTTCATCCATGATGACAACCTTCATTTTCTGTCCCAGGGCTTTGGCAACTATCACCTTCTGCTGATTACCTCCGGAAAGTGAAGATGCCGGATCAAAAATAGTGATAGCTTTTGTATCTACATCCTCCAAGAGTTTTTTTGCTACCTCCCTTTCTTTCTTTTCATCATTAAAGCCTTTTTTCGCATACTTGCCCATTGTTGGCAGTGTTACATTTCTGCCAAGTCCCCAGCTCATAATCAGTCCATCCTTCTGTCTGTCTTCCGGCAAAAGAATGATTCCATGCTTCATGGCATCTGACGGGTTTTTAATATGCAGTGCTTTTCCTTCCAGAAACACCTTGCCTTCATCTGGTTTCGTAATTCCACAAATACTCTCGACCACTTCAGTACGTCCTGCACCAACCAGACCGGTAAGCCCTACAATCTCTCCTGCCCGGACACTGAAAGAAATATCCTTAAAATATCCGACTCTAGAAAGTCCCTCAACTCTCAACACCTCCGGCCCAAGCTGAACCTCCGGCTTCGGAAATAAATCGCTGATCTCGCGGCCTACCATAGCCTTAATCAAGTCTGTATTCGTAATTTCATTCACATCATAAGTCCCTATATACTTTGAATCACGCAATACAGTAACTCTGCTTGCCAAACGGTACATATCCTCAAAACGATGAGAAATAAATATAACAGAAACACCGTTTTCCCTGAGTTTATCAACAATCCTGTACAATTTTTCAGATTCACTGTTTGTCAGTGATGCTGTGGGCTCATCCAGAATAATAATCTGAGCATTTGTAGAAAGTGCTTTTGCAATTTCAACCATCTGCTGCTGTGCAACACTTAAGGTCCCCATCTCATCCGTAGACTTAAAGTCTGCATCCAGCTGAGACAGTAATTTCGCAGCTTCTTCATTCATTTTCTTCCACTGAATCATACCGCTTTTTATAATCTCATGTCCCATAAAAATATTCTCTGCCACTGTTAGATCCGGGTACGATGTAGGATGCTGATAAACAGCGGCAATCCCTGCTGCCTGTGCGTCCCTGGGACCTTTAAAGGTTACTTTGTTTCCATCCAGAAACATCTCGCCTTCCTCTGCTTTATGTACGCCGGTTATTACTTTTATAAAAGTGGATTTCCCCGCTCCGTTCTCACCCATCAGTGCATGGACCTCACCTTTCTTGAGCTGGAAATGCACATTGTCCAATGCTTTTACACCAGGAAATATCTTCGTAATACCTTTTAATTCCAAAACATATTCAGACACCGTGTTTTCCTCCTTACTTTCCTTTCTTTAATAAGTGTAACAATTATGAAATTTTTATGAAACAGCAAAATATTTTGATTCTGGGTAAATTATTTTTGTGTTGATTTTTATGTGAATTTTGTTAGAATATAAGTAACTATCAAGGAGGGTAGAAATGTTCACAAATGACCCTCAGCGAGCTCGTTCGCTGAGGGGTATTTGTGGATATTTCTATTCGGCGCTTAGCCGAAGCGAGATGAAGCAGCGCAGAATCGAGCTTGGCCTCCTGAACAGTTACGAATAAAGATAACTAAAAGGCTGCATAGAAGGAGAATTTTGTATTATGAAATTATTAATTGCGGATGATGAGGAATTGACACGGGAAGGTCTTATTGCCTCTCTGGACTGGGAATCTCTGGGCATTACACAGATTTTCCAGGCTGATGACGGAATACATGCTCTTGACATCGCCCACTCACAAAAACCCGACATCATACTATGTGATGTCCGTATGCCGCGTATGGATGGAATTCAGCTGGTAGAGCGGCTGGAAGAATTTCTGCCCGATACCAGTGTGATATTTATGAGCGGTTATTCAGACAAGGAATATTTAAAAGCAGCTATTAAGCTAAAAGCTATAAATTATGTGGAAAAACCGTTGGATCCACAGGAAATCAAAGAAGCAGTTCTGGAGGCAAAAGAAAGACATCAGCAGAAAATACGTACACGGCTGAGTGAAAATCTTTACTCTATGGAAAAGACCTCTCATCTGGCCCTCCTTTTCACTAAGCCTTATAAGGAAAATGTTGAGAAAGTTACACAACTGGCTGACGAGCTTTCCCTCGGCCTAACATCTGGAAGCAGCTTCACAACATATATTGTAAAGCTGAGGACAAATGAACCTGACAATTCTCTACTCAATAATCTCCGCAATGATTTTTCTGATTTTCTCACACATTATCACCTTCAGGTATTTTACATTCAGCTTCACGCAATCTACCATGTGTTTCACATTATGGGAAGCTGCGCTCCATCTTCGACTGCTCTTAGCGCCATTGAGCAATATTTGGAAAAACAGTTTCATACCTTCGGGGATTTTTTTGTCGGCCGAGGTGAAACAGTGACAGGTGTCGGAAAAGTTTATCACTCTTATACAACTGCTGTAGTGACATTGCAGAGCAGCTTCTTTTTTGAACCTGGAGCCATTCTTTATGCGGCTGATATAAAGACTCCCCCTGCAGGCACCGATGTCAGGGAAGCTGCAGATGATGCCGCCCCTGCCTTCACAGATGCGCTGCTTGCGGGAGACCGGGGTTCCTGCACAGCCATACTGCAGAATCTATACTCCACTTATTTCCAAAATTGTACACTGTTTCCCAATCAGATAAAAGATCTTTATTATAAACTTTTCATGAGTATCAGTGATAGCCGTGTAAAGTTAAAGCTAAACTGGGAGCCCGGAGAAAACAACACGCAAGAGAGTATTATGGAACACCTGGAAAGCTGCTTTACCTATCAGGAGCTTCATCAGATGCTTGTCTCCAGGACAGAGCAGTTCTTCCAGAGTATTGATTCCTACGTACCGGAAGATACCACCATATTTTTGATTAAAGATTATATCAGCAAGAACTATGCAAAGGATACTCTATCTATTAAAGAAATCAGCGATCATGTATTTCTTTCCGCATCCTACATGTGCACATATTTTAAAAATCAAACCGGAAGTACTCTGAATCAATATCTGACAGAATACCGAATGGAAAAAGCCATGCAGCTGCTTTCGGACGGCCGCTATCAGATTGCAGACATTTCATCAAAGGTAGGCTACAGCAATGGAAACTATTTCAGTAAGAGTTTCAAAAAGTTTACGGGATTATCTCCGTCAAAATACAGGGAGAAAATATTAAAATGAAAACTACATTCCAGTCCATAGACCGGTTCTACAAAAGCCTGAAGCTTCAGACCAAACTTACTATTACCCATCTCGTAATTGCGACAATTCCCATGATTGTTCTGGCAGCCTTCTTCTCTACAAAGCTTTATGACATGATCGTTGCAGATAGTATCCGCACAGAGCAAGGTGCATCTGCACAGACTGTCCCATTAATTGAAGGCACCATTTCCCAGATTTTGAATGTCCAAACCCAAATTACCGGTCAGGATTTCTATAAGCTGACTCTCAGTGCGGACAGAACGGAACCCTTAAGTTTTCTGGCCGCTTCCCGGAGTGCAGATGATTTTCAGAAAAAAGTAGAGCGCGTCACAGATGGGAGCCTGGTGACAGATGTAAAGATATACATGGATGTTCCGCAAGATGACCCTGCTTTTTCTGAGTATCCTGTCTCTGATACACTTCTGCCCATAAAGCAGGCATACGGAACTTACTGGTACGGAATTTTTAAAGGCGATCCCACTTTAACCAAAATGTTCTGTCCCCCATTTTATCTTAGTTCCTATGAAATTAAGCATAATGGTGATATGGCATATATCACAAAATCCAGCATGCTGTACAATGGTGAACACGTTCCTTGTTTTCTTGCAATTTACTTTTCCCAGGAGCATTTTAATGCTCTTTTAAAAGATAATATGGCATCCGGGAGCAGCGTGGCTTATATGGTTAATGCCCGGGACAACCTTGTTGCTACCACAGATTCTGCCCTGTCCGGTACTTATCATTTTAGTTATGATGAAATCCAGGAATATTTCAGGTCCTCCAATAACTTCATATTAAAAAATGTACTGGGAGAAGATGTATATGCTGGTTTTTACAATATTAAGAACACAGACTGGTATATGGTTGTTGCTATGCCATCCCAGCCTATTATTAACAAAAGTATAGAAATCACAATTGCCTTTATTTTTGTATACATTGCATGTATTGTCGTCGCCTTTTTGATTGCCACATTGTTGTCCAGTTCCATCACCAAGCAATTGTCGGCAGTCATTAATCAGATGGCAAAGGCCAGAACCGGTCCACCCGTAGCACTTCCGGCACCAGATACACAGGATGAAATCGGAGATTTGATCTCTACTTACAATTATATGACCCGGGTCATCAATCAGCTGATGGAAGAGCAGGCAAAATCTGCGGAGGATCTGCGTATAGCTGAGTTTAATTCATTGCAGTCTCAGATTAACCCTCACTTTTTGTATAATACAATGGATATGATTAACTGGCTGTCCCAGCAGGGGCGGTCTCAAGAAGTAACTTCCGCCATCCAGAAACTGTCGCGCTTTTATAAGCTCACTTTGAGCAGGAAAAAGAGTCTGAGCACCATCGCCAATGAAATAGAACATGTGTCAATTTATGTACAGCTGCAGAATATGCGTTTCCATGACAAAATAGATTTCTTAATCGATGTCCCCGATTACTTGATGGAACATGCCATTCCGAAGCTGACTTTCCAGCCGGTGATTGAAAACTGTATTCTTCACGGCATTCTGGAAAAGGAATCCAAGCAAGGAACAATTGTCCTCACCGGATGGCTGGAGGAGAATACAGTTGTCATATTAATTTCTGACGACGGAATAGGGATGTCCAGAGAGAAAATAGAAGATATGCTAAATGGCCGGGGTACATCCTCCGTTTCCGGCTCCAATATTGGAATTTACAATACACACCGGAGGCTTCAGCTCATGTACGGCCTACAATACGGGCTTACGTACAACAGTGTACCCGGCAGAGGCACAGAGGTAGAAATCCGTCTTCCTGCCTCCACCCCCTCCAAATATACCGACAAGACTGCAAAGGAGAATGATGCGGAGAATTCACTGAGAGAAAGCCACCTGGTCCAGGCACTGAATCTCTTGTCCCGCCCTGAAATTAACCTTTATGAAATTGCAGAGGAATGTGGTTATAAGGATCTGCAGCAGTTCTTCACAGAGTTTAAAGAGCACTTTGGCTACTCTCCCGAAGAATACAGGCGCCATGTACTTTAGAAAGCAGAGGTCATCACAGCATTATCGCCTGGTGTCCTCTTCCTTTTGCAAATTGTTTTCCCACCGGCTTACCCCAACGTAACCGACTGTACCTCCAATAAATCTGCCACTTTTTCATATAATGATCCCTGATGCCCGATACTCATGGCAAAGTGGTGTGTCGGTGATTCTGCAAACCACTCATCCATATAGAAATCCGGATCCTTCTTAAATCTGACCGGCGTCTGTGTATTACCGATTGTCATAATCTCTCCGTCTGTAGATTCAGCCTCCGATATAATAAACTTCAGCCTTCCGTCTATGGTCTGTGTACATCCCAGATTGGTAATCGCCCCCGTACGCACTTTTGCCTCAACAGACACACCTGTCCCCTGCTTGCCGTGATACAGACCCATTCCTCGTAAAATCGGCTTTCCTTTTGCAATCTCAAGATGGAACGGCCCGTCATGACCGAGGAGGATTGTATTGTCATCATAATCCACTGTTACAATCTCACAGAAGCTTCCGCCTAATCCCAGAATATCACATATTTTCATCGCCAAACAGGTTTTCAAATCCCCCTCCCCGGCACAGGGAATCCCTTTTGCCGTCAGAAGAGAATGTCCCACAATGAAGCCGCCTTGTATATCTTCATAATAGTTTCCCGGGGCTCCGTGGTAATAGTATGTCAATGCATCCAGATCAAATTCCTTTACCAGTTTTTCCTGTGCCACCGCAACCTTGGCTGACCACTCCAGCTGCGCGTCAGCAGGCTTCTGTGCAAGGGGATCTGCCGCTGCATCCTCGCTGATGATAAAGAATTCCTTAATTTCTTTCCTCTTCTCTGTAATTTCCTGTCCTGTTACGCTCTGCAGATGCCTGTCTAAATCGCACATTTCCAGAATCTGCAGATGAGCACCTGTCTGAGCCTGGAACATAGTAAAATCACTGTACATATCTAGCATACCGCTGTATGTGTTTCCTAGGAATCCAAATCTTGCACCCTGCAGATTACACTTTACTTTTGCAGCAAGTATCCACTCCTCTATCTTTTTCCATGCACGTCTGGCTTCCGGACGCTCCGCGGTTATCTCATCTGTCATGGAGATTTCAGGTGTGTGGTTAAGCCCCAAAAGTCCATTCACCACACGGAATTTTATTCCTGCACGGTTGAACGCATTCGACAGCTCCGGTACCGGGCAGGCACCACAGTGTGCAAGCCATTCCCCTGTAGTTGTCTTCTGATAATTTATCCTCGCTGTGGGCTGAAGATTCAATACAACAGAAGGAGCACTGCAAATCTGGTGAATCGGCAAAATGGATGCGCTTGTCACATAAGTGGCAGAATGTGCCAGAATTAAATCTGCATGGATTTCATTAAAATATTCACCTGCCTTTTTACCTTCCTGTTCACAATCAACCAACCCGTAATAATATACTTCTGCACCAAATGCTTCCACTCTTCCGGCTATAAATTCGCCGTATTCTATCAGTCTTTCTTTGAGTCCTGGAAACTGCGCCCAGTACGTTTTCAGCCCCATAGAATAAATTCCGATCCTGGGTTTCTTTAAATCTTTTCTCTCATACACAACTATAACCTCCATATACACCTACTAAATTTTTATAACAGTTCCTATATGTTTACAGACACATTATAATGATGTTGGGATCCCAAAGTCATGCTTTTTCATGCAAGCATGAAACGCATGACCTTTTGACCCTGGTATCATTATAATCTTGTAATATAAGAATTGCATCCAAGCAAATTGCTTAAAAATAGCAGAATATTGTGGTGGTATTATGAATGAGCAGCAAAAACTATATGAGGTTTATTTAACTTCAATAAATGATAACATATATCCTCACCTCCAGCGTATTACTGTAGTGTACCAACTGTTTTGCCATTCATCCTCATTTACTATCGCCTCAAACACAGGCTCAAGGAAAGTTTGAATTTCATCAATCACAACAGTAAACTCAAGCGTATCATCTTTAATATTCTTCAAGAAATATTTCCACCGCTTCTGCATATCTTCATCTTCGGCAAGTGCAACAATCCGTTTGAAACTATCTCTGTCATAAGGCGTGCCACGCCGCTGTAAGGTTTCAAAAATTGCCGTCTGCAATTTTGTTCCGTCAAAATCGAAAGTCCTTGCCAGATAATAGATGTCGTAAAAATCCTTCATTCTACCTGTCAATTCAAACCGTTGCAGTATTGCGTCAAATTTCTCTGCGATAGTGCTTTCAAGTGAGTAGGTATTGATAATTGGTGCTTCAAAGTCGGGAAGCTGTGTGTTAATTAGCCGTTCCTCCGCACAAGGCACGATAACATCGCCCACACCCATATCCACATTAAAAGGTACACGGACATTTTTTATCTGAGCGATAATCTGTACACTGATACCGTGATATTTTCTCTGCAGTGAGATTTCCTCAAAACCTTTCGCAGTCATAGAAATGTAATCATTACCCGTAGGCGTATTGATAATCTTTCCTATAAGCACCTTTACATCTTCAATCGAATTGGAAGCTGCCCGAAGAAGAAAGTCCACATCAATCGTAGCTCGGCTTTCAAAATTGGTAAGGGTGTAAATAAACAGCCCGCCTTTGAGAATGAGATTATCTTCATATCCAGATTTTGAAAGCTTACGCAGAAATTCCTCCTGCACAAAAAGCTGTAAGCACTGCTGATAACTGATGCCAGACGCCTTTGCTTTGTTTCTGAGCTTCGCAAGAACAGAAGCCGCCTTATCTGCCATTACAGCCACACTCCAATCAATTCTTTAACTCTCTTTTGCACCCGTAGCACTTTTGCATACTTCATTAGGTTAGGGATGTTTTTCTTCGGATCTTTTACATACCCCTGTATTGCTTTGTTAAAAATTTCTTTATCCATTTTATTCATATTTCGCAGCACATCACAAATGGTACGGTCACGGTCATAAATACGGACATCAATAGAATCAATTTTTCCACTGGTTTCTCCTAGTGTAACCAATGCAGGCTCAACACGGTACGCCTTAATAAATGGATAATCAATTTTAGTACGCAATTTTGAAACATTTTTATCAATTGCAAAATTCCACTCGGCAGGATTTCGGTCGCTGTATCTGTAGTAGAAAAGAGCTGTTTCCATACAAAGGACTGCATCGGGGAACAGACGATTGATAATTACAATTTCGCTTTCTCCAAAGTCCTCAATCCAATGATAGTAGCCTCGCTTTACTCTTTCAATCAAACCTTCATCCATAAGCAGTTTTATATCTGCGTAATATAGCTTTGAAGCTGTCAGTTCAGCGGTAGTCATAATATAATTGTGCCGGCTAAACAGCTTTCTCAACATCTCAATGTCTTTTTTTCGAAGCATTCTTTCACCTCTATTTAACTGATCTGATTTTTTATCATCAATAGGGTACTTTACTATATTATATCCATTTTTTTACTCAAAGTCAATAATAGTAAACTGAACGCTTTTGAATTGTTGAAGTGGGTAGTTAAATAGAAGACGCTGAATATGTTTGACCACAAAAAGCAAATTAAATATATACAATGATTTAGCGATACAGTCTGGAAATATTGAACGAATTAGGGGGATTTAATTATGTGTACGAGATTTGTTCATAACCGAAATGATACCATCGTAGGATTTAATTTTGATATAGACCTTGCAATTTGGACACATACCGTTATCAGAGAAGAAGATAGGTTTTACATCGGTATCAAAATGTCCGATGGCAATTATCACTCCTTTCATGGGATAAATAAGAGCGGAAATGTTGGTACGCTGCTTTATGTGAATGGTAACCCGAAATAACCAAACCTTATATCGTATCTGGTGATGACAGATTTGAAAGGGCTGACGAACAGCTTAAAAAATGTGGAGATAACTTTTCTGTTGTTGAAGCATTCCGCATAATTAAAAATGATGATGCATACAAAGTCTCCGGTAAATCATTATAAAGATATATACGCGGAAAAGGATATCCCAAAAGGTCTCCGGCCTTTGGAGAGAGATATATGGAGTACCCCACATCCATCGGCAGATTATCTTCGTCTAGCCCCCAATTTTTTTCATACCGCCCCTCCTTCTAGCCTCCTTCAGATAACAGCAATACTATGACTCCGCATATCGTTTTGTAGTCCGCAACAACATAAATATATTTGTTGATATCAATATATGTATTTATTGTTATTGTATATTTAGTACTGTCTAGTGTCAACATAATTGTCTATTTTCCTGTTAATTTTATGGATACTTGGTAAAACCTTGTCCCTTATAGAGTAAAAAAACGGATTCATGATTTATGGCACGAATCCGTTTTTATCATAAAGTTTTTATATAGCTGCGCAATATCCCCGCAGCGGCTTTTGTTTTAAATTCAGAAACAATCTCTTACTCTGGATAGATGCACATTATCCCCAGCTCTTCAAATCTCTGAAGCCATTCATAACCTGGCTTCTCGTCAGTGACAATCGTTGTAATATCTTCCAGCATCCCAACCGTTGTAAATGCAGTTTTCCCAAACTTGCTGCTGTCCACTGCCAGGATTTTTTCTTTTCCAGCCTCCAGCATAGTTTTCTTGTTATTAGCCTGGAGTTCATCTGAATCTGTAATACCTGCCGCAAGATCAAGCCCTTTACAGGAAATAATCGTCTTGTCTACATGATAAGTCCGAAGCATTCGATCTGTCTGTGCCCCCACAAGAGCAAAAGAGCCCTCTCTGGATATACCGCCGGTTGACAAAACACGCCAGTCCGGTACATCAAACAGCTCAATAATAATTTCCACCGAACTTGTAATCACCGTCAGGTTTTTCTTATCTTTTAGTGCTTTTGCAGTATATACCGCTGTTGAACTAGCATCCAGCATAATGCTGTCACTATCGTTCACCTGTCTGCTTATCAGTTCTGCAATACGCTGCTTTCCGACCACATTGCGGTTCTTTCTGATATTAAATGGCAAATCTATGTTTATATTTTCATTAATTACAGCCCCGCCATAGCTTTTAATGGCATAGCCGTCATTCACAAGTTTCTCCAAATCTCTGCGGATGGTTTCCTCCGAAACATCATAAATCTGACTGAGCTCGCTCACCACCACACGCCGTTCAGCCTGAAGCTTTTCTAATATTTCATTACGTCTCTCTATTGCAAGCATATTCCTGCCTCCCCGGTTTCGTGCTTTATATTCTGTGGCTGAACTGATTATAGGATAGCATCTCGTATCTGCGGATCCGGATGCGCAATGATGGAAGAATCCAGATACATTCCATCTGCAGACACAACAGCCCTGGCCTTTTCAATTGCAGCCTCCACCGCAGCAACCTCACCTGTCAGCATCAGATAAGATTTACCGCACATGCCTCTAGAAATTCTGATTTCAATTAAATCGACAATGGCTGTCTTTGCAGCCTCATCTGCCGCCACGATGATAGACGTCGCATCATAGGTTTCCACAATTCCAAGAGCAGACACATCCTCAATCTTTGAAGTTCCATAAATAGCTGGGAAAATCGACTCATGGGGATTTCCGAGGATAAAGCTGTTGATCAAATGCTTCTCATACTGTGTCCTTGATGCCGCAATCGCTGCATTTACCGCACTTAAATCTCCTGAAATGATTACAATATATTTCCCCGGACATACTGTCTGAGCTTCAATGATAGTCACATCAGAAGTCTTTACCATGGCATCTGCCGCTACCACACCTGCTGAAACAGTTTTATATTCTACCATTCCGATTGCCTTACTCATTGCCTGCACGTCCTTCCTTTGTTTCTATGGTTATATATTTTTTATTCACTGTACAGACCGTACCGTCAATACTTGCATGGATTCCCACGCTTAATCCTTTGCCAGGCTCAGCAATCATCTGCCCTTTTGATACCTTCTCCCCCGGTTTTACGACCGCGGTGGCAGGCGTCCCGATATGCTGGCTCAATAATATTTTTACCTTCCTGACAGGAACCTCCGACTCATCAAGGGGAGCTTCCTTGTCATAACGGGTTAAATCCAGTCTCGCCATCAGGCGCTGCATCGGAACCTTACGGTATTCTCTTTCTATTCCTATGGGTTTCGCGGCTATGCCTTGAGGAGGTCTGACACCACTTTCCTTTAAGCCTGCCTTGTATTTTGTCATTAATGATCTGGGAGATAATCCCTGCATGCAGGAATAAAGCTCGCAAAGTCCACAGGAAGAGCAAAACATGGTATCAATAAATATATCCGGTTTCTGTATGTCTTTACAGGTTGCCGCTCTCATAAACAAATGCGGCTCTATGGGGTGTCCCAAAAGGTATCTCGGACATAAATCTGTACACATGCTGCACTGACAGCAGCTTGCCGCCGCACGTTTTAAGTCTATGGACGAGTTTCCTTTATTTTTCTGAATAATGAAATGCTCCCTGGGAAGTACCAGAACAGCATTTGTTGTTTTAGTAACCGGCTGTGAACCTCTGCCGATGAATCCCATCATCGGCCCGCCGATAAAATATACCGGATTCTTTGTTGTCACACTGCCCGCTCTTTTTACAGTTTCTTCTATCGTTGTTCCAATAGGCACTCTGACTGTTACCGGATGTTCTACCTCTGCCGTAACCGATACCAGCTTATCTATAACCGGTGTGTTCTCATTGAGTGCTCTATATACATTATATACAGTTTCAACATTAAATACGGTGACCCCGCTCTCAATGGGAAGACCGCCGGGCCTGACTCTCTTTCCAATCACTTCATAAATCAATACGACTTCGTCGCCTGCCGGGTAGACCTCATCCAGCAGGCCAAGTCTTACCTCCGGGTAGTCTTCGATTACCTCATTTAAGGCATCAATTGCCCCGGTGTAGGTTCTTTTTATACCGATAATCAGTTCTTTTGCATTCACAACCTGACCTATCATGTGTAAGGTCTCAATGATTTCCTGCGCATATTTCTCCAGCAGCTGCCTGTGCAGTTTCAGCAACGGTTCACATTCTGCACAGTCTAAGATAATTGTCTCGGCACGCTCATCCAACTTCGCATAAGTGGGAAATCCGGCACCGCCTGCTCCGACAATACCATTTTGCTGAAGCAGGCCGCTCAATTCTTTGATATCCATTGCTCTACTGCTCCAGTCCTGTTCCATCGTCAATAATTCCTATAATTGCCGCATCAACAGGTGCGTCCGGCATTCCGGAGCCGATTCTGGCTGCACTGCCCTGTGCCACCAGCACATATTCACCTATACCTGCGCCAATCTTATCAATCGCAATGAGTTGTTTTGCTCCGGTCTGCATATGCTCCAAAACATCTATAATCATAAACTTATTGCCGACTAAGTTTTCGCATTTGCGTGTTGAAACCACGCTTCCTTTTACTTTTCCTATCAGCATAACATCCTCCTCTTGCGACTACTTTCCAAATTTTATCTGATAATTCTTACTGTATCTCCTGTTGCAATCTTGGCTGCGTTGGCTTCATCTGTGTCAATATGCATCTCCAGTGTAAAACTGTCGTCCACCCGGATCTGTACATGATTGAAAACAGTACCTCTTTCATTGTCTGCTTTCACAGATACTGTATCTCCATCGTGTACACCTGCAGCCATTGCATCCTTAGGTGACATGTGAATATGCCTCTTTGCTATAATGCAGCCCTCGTCCAAATAAAGCGCACCTTTCGGCCCTACCACTGCTATAGCAGCGGAGCCTGCAGTATTGCCCGATTCTCTAATCGGTGCTTTCACGCCAAGGCGGATTGCATCTGTTGCCGAAATTTCCACCTGGGATTTACGTCTTACAGGTCCCAGAATCCTGACATTTTCTATAGCTCTGAGTTTCAGACCTACAATGGTAACCAGCTCGTTTGAAGCATACTGGCCTCCCATCAGCTCTTTTTTCTTCGTGAGCTGATATCCTGGTCCAAACAGAACCTCCACATGTTCCTGTGTCAGATGAACATGCCGTGCAGACACGCCTACAGGTACTATGTATCCAATATTTTCAGTACTTTTTTGCTTCTCAACGGTTTCCAATACCATCTTTGTAATCAATGCTACATTGCTGTTATCCATATCAATTCTCCTCTTTAAGTATTTACAAGCCCCACAATCCCCCCGTAGGCGGACCGCAGGGCCGTAAATCTCTGGCTGAAACTAAATGATTATTTATTTCATTACCGGAAGAATCTTCTCTACATCATTGTGTGGTCTTGGAATTACATGTGTCGCAACTAATTCTCCAAGTCTTCCAGCTGCCTCTGCTCCTGATTCAACTGCTGACTTTACTGCTCCAACATCTCCGCGTACCATTACTGTTACAAGCCCGGAACCAATCTTCTCTGTTCCTACCAATACTACATTTGCAGCCTTTAACATTGTATCTGCTGCTTCGATTGACGCTACTAATCCTCTTGTTTCAACCATTCCTAATGCTTCCTGTGACATTCTTTTTTCCTCCTTTATTTGAATATCTTCTGCCTGCTTTGTCGCCTGTTTTACTCTCTCTGCGGTCTTAGCCGGAGCTTTCGCTGTAGTTTTTTTTCTGGCTGCCGCCCCTGGTTTTGAAGTATCCGGAGCTTGTTCTTCCCCGGTCGGTTTCTTTTCTTCTGCCATCTGACTGCCTCCTAACTTACTCGGTTTGCGCTGCTGTTGATGATTTTGATAATCTCTTCATGGGGACTCGCAATTACCACCTGTGCTACGGGTTTCTTAATTCCGTTTGCTGTGGCAGTGTCAATGGCTTGCGTTACAGCAGATACATCTCCGCGGATAATAATTGTTACAAGTCTTCCACCTAATCTTTTTTCCCAAGTGACAAGCTGCACGTCTGCTGTCTTACACATAATATCGACGGCAACAATTGCGGCTGTCACACTCGGTATTTCAAAAAATCCATATGCCTGGCCCATGAGACACTCCTTTACTAAATCAATAACTTTTATACTGTAGGAAGAATCTTCTCTACATCGTTGTGTGGTCTTGGGATTACGTGTGTTGCAACTAATTCTCCAAGTCTTCCTGCTGCGTCAGCCCCTGTCTCAACTGCTGCCTTTACTGCTCCAACATCTCCACGCACCATTACTGTTACAAGTCCGGAACCGATTTTCTCTGTTCCTACCAATGTAACCTCTGCTGCCTTTGTCATTGCATCCGCAGCCTCAATTGCTGCTGTAAGTCCTCTTGTTTCTACCATTCCTAATGCCAGTTGTGCCATTTTAGTTTCCTCCTAAACTTCTTCTACATATATTTTATTGGGTTTTCCTTTATCTAAACCGCTCAGCTTCAGCATTTTCTCTGTATCCTCTGTTGGTCTTGCGATTTCGTATTCAGCTACAATTCCCGCCAGTTCTTCTGCCTTCCTCTTCGCTGCGTCTAATGCCGCCCGAACATCGGATACGCTTCCTCGAAACTTAATCATTACAATCAGCGGTACAGGTAACTCATCTGCATTTGCCGGTTTATTCTTATCAAAGGTCTCCAGATGTACATTTCCAGCTTTGCATCCGGCGTCTGCCGCTGCAAATGCTGTAGCAAGTCCAAATACCTCCAACATCCCTACTGCTTCTCCCATATCAACTCTCCTTTTAGGGATTGCCGCTATTTGTTAACAATAGCGATTTTCAGCCCTTCCATTTTCAGGTTGGTCTGATGAGCCTCATTAATTCTGTCCAGTGTAAACTCATGAGTAATGAGTTCATCCATTGGAAGGCCGATGCCCTTTGCTCTCTTCAAGAAATCAAATGTTGTAGCATAATCTCTCAAAGTATATACCCATGAACCAACAAGTGTGATTTCCTTAGAGCACAGGTCAAAGTGTGGATTGATTGTAGCATCCCCGCCGTTGATAAAGAATCCTAATTCACAAAGTCCGCCGCCGTTGCGGATGAATTTGTAAATGTTAGAATGTGCTGCCGGTGAACCTGTGCACTGGAATGCAAAATCTGCAAGGTGTCCGCCGAATGCTTCCTTTACACCCTCTGCAAGCGCTTCGATTCCTTTGTAATCCTTAAAGTTTACAGAAGTTTCAGCTCCCATTTTCTTGGCGAAGTCAAGTCTCTTCTTTTCTCCGTCTACAGCAACAATATTTTCAATACCCATTGTACGCAAAACTGCGATACAAATCAAGCCTATTGGTCCACATCCCTGCACAACAACTCTGCTGTTGAATCTTAAAATGCCTGTAGTTTTTGCTCTCTCTACTGCGTGAACGAGAACCGCACATGGCTCAATAAGAATTCTGGATTTCAGATCAAGGTCACTTACATTAAAACATGTGGAACCTTCACGAATCAATATGTAATCTGAAAACCATCCGTTCAGATGAATGTCATCGTCCGGCAGCAGGCCGTATACATCAGAAGCCCCTACGTTTTGTTTGTTCATATCGAACATTGTAATCTCCGGGTCATCTCCGAAAATCATACAAGTAACAACCTTATCACCGATTTTTAAATCTTTTCCTGCACTGTCTTTTTTTACATTCTTGCCCATTTTTACGATCTCGCCTGTTCCCTCATGTCCGAGAACAACGGGGATCAGACCAAATGGATCTCTCTTAAACTCATGGGCATCCGTACCACAGATACCACATCCCTCAACTTTTACAAGAATATCTCCGTCTCCCACTTCCGGGATTGGATATTCCTTAATATCATAATGCTCCAAGCCGGTCAGCATAGCTACATGTGCGGTTTTAGGAATGGATACGCTTTTTGTGGCTGCACCTTCCGCCAGAATCCCCTGCTTATCCAGCATGCTTTCCAACACCTGTTTTACAACTGCTTCTACATTTGCAGAGCTCATTTCCATTTTACTTCCTCCTGTCTTAACGAATACACAAACTATCAGTCATTACACAGCGCCTTCTCTTCGTAAATGTGCTTGCACTTGTAAGTCCCTCGCCTGTTCTGCTGGCGATGGTAAATGTACAGTACCCTTCGCCGCCAAATCCCAACGCAGCATAAGACGGACCGTTCTTTACAAGAATTGCTGTGTCAATAGCTTTCGCATACTTTGTGATATTATCAACATTTTTAGAATGAATATGCGCGGAGTGCCTATTTCCGTGCTCCAGCCAAACAGCCTGCTCTATAGCATCGTCAAAATCTTTGGCTCTGACAATTCCCAGAATCGGCATCATCAACTCCGTTGTAATCAAAGGGTGTTCCTTTGGTCCTTCAAATACAATGCACCTGATGTTGTCCGGTACACTTACACCAATCATTCCCAGGAGAGTCTTTGCGTCTCTCCCCACACAGTGCCTGTTCAGCCTGCCGTCTTTCATAACAACTGCCGTCAGTGCGTCCTGCTCTTCTTTTGATGCCAAATAGCAGCCCTGTTCATTTACCATATAATGCATTAACTCATCCACAACAGAAGTTACAGCTACAGCTTCCTTTTCAGCAATACAAGGTAGATTGTTGTCGAATGTACAGCCATTTACAATGTCCTCCGCCGCTTTACGGATGTCTGCCGTCTCGTCTACAAGTGCCGGCGGGTTGCCTGCTCCTGCACCGATGCCTCTCTTCCCTGATGAAAGAACGGCTGTTACAACACCCGGACCTCCGGTTGCCGCAATCAGAGGAATATCTTTGTGCTTCATCATAATGTTGCTGGTTTCCATCGTTGGCTTCTCAACAGTGCATGCAATGTTATCCGGGCCGCCTGCTTCTAAGGAAGCTTCGTTTAACAGATTGATTGCATGTATAGATGTCTTGATTGCTGCCGGATGTGGGTTGAACACAACTGTGTTTCCGCCTGCCAGCATACCGATTGTATTGCAAAGTATCGTTTCACTCGGATTTGTACATGGTGTGATGGCCCCGATCACTCCAAAGGGTCCCATCTCTATCAGAGTTAGTCCTCTGTCTCCTGACCATGCAGTTGTCGTAATATCTTCCGTTCCCGGTGTCTTTTCTGCAACCAACTGATGCTTTAAAATTTTATGCCCTACATTTCCCATGCCTGTTTCATGCACACCCATACGTGCAAGAATCTCGGCATTTTCCATTGTCTTTTTCCTGATGTTGGAAATTATGTTCTCTCTTTGATCCATGGACATTCTTCCCACAATCTTCTGCGCCTTTTTGGCAGCTTCGATTGCCTCATTCATGTCGGAAAATACGCCATGGCTTCCTGACACTTCGGATGCAACCTGCATCTTTGCCATGACCTCCTGCACAATGTCCTGAACCATCTGTTCACTTACAGACACTTCAATACCTCCTTGAAAACTTCTCTGCCGTAAGCAGCAATGGCCGTATCTTCTTCAGCTGACCCGCCGCTCACTCCTAATGCTCCAATTATTTTACCTTCTGCTTCCAGCGGTTCTCCGCCGCCGAATATCACGATCTTTCCTCCGTTAGTAAACTGAATTCCATACAAAGGCTGACCCGGCTGGCTTAAATGACTCAACGCTTCCGTAGACATCTTAAGACTCGCCGAAGTAAAGGTTTTGTTAACTGCAATATCAAAGCTTGCTATGTAGGCCTCATCCATACACTGAACGGCTACAGGTCTTCCTGCCTGGTCTGAAACGGCAATTACTACATTCACACCCAACTGGGAAGCCCTTTCTTTCACTCTTTCAATCAGGGCATTGGCTGTCTTCAGTGTCATCTTCTGCCCGCTGCATCTGCATACGTGTCCTTTTTCCGGATGAGAACCCTCTTTCATCTGATCCAATACTGCTTTCACAGCACTTGTAATATCCTGTTCGTTCATAGCAGTCCTCGTTTCTTAATCATTACATTCCAAGCTGAGCCATTACCTTCTTTGTAATGGATGCTACTAAATCAGCATCTGATGTGGAACCTGCGGCTGCGTCCTTGCCTGTGCCGCAAGATCCGGCACAGCTGTGGCAGCTCTGCTTGCCTGCTTTAGCGTTGGGGCACAAGTTTGCAGGATGTTTTCCCGGAAGTCCCATCTGTCTTCTGATTTCGTATAATCTGTCTATCTGAGCCTGGTTAAATTCCTGTGGCTCGCCCAGCATTCTTGACTGATACAAAAGACGTGCATAGAATTCTACAGACTCCATCTTGTGGTATGCATTCAGCAGTGTGTTTGAATAAGTGAGTGCCCCGTGATTTTCAAGAAGTACTGCATCAAATGACTGTACATACTCTTCAACCGCGTCCGGAATTTCTTCTGTAGACGGAGTACCGTATTTTGCAATCGGAACACATCCCAGTGCGATCACTGCCTCAGGCATGATTGGTTGTGTCAGCGGAATGCCGCAGATAGCAAATGTTGTAGCATACAGCGGGTGAGCATGTACCACTGCGTTAACATCCGGTCTTTCTTTATATACACGCATGTGCATCTTAATTTCTGAGGAGGGCTTAAATCCTTTGTTCGCCTGAAGTACATTCCCATTTGCATCCACTTTACAAATATATTCCGGTGTCATAAACCCTTTGCTGACACCTGTAGGTGTGCATAAGAATTCATTATCATTTAATTTTACAGAGAAATTACCATCATTTGCGGCAACCATTCCGCGGTTATAAACCCGCTTGCCGATTTCACACATTTGTTTTTTAATTTCGTATTCGTTTTGCATCCTATTTTTCCTCCTTGGACTCTTAAAACAAAACTAAATATTTGTTTTTTGTTGTTTCTCCCTAGATAGTATCACATAATCCCACATCAGTCAACTTGTTTTTATGTTGTTTCTGTTGTGTTCTCATAGGTAAAGTGTAACCGTTCAACCCGCAGCTTCACTTTCATCAATTTCCCAGGGGAGCACATCCCCCTTTTCTTTCAAATGTTCCAGAATTTCAGGGACTCCCTCATAATTTTTAGAATCTACATAGAAAATTTTTTTGCAGCCGGCAAGCCGCAGCCACTTTGCGGCGCGCTCCACATTTGCCTTCTCATCGTGTATTTTTGTCACAATGCCAATCACCTCCCGGTTGCACATAGCCGTGCAGCAGGGTGGATACAGGGAATAGGACTCCGTGGCGGACAAAAGCATCCCCACAACGTCAGCCTCATATGAATAAAGTGCAAGCGCATGACCCAGGTTTTTCGTCTGGGCATATTCACCCGGGGTATCTATAATAACATCAAAGTTATTTACATACTGCGTTTTGTGATACTGTATTTTTTCACCTCTCAGTGCCTGGGTTAATGTTGTTTTTCCACACTCACTCCGGCCCATCAGTACAATTTTCTTCATAATAAAATCAAGTCCTTGTTATTTCACATACAGAAAAGTCCATTTTATCTTTTACATATTCCAGAACTGCCCGGATTGCAGCCTCTGTCTCGGAAATTGTACCTGTCACAATCAGTGTGCCGCTGAAACGGTCTACAAACCCCAGTTCAATTCCTGCCGCCTTTATTGCAATATCCGCTGCAATAATCGCTGTTTCTGCGGGGCTGATGGTAAGCACGCCAATAGCAGATTTGCTGTACTCTGAACGGGGATCCAGCCCCAGCTTCTCATACAGGGTAATATCCGGGCTTGCAATCAGATGTGCAATTGTAATCTCTTTGCCGGGAACCAATTCCTGCACAATTCTCTCCGGTATCTGTTCATGACTCATTCTCTTTATCCTCCTATTTGGCATTCAATGCCTGATGTCTGCTCTGCAGCCTGCAGAAGCGTCTCCATCTTTTTATTGACCGGCGGTTCTACGCCTCCCATCAAGTATGCTCTTCCAAGTCCTTCATATTTGTCCTGTCCAAGCCTGTGATACGGGAGCAGATGCAAACGCCTTACGTTGCCGAGTTTCTTCGCATACTCGGCTATATTATGTATTTCCCGGATCGTATCATTGAAGCCCGGAATCACCGGTATCCTTACACTTAGCTCTGTCATCCCGGAGCCTGCAATTTTCATAGCATTTTCCAGTATTAACTCATTAGAACGTCCAATATACTCTTTATGCTTTGCCGGATTCATATGTTTAATATCCAGCAAACACTGATCCAGATAAGGCAGAAGTCCCTCTATCACCTCATAAGGCACACATGCAGTACTTTCTATAGCCGTGTGGATTCCTGCTTCATTTGCTGCTCTTAAAAGTGCTGTAGCAAACTCTGGCTGACAGAGACACTCACCCCCTGACAACGTCAGGCCTCCCCCGGTCCGCCTGTAGTACGTGCGGTCTTTTTCTACAGTTTCCATCACTTCTTCCACCGTGACATCTTTTCCTATTACCTTTGGCTCACCCTGTACCATCATTGTCTCAATCTCATGACGCTGAGACTCCGGGTTACAGCACCACCTGCATCTCAGCAGACACCCTTTCAGGAATACAATTGTCCGGATTCCATTGCCATCATGGATAGAATATCGCTGTATATCAAAAATGCGGCCTTTAGTTCTCATATAGTCATCCATGCTGTGCTTCCTTTCTTGCGGAAATTATAGCTGTTCATCATCTTCCGCCTTAAAAACCCTGTTCTGTCCTGCGGATAATGTCATCCTGCAGTGACTTGGACAAAGTGGTAAATAATGCACTGTACCCCGCAACTCTGACTACCAGATGCTTGTACTGCTCTGGATGCTTCTGTGCATCCCGCAGGGTCTCACGGCTCACTACGTTAAACTGCATATGGCTTCCTTTTTGATCAAAGTAGGATTGAATCAACCCCACAAAGTTTTCAAGCCCCCTCCTGCCGCTTAAAGCTGATGGGTGAAACTTTTGATTAAACAAAGTTCCGTTAGAAGCAATATAGTGATCCAGTCTTGACACAGAGTTCGCTGCTGCTGTAGGACCGTTCACATCTTTTCCTGCGGACGGTGAAACCCCATCCGCAACCGGTGTATACGCCAAACGCCCGTCTGGTGTTGCCCCGGTCTGTGCACCCAGAGGTACATTTGCAGATACCGGATACAGGCCGGCCTGGAAAATACCCCCTCTTGGATTTTTATAATTTTGAAGTGGTTTTGTATAGGTGTATGCTACATCTCTTGCAAACGCATCCACCTCTGGAATGTCATTTCCAAACTTCGGCACCTCTTCAATCAGTTTTAGGATCCTGTCACCATTTTTCTTTACCTCAGGAGATTTTAATGCCGCAACTACCATCTTCAGAATTGCAGAGACCTCTTTCTCTCCAACGGTCTGCCCGGCTTCTTTCATACTGCCGGCTGCTTCTGCCGTCATAAACGCAACATCCTCCTCGCTTAGGCCTTTGCCATAATTCGTTGCCAGAGCTTCCTTCATCTCTTTCATGGTCACTTTTTGCTCGTCGTAAACCAGCTTCTTCACTGCATACAATGAATCTGCCATATTTGCGATTCCAAAACCCTGGGGGCCGGTAAAATTATATACAGCTCCGCCTTCCTGTACTGTTTTTCCCTTTTCCATGCAGTCATCCACCATGGAGGAAAGGAAGGGCAGCGGGCATCTTTCTGCGTGGGCTACATCAATGGAGTTGTCCGCATTGACCAGCAGCTTAATTGCATAGTCCATCTGTGCCTTATAGGCATTGTAAAATTCTTCAAAGGTCTTCATGTCTTCAACTTTGCCCGTTTTAGGTCCCAGCTGAACTCCTTTATCCATTCCGTTGTTAAACACCAGTTCCAGCGGACGGCACATATTGAAAAACGCCGCATCATGCCAGCCTTCTGTCTTTCCCGACTTCTGCGGCTCAACGCACCCGATAATATTGTAGTCTCTGGCATCCTGCAGGGTAAGTCCCCTGCTGACCAGCGCAGGGATGATGACCTCGTCATTATAGTATGCCGGAAGTCCGATGCCCGTACGGGTCAGCTCTGCAGCCTTTATCAAGAATTCATGAGGAGTCTGATTCCATACCCTGACTGATAAGGATGGCTGTGGGAGAAATACATGCATCGATGCTTGAATACTCATAAATGATAAATCATTTGTGACATCCACCCCGTCTTCATTCTGCCCTCCCGCAATCAGGTTCTGAAACAAGCTGTAGCCCGCAAATCCCTGAGCCGAAACAGCATCACGGCACTTATTCAAATCATTTAACTTTACCCAGATACAGTCTATTAGTTCCTGGGCATATTCTCTTGTTATTCTGCCGCCGTCAATGTCTTTCCTATAATAAGGATACATATACTGGTCAAATCTTCCCGGTGAAATGGAATGTCCGCTGGATTCGATCTGAAGCAGCTGCTGGACGAACCAGAAAGACTGGCATGCCTCATAAAAGCCTGTGGCACCTTTTTCAGGAACATTTGCACAATTCTGTGCTATCTGGAGCAATTCTCTTTTCCGCACCGCATCCGAACACTGCCCGGCTTCTTTCAGCGCAAGCTTTGCGTAACGTTTTGCATATGTAACAGCGGCATCACAGCTAATCATTACTGCTTCCAGAAATCTGGACCTTTTCTGGTAATCTCCGTCAGTCAGACTAAGCTTCGCCTTCTGCCGTACAGCCTTCTCCTTAATTCCTGAAAATCCAATCGCTAAAACTTCACCGTATTTTACTGTAACATGCCCAACGCCATTATAAAAGTAATTTCCCGGCGTAAAAATACCATGATCTATTGCAAGCAGGGTTTCGGGTTCCATGTAATAGGTGGCAAGCTCGCTTGTTGTCTTTCCTTTCCAGTATGCATTTACCTCTTTAAGTTCGGCTTTTGTTTTATCTGATATATAAAATGGATCCGCCGGCCTGGCTGCCACCGTATCAAATTCCTCTTCCAGCCAATCATAGGAAAACTCAGGATATGTCTGACATCCCCTGGGGCCTGTGGTCGTACTGCCTACAATCAACTCCTGATCCCGGATTACGATTGGTATATTCTCCAAAATATGCTGGAACGCCTTAGCCCGCCGTATAACCACAGGTTCATCCTCTGTCTGTCTATAGGATTCCGTAAGCAGTACGGCCCTGGCCGACTCAATCTTTGGCATACCCGCATACAAATCTTCGATAAGCTTAGGAATGCGGTCCGATTTGGGAATATCTGAGCTGTCATAACTATATAATCCCATTGTTCTTATTACTCCTTTCCTGTGCATAAATAGCCTGCAACCACTTTTCATTATTATACTTCAATGCCATATACAAGTCAACAGAAACAACATGATATTCCTCTGAACCATTCACAAACCCACTTATTGCCCGCTCATAATTAGTTGTTTTTATTGGTTTTTCAGGTTTTTATTTTGTTCTTTTATTGACAAACTTGAGAAAACACTTCATACTATACTAAGGAAACAACCATGCTGCTAGACTCGAAAAGACCTCACTAAGAAATATAAGTAAAGAAAGGCGCTTAATATGTCTTCTCTCGAATTTGATATACATACTCACACAATTGCCAGCGGACATGGCTCCGCTGCAACTATAACAGATATGGCAAAGGCTGCGGTCTCCAGGCATTTAACAATGCTCGGGATATCGGACCATGGACCCGCTACTTTTGGCGGGGGCCGTACCTCATATTTCCGTAACCTTGCCTATGCACAGAAACGACGTCTTGGTGTAGAAATGCTTTATGGTGCCGAGGTGAACATTCTGGATAATAATGGAAAACTGGATCTGGAGGACTCTGTTCTCGAAAAACTGGATTATGCAATAGCAAGTGTTCATAAACCAGTTAAAAAACCCGGTACACAAGGGGAAAATACCATGGCCTACATCGCGGCCATGAAAAACCCTAATGTGCGCATCATCGGGCATTGTGATGATGTAAAATATCCCGTGGACCACCTTGCTCTTGTAAAGGCAGCTATGAAATATCATGTGCTTCTGGAAATTAACAACAGTTCCCTAAGCCCTGACGGGTATCGGGGGGACACCCGGTTCAATGTTCTGATGATACTAAACCTGTGCCGGCACTTCCATTACCCTGTAGTACTGGCAAGTGACAGCCATGGCACAAAACACGTAGGAGATTTTTCCTTTGCCCTGGCGTTCGCAGAACTCGCTGGAATGCCCCAATCCCTAATCATGAATTATTCTGCAAAAACATTCAAACATTTCCTGAAGGAAAAATAAAGGTCTAGGCTTGCACAGGGTACCCACTCAATCCGCAAAGCGCAGACTGTACATCATGAGCCTTACATTTTCATTGCCCACTCTTTTGCAGAACCTGCCGGGAAGGTACTCCCCCTGTCCAATAATCAACGCATCAAGCGGTACGGAAATAATCTGGGAGAGAATATAAAAATTATCCAGGGACGGAAGAGTCCTTCCGCAGAACCATGCATAAACAGACTGTCCCGAACCCATGCCCATACTTTCACACAGACTTTTTACAGTTATTCCCTTAAACCTGCATATGTAACGCAGCCATTTTCCTGTCCTTTCCATATTGATTCCGGAATACATTTTCTTCTCCATACAGTTCATCCCTTTCATTTTTACAAAGCCGACAGCAGTAACTTGTAACATATATCCATACACATCTGATGATGTAGGGGTCAAAAGGTATTTTGCCCCCTACATCATAACATGAGAGCATACTAGATATCTACCGTTTAGTATGTCAAGCAGTTTATACTTGCACATTGTAAAAAGATGGCCCAACCACATGGGTTGAAGCCATCTTTCATTATAAAACCTATTATGCTCTCTTAGAAAGTTCCTCTGCTTCATAACGTTTTATTTCCTTGAACCAGTCTTCTTTTTCTGGTACATTGTTAACTTCACAGAAGTAATTCCAAACATCCCCGAACGGATAGCATTTCAGTTCCTCCTGCATTGCCATCAGTTCTGTAAACTGCTGTGTGTCCTGCAGTTCCTTAAGTTTTTTGTTCGGGCTTAACATGGCCAGCATCAGTGCTTTCTGCATATTTCTCATTCCGACTACCCACGCGGAAACCCTGTTGATGCTTGCATCAAAGAAGTCCAGTCCGATAATTACTCTCTTCAAAGCATCATTTCTCACGATTTCTTTTGCAATTTCCTTCGTCTCATCATCAAGCAGCACTACATGATCACTGTCCCAACGCACCGGTCTTGTTACATGAAGTGCAATCTTATCGTTAAACAACAGCATAGAAGGAATCTTGTCAGAGACCATTTCCGTTGGGTGATAGTGGCCATTGTCCATCAGCGGCACAATGCCCTTATTCATCACATAGTTCATGGTAAATTCTGCAGAACCTGCCGTATAGGCTTCCAGTCCAATACCAAATACTTTGGACTCCAGGCATACGAGAACTTTTTCTTTGTCATAGTCAATCCCCAGAATCTGATCCAGAGAGTCTTTATACCTTGCTCTCGGTCCTAATCTATCGGCCGGAACATCCTTAAAGCCATCCGGAATCCAGATGTTCATCAGGCAAGGTGTTCCCAGCTCCTCAGCAAAATACTGTGAAATACGTACACAAGCCTTCCCATGGTCAATCCAGAACTTACGAATTTCTTCATCCGGACTTGTCAAAGTGTAGTCATCTGCCTTCGGGTGAGAGAAGAACGTCGGGTTGAAATCAAGTCCAAGTCCTCTCTCTTTTGCAAACTCTACCCATTTCTTAAAGTGCTTCGGCTCCAGTTTGTCCCGGTCAGCCCACTCACCTTCCTCAAAAATAGCATAGCTTGCATGTACATTAATTCTGTGTTTTCCCGGAATCAAGCTCAGCGCCTCATCAATATCCGCCATCAGTTCTTCCGGTGTTCTTGCCTTTCCCGGATAATTTCCTGTAGCCTGAATTCCTCCTGTAAGAGCGCCTTCCCGGTCAAATCCATTTACATCATCGCCCTGCCAGCAGTGCATAGAAATCGGTACACTCTTCAAAGTCTCCAGCACCTGATCCGTGTCAACACCGACACCTGCATAAATCTCCTTCGCTGACTCATATCTTTCCTTCGTTGTCATAGTAAATCCTCCTTTTTTTCAAAGGGGACTGTCCCCTTTGAGCTCCGTTTTCAGAATTGTTTTCCTTTTTCATTGTATCGTTTTATATCGAATGACTCTCCGATGCACGTTCTTGCCTCCGGGAGGCTTGCAAATACGCCATCGCGCAGCATCTGCACAGTTATGTTGCCAATTGCAGTGGCTTCTGTAGGACCTGCTGAAACTTTCTTTTGTGTGTATTTTGCAGTTAATTCATTCAAATATCCGGCGTTTGCTCCTCCTCCTACTACATAAATTGTGTCGTATGTATTGCCGGTGATTGATTCAATTTCTTTAACTGTGTCACCGTAACATTTTGCGAGACTGTTGTATATAACCGCCGCTATTTCTGCTATTGTCCCAGGCACCTGCTGGTCTGTTTTTCTGCAGAAATCCTGCACTGCCTGAATCATGTTCTTTGGAGCCAGAAAGCTGTCATCGTTGCAGTCTACAATAGAGGGAATTGTCTCCTTAGCCGCTCTTTCACAAATTTCAGCAAAAGATAAATCCTCTTCAAATTCCTTCTTCACCGACTGAATCATCCACAATCCCATTATATTTTTCAGGTAACGGAATCTGTGATCATAGCCGCCTTCATTTGTAAAGTTAGCTTTCATGCTTTCCATAGAGCAGTCGGCTTCCTTTCTCTCAATTCCCATCAATGACCATGTGCCGGAGCTGATATAAATTGCATTATCGTTATTTGTGGGAACTGCCAGTACCGCTGACCCAGTGTCATGTGTAGCCGGGAGCACAACTTTACAGTCAAATCCCACCTCTTCCTGTATTGCCTTGGTAAAGTTTCCTACTACAGTCCCCGGCATAGAAACTGGTTTAAATATTCTGGAAGGATAACCAAGCATGTCCATCAACTCATAATCCCAGTCATTGGTCACCGGATTGATCAGCTGTCCTGTTGTCGCATTTGTATATTCCATTTTCTTCACACCGGTGAGGAGGAAATGAAAATAATCCGGTATCATCAGAATTGATTCTGCCTGTTTAAGATACTCGGGGTGAGTTTCTTTGACCGCCATAAGCTGGTAGATTGTGTTGAAAATCTGCTTTTGGATACCCGTTCTTGCATATAAGTCATCCTGGGAAATAGTCTCATATACCTTTTTGTCCATCCCTGTTGTACGGTCATCCCGGTAGCCTACTGTATCCCCCAGAATCCTGTCATCCTTGTCAAGCAGCACATAATCCACACCCCAGGTGTCAATCCCCATGGAAACTGGAATCTTGCCGAGCTCTTTACACTTTTTCAGGC
>ENA-UOOE01000424-UOOE01000424.1-fermentation-metagenome-genome-assembly--contig:-NODE-424-length-41598-cov-6.659461_pt1 | contig 41598 bp, 33 predicted proteins | sample MGYA00245776_ERZ724021 | MGnify/ENA primary metagenome ERZ724021 (study PRJEB28704, sample SAMN03018321) | fermentation metagenome | biome: anthropogenic terrestrial biome; feature: soil; material... | reverse complement strand
GTAAATGTAAGTCTTCAAGTATTACCTCTAGTAAAGGATAAGGATTTGTATGGTGTAGTCGATAAAGTTATAGAATATATAGCTTCCTCTGGAGTGAAATATGAAGTAGGACCTATGGAAACTACAATGGAAGGTGAGTTAAGTGAACTTCTTAAAATAGTTGAAAAGGCTCAAAGTATATGTATAGAGGAAGGTGCAGAGAGAGTTACATCTGTAGTAAAAATAGACTATAAACCAACAGGGGTAACGATGAAAGAGAAGATTGGGAAGTATAGATAATTAGCTGGGCTTATGTGCTAAATTTTAGAATTATATAATACTACTTTGGCAGTTTAAAAATAATATGAAATAATTAATTCACAATGCATGATGCACAATTCACAATCAAGGATAGATTTTCTGTTGCCACAGAAAATCTAAAAATTTAATGTTTATACTATTTAGTTTTTAGATTTTTCATAGCATTAGCGGAGAAAAATCTACCAAAATTGTGCATTGTAAACTGTGAATTGTGATCTAATTTAGATGTAATTAATAGCATTGCTTTCTGCAAAAGCAGGATTAAGGAGGATTTTGAATGATACTTGTAAAAAATGGATATGCCATTGATCCATTGAGTAAGTTAAGTGAAAAACTAGACATTCTAATAGATAATGAAAATGTAGTGAAAATGGATAAAAACATAGATGATGGAAGTGCAGATAAGGTTATAGATGCATCCTCTTGCATAGTTGCTCCAGGTTTTATAGATATACACAGCCATTTTAGGGACCCAGGTTTTACTTATAAAGAAGATATATTTACTGGAGCAAATGCAGCTGCAAGAGGGGGATATACAACGGTTATATGTATGGCGAATACTAAACCTGTAGTAGACAATATTGAAACTTTAAATTATGTACTTAATAAGGCTAAGATGGCAAAAATTGAAGTGCTTCAAGTTGCTTCCATAACGGAAGGGATGCATGGAAAAGAAATTGTAAATATGAGAAAGTTGAAGGAAGCTGGTGCAGTAGGATTTTCCGATGATGGCAAGCCAATTACAAGTTCAAAAATAGCATTTGAGGCCATGAATAGGGCAAGAGAACTTGATGTAGTTCTTAGCTTTCATGAAGAAGACCCAGAACTAATAAGTGAGAATGGGATAAATTCAGGTAAGGTAGCAGATGCATTAAATATAAAAGGATCTCCTTATGAAGCAGAAAATGTACTTGTAGCAAGGGATGCAGCACTTGCGATATCAACTAAGGCAAAAATTAACATTCAGCATATAAGTTCAAGTTTATCTGTTGAACTTGTTAGATGGGCAAAAAAAATGGGTGCAAACATATCGGCAGAAGCAACACCCCAACATTTTAGTATAACAGAAGAGGAAGTTTTGAAAAAGGGAGCAAATGCCAAGGTAAATCCACCTTTGAGAACTGAAAGTGACAGAAAAGCTATAATAGAGGCACTAAAAGATAATACCATTGAGATAATAGCTACGGATCATGCACCTCATTCAAGAGAAGAAAAAGAAGGCAAAGTTGTTAAGACACCAAGTGGAATGATAGGTCTTGAAACTGCACTTTCGCTTGCAATTTCAAAATTAGTTAAGCCAGGATATTTAAGTTATATGGATGTTATAGAAAAATTTGCTGTAAATCCTGCAAAGCTGTATAAATTGGATAGAGGATATATAAAAGAAGGTCATAGGGCAGATATTGTAATATTTAACCCTGAACAAGAATATGTAGTAGGTGATTTTTGTTCTAAATCCTGTAATTCTCCTTTTATAGGTGAAAAATTGTGGGGAAAAGTAAAGCACACAATATATAGAGGAGCTGTTGTGTACGAAGATAAGGTATAAGGGAGAGATAAAAAGAGAAATGGTTCAAAATAGGAATGCTACTAAAATATTAAAACCAAAGATCCAAGGGAATCTACCTGAATTTGATTTATTACAAAGAGGAATATCCGATTATGATTCAATATCATCTGTATTGGTATATGAAATCAGGTTTCCTCCAAGTTAACTTTTTCAACTAAGATCAACTACAAATCCATTTACAGGAAATGGCGAAGAGGTTATTTGCTTATTGGATAATAAATTAATTCCATAAACACTTCTAAACAATTATCTTTCCTTAAATATGATGGAACCTGTTTTGTTTGAAAAGATTTATTCTCAGGGTATTCAGATTATTGATGCTTTTCAGCTCAAAGAGATTTGGACAAATGATGTTTTGGGAATTCATATCATTGCTGCGCAAGGATATTTGATAAAGCAAAATGAAATAATAAGTTCAAAACGGGTTATTATGCCTATGACTATTGTACCGATTATTCTGATTGTAATCATACCTCTAGCAATACTTATCGGTGCCAGCTTTATTGGAAATGATTCAAGTATGCTTACAAAGATGGCGCCTCTTCTAAAAAAATTGCCTCCTGAATATACAACATATACTCCAGCTAAGCTTTTAATAAAAGTAACGCTAAACTTTATGTTTCCGTCATACTTTCTTATAATTCCAATAATGTGTTCAGGAGTTATTGGAGCCAGCAGTTTTGTGGGAGAAAAGGAGCATAAAACTTTGGAGTCTCTGCTTTACACACCAATATCCATGGAACAATTGCTTAGAGCTAAGATTTTAGGCGTTTTTGTGCCGTCTTATATCGTGACTTTGATTTCATTTATAATCTTTGGCATCATATTTAATGTAGGTGGTTTTATCTATTTTCGAGGACTTATTTTTCCAGATATAAAGTGGCTCATAATCATACTTTGGATTTCACCTGCAATCAATTTATTATCACTAATATTTACTGTGATGGTATCGGCAAAGTCAGAAACCTTCCAAGAAGCACAGCAAGTAAGTGGCCTTCTTGTCATTTTCCAGTGATTCTTGTATTAGTTGCTCAAATGACAGGTGTACTTTTGCTCAATAACCTTGTAATGTTTATAGCGGGTGGTGTCCTCTTGATACTTGATTACATCCTGATAAAGAGGATTTCCTCTAAGTTTATTCCTGAGAAATTGATTTAAATATCTGTTTATAATTCTTTGAATATACTTTAAATTCAAGTTGAAAACTACCTACTTTAATGTGTATATATCAACAATTTAATTCCTTCAAGCTTCATGATATACTAGAATTAGTTATGGTGGAATTTTGAAATTCTATAAATTTATAACATTTTCTCCCAATCAGCGTATAAAGTTTCTATTTCATTTTGTGTATCTGAAAGCTCCTTATTTAAAGCACTACTTTTTTCAGGGCTCGAATAAACTTCCTCCAGGCACAACTTCTCCTGAAGCTCAAGTACGTGGTCTTCCAAATTTGAAATTTCTTCTTCGATGTTTTTAACTTTGGAGTTTTTTTCACGTTTAGATTTTTCAAGATCCCTTTTCTTTTTTTTCTCATGTTGTATTTGAGTTTTAGTCTTTGAACTTTGTTCTTCTTCCATTTCAAATCTCAAGGGATTTTTTTTCTTTTCCACATAATAGGTGTAATTGCCCAAATATTCTTTTGCACCATCTTCATTTAATTCGTATATTTTATTAACGGATTTGTTTAAAAAATATCTATCATGGGATATTACAAGTACAGTGCCGTTATAGTTTAATAAGGCTTCTTCTAAGGCTTCACGGGATGTTATGTCAAGATGGTTTGTAGGTTCATCTAAAAGTAAAAAATTAGATTTAGATAATATAAGTTTTAGTAGGTTTATCCTACATTTTTCTCCACCACTTAAAGATGATATTTTTTTAAAAACGTCATCTCCTGTAAATAAAAAACTGGCTAAGGCATTTCTTATTTCTGTAGTAGAGAGCTTTGGAAAGCTATCCCACACTTCGTCTATGATTGTTTTTTCAACATTTAAGTCAGATTGTTCCTGATCATAATAACCTACTAATACATTTTTACCTAATTTACAAAGGCCTTCATCTTGTTTTAATTTACCTAAAATTATTTTAAAAAGTGTAGTTTTGCCTCTACCGTTTTCACCAATTAGAGCTGTTTTTTCTTCTTTTTTTATATCAAAATTTAAGTTCTTAAACAACAGTTTTTTATCAAAACTTTTACTCAAGTTCTCTACGTGAAGTACGTCATTTCCACTGTTTATCTGAGTTTTAAATGTTATGCCTTTAATTTTTTCATCTTTGTCAGGAGCAGCTAGTCTATCAATTTTGTCTAACATCTTTTGTCTGCTTTCTGCGGCTCGTATGCTTTTTTCCCTGTTAAAAGATCTATATTTTTCAATGATTTCTTCTTGTTTTTTTATTTCTATTTGCTGCATATTATAAGCTTTTAGCTGGACTTCATAATTTTTTTTCTTTAATTTCAAAGAGGTAGTATAATTTCCGTTATAAAAATTTATATGACCATTTATGAGTTCCATAGTTGACTGGGTTATAGCATCTAAAAAGTATCTATCATGAGATATTATTATGATAGTGCCTTTATAGGATTTTAAATATTCTTCTAGCCATTCTATAGCTTCTAGATCCAAGTGGTTAGTAGGTTCATCTAATAGAATGATATCAGGTTTAGATAAAAGCAGTTTACAAAGGGCTACCCTTGTTTTTTTCCCGCCGCTTAGTATAGTTATAGGATCATGGAATTCATCTTCTTGAAAACCTAGTCCGCTTAAAACTCTGTTTATTTCAGCCTTGTAGGTATAACCACCCCTGTTTGTATAAAGCTCTGAACAGGTGGTATATTTATTTATTAAGTTATTTCTATACTCTTCATTTTTGGCATCGTAAGGTTCATTCATTAAGGATTCTAATTTAATTAACTTATTTTCTAAATTAATTAGATCCTGAAACACAGTAAGAATCTCGTCATATATAGTATTTGAAGAATCCAATGACAGATGTTGAGTTAGATACCCTACTGTTTTAGCTTTATCTATAAATAAATTTCCACTGTCATAATTTATTTTACCTGTTAGAATATTAAATAAGGTGGATTTGCCAGCTCCATTTGGACCGATTAATCCTACTTTTTCTCCATCACTTATGTTGAAAGTTATATTTTCAAGTATAACCTCTATACCATAACTTTTATGAATATTATTACAACTTAAAACAACCATTTAGTAACACCTTCCTTAATCATTAACATTTTACTATGTATAGTAACTTTTTTGTAGTCCTAGATTAGATTGTTTAAGCTCTATGCATTAGAACGAAAAAAGTGCATCAAGTAATTTCCACATTTTTTGTGTAGCTAATAGTGTAAGAGTATGGTAAAATGTTCAAAGATAGCTCTCCACTAATAGTATCCTCCTTTTTGGTTTCATAACTAAAAAGATACTACATTTTTAGTGTGATGGCTATTCTTTTTTATAAAGAATTTTTGACAGTCCGGTGTTATAATTATAATTAGAAAATTATAATATTAACTAATTAGTATTTTGAAATTATTCTTAAAAAGAAATCATAATTAATTAACTTTCAAGTATATTTGTAGGATTAAGAATGTAGGAAAATTAACAATATTTATTACTATTTATTTCTACGAATGTTAAAAGAAAACTAAGAAAGTGAATGCTGTATTGTATAAAAATGTAAATAATTAATAATAATTTACATATAAATTCATTTTTAAATTATGATATTATGATATATAATTATCTTATTTATATTGATTTATATCGATATAAATAAGATAATTAAATATATATCAAAGTAATTTCTTTAGATACAATAGCGGTATTCTAAAAATCAAAAAAGTATTTAAGAAAAATCAAAGAATAAAGAATATAGAAGAAGGTGTAGTATGGATAAAAAAAAGAATATATCAATGGCTGTTATAAAGAGATTGCCAAAATATCATAGGTATTTAATGGATTTAATGAAAAATGATGTGGATAGAATATCTTCTAAAGAATTGAGTGAAAAGATAGGGTTTACAGCTTCACAAATAAGACAGGACTTAAATTGCTTTGGGGACTTTGGACAACAGGGATATGGGTATAATGTAAGTGAATTATATGAGCAAATATGTAATATACTTGGTCTTACAAAAATCTATAAGACTGTTATAATAGGAGCAGGCAATATAGGTCAGGCTATAGCTAACTATACTAGATTTGAAAAAATAGGTTTTAAATTAGAAGCTATTTTTGATATAAATCCTAAGCTTATAGGTATTAAGATCAGGGATATCGAAATAAAGGATATAGATTATTTAAATAATTACTTAAAAGAAAATAGTATAGATATAGGAGTCATATGTGTACCTAACAATAATGCCCAAAAGGTTTGTGATATTTTACTCAAGAACAAAGTTAAAGGTATTTGGAATTTTGCTCCTGTAGATTTGATTACTCCAGAAGATATAAAAATTGAAAATGTCCATTTAAGTGATAGTTTATTGACATTAACTTGTCTCTTAAATGATATAGATTGAGAATTTAAATAAATTTTTTTTAATCATAAATTTTATATATTTTGGCTTTAATTGCTAATTGTAAATATTTGCAATTTATGGGCAAATATATAAACCCACTTATAAATTTATGTTATTGCAAATTTGCAATTTGTAGTATACAATTTATACATTAAATATCCAAAGTTTTTGTATAAATATTAGCCTTTGAAATTCCATAAAGTCACATTGCTTCGTTGAGAAATTTTTTATTTAAGTTCAAATTACGAATTGTAGATTGCAAATGTTTTCTTTTGCAATATTTGCAATTATATGATATAATCATGTAAGTTTGTACTAGGTCAAATATGAATTGAGAAAGGGGTAAAAAGCCGTTTAGTCAGGTATATCTTATTTGGGGGGTATTTACTGATGTTGTAGGGTGGATTCCATCCGAATTTACGTCCTTGGAGTGTTAAGACCAAATGAAAGTAGCTAACTAGCAAAATCAAACACTATGAAGAGGAAACTGGCCATAGATCTTATGATTTATGTACTAGAAAAATGGCATAAAAGCATGTATAAGATTGTTAACAAAAAACAATTATCACCAAACATATTCTTAATGGACATTGAGGCACCAAGGGTTGCAAAGTCTTGTTTGCCAGGACAATTTATTATAGTAAAAATGGATGAGAAGGGGGAAAGAGTACCTCTTACTATTTGTGATTCTGATGCGAAAAAAGGAACAGTTACTATAGTATTTCAGACAATGGGAGTTTCAACTAAACAAATGGCTAAATATGAAGTCGGAGAGTATTTTGAAGATTTCGTTGGACCACTTGGACATTGCTCAGAACTTGTAGAAGAAGATATTGAGAAACTTAAAAAGAAAAATATAATATTTGTAGCAGGAGGTGTAGGAACTGCACCGGTTTATCCACAGGTAAAGTGGCTTCATGAGCATGGAGTAGCTGCAGATGTTATAGTTGGATGTAAATCAAAAGATTATCTATTATTTGAAGATGAAATGAAAGCAGTTGCTGGAAATTTATACATAGCAACTGATGATGGAAGTTATGGATATAAAGGTTTTGTTACGGATCTTTTAAAAGAACTTATTGACAAGAAAGATGAAGGGTACGATTGTGTAGTTGCCATAGGACCTATGATAATGATGAAGTTTATAACTCAACTTACAAAAAAATATGGAATTAAAACAATAGTAAGTTTAAATCCTATAATGGTAGATGGAACTGGAATGTGTGGAGCTTGTAGGGTTAGTGTAGGTGGAGAAATAAAATTTGCCTGTGTGGATGGTCCTGAATTTGATGGCCATCTTGTAAATTTTGATGAGGCTATGAGAAGACAGACTATGTATAAGACTGAAGAAGGAAAGAAAATACTAAAAGAAGAAGAAGGAGACACTGGAAGCAGAGAAGGGCAGAAGTGTAGAGCAGAAGAAAAATTTGATAGAATGACAAGAGTACCTATAAAGGAACAGGATCCAAAAGTTAGGGCTACTAATTTTGATGAAGTTTGTTTGGGATACACTGAAGAAGAAGCTGTAAAAGAGGCTTCAAGATGCTTGAATTGTAAAAAGCCTTTGTGTATAACTCAATGTCCTGTTACAATAAGTATACCTAAGTTTGTTGAACAGGTAAAAAATAGAAACTTTGAAGAAGCTGCTAAAATAATAGCAGAATCAAGTGCACTTCCTGCTGTATGTGGAAGAGTATGTCCTCAAGAAAGCCAGTGTGAAGGAAAATGTGTACTTGGCAAAAAAGGTGATGCTGTTGCTATAGGTAAGTTGGAAAGGTTTGTAGCGGATTGGTCAAGAAAAAATAACATCGATTTATCTAAGACTTTACCTAAAAATGGCAAAAAAGTAGCTGTTATAGGAAGTGGTCCTTCAGGACTTACCTGTGCAGGAGATTTGGCAAAACTTGGATACGATGTTACTATATTTGAAGCACTTCATGAAGCAGGAGGAGTACTTGTATATGGTATTCCAGAATTCAGACTTCCAAAGGAAACTGTAGTAAAACATGAAGTTGAAAATGTAAAGAAATTAGGAGTAAAAATAGAGACAAATGTAATAATTGGAAGAACTGTTACTATAGATGAACTTGTAGAGAAAGAAAAATTTGATGCTGTATTTATAGGTTCAGGAGCAGGACTACCAAGGTTCATGGGAATACCTGGAGAAAACTTAAATGGAGTATTCTCTGCAAATGAATTCTTAACAAGAAGTAATTTAATGAAAGCATTTAAAGATGATTATGCAACTCCTATAAAAGTCGGCAAAAAAGTAGCTGTCGTAGGAGGCGGAAACGTAGCTATGGACTCTGCAAGGACAGCTCTAAGGCTTGGAGCAGAAGTATATATAGTATACAGAAGATCTGAAGCAGAACTTCCAGCAAGAGCAGAGGAAGTACACCATGCAAAAGAAGAAGGAATAAAATTCAATCTTTTAACTAATCCTGTAGAAATATTAGGAGACGAAAAAGGTTGGGTTAATGGAATACGCTGCATTAAGATGGAACTTGGAGAACCAGACCAATCAGGACGAAGAAAACCAGTTGAAATTAAGGGTTCAGAATTTGATATAGATGTAGATACTGTAATTATGGCTCTTGGTACTTCACCAAATCCACTTATATCATCTACAACAAAAGGACTTGACATGAATAAGCGTAAATGCTTAATAGCAGAAGAAGAGACTGGACTTACTACAAGAAAAGGAATATATGCAGGTGGAGATGCAGTAACAGGTGCTGCTACTGTAATACTTGCAATGGGTGCAGGTAAAAAAGCTGCTAAAGCTATAGATGAATATCTGAAAAAATAATTATATATTCAATAAAGAAGCTGTATCAATTTTGATACAGCTTCTTTCGTATTTATTGAAAAATATACTAATAAGGTGATATACTATCAGAAATAGGTATACAATTTTAGTAAGAATTTTATGAAGAAGAGGAAGTATAATATGGATTTTAATTATGTAGATGATTTTGAAAATGGAATTATAATAAAAAATGTTCGAAATTTTGAATTAGCCCATATATTTGAATGTGGACAGTGCTTTAGATGGTATAAAGAAGAAAATGGCAATTACATAGGTGTAAGTTTTGGAAAAGTGATAGAAGTAGAAAAAAAAGAGGATGATGTCATTTTATACAACACATCACAGCAGGATTTTAAGGAAATCTGGGGAGATTATTTTGATTTGTATAGGGACTATAATGAAATAAAAAATATACTGAGTAAAGATCCTGTTCTAAAGAAAGCTATAGAATTTGGAGTAGGAATGAGGCTATTAAAACAGGATCCTTTTGAACTTATAGTTTCTTTTATAATATCTGCGAATAATAGAATTCCAATGATACAGAGGACTATAAAAAATATAAGTGAAAAATGGGGAGAGCCTTTAGAATATAAAAATAGAATTTATTACAGTTTTCCTAAAATAGATAAATTAAAAGAAGCCACTTTAGAAGAACTTGCATCTTGTGGAACTGGTTTTAGAAATAAATATATTAAAGATACTGTATCAAAAATTTATTATAATGGCACTAAAACCAACGAAAATTATGATGAAAAATATGATATTAATTGGATTAAAGATCAAGAGGATGAGGTATGCCACAAAGAGCTACAAAAGTTTATGGGCATAGGTCCTAAAGTATCAGATTGTATTATGCTTTTTTCTATGCAGAAATACTCTGCATTTCCTGTAGATGTATGGGTTAAAAGGGCTATGAACTATTTTTATCTGGCACCAGATGTATCGCTAAAAAAGATAAGGGATTTTGGAATAAGCAAATTTGGTAAGTTGTCAGGATTTGCACAGCAATATCTATTTTATTATGCTAGAGAAAATAACATCAAATTAGAGAACAGCTAATAGATATAAATGCTAAAAATTTAATAAAAAATTAACATTTTTATAGATGATCTATTGATGTTGATCCAGAAAACTGAGAGGTAAGATTTAAGATATATGAAATAAAATAACAAGTCAAAGATGCGAAGAATATTTTTTGACAGACAAGGAAACGGGTTCTGCTGACGCAGTATGACACAAAATAGGCTAGCATACTGACTAGTTATTTTTTTGAATATGCCTAAAGTATATAATAAAATAAATTGAACATAATGAATATTAATTACATTAAACTAGGTGGTGTAGATTGGAAAGATTAAAAAGAACTTTAAAAAAATATAGATCTTATATAGCACTAGCAATTATATTGTTTGTATTAATTGCAGTTGCATATGAATATTATAATAAATACATGTATATATTCAGAGATCCAAATAAAATAAAGAATTGGATTACATCCTATGGCAAATATGGAATAGTGATGTTTTTATTTGTTCAATTTTTGCAGGTAGTTGCTTTTTTTATACCGGGGGAGGTTGTCCAAATTGCAGGAGGATATATATATGGAACGTTGTTTGGAAGTATCATATCAATCTTAGGCATAACTTTTGGCAGCATAGCAGCCTATAGTATATCTAGAATTTATGGAAAGCCACTTGTGAACAAAATAATATCTGGCAAGGATTTAAAGTTTTTTCATAAGGTATTGAATTTAGGAAGCGTAGACTATATAGTATTTTTATTATATTTAATTCCAGGGATACCTAAAGATGTTTTGGCTTATATATGTGGAATATCGAACATTAAGTTTAAACATTTTATAGTTTATTCAACTTTAGGAAGGTTGCCTGGAATAATTATTTCAGCTTATTTTGGCTCAAAAATGTATACTGGAAATAAGATGGCTCTTATAGTAATAGGGATCATAATGACATCTTTATTTATAATAGGCGTGCTAAAAGGAGAAAAAATAATAGTTACGATAACAGGGAGTAAAACTTCTCAAAGCGATAAACAACTTTAATTAGATTGTTTATCGCTTTTTTAATAAATTTTAAATATTTTGTATATATAAGCTTAATTGGAAAATAATAATAAATATGGTTTTACATATGAAGAATTTAAATATTAAGATACAAATGAAATTAATAGTAATAAGGCGGAATAGCTACTTAATTAAAGTATAATTAATATTTTTGCTGTAAAATGAGTTAATAGCTGGTAAATTGAAGTTTGAAAATATAAATGTTATTCATTATTATAATAATTGTATTAGCACTCATAATTAATGAGTGCTAACAAAAAGCTAAAAATTAATTTTAAATACATTTAAAATATTTTTAAGGAGGGGTTTAGATGAAAATTAGACCACTTGGAGACAGAGTTGTAATTAAAAAATTAGAAGCTGAGGAAACTACAAAGAGCGGTATTGTTTTACCAGGAAGTGCTAAAGAGAAACCACAAGAAGCAGAAGTTGTGGCAGTAGGAATTGGTGGAACAGTAGATGGAAAAGAAGTTAAAATGGAAGTAAAAGTAGGAGATAAGGTATTATTCTCCAAATACGCGGGAAATGAAGTGAAAATAGATGCACAAGAGTACACTATTTTAAAACAGGACGACATATTAGCTATAATTGAGTAGTTAATTAATTGAAAGAGAAAAATAAGTATTCATAATAATAGTTAGTTGTAAGGAGGGTTTTTTATGGCAAAAAGTATTTCATTCGGTGAAGATGCAAGAAAATCAATGCAAGAAGGTGTAAATAAGTTAGCAAATGCAGTAAAGGTTACACTGGGACCTAAGGGAAGAAATGTAGTACTTGATAAAAAATTTGGTTCACCGCTTATTACAAATGACGGTGTTACAATAGCAAAGGAAATAGAATTAGAAGATCCATATGAAAACATGGGAGCACAACTTGTAAAAGAAGTTGCTACAAAGACAAACGATGTAGCTGGAGATGGAACAACTACAGCTACTTTACTTGCTCAAGCAATAATAAGAGAAGGATTAAAAAATGTTACAGCTGGAGCAAATCCAATGCTTATAAGACAAGGTATAAAGATGGCTGTAGATAAAGCTGTAGAAGAAATAAAGAAAGTTTCAACAACTGTAAAGGGAAAAGAGGATATAGCAAGAATTGCAGCTATATCGGCTTCTGATGAAGAAATAGGTAAATTAATAGCTGATGCCATGGAAAAGGTAGGCCATGAAGGTGTCATAACTGTTGAAGAATCAAAAACTATGGGAACTGAGTTAGATGTAGTTGAAGGTATGCAGTTTGACAGAGGTTATTTAAGTCCATATATGGTTACTGATTCGGAAAAAATGGAAGCTGCAATAGAAAATCCATATATCTTAATAACAGACAAGAAGATATCGAATATCCAAGATATATTACCATTACTTGAGAAAATAGTTCAACAAGGAAAGAAGTTACTTATAATAGCTGAAGATGTAGAAGGAGAAGCACTTGCAACTTTAGTTGTAAATAAGTTAAGAGGAACATTTACTTGCGTAGCAGTAAAAGCACCTGGATTTGGTGATAGAAGAAAAGAAATGCTTCAGGATATAGCAATACTTACTGGAGGGCATGTAATATCAGAAGAATTAGGAAGAGATTTAAAAGAAACTGAATTAGAAGATTTAGGAAGAGCTGAATCTGTAAAGATAGACAAAGAAAATACCACTATAGTAAATGGACGAGGAGATAAGAAAGCTATAGGAGATAGAATATCTCAGATGAAGGTTCAAATAGAGGAAACTACATCAGATTTCGATAAAGAAAAACTTCAAGAAAGACTTGCAAAACTTGCAGGTGGAGTAGCTGTAGTAAAAGTTGGAGCAGCAACTGAAACTGAATTAAAAGAGAAAAAATTGAGAATAGAAGATGCTTTAGCAGCTACAAAAGCAGGTGTTGAAGAAGGTATGGTACCAGGAGGTGGAACTGCTTATATAAATGTAATTCCAAAAATTGAAAAATTAACTTCAGATATACCAGATGTAAAAGTCGGTATAGATATAATAAGAAAAGCATTAGAGGAACCAGTTAGACAGATAGCAAGTAATGCTGGTGTTGAAGGTTCAGTAATAATCCAAAAAGTTAGAAATAGTAAAGATGGCGTTGGATATGATGCATTGAAAGACGAATATGTAGATATGGTAGAAAAGGGCATTGTAGACCCAACTAAGGTTACAAGATCAGCACTTCAGAATGCAGCGTCCGTAGCAGCTACATTCCTAACTACGGAAGCAGCAGTTGCAGATATTCCAGAAAAAGCACCTGCAGGTCCAGCAGGAGCACCAGGAATGGGCGGCGGAATGGAAGGAATGTACTAATTCAAAAGTAAATATAAGTAAAAATTAAACCTCGCATTACTTTAATGCGAGGTTTAATTTTTATCTGATGGCTACCTACTATAACTCCCACTAAGTAAGATTCATTGATAACCACTAAGGATTACATACCTTTTGTGACATCCATCACATTTGAACATATTATTACTAAATTTTCATAAAACAGGATATTTGCATGCTATTTAGGTTTATTTTAATGATATTAGTAACTTTTCATTGACAAAAACAAAAAAATTGAATAAAATAGTGTAAATAGTTATTAAAATAGATAGAAATTCATTAAAATTTGTAAAAAGTGAATATTTTTTATCCAGCTCATATATACCCTCAATAAGGAAGGGAGTATCTACCGGAAGCCGTAAATTTCTGACTATGGGCGGAATTATTATGGTACAAGTCATACTGATTTCGCATATATGTGAATTTAATATGGCTTTTTTATTAAATTATATCAAAAACAATTAATTAATAATATATTATTATAATTTAGGAGTGATTTTAATTGGCAAAAATTTTAAAAAAAGCGTACACTTTCGATGATGTACTTTTAGTACCAAACAAATCCGAAGTTTTACCTAGGGAGGTTTCTCTAGCTACTAAACTAACTAAAACTATAAAGTTAAACATACCGCTTATGAGTGCAGGAATGGATACTGTCACTGATTCTAAAATGGCTATTGCCATGGCAAGAGAAGGCGGCATAGGTATAATACACAAAAATATGACTATAGAAGAACAGGCTATGGAAGTGGATAAAGTAAAAAGACAGGAAAATGGAGTAATAACAGATCCCTTCTACCTTTCACCAGATAACAGCATAAATGATGCAATGGGTCTTATGAGCAAATATAGAATATCCGGAGTACCTATAACTGTAGATGGAAAATTGGTTGGTATAATTACTAATAGAGATATAGTGTTTGAAACGAATTATACTAAAAAAATTTATGAGGTTATGACAAAAGAAAAACTAATAACAGCACCAGAAAATACTACTATAGAGGAAGCCAAAGAAATATTAAAAACAAGTAAGATAGAAAAGTTACCACTAGTGGATAAGGATAATAATTTAAGAGGACTTATAACTATAAAGGATATAGAAAAAGTAAAGAAATTTCCAAATAGTGCTAAGGATTCTAGAGGAAGGCTTTTATGCGGTGCTTCTGTAGGAGTTACCAAAGATATGATGGAAAGGGTAGATGCCCTTGTGAAAGTTGGAGTTGATATTTTAAATGTTGATACAGCCCATGGACATTCTAAAGGAGTTTTAGATGCAGTGAAAACTATAAAGGGAAAGTATCCAGAAGTACAAATTATTGCAGGAAATATTGCAACAGCAGAAGCTGCTAGAGATTTAATTGAAGCTGGTGCAGATGCAATAAAAGTAGGTATTGGACCTGGATCCATATGTACTACTAGGGTAGTAGCAGGAGTAGGAGTTCCACAGCTTACTGCAGTAATGGACTGTGTAGAGGAAGCTAATAAATATGATATACCAGTTATTGCAGACGGAGGAATAAAATATTCAGGAGATATAGTAAAGGCACTAGCTGCTGGGGCAAAAGTAGTTATGATGGGATCAATGTTTGCAGGATGCGAGGAAGCACCAGGTGAAACTGAAATATATAAGGGAAGAAGTTATAAAGTTTATAGAGGAATGGGATCTCTAAGTGCTATGGCTTGTGGTAGTAAAGATAGATATTTTCAAGAAGGAAATAAAAAATTAGTTCCAGAAGGTGTAGAAGGCAGGGTTCCTTATAAAGGATCTGTATCAGATACTGTATTTCAACTTTTAGGAGGAATACGTTCAGGAATGGGATGTTTAGGATCACCTACTTTAAAAGATTTGTATGAAAAAGCTACTTTTGTAGTTCAATCTTCAGCAGGACTTAGGGAAAGTCACCCACATGATATATCCATGACTAAAGAAGCTCCAAATTACAGTGTTAGACAGTAAAAATCATGGCCTAAGAAAAATTTTTATAATATAATTGTATAGTAGTGTTTAATATATGATGATTTTCTATAATTGGTTAGGAGGAAGTTCATGGAAAAAGAAATGGTTATTGTAGTTGATTTTGGCGGACAATATAATCAACTCATAGCAAGGAGAGTTAGGGAAAACAATGTATACTGCGAGATACTTCCCTATACTTGCTCTATAGATAAGATAAAGGAGAAAAATCCAAATGGAATAATATTTACAGGGGGACCAAATAGCGTATATGGTGAAAATGCTCCTAAAATAAGTGAAGATATATTTAAATTAGGTGTGCCTATATTAGGCATATGCTATGGACATCAACTTATATGCAATATATTAGGAGGAGAAGTTAAAAGCGCCGAAGTAAGGGAATATGGAAAAACAAAGATAGAGCTTGATACAGATAGTGATTTGTTTTCTAATGTAGATAAAAATCAAACCTCATGGATGAGTCATACAGATTGTGTATCAAAACCTCCACAGGGATTTAAAATAATAGCAAAGACTAAGGGATGTCCTGTTGCAGCTATAGAGAATAGTGATAAGAAAATATATGGAGTTCAGTTCCACCCTGAAGTTGAGCATACACCTTTTGGAAAAGAAATGATATCTAATTTCTTGTTTAAAGTATGTAACTTAAAGGGAGATTGGTCTATGGCTTCCTTTGCAGAGGAAAAGATAAAACTAATAAAAGAGAAAGTAGGAAATAAAAAGGTAATATGTGCTATGTCCGGTGGAGTTGATTCTTCCGTGGCAGCAGTGCTTGTACATAAAGCTGTAGGAAAGCAGCTTACCTGTATATTTGTAGACCATGGTCTTTTGAGAAAAGACGAAGGTGATCAGGTAGAAAATGTATTTAAAAAGCAATTTGATATGAACTTTATAAGAGTAAATGTCAAAGATAGATTTTTAGGAAAATTAAAAGGTGTATCAGACCCTGAAAAGAAGAGAAAAATAATAGGGGAAGAGTTTATAAGGGTATTTGAAGAAGAAGCTAAAAAACTAGGGGATATAAGTTTTCTGGTTCAAGGTACTATATATCCGGATGTAGTTGAGAGCGGTCTTGGAACTTCTGCAACTATAAAAAGCCATCATAACGTAGGCGGACTTCCGGAAGACATGGATTTTAAGCTTATAGAACCTCTTAGAGAATTATTTAAAGATGAAGTTAGGGCAGTAGGAGAAGAACTTGGAATTCCTCATAAATTGGTTTGGAGACAGCCTTTCCCAGGACCAGGACTTGCAATAAGAGTACTTGGAGAAATTACTGAAGATAAACTTGCAATAACAAGAGAGGCAGATGCTATATTTAGAGAAGAAATAGCTATTGCGGGGCTAGATGAAAAGATATGGCAGTATTTTGCTTGCCTTCCTAATATACGTTCTGTTGGAGTAATGGGTGATGAAAGAACTTATTGCTATACAATTGCACTGAGGGCTGTAGTATCCAGCGATGCCATGACTTCCGATTGGGCTAAGATACCTTATGATGTTTTAGATAAAGTAAGCAGAAGGATAGTAAATGAAGTTAAAGGTGTAAACAGAATTGTTTATGACATAACTTCAAAACCACCTTCTACTATTGAGTGGGAATAGAAAAATCAAGGGTTTAAGCCATTTGTAAATTTAAAGTAGTGTATGATTTTCAACAAAAAAGTTGATTGTTGCACACTACTTTATTTTTTATATTTGGAGGTATGAAATGGTACAGAAAGGTAGAAAATCAGGATACTTCAGTACATACGCAAGTATACAAGATTTAACTCATAAGTCAAGTATTATTTTAAAACATATAGTATAATTTATAATATATGTTAATTGAAAAGTGAAATATAAAATTAAAAGGGTGAAATAAGAATGCCTAGGAAAGAAAAATGTAAAGAATATGAATGGGAAACGGATAAAGCAATAATTAATCTCATTAAAGAATGGTATTATAAAAAACAAAAAAATATAAGTTGGTGATTTAAATGAATAGAGATATTGATACAATAAATAAGATATGTACTGATTGTATACATGTTAAAGTTAATTCCAAGAGTAAATATAGAAAACCAGATTTACATTGTGCAAGGCGTAGTAATTGCAAATTAAGTAGCAAGGAAGAGGCAAAATGGTGTGACTTTTATACCAATATAATTGGATAAAGAAATGCAGTATTTAATTGGAGTAGCTGGAGGATTTTTAAATAGAATAATTCGGGTTAATTTCTTTTAAAAATAAATGAAACACGGTAGGGTACTATATAAGGCACTCTACCTTATTTTTATTATTCTATATTTATATAAGCTTAATACAGTAACCTTTACTATGGCATATAGGGGAACAACAACAAAAGCTGCCATAGAACCTCCATAGGAAACAGCCGTTACTACTAAAAATATATCTGTAAGAGGATGTATTTTTAATGCAGACGACATAATTAGTGGAACTACTACTCTTCCCTTTAATGTTTGAACAGTAATAAATACTATACTAAGTTTTATTATCATATATAGACCTTTACTTATAGCTATAATTGATGGAATTATCATAGATATAAAAAATCCTATAAAAGGTATAAAACCTAAAATAAAAGTAAAGAAAGCCCATATCAATGCATTTGGCATACGTATTATTTTATAACCTATATATATCATAATAGCCAAGGAAAGTGCTACCATTAGCTGGCCAGTTACATAGGCATTTAATGCCCTATCCACATTATAAAGTGTTTCAGATAAAAAATCTTTATATTTTTCAGGGAACAAATCTATAAATTTATCCCTAAACTTAGAACCATCCTTTAAAAGGAAAAACAAAATTAGAAGCACCAATAGTATTTTAGAAAACACATCAACAATGTCATTTATATTCTTATATAGGTTGCTTTGAAAATTTTGTGTATAATGGATCATTATATTATTAGCTATTTTAATTAACTCATTAATATTGATATACTTATAAATTTCATTGACAACTGAATTTATAGGGTTTTGGCTAGTAAAGGCGTTAGTATTAGGACTAAGGTTATTTATATTTTTAGCTAATCCATTAAACTCTAATATGGCATATCTAATAAAGAAATATAAAATTAACAAAATAGCAATTAGGCTAATAATTAGGGTAAGCAAGGAGGAAATACCCTTACTAATGCCCTTTTGGTTAAATACATTGTTCAAGGGCTTTAATATATAGAATAGGAATATTGAAATAATTATAGGAACTAAAATGCATTTATATAAAGTCACTATTATCCTAAAAATAAAATGTATTTTGCTAAAAAGGATTATGGATAAAAAAAGTAGATTTATAATTATTAAAATCTTGATTACCTTATTGTTTAATATAATAAATCATCCCCTCAAAATTATGGAATAATAGTTGGTTGTAAATATATTATAGGTATAATTTATGATATTTATTTAAAGTACAATGATGTATAATATGGTAATCTCACTGTTACTTAAAGAATAAGTAATGGTTGTATCATAACAGTGATAAATGAATATGATAATTATAGGGTTATTGAGGTCGGAAATGGTTCCCGACGCACTCGAAAGAGTACCTGAGATGATGGATATACCGCCCATCCGATAATTCAAACGTATATAAGTCCTTTGATTGATTTCAGGGGGCCTTTTATTATGTACAAAATTTCTTTTTCTTTACTTTTGCACCACAATGTGGGCAAGTCTTTGCTTTTTTTTACTAACTTCTTTTCCACAATCTTTACTATTAATTAATAGTCAATACTTTTGTAATATAATAAAAGCTGTTTTAAGATAAATTTATCATTTTAAAACAGCTTTTATTGCATTTTAATAAATATTAACTTGTTAAACAAGTGAGTTTGATAATGGGTTTGTTTCTTTTAAACAAATATATAAATAAAAATTGTACACTTTGGACATATAAATTATATTGATAATATGTTAAATTGTATATAATATAATTAACTAATTCACAAATAATTGTACTAATTAGTAACAAATTATCAATTACATTTTAGCACTATGAAAGAAATATGTTTCTAAGTTTTCGGAACTTATGGATATGAAAAAATGTATACAACAAATTTTGAATATTTATATGATTTTTAATAAATAGTGAATTCAAGGAGGGTCGATAATGGACAAAAAAGTTATAGTTAAATTAGATCATGTGAAAAAGTGTTATGGTGAAAATTGCGTTGTAAAAGAATTATCTATGGATATATATGAAGGTGAGTTTCTTACAATGCTTGGTCCTTCAGGATGTGGAAAAACAACAACCTTACGAATGGTGGCAGGATTTGAAGAACCTACTGATGGAGATATAATAGTAGAAAATGTAAAAGTCCAAGATAAGGAACCATTTGATAGAGAAGTAAATACAGTATTTCAAAATTATGCTTTATTCCCTCACATGACTATATTTCAAAATGTAGCATTCGGGTTAAGTATGAAGAAAGTTAACAAAGCGGAAATAAAAAAAAGAGTAACAGAAATGCTAGAGTTAGTTCAACTTTCTGGATATGAAAATAGAAAACCAGAACAATTATCAGGTGGACAAAAACAAAGAGTTGCAATTGCTAGGGCATTAATAAATAGACCAAAGGTATTGCTATTAGATGAACCATTAGGAGCTCTTGATTTAAAGTTAAGAAAACAAATGCAATTTGAACTTAAGAGATTACAGAAAAAATTAGGAATAACTTTTCTTTACGTAACTCATGATCAAGAAGAAGCTTTAACAATGAGTGATAGAATTGCAATTATGAATGGTGGAGTTTTAGAACAATTGGCATCTCCAGAAGAGATATATGAAAAACCGGCATCAAAATTTGTTGCTGATTTTATAGGAGAATCAAATATATTTTATGGAACAACTGGTAAACTCTTTGATGATGATAATGTTGAAGTTACTATAGAATCTGGGGAAATTTTAACAAATAAAGAAGGAGTATCAGTAGAAGATGAAATAGTTTATGTTTTAGTAAGACCTGAGAAAATGCAACTGTCGGAAAAGAAAATAGAAGGATTTACATTAGTTGGAGCTGTTAAAGAACATGTTTATGTTGGATCAATAATAAAGACCATTGTACTACTATCAACAGGTCAAGAAATAAAAATCAATAAATTAACAGGAGAAAAATTAGTCCCAATAGATACACAGGTTTATATTTATTGGAATCCTAAAGATTCGGTAGTAATTAATTCAAAGGATGAAGAATTATATGAAATTATAGGCAGTCCAGATATTAGTACAGGTAATGAAAAATTAAATAAAAAACCATATAAAATCATAAATAATCCAGGTATTAGTACAGTTGCCAAATAAACTATAGGGGTGAAAATGTATGAAGAAAGGAAAGAATAAAGATTTGTTATCAATGATAACTATGATAGGACCCATAGGCTTTTGGATGATACTGTTTGTAGCTATACCACTTGTGTATGTTTTTGCAATAAGTTTCATGAGAAAAGGAATTTATGGTGGTGTAGAATTTGCTTTTACGGTAAGCAATTATTTAGAAACTTTAAATCCATTATATTTACAGATTTTTATTGGATCATTAATAATGGCAGCAATAAGTACTATAGTATGTTTATTAATAGGATATCCATTTGCATATCTTATTTCAATGAAATCTCAAATTAAAAAGAATTTGTTATTAATGTTAGTCATATTACCTTTTCTAACCAATTCATTAATACGTATGTATGGGTGGATAACACTTCTAAGGACTGAAGGAATTATAAATAAAGTTTTGATATATTTGCATATTATAAATCAGCCTATTCAACTTATTTATAATAATTTTGCAGTAATGCTTGGATTAGTATATTGTTTGCTGCCATTTATGATCTTACCTTTGTATAGTTCTATAGAAAAGTTAGATATGTCTCTTTTAGAGGCAGCTAGTGATTTAGGAGCAAAGTCAAGAAAAACATTTTTAAAAGTTACATTGCCACTTACTATGCCGGGAATATTTGCAGGTTCAATACTAGTGTTTATACCAGCTTTAGGATTATTTTTTATAGCTGATTTGCTGGGTGGCAGCAAATCTATGTTAATAGGAAATATTATAAGAAATCAATTTCTTACAGCAAGAAACTGGCCATTTGGAGCAGCATTATCTATGGTATTAATATTTATAACATTAATATTAGTTGCAGTATATAAAAAGGCTGGTGGAAGTATGGATGATTTAGTTTAGGAGGGATATAAATGAAGAAAACAGCAAAAAGAAAAATTAATAATATATTTAAAAATGCGTACATTGGGTTTGTTTATTTATTTTTATTCCTTCCAATTATTGTAATTGTTGTATTTTCTTTTAATACATCAAGGATGAATATTACCTTCCAAGGATTTACAACTAAATGGTATATATCAATGTTTTCTAATACAACATTGATGGAAGCTTTAATAAATACATTATTTATAGCAGTTGTAAGTACTTTTGTATCAGGAGTTATAGGAACTCTTGCTGCTGTTGGAATGAATAAGTTTAATTTTAGGGGTAAAAGAATAATAGAAGCATTATTATATGTTCCAGTTGTTATTCCAGAAATAGTATTAGGTATTGCATTGCTATCAGTATTTTCAATATTAAATATGGAATTGGGCTTATTTACTATAATTCTTTCTCATATTACATTTTCAGTACCATTTGTAATAATAACTGTTCGAGCTAGAATTAGCGGACTTGACAGATCTATAGAAGAAGCAGCCATGGATCTTGGAGCTAACAAATTTAAAACCTTTATTAAAATAACTTTGCCAATGATAGCTCCAGGAGTATTATCAGGAATAATGCTTGCATTTACATTATCATTAGATGATGTAGTTATAAGTTTTTTTACAGCAGGACCAGGAAGTAATACACTTCCACTTAAGATATTTTCTATGATAAAAACAGGAGTTACACCGGAGGTAAATGTATTATCAACACTAATTATATTAGTAACTATAATGGGTTTAGCTTGTGTTACTTTTGCACAAGCAAGAAAAATTAAATCTATAAAAAATTAGGGGCGGTGGTTATATGATAAACAAAACTATAAAAAAAATAATATCTATTACAATAATTGGAGTAATAAGCCTTACAGCTATGACTGGATGCGGAAGTGGAAAAAGCAAAGAAAAAGGTGAACTTAATGTTTTTAATTGGACAGAGTATATACCAGAAAGTGTAGTGAAACAATTTGAAAGTGAATATGGAATTAAAGTTAACTATAGTACCTATTCTTCTAATGAGGAATGTTTAGCAAAACTCCAATCTTCTGCACAAGGAACTTATGATTTAGTCGTTCCTTCTGACTATATGGTATCAATAATGAAAAAAAAGGGATTATTAGAGAAGTTAGATAAAGATAAGATAACAAATTTTCATAATGTTAACGATGTTTATTTAAATAGAGATTTTGATAAAGGAAATGAATATTCAGTCCCTTTTGATACAGGAGCAGCACTAATAGCGGTAAATACTAATGTAGTAAAAGAAGATATAAAATCATATAAAGATTTGTTAAATCCTAAATATAAGAATTCAATGGTTGTTTTAGATGATCAAAGAATATTAATTGGAATAGCATTAAAAGCATTAGGGTATTCCTTAAATGAAACAGATGATGCCAAATTAGCACAAGCAAAAGCATATTTAGAAAAATTAAAACCTAACATTAAATTGTATGACAGTGATAGCCCTAAATCATCATTAATAAGTGGAGAAGCATCAATAGGACTTACATGGAATGCAGAGGCAGCTTTGGCTATGAATCAAAATAAAAATATAAAAGTAGTTTACCCACAAGAAGGAATGTATATATTTATTGACAATTTTGCTATTCCAAAGGGAGCTAAAAACAAAGAAGCAGCTGAATTATTTATAAACTTCATATTACGTCCTGAAATTAACAAGAAAATTGTAGAAGCTTTTCCTTATAAGAGTGTAAATAAGGCAGCAGAAGATTCATTACCAGATAGCTATAAAAATAATCCAGCATCTAATATACCAGATAAGGAAATGATAAAAGGAGAGTCAGTAAAGGATGTGGGAGCAGCAACAGCAAAATTTGATAAGATATGGTCAGAAATAAAGCAATAATTTATGCTTTGAATATTAAATGAGAATTGGAGGGTATAAGATATGGAAATAAGAAAAATGTATATAGATGGTGAATGGATTTTATCTTCATCAGGAGAAATTAGAGATGTAATAAATCCTGCAACAGAAGAAATAATAGCAAAGGTTACTGAAGGAACAGCAGAAGATGTAAAAAAAGCTGTTGCAGCTGCTAAAAGAGCTTTTTATAAAGATGGATGGATGGAAGTTACAGCACCTGAAAGGGCAGAGTATTTGTTTAAAATAGCAGCAAAATTAGAAGAAAATTTAGAAAAATTTAAAGTATTAGAAACTATTAATAATGGAAAAGCATTTAGAGAAACAGAAGCTGATGTATATGATGCTATTGGATGCCTTAAGTACTATGCAGGACTTATAAATAAGCCAAATGGACAGGTTTATAATGTTCCAGATCCTAATACTCAAGCTATGGTTGTCAGGGAACCAATTGGCGTATGTGGACAAATAGTGCCTTGGAATTACCCATTACTAATGGCTGTGTGGAAGATTGCCCCAGCATTAGCTGCAGGAAATACAATAGTATTTAAGCCTGCAGAAGTTACACCATTAACTACAATTAAATTATTTGAAATAATAGATGAAGTTGGAATTCCTAAAGGTGTTGCTAATTTAGTAATGGGAACAGGTGCAGTAGTTGGACATGAAATTGCAGCCAATATGGATATAGATAAAGTTGCATTTACTGGTGGAACAAAGACTGGCAGAAGTATAATGCAAGCTGCAACAGGTAATATAAAAAATATATCATTAGAACTTGGTGGAAAGTCACCTAACATTGTTTTTGCTGATTCTGATTTTGAAACAGCTGTAGATTATGCTTTGTTTGGCATATTCTGTAACCAAGGACAAGTTTGTTCAGCTGGTTCAAGATTGTTATTAGAAGGTAAAATATATGACAAATTTATTGAAAGGCTTGTTGAAAGAGCCAAAAAGATTAAGGTAGGAGTGGGTGATAAAGAAGGAACTGAAATGGGACCGCTTATTAGTGAAGTTCAAATGAATAAAGTTCTAAATTATATTGAAATTGGTATAAAAGAAGGTGCTAAGCTATTATGTGGAGGAAAGAGAATTGGAACAAAAGGGTATTTTGTTGAACCTACTATATTTGGTGATACAACTCCAGATATGACAATTGTTAAAGAAGAAATTTTTGGACCAGTTTTAGCAATACAAAAATTTAGTTCTGAAGAAGAAGCTATTGAACTTGCTAATGATACTGTATATGGTCTTGCAGGAGCAGTATTTACTTCCGATGGAGCAAAAGCAATGAGGGTGATAAAAAAATTACGTGCAGGAATAACATGGATTAATTCATATCATCCAACATTTAACGAAGCTCCATGGGGAGGATATAAACAAAGTGGTATAGGAAGGGAACTAGGAACTTTTGGGCTTGAGGAATATACAGAAGTAAAACAAATAAATATTAATTTAAAGCCTGAACCAATAGGATGGTTTGCAGAATAATTTTTATATAGTTTTAAATTATGAAGTGCAGAAAAATAAGTAATTAATATGGATATATATAAATTATAAGAAAGGATTTTGATATTATGAGTACTAAAAGAATTAAGAAGGATTTAGATAGAGTTGTAAACTATATACTAAATCCAAAATTAAAGGAGGTAGATAAGGAGGCTATAGTAAAAGATTCACTAGATAATTATAATACATTTGTAAATCCAGGGTGGTTAAAATATAGAAAATCAGTTTCAACTAATGCAGCTTATGTTGAATGGAAAGATTATGGAGATCGTTTTTGTGATGTATATGGAGAAGAATTTATAGATTGTCTTGGTGGATTTGGAATATTTATGTGTGGTCACAGGAATCCAGAGATTTTAAAAGTTGTAGAATCACAATTACACAGGCAAGCTCTTCATAGTCAGGAGCTTTTAGATCCACTTAGAGGATATTTAGCAAAAGCTGTTGCTGCAATTACTCCAGGAGATTTACAATATTGCTTTTTTACAAATGGTGGTGCAGAAGCGGTAGAGATGGCATTAAAACTTGCAAGAATAGCATCTGGTGGTAGATGGTATATATCAGCTATAAATGGATTCCATGGAAAATCAATGGGAGCTATATCAGTAGGTGGGAAAGATACCTATAGAACTCCATATACACCAATGGTGCAGCAAGTACAGCATGTAGAGTATGGAAATGCTGATGATATAAGAAAGGCAATTAGAAATTTGCAACATGTAGGAGAAAAAGTAGCAGCAGTTATTTTGGAGCCAATTCAAGGGGAAGCAGGTATCATTGTACCTCCAAAGGGATACTTAAAAGAAGTAAGACAAATATGTGATGAAGCAGGAGTTTATTTAATTTTAGATGAGATTCAAACTGGTATGGGCAGAACCGGAACAATGTTTAGATGTGAAGTAGAAGACGTTGTTCCAGATATAATGACCTATGGTAAAGCTTTTGGTGGAGGTATTATGCCAATAACAGGTATAATTTCCAGACCGGAATTATGGGTACAACAATTACAAGATAATCCATGGATTCTTGGATCACCTACATTTGGAGGAAATCCCCTGGCTTGTTCAGCTGCTCTTGCAACAATTAAATATATGATTGACAATAATATTCCTAAATTAGCTGCAGAAAAAGGAGAGTACCTGATTAATGGATTAAAGAAAATTGCAGATAAATATCCAGAAGTAATTCAAGAAGTTAGAGGAGCAGGTGTTATGATTGGCGTTGAATTTAATAAGAATGAATATGGATATTCTGTTGCAAAGGGAATGTTCCAAAGAAGAGTAATGACCGCAGGAACTTTAGTGAATTCTAAAACTATAAGATTTGAACCTTCAGCAATAATATCTTATGAAGATCTTGATACAGTTCTTGTAAGATTTGAAGAAGCTGTTGTAGATACTAAAAAGGAGTTTAATCTTGGTTTGGTCTTAAATGTTGTATAACAATTGAGCAGTTATTAATGGGCCTTGATATTCTTGAAAAAGCAATAGCTAAATATAGTAAATAAAGTTATAGGGTTTCTAGCATATTCTAGAAACCCTATAGTAAGTTATTTTGGAGGAGATAGTATGGAGTTTAATTATAATTTACCAGTAAATCTTTTGTTTGGAAGAGGTAAAAGTAATAGGATAGGAATTGAAGTTGCTAAGTATGGCAAGAAAGCACTTATTGTAACAGGACGAAGTAGTACAAAGAAAAGTGGGTTGCTTGATAAAACAGTAAATTTATTAAAAGAAGCAAAAGTTGAATACGAAATCTTTGATAAGGTAGAGCAAAATCCACTTACAACCACAGTTTATGAAGGTGTTGATGTTATAAAAGAAACGGGGTGTGATGTTGTATTAGGTCTTGGTGGGGGAAGTATTATGGACGCTGCTAAAAGCATAGCATTTTCAGCTAAAAATCCTGGAGATATATCAGAATATATATTTGGAATGAAACAGGGAAGTGAAGTATTGCCTATAGTTTTAGTTCCAACAACATGTGGAACAGGAAGCGAAGGAAATTGCTTTTCAGTTCTTACTAATCCAGAGACTAAGGATAAAAAGTCCCTTAGGACAAATGCAATTATTGCAAAAGCATCAATTATTGATCCAGAACTTATGACAACAATGCCAAAGAACGTACTTGCATCAGTAGGATTTGATGCTTTAGCACATAATATGGAAGCTTATGTATCTAAAGCAGGACAACCATTAAGTGATATTGAATCATTTTATGGAATAAAATCATTAGCTGAAAATTTACCTAAGGTATACAATGATCCAACCAATTTAGAAGCATGGGACAAGGTAACATTAGCAAGTACTTTAGGAGGAATGGTAATCAATGTAGCTGGAGTAACAGCACCACATGGTATGGAACATCCAGTAAGTGGCTTACATGATGTTGTTCATGGAAAAGGTCTTGCAGCACTTACACCAATTATTGTTGAAAAATCCTGGGAAAGTGATATAGAAAAATATAATGATATATCAAAGTTAATAGGAGGTAGCAGTGCAAAAAATTGTGCAGATGCCATAAGAAGTTTTCTTGAAAAGATTAACTTAAATGTGACTTTAGGGGAACTTGGAGTAAAAGAAAAAGACGTTGAGTGGATGTCAGAAAATTGTATGAAAGTTTCAAAACCAAGTATAATAAATCATCCTAGAGAATTTACTTTAGAGGAAATTAAAAATATTTATTATGAGGCATTATAATCTCTAAAAAACCTCCTTGTTGGTTTTTTTATGCAAGATAATCTTATAAAGGAGGTGTTGGGTGCTTTTCAACTTCAATTTATAATTGAAATTGGGTTATAAAAATGTATTTAAAAGTGTATCATAACAGTATCTGGTTGTGATACACTTTTAAATACATGTTTAAGAATATTTTTCTTAGCGGTGAAAATTTATTATTTTTTTAAGCTTTTAGGTATAGACTATAGATCATAAACATATGGTTTGGAGGTAAAATAATATGTCTAAGAGATATTTAGAGTTGGATTTGAGTAAATGTGAACGTCACTTAAAAAATTGTGAAATAGAAGCTCTGCAGGCTTTTATAAATCAGGCCCATGAAATGCTACATAAAAAAACAGGGCTAGGAGATGAATTTACAGGATGGATTGGGTTGCCTTTAAATTACGATAGAGAAGAGTTTGAGAGAATAAAAAAATGTGCGAAAAAAATTAGAGACAATTCTGATGTACTTGTAGTTGTAGGAATAGGTGGGTCTTACCTGGGAGCTAGAGCAGCTATAGAAATGTTAAGCCATACTTTCTATAATAATTTACCTAGAGAAAAAAGAGGTGGCCCTGCCATATATTATCTGGGAAATAATTTAAGCTCAACTTATATGGCGGACTTTATGGATATTATAGAAGGAGAAGATATATCTGTTAACGTAATATCTAAATCGGGTACTACTACAGAGCCTGCCATAGCTTTTAGAATGCTTAAGGAGTTACTTGAAAATAAATATGGACGTGAGGGAGCAAAGGAGAGAATATTTGCCACAACTGACAAGAAAAAAGGTGCATTAAAATCTTTAGCAGATATGGAAGGATATGAGACATTTGTAATTCCAGATGATGTTGGAGGAAGATTTTCTGTACTCACAGCAGTAGGGATGCTTCCAATAGCTGTAGCTGGCATTAATATAGACCAATTAATGCAAGGAGCTGCAGATGCGGTTATTGCTTATGGGAACCCACAATTAGATAAAAATGATGCCTATAAATATGCAGCAGTAAGAAACATTTTACAAAGAAAGGGTAAATCTATAGAAATATTAGCTAAATTTGAACCAGGTTTGCATTACTTCGGGGAATGGTGGAAGCAATTATATGGAGAGAGTGAAGGAAAAGATGGTAGGGGTATATTTCCAGCAACAGTAGACTTTTCAACAGATCTTCATTCTATGGGACAATATATACAAGATGGATTTAGAAATTTAATTGAAACTTTTATAAATGTTGAAAAACCAAGAAGAGACGTTAAAATAAAGTCAGATGAAGGAAACCTTGATGGGTTGAATTTTATTTCAGGAAAAACCATGAATTTTGTAAATCAACAAGCATTTAAAGGTACAGTCTTAGCTCATAGCGATGGAGATGTACCTTGCATAGTATTAAATGTACCTGAATTGACGGCATATTATTTTGGCCATATGGTATATTTTTTTGAAAAGTCCTGTGCTGTAAGCGGCTACCTTATGGGAATAAATCCTTTTGATCAACCTGGCGTCGAAAAATACAAGAAAAATATGTTTGCACTTCTTGGAAAACCCGGCTATGAAAATATGAAACTAGAGCTTGAAAAGCAGATATAGAGATTCTAAGCAAAAATCAACTTATACTCTGGATATTCTTTACAACCTGATTTTTAAAATAAAAGTGACTGTCATTAAATTCAATAGCTTGAAGCACTTTTTTAATTTAAATTTTGAAAATCTAGGAGGTTTTTATATTAAGGATTTTTATAAATTAACTGCCAAACGTGTAAATATAATATATAATAGAAAGTGTTGTAGTATATTTTTATACGAGGGGAAGATTATTTGAAAAAGTACTTTATAAAAAGATTTGTAATATTTACACTTATATTTTTTATATTGTATCTTATTAACCTTCAGGATAAAAATTTAGGGTCAGTTTTTAAAATTATTGGCATTTCTTTACTGTCAGGTGGATGCCTTGGTGGACTTATGGTTTTATTAAAAATTACCTTTGGAAAGATGGGACAAAAAAGAAATCAATAGTAAAGGAGAAAATACGTAAATTATACGTTGTGGAGTAGATGAAAATATTAGTAGATGCAGATGCCTGTCCTGGAAAGTCCATAATAGAAAAGGCTGCGAGAGAAAATCATGTAGAAGTTATAATGTACTGTGATATAAATCATGTTTTAAACAGCAATTATAGTACTATTAAGTACGTAGATGGTGGATTTCAAAGTGTGGATATGGTGCTGATAAATAAAGTTGAAAGTGGAGATATAGTTATAAGTCAGGACTATGGAGTAGCAGCTATGGCTTTAGGCAAAAAGGCTTATGCAATAAATCCTAAAGGGTACATATATGATGATAATAATATGGATCAACTTCTTTTTGAAAGACATATGTCTTCAAAAATAAGAAGGTCAGGAGGAAAAACTTTCAGCCCTAAGAAAAGGACGAAACAAGATGATGAAAGGCTTGAAAAAAATTTACTTAACTTAATATCCAGGTGTAAGAACGATTAGTGTAGGTAATTTTTACAAATGAGAATAAGATACCCCTTTAAAATGTTTTATTTTTAAAGGGGTATTTTTAGTGAAAAAAGTTTGTACTATTACTTTGAAACATTCTAATGTATCCTTGTATTGTTAAATTGTAAGAAAAATGTACAAAAAATACTATTACAGAATATGGAACTATAGTATAATGAATTTATGGGAATTAGTGCCTAGAAATATTATTTTACATGGGGGATGATATAGATGAATGAACTTGCTATAAGCTGTAATCTAGAAAGTCCACAGGAGCAAAAATCAAAAATTATTATAAATATATATAATAACTTAAAAGAGAAACTTGTTTATAAATATATGATTGGATGTAATGGAACCTGGAGTATATTAAAAGATTTCACAGAAGATGAGAGTGTAGAGTGGATACCAGAGAATGAAGGAAAGTATATATTAATGGTACAAGCTAAAAAGATAAATGGAAATAAAAGCTTTGACTATGTATCTAGGCTGGATTATGTAATAGGAAAAGTGGAGGAAAAGCTAATAACTAGTATACATATGGATAAGAAGAAATTGAAATTAGGTGATAAATTAAATATAATAGTTAGTACATCTAAAGTTCCTCTTATGTTTAGATACTGGATAAAAATAGAAAATCAATGGGAAATGATAAAAGACTATTGTGCTGAAAATACGCTTTCCTGGACTGTTAAAAGCGATGGAAGGTGTCAAATACTAGTAGAGTGTAAAAATGTGGATTCAAGAAATAACTATGATGATTTTAAAATTGAAGAATTTCAGGTGCTTCCTCTAAAAGAAATTAAGATAACAAATTTTAAGTGTTTGATTGGAGATATTTTAGAAGATTCTGAACTTACTTTTCAAGTAGATGCACAGTATGATATAGATAGAACTATACTTTATAAATTTTTTAAAATAAGTTCTAATGGGGAAGTACAGTGTGTGCAAAATTATTCTACCAAGAGGACAGTAAGTTATGTGGAACATAAGAGCGGTGAGTACAAGCTCTTATGTATGGTAAAAGACATGTACTCCCAAAACAAATTTGACGATAGGGCTATGCTTAATTTTGAAGTTAAAAAGTACAACAAAATTTATATAAAAAATTTTACTACAGATATAAATTATCCACAGCTATGTGGAACGAAAGTAACTTTAAAGGCAGAAACTATTGGCGGAAAGGAACTTTTATATAGATACATAATTTATGGAAAATCTAGTGAGGATTCTGGATATATTCATTCTGATAGTTATGTCTGGGAAAGTAAGGCTCCAGGAGATTACAAGATAACTTTGATGGTCAAGGATAAATCTTTTCAGGGAAGTTATGAGGCTATGGAACATTTAAATTATGTTATAGATGAGAGAAGCGATGAACCTGTCAAAATTAACAAAGTTTTAATGGATAAAAATGATCATGTACTAAAAAATGAAGACATTAATGTAGAAGTAGACGCATCAGGGGGAGTAGATCTTAGATACTGTTTTGTAATAAAAGAAAATGGAGAAGAGTTATACAAAATAAATTATTGTAAAAATAATCACATGAAATTTATTCCTAAAAAAGAAGGAAATTATGATCTGGAAGTTAGAGTAAAAGATAAGTATTCAAAGAGAGAATATGACTGCCATTCCATAATAAATATAACGGTCCTAAGCTATATACCTGCTGCAATTGATTATGTGCTGTATCCATCAAGGGAGTATTATCTAGTAGGAGATAGGATTTCTATAAATTGCATAGTTCAAAATACTAGAAAGGTGGTTATGAAATATGTGCTTAATATAAATAATCATCAAGTGGAAGAAACGGATTTTGTTAGTGAAAAGACCTATGTGTTTATTCCAAAATATAGTGGTAGATACAAGGTAGAGATATTTGCAAAAAATATTAAAGGAACCAGAGAATTTGATTGTAAAAAAGAAGTTACAATTAAAGTAAATGAAGCACTACCTATAACAAATACCAAAATAACCTGTGACAATGCAGATTTACTATGTAATAAACCAATTATATTTACAGCTCATAGTGAAGGTGGTAAAGATGTACTATATGAATTTTACATAATGGAAAAGGGTGATTGGAATTTAGTTCAAAATTATAGCAAGAAAAATTATTATACCTTTATTCCTTTTGATAAGGATGAATATAAAGTACTTGTACTTAGTAAAAGCCAGTATAATAAAGTGTTTTATGAAGATTATACCATATTTTCCTTTAAAGTTAATTGAAAAGATATAAAGTTATCATTTATTAGTACGATGAAAATAAGTAGATTATGTTTTTAAGCAGGTGAAAAAATGAGTGTGAACAGTGTAAATAATGAGAGTCAAAATACAAGTCTTGGAAAAGTCTTACAATTTGAGATGATGACCCAAATATTTAAAGAAGCCTTTGAAGATTCTGATTCCTTTCAACTTGTAATGGAAAGCTTAACTAAAGCATTATCAGACAGCAATGGAAATATTGACTTGTCTAAATTAAATTTAGGACAAGAAGACCTTAGTAAACTTGGATATGGGGCAGGCCAAAGATTAAATACTGTCTATAATAGTGTACAAAGTGATATACAAAGTGGATCTTCAAGTATTGACCAGGCAATTGCAAATGCTTCAAGAAAATATGGAGTGGATGCTAATTTAATAAAGGCAGTTATAAAACAGGAATCTGATTTTAACCCAAATTCTACATCCAGTGCAGGAGCTGAAGGACTTATGCAGCTTATGCCGGGTACTGCTAGTGAACTTGGGGTCACTGACCCATATAATGTAGACCAGAATGTAGATGGAGGTACTAAATACCTTAAAGAAATGCTTAATATGTATGGAAACTGTAAAGAACTTGCATTAGCTGCATATAATGCTGGCTCTGGTACTTTGCAATCTAGAGGTGTTAGCAGTGTTTCAGGCATTTCAAAATTACCTTATGAAACAAGAGATTATGTACAAAAAGTTATGCAGTATTATGGAAAATAGTATAATTTTTCTAATGAGGCTTATATAATATAGTAATAAATAGCTATTTGTGGAATATACAGGGTATTGACGGAATGCATTAATATCCTGTATTTTTGTGCAATAATTAAATCAATTATCTGAATTTTGAGTTAAGAATTAATAATTAAAAATGAATAGTGAATGAAGATTTTTCTCTACTACGCTGCGAAAAATCTAAAATATAGCGTTATTGAAGCAAAGCTTCAATAACGCTATATTTTAGATTTTCTGAAGTTTTAACGGAATAAAATCGACCATAACTATTAATTCATAACTATTAATTCATAACTATTAATTTTTAATTATAAGAGTATATTTTCTATAAATACAGAATAAGGGTATAATATATGAAAGGAGGCGAGAATATGGATAGAATAGATAAGATTTTATCGAATTTGGGCTTTGGAACCAGAAAGGAGATAAAAGCTATAGTAAAAAGTGGAGAAATAAAAATAGATGGTACTGTTATAAAAGATAGTTCTATGAAGATAGATCCTGATAAAAGTACAATAGAAGTTGGAGGTAACGTTGTAGGGTATAAAAAATATATATACATTTTAATGAATAAGCCTCAAGGAGTAGTGTCGGCAACTTTTGATAATTATGATGAAACAGTTATAGACATTTTAGAGCCTGAGTACCAGGCATTTAAACCATTTCCAATAGGAAGGCTGGATAAAGATACTGAGGGCCTTTTGCTTATTACAAATGATGGTGAGCTAAACCACAGGATGATATCTCCTAAAAATCATGTAGATAAAGTTTACTATGCTGAAATAGACAAGTATTTGGATGAAGAAGATGTAAATAAGTTTAAAAATGGAATACAACTAAAAGATGGCTATAAATGTTTACCTGGTAAATTACATATCATAGAATCCAATGAAGATGGTGCTAGGGTAGAAGTTACCATACAGGAAGGAAAGTTCCATCAAGTTAAAAGAATGTTCAATGCTTTAGGAAAAAATGTAGTTTATTTAAAGAGAATAAAATTTGGACCTATAGAATTAGATGAAGATCTAAATTTAGGACAATATAGGGAATTGTCTAAAAACGAGATTGAAAACATAAAAAAAATTTAAACATGAATTAAATTCAATCATAATTATATAAAATGTACAGTTATATTTGCATAAATGTATCAGATTTTACTTGATATTTTATTCAAGTTTTACTATAATTAAGTTGCAAGGATAAATAAAAGGAAATGAATAGCCCCCTTTTTATTTATGAGCAAAACAGTCCATGCCCCAATGGGCTGTTTTTGCTTTTTGAAATTTAATTATCTACAATTTTATAGATTAATGTTTTAATACGTGATAGAATTAAAGAGGGAATGTTAACATCAAATGTACATGAATAAGGAGTGTAGTTCATGGAGGAGTATAAATCTAAATTACGAAGTAAAGAAATGGATTACTTGTGCGAGGCAGTATTATCTTTAAAGACAAAAGAAGAGTGCTATAGGTTCTTTGAAGATATATGTACTATAAATGAAATAAAGGCATTAGAACAAAGGCTTCAGGTAGCTAAGATGTTGAAAAACAAAAAAACATATTTGGACATTGCAGCTGCAACGGGGGCAAGTACTGCTACCATAAGCAGGGTCAACAGATGTTTGAATTATGGAAGTGATGGTTATAAGATAGTCTTAGGAAGATTAAAATAATGTATTCAATCAGTACAAATAAATTTTTTAGTGTGTTGGTAAAAATATCAGCACATTTTTTATGCTTTTCATGATTAAATTAATTATAGAATGTTATAATATTAAACGTGAAGTATTTCTGTATCTACTTTAAATTAATTAGTGGAGATGAATAAACAGGAGTGAATTTTATGGATTTAAAAAGCCTTTTGAATAAAGAACAGTATGAAGCAGCAGTGTGTGTAGATGGTCCTCTATTGATTTTAGCTGGGGCAGGTTCTGGCAAGACAAGAGTTTTAACTTATAGAATTGCACATATGATTAAGGACCTTGATATATATCCTTCTAAAATATTAGCTATAACTTTTACTAATAAGGCTGCAGGAGAGATGAAAGACAGGATAAAAGATTTAGTAGGAGACCAAGTAAAGGGAATGTGGGTGTCTACATTTCATTCAAGCTGTGTAAGAATACTTAGAAGAGAAATAGATAAATTAGGGTATAATAAGAATTTTGCAATATATGATAGTTATGATCAAAAAGTACTTATAAAACAGTGTATGAAAGAGTTAAATATAAGTGACAAGGATATAATGGACAGAGAGATAATAAATAAAATTAGTGGACAAAAAGATAATTTAATATCTCCACAGCAGTTTAAGAAGCAAAATGAAGGAAACTTTAGAATGAATAAAATTGCAGATGTTTATCTGTTATATCAAAAAAAGCTCAAGGATAACAATGCATTGGATTTTGATGATCTTATATATAAAACTGTACAGCTTTTTAGGGAAAATGAAGATATACTGGAATTTTATCAGAGAAAGTTTAAGTATATAATGGTAGATGAGTATCAGGATACCAATAGATCTCAATACGAGTTTGTAAGACTTCTTGCAAAGGTACATAAAAATATATGTGTAGTAGGAGATGATGACCAATGTATTTATGCTTGGAGAGGTGCAGATATAAAAAATATTTTGGATTTTGAAAAGGATTATCCAAATGCAAAGGTAATAAAGTTAGAGCAAAATTATAGATCCAAAGGTAATATATTGAAGGCAGCTAATGATGTTATAAGTAATAATTCCAATAGAAAAGAAAAGAAACTTAGAACTGAAAGTGAAAATGGAGACAAAATAAAATTATATAGGGCTTATTCAGATATAGATGAAGGTAGGTATATTGCATCTAAGATCAAAGAGATAATGAAAGAAGAAGGCAAACACTATAAGGATTTTGCAATACTTTATAGAACCAATGCCCAATCTCGTATTTTTGAAGATGTATTTATAAAATCCAATATTCCCTATAGAATTATTGGAGGCCTCAAGTTCTACGACAGAAAAGAAATAAAGGATATTATGGCTTACTTAAAATTTATAAATAATCCTTTGGATGACGTAAGCTTAAGAAGAATAATAAATGTACCAAAGAGAAGTATAGGAGATTCTACAGTACAGAAAATACAGAGCTTTGCTGATTCTATGAATGAATCCATGTATAATGTACTTTTGTCTATAGATGAAGTCTTAAATTTAACAAAGAGAAATATTAATTGTATAAATAAGTTTGTAAGTCTCATAAACAGTTTTATAAGAAGCAGGGACAAGATTACTGTGTTCAGTCTTATAAAAGAAATATTGGACACTACTGGATATTTAAGGGAACTTGAGGGCTCAAAAGAAGCGGACAGCATAAGCAGGATAGAAAATCTACAAGAACTTGTATCTGCTGCTGCAGAGTTTGAAACTTCTTCAGAAGATCCGTCCCTTTCTGCATTTTTAGAGAAGGTGACTCTGGTTTCAGATGTAGATAATTTTGATGAAGATGCTGATTCAGTTGTACTTATGACAGTACATAGTGCAAAAGGATTAGAGTTTCCTGTAGTTTTTATGGCGGGAATGGAAAATGGAATATTTCCCGGGATTCAGTCTCTAAATGAGTTTAAGGAGATGGAAGAGTCTAGAAGGCTTTGTTATGTTGGAATAACTAGAGCTAGGGAAAAACTTTATATGACTTCTGCAGAAAACAGGAGGGTATTTGGAAGAATGGTATCTTACCAGCAGTCTAATTTTATAAGTGAGATATCTCAAGACCTTATAGAATATGACAGTTTAAAAAAATCCAATTTTACTACTTCTGTAAATAAGCAATTATTGAACAAAAATACCTTTTCCTCGGCGAAAAAAGCTCACCAGAGCAGTTTGCTAGAAAATCCAGTATCTCCTTCTATAAAAAACACCCCAAGGGATAACTATTTAAAGCTAGAGAGCATAAAAGAAGGAACAAAGGTTAAGCATGGAAAGTTTGGATTAGGGACTATTGTAAGCATATCTAAAAGTGGAGATAATATAAAACTTACTATAGTTTTTGATAAGATGGGAATAAAAAATTTAATGTATGGAGTAGCACCACTGGAAGCTGTATAAGAAAAATGGCATAGAAAAATAGTTCGCTTTTTATTGTTTATGGAGGATTTTAGCTTTGATATATGAAGATAGATATAATGAATTAAAGAGAATAATTGCTTATCATAATGATAGGTATTACAATCAAGATAATCCTGAAATATCTGATTATGAATATGATATGCTGATGCAGGAGTTCAAGAATATAGAAAGAGAACATCCAGAGATTATTACACCAGATTCTCCTACTCAGCATGTAGGAGGTAATGCCAAGCGTGAAGCAGGCGTGCTCGTTAGACATAGAGTTCCTATGTTAAGCCTTAGGGATGTTTTTAACAAAGAGGACATTGAACAGTTTATTAATGATGTTAAGGCTGAATTTCCTGATGTGGAATTTGTAGTGGAAACAAAAATTGATGGCTTATCCATGGCTTTACGTTATGAAGATGGAAAACTTGTAACTGCTATTACTAGAGGTGATGGCATTGTCTATGGTGAAGATGTTACGGTCAATGCTAAAGTAATTGGTGATGTAGTTAAATCACTTAAAGACAAAATTCCATACCTGGAAATCCGCGGAGAAGTCTATATGACTAAAAAGGCTTTTGAAAATGTTAATGAACATCAGGAACTTTTAGGCAAAAAGGTATTTGCTAATGCCCGCAACTGTGCAGCAGGTACCCTTAGACAGCTGGACAGTAAAATTACGAAAGAAAGAAAGCTGTCTCTTTTTATTTTTAATGTTCAGGATGTTCGAGGCATGGAGTTTAAAACTCATACCGAAGGTTATGAATTTCTAAAAAAACAGGGTATTAAGGTTATTGAGAATTATACAGTATGTAAAACTCCTTGTGAAATATGGGATGCTATTGAAAAAATTGGTCAAAAACGTGGAGATTTAGATTACAATATTGATGGTGCAGTTATTAAAATCAATAATTTAGCATACAGAACTGAACTTGGCAGTACTTCTAAAGTTCCAAAATGGGCTATTGCTTATAAATATCCACCTGAAGAAAAGGAAACTAAGCTTCTTGATATTGAACTTACAGTAGGAAGGACGGGAAGGATTACTCCTGTTGCTATTTTTGAGCCAATAAGACTATGCGGTACAAGCGTATCAAGAGCCACTCTCCATAATCAGGATTTTATTGATGAACTGGATGTTGGTGTTGGTGATACTATTGTAGTATATAAATCAGGAGAAATTATCCCTAAGATTAAGAAAGTCATACACGAAAAACGTCCTAAAGGAACAGTTAAATTTGAGTTTCCAGATAGATGTCCTGTATGCGGTAGTCCAGTTGCTAGAGAAGAGGGTGCGGCTGATATTAAATGTACCAATATTAACTGTCCATCATTGCTTGTAAAAAGAATTATTAATTTTGTAAGCAGAGACTGCATGGATATTAAAGGATTTGGGGCGGCTTATGTTGAACAGCTTGTTGATAAGGGATATATAGCGGATATATCAGATATTTATCATCTTAATGAGCACAGGGATAAGCTTGTTGAAGAAGGCATAATTGGTAAAGAAAAGAATACAGATAAACTTCTTAATGCCATTGAAAGCTCGAAAAAAAATGAACCACAGCGGTTATTAGCAAGTTTAGGTATACCTAATGTTGGTAAGTCAACAGCCAAAGAACTTATGAAATATTTTAAATCCATTGATAATCTTATTAATGCCAGTGTTGATGAAATTAAGAAAGTACCTGATATTGGTGATATAAGTGCTTCATCAATATTTAAATATTTTAAAAATGAAGATAACCTTAAAATTATAAGTAAACTTGCTAAATGCGGTGTAAATATGGTAATGAACGAAGATGAAGAAACAGATAATTTACTTGAAGGCAGCAAATTTGTTATTACAGGAACACTTCCATCAATGGGAAGAAATGAAGCAAAGGAGCTTATTGAGAAACATGGCGGCAAGGTATCAGGTTCGGTATCTAAAAAAACCACATATGTACTTGCAGGAGAGGCTCCTGGAGGTAAAGTAACTAAGGCACAGGAATTAGGTGTTAAGATAATATCTGAAGCGGAATTATTAGAAATGCTTAAATAAATCAGAATCATTATGATTTTTAATTTGGTGCAATGTCAGAGGTAAATTTCTCATTTTAATTTATACTCTTTCTTGACATAGCACCAGTTTATTATTTTGGAAAAGTATAGACTTCTCTAATTGAAAAATTAAACATAAAATCCATACTTGATTTATGTAGATTAAACAAAAAGGAATAATAGAATTTTTTAAACAGGGAAATATAATAAATAGTATAGAAAAATTATTAAAGCTTGGAGTTAAAATGATAGGTAAAAATGAATTTAAAAGTATGCTATAAATATTTACAAAGAGGTAAAAAAGGATTATTATAAGAATAGTTTAATTTTACATTAAAGTTAAACTCTTTGTCATATAGTATAGAGGTTCTAGGTTAAAGGAAGCTTATTCTCTGTATATGCTGCTAAATTTTACTTGGAATCGCTATAGTGGAGGATAAAAATGAAAAGGACAATAAATTTATTAGGGTGGATAGGAGTTATTTTTACCATCTTGGCATTGATATTAACACTCCTTACTACATATCATTTTACATATGTAAAGTACTTTAATGATTATTGTACGCTGCAGTGGAGTATATTTATTACGATGGTGGCTTGGGCTATAAATATGATAATTTCTAGAGCTAACTTTAAAAATATAGTATACCCTATAACATGTGTATTGATAGCCTGTGCAACCATGTTTTTCATGTATATGAAAGTGTATTAAAAACTATAGAGACAATCTTTTTGTAGATTGTCTCATTTTTTATAATAAAAAGTGAAAGGAAGTGCCCGCATGAGAGTTAAAAAAGAAGAAATGAAATATGTAGCTCAACTTGCTAAACTTGAATTTAATGAAGAAGAAGAAAAAGAAGTAATGGAAGAGCTAGATAGAATGTTTAAATATATGGAAAATTTAAATGAACTAAATACAGATGATGTAAATATAACCATAAATCCATATTGTGTGAAGAATAAATTTAGAGAAGATATTGTGGAAGAATCTATGGAAGTAAAAGACGTACTGGACAATTCACCACAAAATTTTAAAGAATATATAGTAGTACCCCAGGTTATGGAATAATTTTACAGGAGGTAGTCTTATGAAGCTGACTGCACATGAAATTAAAAATATGATAAAAAACAAAGAAGTAAGTGTAGAAGAAATTATAAGATCTTACTTAAATAGAATAGATAAATTTGATACTACATTGGGAGCTTATTTATATGTAGAAAAAGAGGGAGCACTTAAAAGGGCAAGAGATTTGGATAAAAAGCTAAAGCATGGTGGAGAGATGGGAAGACTTTTTGGGATACCTATTTCGGTAAAAGATAATATAAGTGTTAAGGGTATGCAAAACTCTTGTGCTTCAAAGATGCTCAAGGGATACATATCTCCTTATGATGCAAGTGTAATAAAAAGAATAGAGGCGGAAGATGGAATAATAATTGGAAAAACAAATATGGATGAATTTGCCATGGGATCTTCAAATGAAAAAAGTACTTTTAAGTTAGCCAGAAATCCCTGGGATTTAAGCAGAGTTCCAGGAGGATCTTCAGGGGGATCAGCTGTTACAGTTTCAGTTGGTGAATCTGTAATGTCCCTTGGTACGGATACGGGTGGTTCTGTAAGGCAGCCAGCATCTCTTTGTGGGGTAGTGGGATTAAAGCCTACTTATGGAAGGGTTTCTAGGTATGGAGTAGTTGCATTTGCTTCAACTTTAGATCAAATAGGACTTATGACAGCTGATATAGAAGATTGTGCGTGTTTAACACAGTGTATAGCAGGACCTGACAAAAATGATTTTACTTCGGTTGATATAGAAGTCCCAGATTATAGAAAAAGTTTGACTAAAGATATTAGCGGCATGAGGATAGGTATACCTAAAGAATATTTTGAAGATGGATTAGATGACAGAATTAGAAAATCTATAGAAGAAGCTATAGGGGTACTAAAGCAAAATGGAGCTCAAGTTAAAGAGTGCTCTATTCCATTTATAAAGTATTCCACGGCAGTTTATTATGTAATTGCAAGTGCTGAAGTTTCCTCAAATTTAGCTAGATTT
>ENA-UOOE01000423-UOOE01000423.1-fermentation-metagenome-genome-assembly--contig:-NODE-423-length-41624-cov-23.063365_pt1 | contig 41624 bp, 25 predicted proteins | sample MGYA00245776_ERZ724021 | MGnify/ENA primary metagenome ERZ724021 (study PRJEB28704, sample SAMN03018321) | fermentation metagenome | biome: anthropogenic terrestrial biome; feature: soil; material... | reverse complement strand
TCTGACTACGGATCAGAAGGTTACAGGTTTGAATCCTGTCGGGGTCACCAGAAAAGAAGACTATTCCAAGAGGGATGGTCTTTTTTGATGAACCTTACTTCTTCAAATTTACTGCATTTTAAAACAATTATTGCAATCACATTGGTGCGTTTACCCAAAAATTTCTAAAGGTTCTATCGTCTAAATTTATTATTACCCGAAAATAACCGTTGCCTCCACCTTCTGCTATAATGAGCTTTTTATGCCAATCGTAGTTGGAAACCCTGTCTTTACTGACGCAATTTACAAAAACTTCTTTCGCTCCTGTGGAACTTAGATAAGGTACAAACTGACAAATGTAACTATTGTTAAAAATAATGAACCCTGACATACTTATCAACGACTTAATCCTTGTATGAGACGAATTATTGTAGTTTTCTATGGACCCAATTAACAATCTTGTCGTTATGTGAATATCATTTTTCATTAAACTTACCCGCAAAAGGCTTTCGTCCCTGTTTCATCCAATTCAAATAAAAAGAATCATAATTAAGGATGGCAATATTAGATGCTTTTGGATACATGGTCTGTTGGGCATGAATATAAGCCGGCAACATACAAAATAATAAAATGAGTGCTTTTTTCATGACTGTTTTTTAATTATTTAAAAAAAGAAAAGATATTTCTTTTTAATCTGTTTTTTTTCATCCATGTTGCGGCAAGGCATTCTTCTTTCTAGCGCGAATAAATGATGAAGTCCATGATAATCAATTATGTGAAAGCGGATGAAGATTTATCCCCTCCCTGTTTTCTAAAATAAATTTTCTTTCTTTTAATCCGCTTTTTTTGAATTTAAAGAATTTAAGCTAGGGGTGATATCAAAATATAAACCGTTGATTTTATACTCATTTTCCTCTACCTCCAAATAATCGTAGTGCTCCACTAAACTTTGTTTCCCGGCATACTTGAATCCCAGAACATTAAGTACAGCGTATTCATGGGGAACGGCTATTACATAAAAGGCCATCTCCTTTGTGGCTCCATTTCCAGAACTAAGGATGGCTTCGATAACCGTCATAAATTGACTTAATGTTGTTCTGAAATCTTTTTCATTCTTTAATTTTTTATACGCTGTTAATTTGTTGGAAATTACGCTGGTGTTAAAAGGGTCGTCTTCTAATATTTTATTTGAATAATTAAGTAATTTGCGGTAATCTTCTTCATTGAGATCTTGTTTCTGCCTGATTATTCTTATGCTGTCTGCGTATTCCGACCTCTTGTAAGGGGAATAGTTGTTTTGAAAAATAAAGCCGTAGTATAAGTGTCTTTTTTCTTCAATAGTAAATGTAGAATCACCCTTTTGAAATCGTTCCATCAGCTTAGAATAATCATAGCGGGAAGAGGTATCGTTTATTTCTTTTTCAATTATTCCGTAATCCGGTTTTACTAACTGAGCGTTCTGCCCCATTGTTTTCGTAAAATACAAAATCATAAAGATAATGAGAAGTCTGGTAATTTTCATGATGGGCCTTTTTTTAGTGTAATTTGCTTGTGCTGCGTGTACTCTATTTTGATTTGACGTGAATCATTGATTTCTGTAAGATTTGAATCAAAATATTCATACTGTAAAGTGGTAGTTTCCTCTTCCTTGCCATCCTTTTCCATTGTGATGCCATTGACTTGTGAGTGATTCAAGCGATCCGCCTATTTTTGTTTTTTGACTCAACTTTTTTCAGGAAAAAACTCCACTACCTCAAAGCAGGTTGTCATGTTTTGAATTGTGGAATTTTCATCCATTCACCATTTTTTAAGGCTGATTGATGGGCAATAATCCCCGCAACGGTTAAATTAAGGGCCATATGAATATCAATCAAAGGCTTCCTGTCTTCAAGAATAGCAGTTATAAATTCATCCGTAAGGCGGCCGTGGGAGCCCCCATGCCCTCCGGCACCTACGCTAGTGGGGAGCGGAGGTCTGGATACATCTGGCAAATCTTTTTCAAGTCCTTCATATCGATTATAAAAAGAGCCTTTAGTTCCACGTATTCTGCCTGCTTCGGCTCCAAACCCGGGTGTGTCCCAACTCACAACCATCCTGGACATCCCGCCTAAACTGGCTCTGAAGTTTGCTACTTCGGTACCGAATGGATTGTTATATTTATTGTTTTTAGGTTTTAAATGATCTACAATACTTGGTAAACCCAAACAAGAAACTTCTATAAAACTTTCATCCGTTACGCAAAGATGATATGCATTAGAGTGAGTTGGGTAGAACTGCGGTGGTAGTCCTATACGCCATCCATTGAATGAATCAATGGGTGTGCCAAAGTAATGGTAATACTCCCCTTCTGAATAAACTATCTCACCCAATTTGCCAGCTTTGTAAAGTTGACGCATTGCATAAAGATCTTCATGGAACATAGATGTTTCAAACATCATATATTTGAGGCCCGTTTTTTTTACGGTTTCGTGCAATCTATACGCGTCATCCAATGAACCCCATACGGCAGGTACCGCACAGGCAACATGCTTGCCATGATTCAACGCATCAATACAGTTCTGTGCATGACTAGGAGCATCGGTCGCAATGAAAACGGCCTCAATCGTATCGTCCTTGATTAGCGCCTCTAAAGAAGGATATGTTTTCTTACAATTTGTCACCTTGGCAAGTTCAGCGCATCGTTCGGGTATCAGATCGCTGACAGCTACCACCTCAACATTGGGATGATCTTGAAACCCAAATGCAGATGCAAATTTACAAGCCCCATAGCCGATAAGCCCTACCCGGACCTTTCGATTTGAGACAGGCCTCCATGTTTTTTCAATTGCTTGCTCGTTCCCGGTATCTTCAAATCCTTGAATCACTGGAGGAGGTTCTGCTGTTTGTCTGTAGCTATAGGCATGTTGAATTCCCAGCATACTTGTTCCTACACTTATTCCAGCCATCTTGACGAAATCCCGTCGGTTTACTAATTGATTTTTTTGTTTGTTTTTCATTGAATCTGTATGTTTTAATTAAGATTTTGAATTGAATATTTAGACAATACTTCTAACTAAGTGGCGAACTCGAAGGTCCGGCAAGTATAATTATAGCATTCCAGTTAGGAATCTTCGCTTTTTTCTCCCGGTAAGGCAAATACAAGGTTGAACTTTATTCTGAAAGGAAAGATCGTGAGTTTTAACTGCCGGATAAAAACTATTGGGACCATGAGTCCTCCATGACACTTCTGAAGGAGCCGACACTACTCTCTTTTAACTCGACAAGATAGAAGTTGTCCGACATGACCAAGAGGAATAATGACTCACATCTTTATTTCATGTTACAAAGATAAAATAATTTGAATTCCCACATCATTTTAAGGTTAATAATCCCATCCGGCGTATGCCGCAAAGGATTTATCATTTGATTTAAGCGTTGTTTTTTACCATATTAATGCCCATTAAAAATTGAAAAACATTCTTTGAATCTATTGATATAGTATGTTTTGCGGCTCTTTTTACAGCGTGACGATTTGAATTTTCATTTTTGTCCTTTTTATTTATACCAATAGTTCGGTAAATATTCAATTAACTAATTAATAATCAGTGATTTATACAACATGATTTAACATAAAAATAAGGTTAAGTAGCTGATGTTCAGTATCTTTATAGTAATTGCAAACACTGTAAAGATGGACAAAACCAGCATACTTAACCAATATAGGGATATCTGTAGTGACGTTTTAAATAAACTAGCTACGAAGTTAAACAAAAGTTTCAAATCGTTCCTTATGGAGTGTTTAGTTGCGATTGCGGGACACGAATTACAAATCAACCGGACAACCTACGAAATTTTTGCAAATTTTAGGAATCTCTCTTTTAGATAGGACTCCTGTAAATGAACTATTCGCCAATATAGATATCAATTATATCAAAGAAAGAAGGGGTAATAAACTGACAATCAATTCATTTTAAGTGGACATTAGTGAAGGCATATGGTTTTTCGGTGCAACTGTTTCAGATGGGTGCGAAGTGTCAGATTGTGCTGTTCTATGTGGTTGGTAGAACGAAAAATGGTGCGATAGATTTTTCGGCTTATAAGATAGCCGTATTATTTCAGTTTTTCAGTATAGATGATTTTTACTTTCGAGAGAAAAAGACTTTTGAAGTACAACAGATAAGGTGCGATTAGTACGCCTGCCCACGTTGAAAGCTACGACCTGTTTGGTTTCTCTATCCAACGCGTACACCAATCACCTCTGACGGCTTTTATCGAATAAACAATAAGCGCCCAGAACGGCAATGAGGTTCATCAAGAAGTTGTGAATGCTACGGTGGCGTGAATGTTCAATATAGCAGATGTTTTTCAATTCATTGTTAATGGTCTCGATAACAGAACGTTTTCTGAATATTATTTTGTCGAATAGCAGCATCAGGCGATTCTCCATAATTGGACTTCAATCCGGTAACAATGTGTATGCCTTGGCTGAACAGCATTCCAAACAAGTTTTGGAAAACATACCCTTTGTCGGCATAAAGTTTGCTGAAAAGCTTCTTTTTGAGAACTTCAAAAATTCGTGTGTCACGATCGTCAGCGTTGCCGGAAGATAAATAAAAGTTGAGTATCTCGCCCTTCTTATTGCAAACAAAATGTAGTTTGAAGCCGTAGAGCCAGCCCATTGTGTTTTTTCCGCGTTTGGCAAACCCATCGAAAGTTTTGAAAAAATACGTTTATTGTAGCAAACACTGATTTTGGTGCTGTCCACAAAGTTGACACCGGTACATTCTCCGAAGCAGACAATGTTCAAAAAAAGCATCGTAGAAACAAGCACTTTGTGTTCAATGACTATGAAACAGCTATAGAACAATTGTTTGGGAAATTCGGCGCAAAGGTGTACGCCGATGTAGAACAGGTGAAAATGTTTGAAGTTCTTAAAACTTCCAAAGTGGTAAAGTATCAGAATGGTGCTGATTTCGCTGTCGGACATTTCATGTTTGCGGTTACGCGTTTTTTAGCGGCAAAATCGGGCAATTTTTTGTGAGAATCTATTTCTGCGGAATATTCTTTGCAAAAGTCATCGGCTAAACAGAAAATTTTAGTAATTTTGTCTTTGTTAAGCAAACTCATAATTATTGGTATCTTGTTGTATTTCAGATATAAATATATGAATAATTTGCTTGTTTAACAAATTTTCAAATGAGTTTCTTATCTGAAATTCAGATTAATGTCATTTAACTGAGATTTTATATCATTTTACACAGTACTTTCAAGAAAAGACCCCTTATTTTCGCAAATAATTTAAATATGCGATAGCTGTTTTTAAATTTTTTCCGACAGTATTCCTAATTAGGATAATTTATAGCTAAATTCACTATACTCACAGTTTATGCTATCCTATTATAAATAATGCACATATACTATATATAAAGACACTAAGGATTCATTGCTTCAATTCACTCAAGATACTTTAATCATGAAAAATGTCCAAATAGCGACTTTAAACGTAATGTGTAAATTTCAAAATGTAAAATACTAAAATATCATTAGTAGCTCGTTAAATTTTTAGTTATTAGTTAGATGATTCTCTAGTGAAGTAAAGTTGCAAAATGTTGATTAACAAATAACATGTTCTGTTACTCTTTCAGATTCGCTGAGAATGAAAATTCAAGTCCGTTTACTTGGATTTTATATACAATAACCTATATATTAAACATTTATAATGTAATATGAAAATTTTAATGGGACACTAGTGTTAAAATATAATAACTAATAGCAGGAAAAATAATTATGTACAATGTTTTATTTTTGCTTATGGTCTTATCGATAAGCTGCAACCCAATATCTCCAATAAACGGCATAAATAATGAAGAAAATGTCGCCGATTTAAGCATTACTATTGATCCGACAATTTCTAGGGCTCCTGTAAAAAATATATTTTCTGACATTAACATGTGGGATTATAGAACATATTGGACAACACAAGCCGAAGCGATGCCCGATGACTTTTTTCAAACAAAATATCCATTTGTTGAAAGGGTTCAATTTATGACTGCTACAGGAGGTAATGCCTCTCGTGATCTGTTTATCAACCCGGCAGATGCAACCATTTTAGATGACTATAATTTTACACCGTTAATCTCTGCATTAAGAAATGTAGTTGATAAAGGTTTAAAGCCAATGATAAAGACAGGAGCAGTTCCTGAAAAGTTCTCATATAGACCTACGTCCGCTGCCTTTGGTGTAAACGTGCGACCACCATATGATTATGACATCTATTATAATTATATAAAAGCATTGTCTGAAGCATTAGTCACTGAATTTGGTATAGATGAAATAAAAACCTGGTCATGGGGGGTGTTGACTGAGTATGAAAATGCAGATTGGTTTGAAGCTGAAGTAAAATCAGCGACAAAAGAGGCTTTCTGCAAGCTTTACGACTATACTGTAGCTGCCCTTCAAGATGTAATAGGTAAAGAAAACCTTATCATTGGTGCACATAGTATGACTTGCGATCAAGGTCTTTGGGACGAAGAAGACTTTATAGAACATTGCGCAACTGGGAAAAATTACAAAACTGGGGAAATTGGCACTCAACTCAATTATTTGGCCGCTTCGTTTTATGACCTTACTCCGGGAAGACCTGTTGAGGGTAATCTCTCATTGACTAACACAATCAATTTGCTAAAGGAAAAAGCTTCTTCAAGTGGCTTAATCGATTTGAAGTTTGGTGTTGATGAAGGACGTATATTAAATGGTCTTGACGGTAAGGCTCTTAGCTCTAGGGTAGTCGCTCATACTTTTCAAGCGTCATCCGATGCCGCAATGTTTAAACTCATGAACGAACTTAATGCAGATTGGTTTTCTACATGGTGCTTAAATACAGAGGATGTGTGGGGAAAGGTTGATTTGGTGAGTACTCACGTGGCAAATTTATGTTATAAAATGACAGGACACAATCAGATTGATTTCATTGTTGAAGGAAAATCATCTACGGTGTCAAATAATGTAGACGGAATGGCTGTCTATGATTCAAGTAATAACAGACTCTTTGTAATGGTTTATAATTACAATCCAGACATTATGTCTACTTCTGCCGAGAGTCCGGTTATTACGATAAAAAATGTAAGATCTTTAGATGAAAAAGCAAATATTACAGAATGGATAATAGATGACAATCATGGAAACTTTTGGCCAACATGGGAAGAAGATATGAAAGCTAAAGATATTACTTCTGACTCCTTTGGGTGGTCTTTCTATTCTACTAATATACCTCAACAACTAAAGTCACAAAGTGATTTAGAATACTGGCGATTACGTGAAGATGAATATAGTATACTTGCTAAAATTGATCCGAAATCTTATGTGATTGCTCTATCTGAAAATACAATAACTCTTTCTCCTACTCTGCAACATCACGGAGTTTCATTCTTTCAAATAGATAATATCCAAATTGTAAAATAGTTTATCGGGATTTTTAAGATATAAGTATAAAGTTAATTAATTCTTTTTAAGTATTTTATTTATGAAATAAAATATGGTATTCTAATACACCTCGCATGCTATGAATTACGCTTTAATTGGATCAGTATTCTGGAGTCCAATTTATAATTAATTTAATAATTTTAATCTTCTAAATGAATGAAACATGAGCAACCCTTTTAAATTAAGATCGATCAGGGTCATTCGATCAAGATCGTTTTTTCCGAAGATTTTAATACTCTTGCTACTTTTTACAGGAGTCTTATATTCAGGAAATGCCCAGACATCGCAAAAAACTATTTCAGGTAAGGTCGTCGATAAAGATGGCACTCCTTTAATAGGAGCTACAGTTATGATTATCAATACAACAATTGGAGTTGTAGCCGATATGGATGGAAATTTCACAATCAATGTCCCTGAAAATGCCATCTTAAGGGTATCCTATCTTGGATTTGCAACTCAGGAGTTGCCTGTTGGTGATAAGACCTTTTTTAATATTATAATGCTAGAAGATTCCAATGTTCTAGCCGAAGTCGTAAAGGTTGCCTATGGTACACAGAAAAAAGTATCTGTCGTCGGCTCTGTTGCAGCCGTTGGGCGTGAAGATATTATTAAGAGTTCTGCACCTAACCTTACCGCAGCGTTAGCTGGACGTCTTCCTGGATTGACAACCTTACAGACAAGTGGTCAGCCTGGAAGAGACGATGTATTGATGTACGTGCGTGGAGTGTCCACCTTTGGAGGAGGAACTTCTCCTTTGATTCTTATCGATGGTGTCCCGCGAAGTAATATTAGCTCTCTAGATCCTTCAGAAATCGAGAACATCACAATCCTTAAAGATGCATCTGCTACTGCTGTATTTGGTGTAAGAGGTGCAAATGGAGTCATTCTTATTACAACAAGGAGAGGAAAAGTCGGATCAATGAATATTGATATTTTATACAAGAAGAGCTTTCAATCCCCGTTATATCATCGAGACGATGTTGACTCGTGGGAATTTGCCCATCTCCGTAACGAAGCATTACGGAATGATGGCAAACTACCTGAATTTTCGGATTCTGAAATTATGAAATTTAAGGAAGGAGACGATCCTTTTTATCCAAATAGAGATATACAAGCTGAAATATTCAAAAACTATTCCCCTCAAACTCAGATAAACGTAAACATGAGCGGAGGAACAGACGCCGTTCAATATTTCGTAAGTGGAGGCTACTTAAATCAAGGAAGTATTTTTAAACAAGAAGGGGGTAAGGGTAAGGTAGGTTATGATCCTTCATTTAGCATGGATAGGTTTAATCTACGGCTTAATGTAGATTATTTGTTAACTAAAGGAATGAAAGTGAATTTGGATTTAGGAGGTGACATCAGAGAGTCTACGGCACCTTTGGCTGGAGGATTAGGTGGTCAGAGTTTTGAATCAATTGCAGGACGAGTTCTCGACATCTTTCGTAAAACACGTCCAGTTGATCCAGGACCTCTTACGGTTGCCGGCTATAAAAATAATTTGGGTGAAGATGTAGAGGCTGGTATTCCTGTCTATACCGTTGGAGGTTTCAATATATGGGAGCTCATAAATGTAGCTGGATATACACAATCTACACGATCAAACTTTAATAGCTCGATTGGATTAGATTGGGAACTTGATTATATTACAAAAGGCCTTTCAACTAAGGCCCTTATTGCTTTTGATGTTCAGGGAAATTCAAACTTAATAGGAATGAGTGCTCTTAGCCATCGGTACATAGTTAATAATCCCGAAGATCATGTGTATACATGGGCAGAACCCGTCGATAACGGTAGTAATTATGCAGATATCGTAAGGTTATCTAGAGGGTATTTGTCTGAATACCGTATAAATATGCAGTATCAGTTAAACTACAACCGTACTTTTGCCGAGAAGCATAATGTGACAGGGATGTTCCTTGCTCAGCGTGATAATTGGATATATCAAACTTCTAATGAACAAGCATTGCCTTTTAATATGCTTGGTATTGCAGGACGTTTGACCTATAGTTACGATGATCGTTATCTTGCCGAGGTTAACCTCGGATATAATGGGTCTGAACAATTTACAAAAAAGAAACGTTTTGGATTTTTCCCTGCAGTGTCGGTCGGATGGGTTATTTCCAACGAAGAATTCATGAAAAATATTAAAGGTATCAATATCTTAAAATTGAGAGGTTCGTATGGAAAAGTAGGTAATGATAAGTTTGGGAATAACCCTCGTTACGATGCCCGATTCTTATACTTGGATAATATTATCATGACCGGTGGAGGTGTTTTTGGCGCTTTAGGCTATGGTCAAGGAGTTGGGTTTAACCTTATCGGGAATCCTAGTTTGACATGGGAAACGGAAGACAAAAAGAATCTGGGGCTTGATTTGGAGTTAGCATCCGGTATTTTCCTGAATTTTGATTATTACAAGAATTTCCGCTCAGGTATCCTTGCAACCCGCAGTGATATACCTTCTTTCCAAGGTATAACACAACTTCCTCTATTAAATATTGGTGAGATGAAGAATTGGGGGGGTGAAATTGTATTAGGTTATAGAAAAATATTCAATAAGGACCTCTCTGTAAATGTATCTTCCAACTTCGCATTTAACGATAATGAAATTGTTTTTATATCCGAGCAAAGTAGAGGGGAAGCATATGTATATCCATACCGATCAGAAGGTCACAGATATGGACAACACTGGGGATACAAGATAGATTATAGTAACGGAAACGGTTATATCAATACTGTAGAAGAACTAGAAAAATATAAACCTATGTATGAAAATGGAACAGTAGGCTCTCCAACCTTAGGAGATTTCGCATACATAGATCAAAATGGCGACGGAAAGATCTCTGATGAAGATATGGTCCCAATTGGTTATGGGGCACTCCCGCGAATCAACTATTCAGCGATATTAGGTACCCAATATAAAGGATTTGATTTTTCAGTGCAGTTTCAAGGGATCGGGCAAGCTTCCAGAAATTTTAATTATTTTATCCCGGAAGCACCTGACGGATTTGCCGGCTACTATAACGGAGTACACCGTCAATCGTGGACAGAAGAACGTTATCTTAATGGAGAGCCAATCGAACACCCAGCCCTACACACATCTTCGTCTAACTCTTCGTATATGGGCAATGATTACTATATCCAAGACAGGAGTTTCTTACGTCTCAAAATGGTTGAATTAGGCTATTCAATTCCGGAGAGCCTAACTCAAAAATTAAATCTTTTTAAAAGTGCAAGATTTTCAGTGAGTGGACAAAATCTTATTACCTGGGACAGATTAATAACAACTGATATCGACCCAGAGCAAGAATCTACTTATTCATATCCTCTCTCTCGAATTGTAACCTTTAATGTTACTCTCAATTTTTAGTAGATGATTGTAAAATAAAAAATGGAAAACAAGATTATGAAAATAAAACTTATCATATCGATATTCTTAATTGCTGGATTCTGCTTTTCGTCATGCAGTGACATACTCGATAAGTCACCAGACGGCAGAATTGATCTGGAACAAATATTCAAAGATAATGATCGCGTAGCTGCACTATTGAATCAATGTTATAGTTTTTTACCAAACAAATCTATAAACTACACGGGTTGGTCAAACTATCCTACAGTATGCAGTGACGAAGCATGGGGATATGTCGGAGATGAATACCTTGCAGGCTATTATGGTAATACCGTAACATCGACCAATCACCCGTTTATAAATAGTTATGGTTCACAAGCAGAGTCAAATATGATTGACTATTGGAGGAGGTATTTTAGTCAAATCCGTATCTGCACACAATTCATTAACGGGATAGATAATGCAACCGTAGATGAGCCAAGAAATCGTAAACGCTGGAAAGCTGAGGCCTATGTCTTGAGAGCATATTATCTTTCTGAATTAGTAAAATGGTATGGTTCTATACCTTTGAATAATATGGAATTGTATGAATTAACCCATGACTACTCAACTGCTGTTCGCAATAGTGTTTGGGAGGTTGCAGAGGCTATAGAGGCTGATTGCCGGGCAGCGATTAATGGGGCAAGTGATATTGAGTTCCCTTATCGCAATAGATTTGTACCTACTCAGACTAGCGGAACAACAGGAGAAGAGTTGAGAGTTAATAAAGCAGTTGCTTGGACCTTAATGGCCAAGATGTATCTTTTTGCAGCCAGCGATTTATACAATAAAGGCGTCCCTGAAGATGTTCGTAGAGAACGTTGGAAAAAGGCTTATGAAATTAACAAAGAAGCTGTGTCTGCCTTGGAAGCTAACGATTTTAAATTGTTTACTGAACATACAATAGATGCTTACAATGATTTTGGGAAAGCAGCAGCTTTTTACCAGATAAATGCAAGTTACGATGCCCCTACGGTAGATAAAGAGACTATTTGGCAAAATAACCGTAGGTCACCATCGAGCTGGAGCCTTAATAGTATCCCAGGATTGCCGGGCACATCGATGTATGTTGCATTTTGGCCTTCGCAGGAACTAGTGGATGCTTTTGAAGTGGTTGAGTATGATCCAGCCGGAAATATTACAAAAGCAGTACCCTTACTTAATTTAAGGGATCCATATCTTGACGGTGAAACAGGACATCTTAACCCAAACCTAAATCCAGAGGCTATAAGTTTGGGTTACAAAGAAACCGACCCTTATGAGGTTAAAAGAGATCCCCGTTTGTACGCCACAATACTACGCAATGGTGATAAAATATCTTGGAATTCGACAAATGATATTACTGTTGAAAGTTATGTGGGAGGTGAACACTCTATTGTATTTGTAAGTGGCAATGCGAAAAATTCGAAGACTGGATACTACTCCCGTAAATTCTGGCGTCCAGGGGTCTCGGATAATAACCGCATGTCAGACCCTGCATGGAAATATTTTAGATTAGCTGAAGTAAAACTGAATTTAGCTGAGGCTGCAATAGAATATGCTATAGCTAAAGGAGGGGATTTGAATTTACAGAAGGAGGGTGCAGCACAAATCGATGACATACGCAAACGGGTTGGTATGCCTTCTCTTCCAACAGCTGTTGTTGCAGATAAAGATGAAATGAGATTACGATTACGTAATGAGCGAAGGATAGAATTCGCTTTTGAAGAACACCGTTTCTTTGATGTTCGCCGTTGGACTGATGCTGATGGTGATTTAAGTGCTACCGACAAATTTATGTCTGCCATGGAAATAACCGAAAGTGGCGGTACATATAAATACAAGCGAGTTCATGTTAATAAGAAAGAAAATGGTCCTACCCGTGCTGGAGGTTGGCAAAATAAATACCTTCTCCTTCCAATAGATAGAGAGGATGTTATCCGTATGCGTAATGCTACTGGAGTAGAATGGCAAAATCCAGGTTGGAATTAATGTTAAAAACGTTAAGATATGAAATATATAAATAGAATAATATATACGATACTTGTCTCCATACTTTTTTGGACTGCGCAAGTAAATGCAGCTGAAATCAAAGGAACTGTTGTTGATGAATTCTCCAAGCCAATTCCTGGTGTAAAAGTGGAGTACAATAAAATATATACAATTACAGCCTCTGATGGAAGTTTTACTATTGAGAAAGAAGATCAATTCTATAATTTGACATTCTCGTATCCGGGCTACAGGTCTGTAACTTTATCAACAGAAGGAGACGCCCCATTAAATGTAATATTATCAACAGATGCACATTTTATAGATGAAACGATACAGCTAGGCTACACTACACAGAGTCGGAATTCCTTATCAGGCTCTGTGGCAACAGTTAATGGAGAAGTATTATCCCAACAAATAACCATGAATATAGCTCAGACTTTATCAGGGAATCTTTTGGGATTAAATTACTTCGAATCAATTAATAACCTATTCAATCCCGGTGTAGGAATGGTCTCTAGAGGAATTTCAACCCTTGGAGGAAGACAATTACTGATTGTAATAGATGGAATTGTTTGCCCGACTGATGATTATAAATGGATTAATCCTCAAGAATTAGAGAGTGTAACTTTGCTAAAGGATGCTTCAACAACAGCCTTATATGGTATTCAGGGAGCAAACGGAGTTTTGGTACTTACCACCAAGCGTGGACATGTTGGAAAGCCCAATACTAGGATATACTATGATCATTCATTCCAGCAAATGACCAAACGTCCAATGTCTTATAACTCATCAGAATATATTACGATGCGAAATCAAGCGGCTTATAACGATGATCGATCAGTTGGAATGTATTCACAATATTCACAAGAAGAAGTTGAAGGTTATAGTAATGGAATAGGGTATTACCCGAATAATAAATGGGTAGATATGTATCTTAGGCAAGTTACTCAAATGCAACGAGTTGGCGTAGATGTATCGGGAGGATCAAAACGCATTCGTTATTATTCTCAGTTAGGATACACACACCAGGGATCTCCATTTTGGACAGATAACAATCAAAGCAAGTATAATTCAACGCCTGATATGCATTTAATTAAAGCAAGAACAAACCTTGATTTGAACTTTAATAAATATCTAAGCGGATATACATCGATCTATGCTAATATGACCCGCTATAGGTTACCTATAGTACCAAACGATGGAGGGATGGAGAATAATCAATTGATATATAGCCGACTACAAAATCTGCCTCCAACAATTTATGGTCCTACCACAAAGTTGAATGGAGAAGGAGAAGTTGTTACTACCGATAAAGAAGAATTCCCTGTTTACGGGATACTAAACCGCTCGGGTTATAACGTTCGTACAACAACTAATTTTCTAGCCCAAGGAGGATTGAAACTGGATTTAAGTTTTCTGACGGAAGGCTTATCTGTTTCAGGAACTATGGCTTTTCAAGGAACCTCTGCTCAGTTGGAAAGAAGCACTCAGGATTTTCAACGTCAAATAAGAAATCTTGTAAATGGATATGATAATGAACCTGAGTTTTCGAATATTTTTCCTGCTCATACCAATACACCGATTACAAATTCAAATTCAGGGGATTTTGGATATAACCTAAATTATTTTGCAAATATGGATTATGAACGGCAGTTTGAAAAAAATCATATTTCAGCAAAACTCTATACTTTTTTCTTAAAACAAGTGTTATCCAATAGTTTTTCAGGTATTACTGTAATGCCATACAACCGCCATACAACAGGTCTGGAAGTTCAATATGGTTACGATAATAAATATTTTCTCAAATTTGATATTGCATATGCCGGATCAGATCAATTTGCTCCTGACAATAGGTACACGACTGTTCCTTCCTTATCCGGTGCTTGGGTCATTTCGAACGAAAATTTCATGGAACCTATGAAGTATATCTCTAATTTGAAATTGAGAACATCATATGGAGTTTCGGCGAATGATCAGTTTCCTGGCGGCGGAAGATTTCTATACATGAATTATTTTTCGAGTACGGGTGCTGAATCCTTGATTGGGAATCCGAATATTACTGCCGAAAAGATGAAAATGCAGAATTATGGTATCGACCTAGGACTATTCAATTCTATTTCCATTTCATTTGATTATTTTGATGTTAATAATAATAATATGTTGATTAGTTCACAAAACTTATATCCCAACTATATGGGGACTAATGCTATGACAATAGTCAACAAGGGAAAAATGACAAACAAAGGATGGGAATTGAGCGCAATATACAGCAATAAACTAAATAAGGACTTATCTTTTAACCTAGGAGCGGGAATAAGTTATTCACGAAACAAAGTGATCAATACCGGTGAAATAGCAAATGATGCCTACTTCACTCCTTACAGAAGTGATGGTTATGGAGTTAGTGCTATATTCGGGTATTTAGTTGACTATTCAAATGGAAACGGTTTTATCAACACACAACAAGAGTTAGACCAGTACACTCCAAAATATGTAGAGGGAGGATTAGGAACGCCTAGGCTGGGAGATTTAATTTACAAGGATTTGAATAACGATGGTATGATAGATGAGAAAGACATGGACTATCTTGGGACTGGAGCTGCACCATACTACTATTCATTTACAGGAGATTTTAGATACAAGGCATTTGATTTTAATTTTCTTGCTATTGCCAAAAGCGGTTTAAAAACAATGATGGTGACTCCTCCAAATGCATGGGATGGCATTTTTACGGATATTCACCGTAATGCATGGACAGAAGAAAGATATCAATCAGGTGCAGAAATTACTTATCCGGCTCTATACATTGCTAATTCAACAAGTAATCAACCGAGTAATTATTTTCTTAACAACGCCTCTTTCATAACTTTACGTAATGTTGAAGTAGGGTATACTATACCAACTAAAACGTCTAATATGATAAGAGTCGATAAGATTCGTATCACGTTTGCAATCCGAAATCTATTTACCATAGATTGGATGAAATCAAAATATGTGGACCCACAAGTAGCAAACTTTAATACATTCCAACCTTACCGACAGTATAGCATTGGTATAAGCGCAATGTTTTAAGATAATATTAAAAATGTAGAAATATGAAAAAATACCATTTAGTAGTTTTATTGGTGATTGCATTGCTGTATTCTTGTAGCGAACAGATGGATGCTCCTAAAGATGATCGTGTTGAACTTGAGGATATTTTCCGTTCTAAAAGCAAACTATTAAGTTACTTTAATCATCCTTTTTGGAATATTGCAACAAATGGATGGGACGGTGGTTTTATTTACGATGGTAACCGATCTACACTGGCCTCATTTTGCGACGAAGCTTTGGACTCACGTAATCTTGAGCCAGGATCGAGTGTAAACAGATGGTATACCGGGAAAAATACAACCGAATCTTTTATTTTTAATCAAGAGCTGACCAGTTGGGATTATTATTTCTCAGCAATAAGGCGCTGTAATACCATAATCCAATACCTGGGTGACCCTGATTATGTGATACCTATCTCACAATTCAACGAAGGTTTTCGCAATTACTATCTGGCTCAGGCCCATATCATGAGAGCTTTTTGCTATTTCGAGTTGATTAAACGGTATGGTGGGGTTCCAATCGTTACAGAACGTTTAGAAATATCGTATGATTTTTCTAATGACAAACGTGCCTCTTTCGCTGAATGTGTCGATTTTATCATGACAGACTGCCAAAAAGGATTAGAGATAGGAGAGAAATCTCAACCCGCTTTGCCATGGAAATTCGGTGCAGGAACCAGTAGAAGAGATTTTACGGCAGCTATCGCTTGGATGATTAAATCTGAAGCGGCTACTTTTGCTGCAAGTCCATTATGGACAGAAGATTTTGAAGGAACTAACAAGTATACATGGGAGCGGACATTGGAAATAACTTCACAAGCTCTTGAAGAATGTCTTAAGAATGGTTATTCCCTTTTAAACTTCGCAGGTAATAATACTAATGAAACAGCACGAAATATTACAAATTACTTCCTGACAGCTCCGGATTTTACTGGAACCTCAGATAAGGAAACCATTATGATAATTGTAAGTGACAATAATCTTCCCCGGGCTAAAACATGGCAGTATAGTGGTATTCCAATAACTGGACAGCTAAGTGCAGGTTCCTGTCCGACTCAGGAACTTGTTGATGCCTTTGAAATAACTGATGGAAACGTCGCTCATCCTATTTTGGATCTGGCTAATCCTTACGATCCTACTACTCATGCACCGAATATAAATGCAAAAGCAAAGGCAGTAGGGTATATAGATAATGGAAATGCAATGTATCAGAATCGGGATCCTCGCTTTTATGCAACAATTTATTTCAACGGCTCTTCTCATGGTAATGCAACAGTGCAGACTAAAATAGGAGGTAATCATCAAATCAGTTCAGACCCTAACAGTATACGCAACACACGTACAGGCTACTATCAGAAGAAGTATGGGAATCCCATTTCTTCTGTTAGCGATAATCAGGATGGATATAGTCGATATTATCGTATGGCACATCTTTACCTCAACTATATTGAAGCACTGAACAATGTATATGGTCCAACCGGAGAGTATACTGATACTGAACTTGATAAGAAGACAGCCCTAGATGCGCTTAATGAATTGAGGGCTACGCGTGGAATGCCTAAAGTAGCCAAAAACGATGTTGCTGATAAGACAACTTTTGAACTTCGTTATCGCAATGAACGAAGGGTTGAGTTGGCATTTGAGGGGAAACGCTTCTTTGATGTTAGAAGATGGCAATCACCATCCGGAGATTTGAGCATGACAGACAAACAACTAAGTGGAATTGAAATAAGTTCAGATGAGACTAAAAGCACTCGTATCATTCTAACTCCCAGATTGTGCTACGACAGGAAATATCTAATTTTTCCTTTGCCATATAACGAGGTGAAGAAGATTAAAACTCTCACGGGAGAAGATTGGCAAAATTATGGATGGTAAGCAGTTATGGGATTAAGTTTAATGAATAAACAAACATTACTACAAATTATTTATGTTGCTGATTTATAATTAATATGATGATGAAGAAAATAATTAAGATAAGTGTCATACTGCCGTTGCTAAGTTTTATTTTTGTAACGTGCACCAAGGAATTTGATCCTACAATAAGCAGTAGAAATGAGATGATTAAATTTTCAGTATTAGCGGAAAACAGTGGCGTTTATACTGATCCTGAAAACCCTGATCTACAATATCCTAATTTTTATAAAGAGGCCAAAGGTACTATTCAGGACAATAAAATTATTGTTTTCGCTCCCTACTACGCTAAAACGTGGAAAGGGCTGAAACCCACTTTTGTCAAGTCAGACAGGGCTATTGTTTACATTGGAAATGAAATACAGGAAAGTGGAGCCTCTGAAGTTGATTTTACGAACTCTGTAGAATATAAAGTAGTGAGTGAAGGGGGAAATGAAAAAATCTATTCTGTGGAGTTTTATAAAGAAAAACCCATCATAAACTACTCGATACTTGTAGAAGACAATCCAATACTTCCTTATGATGCGAATATTGAGATTGATTCCTTGAATAGAGAGATAAGTGCTATTTTCCGTAAAGGAGCTTCAGTTACAGGACTGAAAGCACGATTTGCTGTACCAGAAGATGTTACAGTTGCTGTAAATGGTAAACCACAAATAAGTGGAGAGTCTGTTTTAGATTTTAGCAATCCTATAAAATATACTCTCTCTTTATCAGATGACTATCCTGAAGTCTGGACTGTAACCCCAAGTTTTCGTGAACCAAGTTCGGAAGCTAATTTCTTAACCTTTAACTTCAGTAAAGCTAAAAATCCTGAATTAATGGGAGATCTTGTAGGTGAAATAGATTCTGTAAATCAAACAATTAGAGTTGCTTCATACTGGACAGCCGAAATGAATGTCGTCGAGTTAATACCTGACTTTACAACTTCTAAATACATTAAGAATGTTATTTGTAACGGAGTGGAGCAGACAAGTGGTGAATCTATCGTTGATTTTGCAAAGACAGTGACATATACTATAACAGCCGATGACGGTTCGACTCAGAATTGGAATGTTACATTCTATAAACCGACGAAATTTTATATTAAAGATAGACATTTTAGACAATTGTTAAACAATAAATTCCCTGAAATTTTAGAAAATGATAGTCTAATAATAGGTAAAGTAATATCTAACCCACTTCCTAATGGAACAGAGTGGTGGGGTGATGGCTTGCGTAACCCAGATCTCCCTATACAAGACTTTAGTGGGATTGAATACTTTCAGGCAATTCCTACATTAGGTATTCCAGGAGCACAATTAGGATCCAATGTCCTTGATTTACGAAAAAATATCGGACTGAAATGGATTGTGTACTGGTTTGCAGATGTCCAAGAAATTGACGTTAGTGGCTTACCAGGAGATAATGGAAAAGTAAGAATTCAAATCACTGCAGGAAAGACAATTACCCGTTTAAGAGCTCGTGATGTGAAAGAGATAAGCATTGAAGACTCTAATGTAGAACTAGAATATCTCGACTATAGAGGTACCAAGGTGAACAACTTTAACAATACAGGTAAAGTAACCTTCAGTAAGGCTGGTGCTAAACTATTGATGACTAAGAGTAGATGGGAAACTTGGGTCGTTACTAACAATCCATGTGTAGGGGTTGTACAGAATTCATCTAATTTGACTCTAGAATTATGGAGTGATGATGGAAAGGTGTTATTAGAAACCACTGTTTTCCGATAAATAAGGGAATTGATGTATACCGAGGACTGTGGAAGATATAATTGGAGAATTAAAGTCCAGACTTTAATTCTCCAATTACTTGTGTGCCGTGCACGGCAAATTGTATTTACCCCCTATTAACTGGAACCTTACTAGGGTCTGCTGAATAATAGATATTTATGCTGAAAATCAGCAAATTAATCGATATAAAATTTGCATAACTGCAAGAAATTGAGTGTTTTTACTTCATAATCCTTGCACTTTATGATAGGATACAAGAGCTCCAGGCAGCTTTCAATTTTAGAGTTCAAGATGCCCTTTGAGGCAAAATTGGATGAAAATAACCGGTGGATTGTTCTTTCAAAAATAGTTCCATTGGAAGAGTTCGCCCAGCCTTATTACAAGAACTTCAAAAGCAACCGGGGTGCAACCACCAATGATGCCAGGCTTGTGCCGGGAGTGATCGAGATGATCCGGGAGAATCCCTACATGTGAAACAAAATTATTTATCCGGTGAAAAAGGCATACAAATCAATGACTACATGTCTGCTACGACTTGGAACTTGAAGAAAATGATGGTAAAACTCAAAGAAAAATTATTGAACTTTATTTTTTACTTGTTTTTGTACAAACGAAAAAATATGAACTTAGCCTATAAAGTGAACTGTTAAGGAACGACTAAATAAATATTAATTGTTATGCGTTATTTTTTTACAACCTTTGTGTTTTGTATAGTATTCAGTATATTATGTTCAAGTGGCCTTCCTGAACCAAATGTCGTAGAGGATAAGGATGAAAAAGAAGGTACTGATATATTGAAAATGATTTATAAAATTGCTGAGGAAAAGGGCATGTACGTGATAAGTGATTTGAATATGAATGGAGGAGACATATTCCAAAAGCATGCTCCAGAGTATATTGAAAGCCAACACAAGCTCTTTATTCAACGTTATTACAACCGTTATGGCGGCTACAAATCTTTTTTGGGTTGGTATCTCAATAATGAGTTGAACCCTTTGAAATCGGATGAAGTCCCTATTTCGGCTTTTTGGCGTAAAGTGTGGAAAACTGCGGTTAAAGAGTGTAAAAGAGTAGCCCCCCAAAGTATTGTAACCATCTCTCCTTTTTTCTTATTAGATGTAAACAGTTACAGGGGATTTGAATATTTAGAACCGATCGAGTATGAAAAATGGTGGTCGAAAACGTTATTGGAGACTGGTATTGATGTTTTAATGTTGCAAGATTCGGGAGCAGAACATCTGGGATTTTTCACTCTAGAAGAACGGCGTCCCTTTTTCCAGGCATTTAAAAATGCTTGTAATCAGTCGGGAAGTAAATTATGGTTAAATGTTGAAACGGGTGAGGTAGACGCTAAAGATTGGGCTGAGGCAATTAAAATGGAACGTACCAATACCCAAAAATGGGTATATACCAGGACAGAGTGGCTGGTGCAGAAATTAGCATTAGCTGCAGAGTATGGCGAACATATTATTAATTGGGGATATTATCCCTTTATGCATCCCGGGCCATCCGTAGGTCCATACCCTTCAAATGAGTTTACTGCGAGTGAAAGAGAAGCCAATTATATATCATATAAGACATACTATAACCAACAAATTCAAAAACCTCTCCCGCCAACAGGTACTCCATGCCCCATAATACGTGGAACGTTGTGGTTTTTGCCAAAAACTATTGAAGAATATACCAAAGATGAATTAGCAAAAGCTGTCAAACAAGAGATCCAAAATCAAAAAGATATAGGATTTAGCATTTTATGGATATGTAACACTCCTGATCATTTTGTTTCTGAGTAAAAATATATTTGATTTGTCCCTCATGATAAAGATTATTCTAACTTTTAATATAGTAAGCATATTCACACTGCTGTCCTCGTATTTAACTATATCGCGACATTTTATACCCGAACAGCTTAAGTGTGAACATTTAGTTCACCCCATGGGAGTAGATACGAATACTCCACGTCTTTCGTGGAAAATAGTGTCGGGTAAATCCGATATGAGGCAAGCTGCTTATGCAGTTATAGTTAGTGAAAGCAAAGAAAATATTGATCAGGGCATCGGCGATGTGTGGCAAAGCGGTAAAATAGAATCTAATCAAACATTTATAAAGTATGCAGGTGAAAAACTAAAGCCCAGAACCCGATATTATTGGAAAGTATATTGCTGGAATCAGTATGGGGAACAAGCTACATCTACTGAATCAAGTTATTTTGAAACTGGGAAAATGGAGGAACCCTGGCAGGCAACATGGATAAGTGACGGACAAGATACTATTTTACAGCCTGCTCCCTATTTTAGAAAAGATTTTCATGTATCTAAAAAAGTGGCTAATGCTCGAATTTATACCGCAGTTGCAGGCCTTATAGAATTATCGGTAAACGGTGACAAAATAGGAGATTGTTTTCTAAATCCCATGTTTACACGCTATGATAAACGATGCTTGTATTTGACATATGATGTGACCAATAATTTAAGACAAGGGGGTAATACCCTTGGAGTTATCTTAGGGAACGGATGGTACAATTTTCAGTCTTATGCAGTATGGGGCTTTGAAAATGCCGTATGGAGGAATAGGCCGACCTTTTGTCTCGAATTATATCTAGAATACGTAGATGGAACGTCAGAAACCATATATTCCGACACCAGTTGGAAAACAAATCTAGGACCGATCGTATTCAATAGTATCTATACAGGAGAACATTATGATGCACGTGAAGAATTTACAGGCTGGAACTTTCCTGGCTTTGACGATAAAGACTGGATACATGTAATTAAAAGAGATGTACCTTCAACAAATATAATCAGTCAGGTTTTAGAGCCCATCAGAATTGTAGATAAATTTAAAAATTTGAAGTATGAAAAGATAAACGATTCAATTTATTTGTATAAACTTCCTGAAAACATAGCGGGCATTACTAAACTGATAATTAAAGGAGAGAGAGGAACTGTAATTCGTCTGAAACACGGTGAAACTATTAATGAAAATCGCAGAGTGGATCAATCCACAATAGATATCTACTCTGATCAGAAAGGGGGGCTGGATCCTTTCCAAACCGATATATATGTATTAAAAGGCGAAGGTTTGGAAGAGTTTATGCCAAGATTCAATTACAAAGGTTTTAAATATGTTGAAGTTATTGCTGATCGCCCTGTAAATTTAGACTCCAGTAACATTATTGCTTATCGTATAAATAGCGATGTAAGCCCAATAAGTAGATTACATTCATCTAATGATTTAGTAAACAAAATTTGGGAAGCAACAAATCGATCATATATTTCAAATCTACACGGATATCCAACGGATTGTCCACAAAGAGAAAAAAACGGATGGACAGGCGATGCGCACATTGCGCTTGATGCAGCACTTTATAACTACGATGCCATAACTATTTACGAAAAATGGATGGCAGACCATCGGGATGCTCAACTTGACAATGGGATGTTACCTGCCATTATTCCAACTGCTGGATGGGGATATACCTGGGGTAATGGCCCTGATTGGACAAGTACTATGTTAATAGTGCCATGGTCAATTTATCTTTTTTATGGTGACAAACAGATTTTAGAGGATAATTATAGTAACATGAAAATGTTTGTAGACTATATTACATCTGTGAGTGTTAATAATCTGACCGATTCGGGATTAGGCGATTGGGTGCCTTACAAAACCATAGCCGATAAAGAGTTGCTCATCTCTTTATACTATTATCAAGATGCTTTATTACTGTCTAAGATTGCTGCAATCTTAGGCGAAGAAAAAGACAGTAAAGTATACGCCTATTTGTCGCAGAATATTAAAAAATCAATCAATAGTAAATTTTTGAATAAAGAAGAAGGTATATATGCTTCCGGAAGTCAGGCTGAGTTGAGCGGTCCTTTGTATTTCGGGATTGTCCCCGAAGGATATAAGCAAAAAGTTGCTGATAAACTTGCTCAACGTGTGATAGAAGACAATCGACATTTGGATGTTGGGCTCCTAGGATCAAAGACACTCTTGAGCGCATTAAGTGACAATGGCTATGAAGATCTGGCATTTGAAGTGGCTACGCAAAAGACTTATCCTTCTTGGGGGTGGTGGATTGAAAATGGAGCTACTACCTTGTATGAAACATGGAGAATTGAGACGGAAACTATTTCCAGAAATCATGTGATGTTCGGTGAGATAAGCGCATGGTTCTTTAAAACATTGGGAGGAATTAATATTGACGAAAGTAATCCTGGTTTTCAGACCATTATTATAAAACCACGATTTGTAACGTCTTTGAATCAGTTTAAAATAGAATACAAATCGGTTAAGGGAAAGATTATTTCTTCATGGACTCGTAAGAATAATGAAGTTTTGCTTGATATAGAGATACCTCCTAATACAGAGGCAAAGCTTTTTTTGCCTAGCGTTGAATCTTCTAAGATTACAATAAATGGAGAAAGTCAAAAAGATGTAATGCCGTCAGGAGATGGAAGCTACATCCTTGCTGCGGGATCTTATAAAATCAAAGTGAATAAACACTGAAATCTGTGTGTATTAACCCCCCAATAACACGAAATAAATTTGGCAAATCAGTTTGACACTTTAATTTTGTAAAATTCTGACAATATAGAGATACCCTATAACAATATACTTAACCGTTCAAATAACAGTAGAAGAGATGAAAAAAACAAAGATATACGTCATTTTAAACCTTCTCATTTTTTGTTCATGTGTGAATAGTTCCGTAATAATTACAGACCTACGGTGCGAATACCAGAATTCACCCATCAATATTGATGAACAGAATCCACGATTTACGTGGACATACCAGACCCTCAAAACCCGATATGAACAGACAGCCTACAAACTTGATATAGCTCTTTCTCTAAGAGACTTGGAAGAGGGACATTTTTTCTGGACATCGGGAAAAACAAAGGGCAACATAAATCGTGCTGAATATACCGGGGATGTGGGATTAGAATCACATACAAGGTATTATTGGAGGGTTTCTTCTTGGGATCAAGACGATCAAGTTTACGTATCCGGTATTCAATGTTTTGAAACAGCTATGATGCACACATCAGACTGGTGCGCAAAATGGATAACGGATAAAGAAGGCAAGTCTTTTGGTCCCGCCCCTATGTTTCGAAAAACATTTCTCGTTGAAAAAGAGGTTGCATCGGCGAAGTTATATATCAGTGCGGCCTCTTATTACCTTTTATATCTAAACGGAGAAAAGGCTACCGATGTAAAACTGGACCCCGGATATACGCATTACAACAAAAGGAATCTCTATTCGACATTCGATGTTTCAAGATTACTGCAAAAAGGTGAAAATGTGATTGCTACGGTTTTAGGGAATGGATTTTACAACGCAGATGCTCCGGTAGCTACTTGGGATTTTGAAAAAGCTCCTTGGCGGGATAGGGCGAGAATGATCATGGAAATCCATGTGGAGTACACCGATGGAACAGTAGCCGTAATACCTACTGACGATACTTGGAAAACATCAACAGGGTCTCATCTCTACAATAACATATACAGCGGTGAAACCTATGATGCACGTAAAGAAATTTCCGGTTGGAAGTTGCCTCATTTTGATGACAGCCAGTGGAGGCTCGCTGCAACAGCAGATTCGCCCTCTCCATTACTGGTATCACAAACCATGCAGCCGATGCGGGTTACACGAGAAATACCGGCAGTGTCAATGAAGGCATTTGGTGACACTGTTTTTGTGTTTGACTTTGGGATCAATCTTTCGGGGGTGTGTAATGTAAAATTAAGGGGTCAGGAAGGGACAAAAGTAACACTCACTCATGGAGAGCTTATCAAAGACAACGGACGGATTGAAATGAGGAATTTAGATATTTACTACAAGCCGATGGAAGGGATCGAATTCCAGACTGACACCTATTACTTGAAAGGAGAAGGAGAAGAGTTGTTTACTCCGGAATTTACCTATCATGGGTTCAGGTACGTTGAAGTCAGTTCTGATAGGCCGGTGCAGTTGAACAGGAACGATCTGACTGCATATTTTATCCATACTGATTTGGAAAAAACAGGCCATTTCAGTTGTTCGAATGCGTTGTTAAATAAAATATGGGTCGCCACCAATCAGTCTTACTTAAGTAATCTGCACAGCATCCCTACCGATTGCCCTCAACGTGAAAAAAACGGTTGGACGGCAGACGGACATATTGCAATAGACCTGGCTTTATTAAACTATGACGGCATACTCTTCTATGAAAAGTGGATGGATGATTTTATAGATAACCAAAGGCCGGAAGGGAATATTTCAGGTATTGTACCTACTTCCGGTTGGGGATACGAAGATTGGATCGGTCCGGTGTGGGATGCCGCCCTTTTTATCATTCCTGATGCCATCGAGAGGTATTATGGAGATACGCGAGTCATCCACAAAATGTACAACACGTGCGAAAGGTACCTGCATTATCTCGAAAACAGAGAAGATGAGAACGGAACAGTAACGTACGGGATTGGAGACTGGGTGTATTATAAAACCCAAACACCCACCGATTATACCACAACCTGCTTTTATTATTGGGACAATATGTTGATGGCACGTTTTGCAGAAATAACCGGTCATAATAGTGAACCTTATAAAAAGAAAGCCGGGGAGTTAAAGGAGTTCATCAACAAGAAATATTTCAATGCCGAAACCTGGACCTATGCCAATGGTTCACAAACTTCGCAAGCAGTAGCGCTCGCTCTGTCAATTGTTCCTGAAGAGTACGAGGCCAAAGTGGCTGAAAAATTGAATAGAATCGTTGTAGACAACAATTACTTCCTGGATTTTGGGGTATTGGGAAGTAAATACGTGCCAAGAATGTTGTCGAAGTATGGATATGCAGAAACGGCATACCGGATGGCTACTCAAGAAGAAGCACCTTCATGGGGCAACTGGATAAGACTTGGGTTTACGACATTGGCCGAAACCTGGGTGTTATCGCCGGAGTTTAGGGATGCTTCGACCAATCATGTCTTCTTAGGTGATATAAGTGCTTGGATGATCAATACACTGGCCGGGATTAGTTATGACGTTGAGCATAGAGGATTTGAAAAGATAATTATTAAGCCCGATTATATTGAGGATCTCTCATGGGTAAAAGGGGAGTATAAATCGGTCAAAGGTATGATAAAATCGGAGTGGAAGAGAGAGGGGAAAAAAATTACACTTGAGGTCTCCATCCCTGCAAATACTTCGGCAACAATTTTTACAGATAAGGAGATTGAAGTTGGTGGAGGTAGCTACAAGTTTGAATTTGATAAATAACCTCCTACGATTGGAATTTTTGATTAATATGTCTAACAATTACATAAATGCTGCCTATGGAATGTCGATAGAGAGAAAATAAGACACGAACGAAAAGTCGAGTTGGCATTTGAGAACCACAGATATTGGGATTTGAGACGTTGGAGAACCGCTGTGCAATCCTTAACACGAACATACTCAGGAATACGTTACATATATGATGCGCCTTCTGCTAAATACAGATTGGATTTTATCGATAATATTGATGGAAGAGCCAAAACACCCACCTTCTCGGAAAAAAATTACTATTTTCCGATTGGACAGAGTCGTATTGCCGCAAATCCAAATTTAGTTGAAAATCCTGGTTATTAATATAAACTTTCCGACGTTCATCAACCGGATGAATGGATTGATGAACGTCGGTCCTTTTTGATTTGAAATTGATATGAATAAATTTGGAATAGCTCTCTTTCTACTTTTCTTCTTTTTTTTGCAAACCGCTTGTATTGAGGGAGATGGTCCGGAAGAAAATGAAATCCCAATCAGCGAAGATTCCTATCCTGGACTCTCCGTCTCTCCAACAGGACAATTATTATTGAATGGAGAACCATTTTATGGGATTGGCGTGAATTACTTCAACGCATTTACGCGTACCCTGGAGCAAGGGAAGGAGAATGACAAATCGTATGAGATTGGTTTTGCTTATTTGAAAGAAAGGGATATTCCGTTTATTCGCTTTTCTCTAAATGGTTATTGGCCTAAAAATTGGGATCTCTACAAGAATAACCCCGACAGGTTCTACAAAAATCTGGATACTTTTGTTAAAACGGCTGAAGAATACGGTATTGGACTTATTCCTTCTTTTTTCTGGCACAATCCCACGATTCCCGATTTGGTGGGAGAATCGGTTAATCAATGGGGAAATGTAAACAGCAAGACCCATGAATTCATGAGAAAATTTACACAAGAGATCGTAGTCAGGTATCGAGATTCACAGGCTATCTGGGGGTGGGAGTTGGGAAATGAATTCAACCTGCTTGTGGATCTTCCGGGAAATGACAGCAATCTTCCCCCTGTTGTTCCCTCACTGGGTACACCTACAAACCGGACAAAAGAAGATAAACTTTCCACCTCCGACTTGCAGGTAATGTTGAAATCCTTTGCCAATGAGATTCGGAAGTATGATCATTCCCGAATAATTATTTCAGGAAATGCTATTCCCCGACCTGCTGCATGGCATTTGAGACAAAGCAGACAGTGGACCGCCGATACAAAGGATCAATTTATTCAAATGCTGGGTGTGCAAAATATTGACCCTGTAGATAATCTAAGTGTGCACATCTATCCGTCTGCCTCTGATGAGGCCTATTTTTCAGATGGTAAGGAGGATATTGACGGAATTGTCAAAGCTTGTATGGATGCTTCCCGTCAACTCAAAAAGCCTCTTTTTGTGGGGGAATGGGGTGCACAGGAAGTACTCTACGGATCAGAAACACCCAATAAATTCGTGGAAATATTGTCATCAATTGAAAAAAATCAAGTTCCTTTGTCTGCAATGTGGGTTTTTGATTATCCGCCACATGATACAGAAGAAGGAATCAATGTATCACCGGATAATGGTAAGAGGGAATACATGTTGCAACAAATAAAGGAAGCAAACATACGCATAAAAACAATCGCAGAGAAATGAAAAAAATAACCTTAATACTGACAACTTTTTTCTTTATACTGTCACTTCATGCGCAAGTGCGCCTAGCGAACATTTTTTCCGATAACATGATTCTGCAAGCCAATCAGAAGATAAAAATATGGGGATATGCTCCTGCGGGGGAAAAGGTGAAGATACGTCTGGGAGATCAGGAAAAAACAACAATTTCAAAAAAAAACGGAACTTGGATGGTTGAATTCCCTCCGTTGGACTATGGAGAAAATTTTGACATGCAAATCACTGGAGCCGACAACGAATGTGAAATCAGGAATATCCTGACAGGTGATGTATGGCTTTGTTCCGGTCAATCCAATATGGCTATGACAGTGAATGGTGACGGTGGACAGGTATATAATTATAAAAATGAAGTGAGTGCAGCCAATTATCCGGAAATCCGATCTTTCAAGGTGGTGCCCAATATCTCATCAAAAAGTGGGGTGGAAGTGAAAGGAGAATGGGAGATTTGTTCACCACAGACTGTATCAAATTTCTCGGCTGTTGCTTATTTCTATGCCCGTGAGATCTATGAAAATACTGGAATACCTATTGGTATAATTAATTCTTCCTGGGGCGGCACCGATATCGAAACCTGGATGAGCATGGATGCATTCCGTAAATTGCCGGGAAAGTTCAGAAACAAGTACAACCATGCACAAGTTGGCGATATTGAGGCGATATTAAACAGGAATGAAAAAAACAGAAAAGCTTTTGAGGAGATTGTTGCGAATGATACTGGAATGAAAGAACAATGGTATGATTCTGAATTTCCTGATACATCCTGGGAACTCATCCCCACCCCTCAAGGTTGGTCGAATACCCATCTTGCATCGTTTGATGGAGTAGTCTGGTTCAAACATGATTTTGTGGTCGCAGACAATGATGCCAATAGCAAGACAATTCTGTCATTAGGAAAAATAGACGACAATGATATAACATGGATAAATGGAGTAAAAATTGGTGAAACCAGGGGAGCTGGTGTGGATAGAGTTTACAGTATTCCCAGTGGTGTTTTGAGAGAAGGAAAAAACAGTATCGTAATAAAGGTAATTGATGTCATCAGAGAGGGCGGGTTTACTGGGGAAAAAGATGACCTGTTCATTGAGATAGCTGATGGCAAATACAATCTTGCCGGAGAATGGCAATATAAAAAATCGATTGAAACCAATGGGATTAGCTATGAGGAGTTTACTCCTAACTTATATTATGGTCTGCTCTATAATGCGATGATAGACCCTTTGAAAGATTTTGCCATTAAAGGGGTAATCTGGTATCAGGGTGAAAACAATGCTGGTCAGGCATTTAATTATCGCACACTATTCCCTACACTGATCAATGATTGGAGATCAAAATGGGGTTACGAATTCCCATTCTATTGGGTACAATTGGCAAGTTTTATGCAAAAAGCCAAGACTCCCCCAGAAACAGATAGTTGGGCAGAACTTCGTGAAGCCCAGACATTAACACTTTCAGTTAATAAGACAGGACAGGCAATTACTACTGATATTGGTGATGCAAATGATATTCATCCAAAAAACAAACAAGATGTTGGCAAACGACTTGCGGCCATTGCCTTGAACAAAGATTATGGTCGGAAAGAAATTGTTTATTCAGGTCCTACATTTAAAAGTGCAATCAAGAACAATGATCGGATAATTGTTTCATTCGATCAAAAGGCTTTAGGTCTACAAGTTGCTAATAAGTACGGTTACATTGAGGGTTTTTCCATTGCAGGTGTTGATCAAAAATTTGTGTGGGCTAAAGCTTATCTGGACGATAAGGATAGGGTTGTTGTCTATTCCGATAAAGTGAAAAATCCGGTGGCAGTGCGGTATTGCTGGTCCATCAATCCCGATGTGAACCTATTCAATAGTGCCGGATTACCTGCTTCTCCTTTCAGAACGGATAATTGGAAAATTGCTTCGGAAAATTAAAAACATGGAAATATGAAAAAAACAGTTTGGATCTTATTGTACCTGCTCATCACACGAGTGGTAGGAAATACCGTATGGGCACAGGATATCTCCTTGAATGGTAGCTGGGACCTGCAGTTCTTCCCCCAACCGCGGGAGGCAGTGGTCGATCCCGCCGGATTGCAAGCGGTGGAGGCGAAGAAGGTCGTGGCCATGGTGCCGGGAAATGTAGAACTGGACCTGTTGCGCGCTGGCCTGATAGAGGATCCCATGATTGGCAACAACATCTATTCCCTGCGCAAATATGAGGGGTACCAATGGTGTTATTCCCGTTCTTTTGTATCCCCTGCTATCAAAGAGGAAGAAGAGGTATACCTCTTCTTCGGGGGCATCGATTGCATTGCTGAAGTATGGTTAAACGGGGAGCATTTGGGATCGGTGAACAACATGTTCATCGAACATCGCTTCGATGTGACCCGATTCCTGAGGAAAGAGGGGGAGAACCTCTTACAGGTGATGATTCGTTCTGCAGTGATGGAGGCTCAGCGTTACTCTCTGGGTACCTTCAGTATCGGTAATTTCGCTGCTGCCGAATCGGTATCTATCCGAAAAGCACCCCATATGTACGGATGGGATATCATGCCCCGGTTGGTGAGCGCCGGTCTCTGGCGCGATGTGGCGCTGCAAGTGGTGAACCAGACCCACATCGTCAACACCCACTGGATGACATCCAATATTGACCTGGACAACCGTCGCGCTCGTCTTTTCCTGGATCTTCAATTGAAGGTACCCTTTGAAAAGCTGGATAAGACGCATGCCGTAGTCACTCTTAAACGGAACGAAAAAATAGTGCATGAGCAGGAGCTGTTGATTACTTCACATGCTTTCCGCCATGTGGTGGAGCTTCATGATGTGGATTTTTGGTGGCCTAGAGGGTATGGTGAACCAGCCCTCTATGATGCGGAGGTGAAGCTGGTAGATGCCTCGGGAGAAATTCTTTCCAAAAAGAGGGAGCGGGTAGGAGTACGTACGGTGAAACTGGATATGAGCGACATCCACGATGCACCGGATAACCCCGGGCGGTTCTGTTTTATGGTGAACGGGGAACGTTTGTTTGTTCGCGGTACCAACTGGGTTCCCATCGATGCGCTGCACAGCAGGGATGCTTCACTGCTCGATGATGCCGTACAACTGATGGTGGAAGCCAATTGCAACATGGTGAGGTGTTGGGGAGGAAATGTATACGAAGATCATAGGTTTTTTGATCTTTGCGACGAAAACGGAATCATGGTTTGGCAGGATTTTGCCATGGGTTGTACATTCTATCCACAGCGAGAGGAGTTTGCGAAAGCGATCGAACAGGAGGCGGTGGCAATCGTTACCAAATTGCGTAATCATCCCTCCCTTGTGCTCTGGTCGGGAAACAACGAGAACGACCTGGCTTTGCGCTGGTCGCTCATTCATTTCAACATCGATCCGAACCAGGATGTAATCAGCAGGGTGGTGCTTCCCAGGGTGATCTATGAGATGGATCCCACCCGTGACTTCCTGCCCAGTTCTCCCTATTACAGCGAAGCGGTTTACCAACGGGGAAGTGCGGAGGATCTGCTTCCTGAAAACCATTTGTGGGGACCCAGAGGGTATTACAAAGATGATTTTTATACCCGGGCAAAGGCTCGTTTTGTGAGCGAGATAGGATATCATGGCTGTCCCAATAGATCGAGCCTGGAGAAAATGTTTACCAAAGAGGCCGTGAACCCCTGGCTGAAGGGCAACGTGGGATTATGGAATGATGAATGGATGACGAAGGCGGTGAGAATATTTCCCCACACACCAAAACAGGGGGGGCGAAACGACCTGATGACCAACCAGGTGAAGATCCTCTTTGGATCGGTACCCGAAAAGTTGGATGATTTTATCCTGGCTTCACAGTCAGTGCAAGCGGAAGCGATGAAGTATTTCGTGGAGATGTGGCGGGGCGACAAACCGGAACGATCGGGCATCATCTGGTGGAATATCCGTGATGGATGGCCTATCCTGTCGGATGCCGTGACTGATTATTACAATTCAAAAAAGTTGGCTTTCTATTTCCTGAAAAATGTGCAACACAATGTCTGCCTGTTTATCAATGATGCCAAAGAGGGGTATCATCCGCTCGTGGCGGTAAATGATACCCGAAAGTCTGTGAAAGGGAATGTGAAGGTTACGGATGTGGTAACGGGTGAACGGATCTACAGCGGTGACTTTGCGATTGAAGCAAATGGGCGGGTCGAGATCACATCTTTGCCGGAAAGGGATGGACAGGGTATCATGCTTATCCGGTATGAGATTGAGGGAATCCAATATGCCAACCATTACCTCTACGGGAAACCGCCTTTCAACCTGGCAGCATACAAGGAGAACCTGAAGAAAACAAACATATACACATTTAATTGAATGGAAACGAAAGATTATCTTTTGGGAATTGACATAGGGGGTACCAAATGTGCGGTGAATTATGGATACAAAGAGGGAGAACAGCTCCTCCTGCTTGACAAGGAGCGCTTTCCGACCACTACCGTAATGGAGACGATTGATGCAATTCTGCAATCTGTAGAGAATATGATGCGGAAGCATGCCCTGACCAAAGAGTGTCTCCGTGCGATAGGAATTAGTTGTGGCGGTCCCTTGGACAGCAAAAAGGGAGTCGTGATGTCGCCTCCCAACCTTCCGGGATGGGATCACATCCCTATTGTAGAACTGCTAGAAGAGAGATTTGGAGTCCATGCCGGCTTACAAAACGATGCAAATGCCTGTGCACTGGCAGAGTGGCGGTATGGTGCCGGCCGTGGCACACAGAATATGGTCTTCATGACTTTCGGTACCGGCTTGGGGGCTGGCCTGATCCTCAATGGAGAGCTGTTTACGGGTGCCAATGACAATGCGGGTGAGCTGGGTCATATACGTCTCTCTGAACATGGCCCCGTGGGGTATGGCAAAGCGGGCTCTTTTGAAGGTTTCTGCAGCGGCGGCGGTATTGCCCAAATTGCCCGTTCACTCCTGTTGGAGAGATGGCAGATGGGAGAGACAGTAACATGGTGCAAACCGGAGGAGATGGAGCAGGTAACCGCACAGAGGGTGGCGGAGGAGGCGAACAACGGCGACGAGTTGGCACTTGAGATCTTCGATATCTCTGCAAAGGCACTTGGAAAAGGACTCTCTATCGTAATAGATTTCCTGAATCCCGAAGCGATCGTGATTGGGGGTATCTATACACGTTGTGAAACACTTATGCAGGATCGTATGTTGGAAATCATCGGGAAAGAGGCTCTGCCCAATTCCAGAAAAGTATGCAAGGTGATGATTGCTGAATTGGGGGAACAGATTGGCGATTATGCCGCACTCTCTGTTGCTGCCAGTTTGTTGGATAAAGGTTCATAGTGTTGATTTCTGCACGACACATAGCTATCAAATATAAAAAAGAATGTATGAATAATAAAATGATCTGGAGATGAATAAAAGAGTGATATCTTATACAACAAGCAGCAGTGTAATGCTCGGTTGTAGCTGCCTCTTGTGGATCTGTATGGCTGTCTCATGCAACAGAATGGAGGAGAACAGATACCGGGAGCTCGTTGTGGGTGAAAGCACGGGCACACAGTTGGAAGCGGTGGGCGTAGAAATGGATCCCCACTTTTTTTCGCAAAACCTGACACGTGACGATGGATCCAAACCGTCTGATTGGCAAATAGTGGTGGATCGTGTGAAAAAAATGGAGATTCAGAAATTTCGCGTGATGGCATTACCGCAATGGTATGAACCGGAGAACGACAACGATGATCCTTTTGCAACCGATCTTGGGCGGTTCACCTTTGGCTCGCCGGAGATGGAGTCTTTGTATAAAGTGCTGGATCTCGCACAGGAACAGCAGATGGAGGTCTGTATAGTGGTGTGGGGTTGTCCCACCGGGGTCTCTTTGCTCGATCCGGCATACGCGCATGTGAAAACATGCTTTATGGCTGATCCTGTCAAGAGTGGTTGGATCACCGGACCAGTAGACTATAATGAGTGGGCTGAGAACTATGTTGCGCTGATCCGGCATCTGATTGAGGTGAGAGGCTATAGTTGTGTTAATGAGATTACACCGATGAACGAACCGGATGGTGGACCCTTGCTGGTTTCGGAGGAATATATCGAAATGGCAAAGGTGCTGGATGCTCGTTTCAAAAAGGAGGGCTTGAGGGAGAAGGTTCGCTTCAACTTGTCGGACAACACCGATACTCGGACATTCTATCTGAAGGATTGTGCGGATAATCTCCGGGAGGTAGCCGATATTTTTAATTCCCATACCTATATCTTTGGATACGATACTCCCAACCATGTGATCTATGATTGGGAGAAAAATAATGTCAACATTGCTGCAGGAGCAGGGAAGAAACATCTGGTGGGTGAGTTTGGATCGAATCAGTGCGTGGGGGCTACCCGGCAAAGAGATATCGACCGCTATGAGCGGGGAGTGTTGATGACCCGCCTGGTGCTCAACTTTTTCAATGCCGGTGCATCCGGCGTGAGCTACTGGAGCTTGATAGATCAGTATTACGGGAAAGATGCCGACTACGAGCAGATGCAGCAACTGGGATTGTGGAAGTATATCCGGGAGGCGTACAAAACAGACTCTACCTACACGCGGATCCGGACCGATTACGAAGTGCGGCCCCAATACCATTCCTATGGATTGTTAACCCGATTCATCAAGCCGGGTGCTGAGATTTATCCGCTAGATCTGGGTGATGATTTCGCTATCGGAACGGCTTTTCAGAACAGTGATGGAAAATGGAACTATCTCTTTGCCAATGGCACCGACGAATCGAAATTTGTGTCGGTCAGCAACGTGGAGGTGAAAGGACGGTTCGATCTCTATCGGTATGAAAAAGACAACCTGCCGCAGGGAGATGCACCGATCACAGCCGGCGAAATAGCAAAGGTGAGGGATAAAAAGCTGCGACTGGAGGTGAAGCCTCATTCTGTGGTGTTGTGCCACCAGCAATAACATCGGTTTTCAAAAATGTTTCTTATGCAACAAGACAAGACTATTGGATTCAAAATACTGCCCGTGATGTTCGGTTTCTTTATCATGGGATTTGTAGATATCATTGGCATCGCCATCAACTATGTGAAACAGGACTTCCTTTTCCTGAATGATACCTTGGCTAACTTGTTGGCGATGTCCTGCTTTTTCTGGTTCCTTGTGCTTTCCATCCCTACGGGGATGCTGATGAACAGGATTGGTCGGAAGAAAACGGTTCTGCTGAGTTTCGCCATGCAGGTGATCGCCCTAATGATTCCCATCGTGGTGTATGACTTTGCCTGGGTGATGGTTGCCTTTGCTTTTCTGGGCATGGGAAATACCTTGCTGCAGGTGGCACTCAATCCGTTGGTCACTGATGTGGTGAGTAAGGAAAAGCTGACCGGTACGCTCACTCTCGGACAATTTGTTAAAGCGGTCTGCTCTCTCCTGGGGCCTATCCTTACTAGCTGGGCAACGGGATTGATCTTTGGATGGAAACTGATCTTCCCGATCTTTGCGGTGACTTCCTTCATCGCTTTTATCTGGTTGTGGTTTACCCCTATCCAAGAGAAGAAAAAAGGGGAGTCGGTATCGCTTCAACGGACACTCTCTCTCTTTAAAGATAACCATATTGTTGCCTTTTTTATCGGAATCCTGGTGCTTGTGGGGGTAGATGTGGGAATCAACGCCACTTTTCCCAAACTGTTGATGGAAAAATGCGCCCTGCCGCTCAATGAAGCGGGGCTGGGAAACAGTGTCTACTTTTTTGCCCGCACCCTGGGCGCTTTGGGAGGCGGAATCTTCCTATTAAAGTATGCCGAAACAAGATTCTTCAGATACAGTGTCCTGCTGGCATTGATTGGCCTTGGGGGGATGCTTGTGACCGGCAACCTATGGGGCATACTTGCCTTTGTGGTTATTTTCGGATTGGGATACGCCAACCTGTTCGCGATCATCTTCTCTTTGTCGCTGAAACGGATGCCAGACCGTGCCAACGAGGTGTCGGCTTTGTTGGTCATGGGTGTCTCAGGCGGAGCATTACTGCCTCCATTGTTGGGTGTTGTCTCCGACAGTTTTGGTACCCAGACAGCTGCCATGATGCTGATCACCTTGGTGTGGCTCTACATGGTCTGGCTGATTCGAACGGTGAGCAATAAGCAAGAAAAATCATTAACAAATTGACATGATGACTGCGAATATGTCGAAGTTCTGCAAATTGTTGTTTGCAACGCTATTATTACTTTTCGTTCTTCTACCAAGATCGTCTACTGCACAACAAAAGATCAGATTCAGCAATAAACCGGTGGAGATAACCCGATGGATTCACGAAGTGTTTGCGAAAGGGAAGATCCCTCCATTTTCGTTTGAATTAGATGGTAAAGAGTCTTCAGATTTCATCAAATCCTGGGATTACTCTTTTGAAAAACGGGTTAGTACTGAAGTTAATGTGGTAAGATATCGTATTACCTATGAAAGCAAACAGGCCGGTTTGAGAATTGACTGTGAGGTTGAGGGGTATACCGATTACGATGCTGTCAAGTGGTTGTTACATTTCACAAACTTACAAGATGAAGATTCAAAAGTGATTTCGCAGGTGAAAGTGATCAATGTAGATTTTGAGTATGCGTGTAGCGGTGATTTTATTTTGCATACGGCTGACGGTAATCATATATCGAAAGCTGATTTTCACCCGAGGTCGTTGGTGATGAATTCAGGGGAAGAGCATCATTTTTTTCCAGAAGGAGGTCGCTCATCTGAGACATCGTTCCCATTCTTTAATATTGAATCACCTGCCAACCAGGGGGTTGTTTTTGCAATTGGATGGTCTGGTACCTGGATAAGCGACTTTGTGAAAAAAACAGACAGTACTTTTTCTTTCAACTCTGGGATGAAACGATTCGAAAGTTATCTTAAGTCGAATGAGACTTTTCGTACGCCTAGTATGTGCCTGCTCTTTTGGAATGCTGAGAATCGAATGGAAGGACACAACAAATTCAGAAGGTTTGTGCTTGCTCATCAAAGTCGAAAAATTAATGGAAAGTTTGCAGCATATCCGCTCTCTAGTGGTTTCAACTATCACGATCCTGAACCCTGTACCGAATATTCTTGCCTGACGGAAGATTACGCGATCGCCATGATACGCAGATATACACAATTTGGTCTCATACCCGAAGTTTATTGGCTTGATGCCGGTTGGTATAGTGGAGCGGCTAACTTTGAACAGGGTCAGACATGGGCCAATACGGTGGGTAACTGGACGGTTGATACAACGAGGTTCCCGAGGGGACTGAAACCAATCGCTGAAGAGGCACATAAAGTTGGAGCAAAATTTATGGTATGGTTTGAACCGGAGAGAGTGATTGAAGGAACACAATGGGCCAGAGAACACCCGGAATGGATGCTACGACACGGAGAAGGAGATTGGTTACTTTTTGATCTAGGGAACAAGGACGCAAGAAAATGGATGACCCGGAAGATCATCGATCTGATTCGAGACAACGGTATTGATTACTATCGGCAAGATTTTAACATGCGGCCGGATGTTTATTGGGAGGCAAACGATGAACCGGGACGAGTAGGAATGAAGGAGGTTCGTCATATTGAAGGACTATACGCTTTTTGGGATGATTTATTGACAGAATTCCCTAACTTGTTGATAGATAATTGTGCAAGCGGAGGACGACGTCTGGATATGGAGACCATTCCGAGAAGTGCTCCACTATGGAGAAGTGATTATTATCACTATGACGATCCGGATGGATACCAGGGACATACATATGGACTTAATTTCTTTCTTCCATTACATGGTACAGGTATATTGCAAACAGACCGTTATTCATTTCGTTCGAGCATGAGCAGTGCATTGATTTATAACTGGAAGATAACAGACAAGAATGTCTCTTACATCGACATGCAGAATTGCTTGAAAGAATTTGCTTCGGTAAGACCTTATTACTACGAGGATTATTATCCGCTTGTCGGAATTGAAGACTTGACACGAGACAACATCTGGATTGCGTATCAATTACACAGACCTACTGATGAGAGCGGAATCATTGTAGCTTTCAGACGTGAGAAATCACCTGATAATCGATTGACAGTTAAGTTGGGAGGTTTAAAAAAGGATGGAAACTATTTGATTACCAGTATGGATGACGAGTCGTTTAAATGCTTTAAGAGTAGCAAGGAATTGAACGAAGGTTTTGATTTGATGATTGAGGAGCCAAGAGGCTCATTGTTATTAAAATATTCAATTGTAAAGTAGATATTTGTGTATATGAAAAAGTATATTGCTTCCTGGGTAATTCTGTGTTTGGTGTGGATGGCGGCTCCAGCCTATGGACAGTCGCTTTCCCGGTTCGGGAATAAAAATGTGAAGGTGGGTGATTGGGTAGATCAGCAATTCAGAAAAGGGACTACCCCTCCCTTCTCGTTCCGCTACAACGGGAATCACTCATCCGATTTTATCGGGAAATGGCAGTTCACAGCCAAAAAAGGGGGCCAGAATGCTCAGGGTGTGGTGAACAACATCTACAGCTGGCAGGACCGCAAAACCGGGCTGAACGTGACCTGCGACCTGAAGTATTATCCGGAATACGAAGCGGTGGAATGGGTCCTTCATTTCACGAATGGGTCGGGCGCTGACTCGCCTTTGATAACACAGGTGAGGGTGATCGATATGGATTGGAGGTACGGCGCTGACGGTGATCTTATCTTACACTATGCTAACGGGAGTTCTGCCTCGAGAGGGGACTTCAACCCGCGTGAACAAGTCCTGGCCGGAGGGGAACCCATTGAACTATCTCCCTTGAATGGTCGCTCTTCCGATCACGCCTTTCCCTTCTTCAACATTGAATCGACAACCGGACAGGGTACCCTGTTGTCGGTGGGATGGACCGGTACCTGGTATGCCCGGTTTGAAAAGAATGGGGACAACGGGTTATCCCTCCATGCGGGGATGAAACGGCTGGATAGCTACCTGCATGCCAACGAATCTATTCGGACACCAAGTATTTGCCTGTTGTTCTGGAGAGGGGAGGATCGCATGACCGGGCACAACGCCTTCCGACGGTTCATGATCAATCACCAAGCACCAAAAATTAATGGAAAGGCTGCGGTGTATCCGGTTTCTACCAGCTTCAATTACGGTGATCCCGCCCCCTGTAATGAATATACCTGCCTCACTACCGATTATGCATTAGCCATGATCAATCGCTACAAGCAGTTTAAACTGGTTCCCGAAGTGTTCTGGCTGGACGCCGGATGGTATAAACACGCGAATGAAGTTGAGAATAATAAAAACTGGGCCAATACCGTTGGCAATTGGGAAGTGGATACGGACAGGTTTCCCGGCGGCCTAAAACCCATATCGGATGCGGTTCATGAAGCTGGTGCCAAATTCATGGTGTGGTTCGAACCGGAAAGGGTGATCAAAGAATCCAAATGGGGCAGGGAGCACAAAGAGTGGATGCTGGATGCGAAAGGAAGTGACGCCTACCTGTTCGATCTGGGAAATAAGGAGGCTTTGCAATGGTTCTGCAACTATATCGGTGACTTCATGGAAAAAAACGGAATCGATTATTATCGCCAGGATTTTAACATGAGAGTCGATAACTTCTGGGAAGAAAACGATGAACCGGGTCGAACGGGGATAAGGGAAATTCGCCATATCGAAGGGCTCTATGCTTTCTGGGACTACCTGCTGCAGCGATTTCCCGAGGCGATCATTGACAACTGCGCAAGCGGGGGCAGGCGCCTCGACTTTGAAACCATGAAAAGAAGCGCTCCCATGTGGCGGACCGATTACAGTTACGGGGAACCGGTCGGGTACCAGACACATACCTACGGACTGAACTTCTTCCTTCCGTTGACCGGTACAGGTGTACAAAAAAGCGACAAGTTTACTTTTCGCTCCAGCCTGGGTACTTCGGTCATCTTCAACTGGAAGATCACGGATCCTTCCTCCTCATTTACAGAGATGCAGCGTTGTTTCAAAGAGTTTATGGACCTGCGTCCCTACTATTACGAGGATTATTTTCCGTTAGTCTTCCACAAAGACATGACTACCGATGATATCTGGCTGGCTTACCAACTCTACCGGCCTGCCGATGACACAGGAATAATCGTGGCTTTCAGGAGAGAATTAAGCCCGGATGAAACCATAACGGTAAGGTTATCTGCTGTTAATACGGATAAAACCTATAAGATCACGAATAGAGATACCGGTGAGAGCTTCTTCAAAACGGGAGATGAATTAAAGAAAGGTTTGCAGTTGACATTGCGCGAACCCCGTAGTTCATTGTTGTTTAACTATGAGTAACTGACCGAAACGAAGTGTTAAATTACCAATCAGGCTGAAATGATCCCGCATGCATAATAAAAAATAAGTATATCCTATGAATGAAATTATAAGTAATAGTTTGGCTGAAGCCTTGTCAACCCTACAGCGGTTCATTGAACAACCGTCCAATGCGAGGCATATTGAACAAGCGGCGACCATTATGGCCGAAGGTCTGGTAAATGGACATAAAATTATCTCGTGCGGTAACGGTGGATCCCTGTGTGATGCTACACACTTTGCCGAAGAGTTAACAGGAAGGTTCAGAAAAAACAGGAAGCCATATCCGGCAATTGCAATCAATGACCCGGCTTACTTGACGTGTGTTGGGAATGATTTCTCGTTCGACGAAGTTTTCTCAAGATTTATTGAAGCAACGGGGAATAAAAACGATGTGCTCTTGGCGATTAGTACTGGAGGAAACTCTGAAAATGTAGTCAGGGCTGCGTATAAAGCTAAAGAACTCGGTCTGAAAATAGTAGCATTGACAAAAGAAGGTAGCAATAAGCTGCAAGAAATAGCAGACATTACAATTGCAAGCCCTGCAACATCATTTTCAGACAGAGTGCAAGAGATTCATATCAAGGTGATCCATATACTGATTCAGCTTATAGAAGCGAAATTAGGGCACTAAGTGATAATAATCCGGACCGCGTGTATTATACATCCGGGTGAAAAGGATGTTGAGAACTTACAATAAGGAGGTGAGGATTGTCGGAAAACGGAAGCAGGAAGAAAACAGCTTCGTTTTTCTTCCTGCTTGAATTGCTTTTTCAGGAATTTGTTATCAATAATCCGCACTGTTTTTGGGTTCGAAATAGGCTTGCGGATGCAGGCAGG
>ENA-UOOE01000422-UOOE01000422.1-fermentation-metagenome-genome-assembly--contig:-NODE-422-length-41640-cov-164.724973_pt1 | contig 41640 bp, 40 predicted proteins | sample MGYA00245776_ERZ724021 | MGnify/ENA primary metagenome ERZ724021 (study PRJEB28704, sample SAMN03018321) | fermentation metagenome | biome: anthropogenic terrestrial biome; feature: soil... | reverse complement strand
ATTTAAGAGAAAAAAAATACATATGATTAAGTTCTTTTTAGACTTAGGTGGAGTTTGCTTATGAGGAATACCTCTCCATCTGAGTCTTAGAAGAACTTATCCAGGGGCGTAGCAGCCGTTATTTTCCGCGTCAAGCGGGGGATTACGGATGGTAGCCATCGGATAGATTTGGAACTAAAATTTATTTGTACAAAGTACAGCTTACAAAGCTTAAACATTTTTATAAATAAATCATATTCTATACTAGCAGTAATTTTTAAATTTCAGTGGGGTTTGTTTTAAAAATATTTAGGGGTGATATTATTAAAAAAATAATTTTATTTATTGCAGGTATATTAACACTATTTTTAGGAATCTCATACTATCTCCTCCCGTACTATGGGAGTGTATCAATTGGTAAAATTATTAATGTGAAGCAATACTATAATTTAGATAATAATAATTTTGATTATGCTTATAAAGTAAGCTATATTTTCCCTGTCTCAAATGGGAAGTTTCAAAAAGGAAGCTTTATTTGTGATAATATAAATCAAATCGCTCCTAAGGTTAATTTATCCTGCAATGTCTATTATTTAAAATCAATGCCATTTATTAATGTATGTATGCTGCAGAAAAATTCAAAAGTTTCGTCATCCCTTGCAGTATTGATTGGAATTTTATTATTAATAATGTGTGTGAAAAGGAGGTAATTGTTAACCCCCCCGTACGGGGGGGTTAACGGATAGCGATTACTATACCCCCCGGATAAATTTTAAGACATTATTTTACTGCACTTTCTTCTATTATTAGTTTGCAATTATCTGCATCAATATATGCTGTAGTACCAAATGGCAAACTTATTTTAGAGGTGCAATGACCTGCCTTTACATTATATATAACTGGAATGTGCAGCGGTTTTAATATATCATTAAATACCTCCATTAATGACAAACTTTCAGAAACGTCCTTTGCTTCACAGTTTCTAAAGTCTCCTAAAACAATTCCTGCTGCCCCATTTAGCGCACCTGAAAGAACTAATTGTGCAAGCATTCTATCTATTCTATATGGTTCCTCTTCAGTTTCTTCAATAAAAACAATTTTATTTTTCATATTTAATGCATAGGAAGTTCCCATTACAGCAACAATTAATGATAAATTCCCACCTATTAACTTTCCTCGTGCTTTTCCCGGAACAAGGCAGCGGATTTTTTCTCCATCAGGGTTTTTAATAGGTCCTACAGGTTCATTTTTCATTATAGTATTAAACAAACTTTCCTTTGAAAAATCATCAAATCCATTCAACATATCGGAGGATACCATAGGCCCATGAATTGTAACCATATTGCATTTTTTATGAATTGCTAAATGCAGCGCTGTTATATCGCTATAACCTATAAATACTTTGGGATTGCTTTTTATCATTTCATAATCAATTAAATTAAGTATTTTTATTGAACCGTATCCTCCTCTTAAGCAAATGATTCCATCTACCTCTTCATCACTAAACATGTTGTTAATATCTTCTGCCCTTATGTTGTCATTGCCAGCAAGGTATCCATATCTTTCATAGCAGGAGCTGCCCATCTTTACTTTAAATTTCAATTCTTCTAAAGCTTTTTTGCTTTCATCTGCTATTTTCTTTGAAACAGGACTTGATGGCGCAACTACTCCAATTGTGCTGCCAAATTGGAGTGCATTTGGTTTTATCATCATATCACCCCAGTTTTACTTTATTTCATATTTTTTAATTTTATACTGCAGTGTTTGTCTTTTTATTTTTAATGTATTAGCTGCTTTTGTGATATTACCATCAGAGCTTCTTAGTGCATCATCAATGATTTTTTTTTCTATATTATTAATATATTCATCAATTGAAGTTTTAAAATCATATCCTAAATCAAAAACACCACTTGACAGATTCTTTTTAAATAAAGTTTCTTGTACCTGAGGAGTAAAGTGTTCGGCTTTTAATATATGTCCATCAACCATGTTCATTGAACCCTCAATATAATTTTTCATCTCCCTGACATTGCCAGGCCAGTTATAGCTTAAAAATGCATCCAAAACCTCATTAGAAATATCCCAGACATCTTTAGAAAATTCATCATTATAGGTTTTTATAAAGGTTTTTATAAACTCCGGTATATCCTCTTTTCTTTCTCTAAGTGGGGGAATATTAATATTGATTACACTAAGTCTATAGTACAAATCTTTTCTCATAGTCCCATTTTTTATTGCTGTATATGGCTCTTCATTTGTTGTTGCAATTATTCTTACATCAACTGGAATATCTTTTATACCTCCAACCCTGCGTATAACCCCTTCCTGCAGTACTCTTAATAGCTTTGCCTGAAGGAGTATGCTCATAGAATTAATTTCATCTAAAAGCAGAGTACCTCCATCAGCCTGTTCAAATAACCCCGGTCTGTCTATGGCTCCAGTAAAACCACCCTTTGTTGTGCCAAATAATATCCCTTCTAAAAGTCCTTCTGGAAGGGCTGCACAGTTTATTGGTATAAATGGCTTATTTGCTCTGTTGCTTTCATTATGAATTGCCCTCGAAAATACCTCTTTCCCTGTTCCTGTATCTCCATATATTAACACAGTAGAATTTGATTTTGCTGCAGCCTTTGCAATATCAACACATTTTATAAAAGATGGGCTGCATCCAATCATGGAATCAAATGTAAAATCACCATCTTTTCTAATACAGTTTTTTAAATGGTTACTCATAGAGATAGCATTATCATACAGCTCTTTAACCTTAGTAAAATTTTTTGAAATCTCTACTGCCCCCATTATTTTCTCATTATTTAGTATAGGAATAGTTGTATTAACTGAAGTTATTTTATTGCCAGTCTTATTTATGTATGTTTGGTATTGTTCAATAATAGGCTGTTTTGTTTTTAGTACCTTGCATAATGTACTGGTATTTTCCGTAAGGCTTGGGAACACATCTAATATCTTCTTGCCAACAACCTCACTGCCCTTCATGCCTTCAAGTTCTTCCATAGCTTTATTATAAATAAGTGTTACACCGTTTGAATCAATTACATGAATTCCCTCATCAGTAAATTCCATTACTATTTTTAATATTTGTTCATTCATGTCCATAAAATCACTCCATTCAATTTATGGATTTCACAGTACACACAGTTTAAAGCTATAAGTCACTATTATTAAGGTTATGAAAATTTAATAAGTATTCCTCTCATAATTTTAAATATTGGCTGTCTATACAATAACCAATATTCTTTTATTTGAATACTATGATTATGCGAGGTGATTTAATGAAGATATTAACCATAATATTGTTTGTATTATCAGCAAATGCTGATAACCTTTTCCTTTCAGCTTCCTACAGCCTAAAAAAAGTAAAAATCAGTAGTCCCAGTATGTTAATTTTTGCAGTAATTTCAACTTTAGGAACTTATTTATCTATGAAATTCGGTGATTTTGGGAGAAATATCATACCCGATAATTTTGAAAAATATATTGGCAGCTTAATTTTAATAGCTGTAGGCATATGGACAATATATGAAACATTAAAACCAATTAATACAAAGAAATCGAAATCTGATATAGCTTCAATTTCTTATAATAATTTACTTAATAATCCTGAAAAGGTCGATATTGATTTTTCAGGAACTATTGATGCAAAAGAATCTGTACTGCTCGGAATTGTCCTTACTTTAAACAATATAGCTGGTGGTATAGGTGCTGGTATTGCAAATGTTAATATTTTTATTACATGCTTATTAACATTTATATTGAGCTTCATTTTTATTATTTTAGGCTCATGGTTTGGAAAAAGATTTTCAAACTTTTTTTCAGAAAAAAAGGGTGGAATACTATCAGGCATAATTATTATTCTTATTGGTATTTTAATATTGTTATAAGATAAGCTTATGCCATCATTTGTTCATTTAATTTTTATTATATTTTCTTCAATTTTAAAATTTACTCCCATTCCTTCTGAGTGTCTAATAAAATTATTTAATATTTCAACATTGCTTTTATCATTTGATAATGTTGGCTGACATTCAATAATTTTTACGGGAATTGCATCTATTTCACTTAATTTTTTATTTTTTAAAGTTAACTCTAAAATTATAGTTTCATTTGTTCCAAAAGGGGCTTGTCTATCAAATATAAAATTGCCGAGACTATAAAATATATATTTGCCATTATACTTTTCAGCCCCTTGAAGAACATGAGGGTGATTCCCCACAACGATATCTGCTCCGTTATCTATAGCTGTATGGGAATATTTTTTTTGAATTTCACTGGGATAAAAATCATATTCGTTGCCGTGGTGAAAAAATACCATTAAAAAATCACAGTCTTTTTTTGCTTTTACTATTTCTTCTTTTAATAAATTTTCATCAAAATGGCATATATCTGCCATTTCACTGTTAAATATATATCCTTCTGCAGGAAAGCATGAATAGCTTAATATACCAATTTTAACTCCGCCTCGAGTGATAAAAACAGGTTTATGAGAATCTTTTTTATTAAGTCCAGCTCCTACTACTGTTATATTATTATCCTTAAGAGCTTTCATAGTATTTAAAAGCCCTTCCCTTCCCTGATCCATTGAATGATTATTTGCGAGGTTTAAAACATCAAATCCTGCTGCTTTGAGCTCCTTAGCATTTTTAGTATCCCCCTTAAATATAAGGTCACTTCTTTTATAAACTGGAGTACCCGCTGAAGTCAGTGGGCACTCCAAGTTACCAATTGTTAAATCCGATTTTTTAAGAACTTCCAATACATTTTTATAGGGATAATCATAACCATAAGCATTTAATTTAATTTTAACGCCTCTATCAAATAAAATATCTCCTGTACAGCTTATTGTTATTTCATTTTTATTTCCAAATGAAAGAATAATTATTAAAAATATTATTGTAAATAAAAGCAAACTGCTTAAAATAATTTTTTTATTGTCAGCATCCTGAATTGTATGGATGGGCTGGAATTGGAATTGCATTTTTTCCTCCTCTTATAAAGGTATCTGTCCATATAGGTAAACTTGGTCCCTTATTTTCCTTTATATTTTTTTGCCACTTTTCATCTGTTAATCTTTGTTCGCTAAAAAATTCAAAATAACTAAATACAGCTCCCCTTGTTAAATACAAATTTCCCCCTATTGGTACAACTACATAAATTTCATAAGCAGGTCCTACTGCTTCTTCAATGTACCCGCCAGGTGAGTATTTATTTGGCGCTACAGTATAAACATCAGCTATAACTGCCATATTTTTATCAGTATCAGAAGTTATCTCATCCCACCTTACTCCATCATCTGCTAAGCTGCTGGTTAAATATTCAAGAAGACCGCCATATACGTTTATTTGATCATATTCTTCGACCGATAACTCTTCATTTCTTAGTTCCTTTAATGAACATTTAATTAAAAAATTAAGCAATTGTTCAAAACTATCCATTTTAGACTCTATACTGCTGCTTAAAAGTTTTCTATCTTTTAAATTTTGTTTTGAATACTTTGTAAGCCAAAGAAGCCTATTATAAGTTTCATAAGATGGCTCTACATATCCTTTAACATGAGGCATTTCCTCTCCTCCGCCGCATTCTGCACCGACTTGTTTTCCATAAAGTATGCTGTCATGTCTAAGTTCTGCCCAGCTTCCAAGGGATGTATTAAGTGATTTATCCTGCCATGCTTCATTTGTCATAAAGGATGGATATCCTTTCTCGTAAGGATTAATAAGTGTTTTTAATGTCCACAGCCATCCATAATACATATTTTGTTTCCAATCATCTTCTGATATCTTACCGAATTCTTTTTTAAGCATTTTAATTTGTGTTTCATATTTTCCCCACTTTTCATTTTCTTTGAACCTATTTATTTCAATATTATAAGCTCTGTCTGATCCAAGAACAGCCATTACATCAAGTCCCTTAGGAATAGGTCTGATAGCTGGCTCTACAACCCCTTGAATTATTTCCGAATCAGGAATATATCTTTGACCTATTAATCTAAACTGCTTTCCTACAGGTGTATCAACGCTTGTATATGCAGCTTGTATTTTAGGCTCAGGAAATTTTTCCGCTTCTTTATAAAGTTTATTTATTTTATCCTTATTATTTAATTCTTCAATATCGATATTTTCCCCATATACATTAAGCAAAAGCTTTTTATAATCATATATAGTTAAATCATCAGACTTACCTGCATAAAAAACAGTGGGTTCATATATATTTTCCCAAAGCTCTAAATCCTGCATTCCATCTTTTTCTAAAAACATTAAGTAAGTAATCAAAAGTGCTTGCAGTGTCCCTTCAACATTTCTTTGCTTGTCTTTTAAGTATAGAGGAAAAGGAACATTGCCATACCACATCATTGTCTTAAAATATTTTTTAAAATCATCATTTCTTGTATAATGACCTCTTGGTATAAATTGACTATAATCTAAATCATAAGGAAATATTTCGGGCTTTGAAAATCCACTATGATTTTCTATAAGCTGCAATTCGTTATTTGCTGTCTGCTGTACATCTTTTGGTACATTATCCGGTACATCACCGCCAATAAGCATTTGAGCCACCAAAAAATATTCTGCATTCTTAAGTGCTGCATTTTTTACCTCAGTATTTTTTATATTATTATAAAGAAATATTGACTTAGCCAGCATATTTTTTGTCAGCTCTTTAGTAAATCCAATTAATTTATCATTTTCTATACTTCTTAAAGAATAATCATAAAATATATGATACACATGTAAAACTGAATCAGTTGTTATAAAACTTGGTATTTTTAAATACTGATTTTTCTCGTATATATAAAATAACTGCTCCTCCTTTGTGGGCGATACTACAAATCCGTTTTTTTGCAACAGCTGTTTTTGCTCGCTGCTGAATTTTCCAAATTGGCTGTAATTTAATACATTTGAAAGATCTGATTTAACAGAATATTGTGCTGCATTGGGTTTTACTTCTAATGGTTTATATGGGACATCTGTAGTTTTCTGCTTATTATTAGAAAAGACCAAGCTTCCAAGCTCATTACTGTTATCTGTCTTATCATCTTTTCTTTTGTCTGTTATTGTCTGCTTATTATCGGTTTTTGCTTTCTTATCACATGATGTAAATGTAAATAATGAGAAAACATAAACAAAACATAAAAGCAATGTTACACTGGAGCGGACTTTTTTCATACTCATTCACCCTTTTTATATTATTTTAATTTTCCATCCTTATAAATAATTCTTTTAGTCTGCCATTTATTATTCACTAAAACTTTTACAAATAATTTATTATCCTTTTTATTTATTTCCTTTATATCATCAAAATAATCAGATTCAGCAAATCCTTCTAATCCAAAGCCTTTCCATTTATATGAATTAAGTATTTTCCTGCAGTCTTTTAATTTTTCAATTGCAACTATCTCATCTGCTCCATCATTATCAACATCAAAGAAAGCATAATCTTCAAAAGGTCTTGAAAGTCTCGAACCGAGCCATTTAGGATATAAATCATTATTTATAAAATTATATATATAAGGCCTTTTGTCAAATCCTTTGTAAAACCTTGTTGTTGTATATGCACCAATACATATATCCTTAATGCCATCCCCATCCGCATCCCCTATATCCACTTTCCATGGATTTATGTTTTCATAATTTGATTTATATATCTCATTTAAATCATTTGCATTTAATATTATAATTTGACATCCGAATTTATCCCCTTTGTTTTTTAAAACTAAAATCACTTCATCATTATTATCATTGTTAATATCCCCAATGGCATAACTTTGTATTTCCATGCTATCAAAATTATGTGATACAATAATTTTTTGTTTCTCATATACTTTTATTTCGTTATTTTCTACTAATATATTAGTATGTTTTTTGAATATTGCGTCAATTTTAATTATAAACAATATGGTAAATAGTGCAAGAAAAATTGTTATTAAAAAATTTTTCTTATAGCTCATATTAACCTCACATTTTAAAAATGGAGAAGGCATCTGCCTTCTCCATTTAATTATTCGTATAATGGATATTTATCGCAAAGTTTCTGAACACGCTTTTTAGCAGGAGTTAAATCATTATCCCTGTTTTCTATTGTCCAGTTCATAATATCTGCAATTTCAACCATATCGTCAGTATTAAATCCTCTTGTAGTTGTAGCTGGAGTCCCAAGCCTTATTCCACTTGTTACAGAAGGTTTTTCAGGGTCAAATGGAATCGTATTTTTATTTACAGTTATTCCAACCCCATCTAATAAATGCTCAGCATCCTTTCCTGTAATTTTTTTGTTTCTCAAATCCACAAGAATAAGATGATTGTCTGTACCTCCAGAAACAAGGTTAAATCCTCTATCAATAAGAGCCTGTGCAAGACATTTAGCATTTTTAATTACTCGCCCCTGATATTCTTTAAATTCAGGTGATAGTGCTTCTTTAAAACAAACTGCCTTTGCTGCAATCACATGCATTAAAGGTCCACCTTGAATTCCAGGGAAAATGCTCTTATCAATTATTTTTGCATATTTTTCCTTACAAAGAATTACACCGCCTCTAGGTCCTCTAAGAGTTTTATGTGTAGTTGAAGTGACGAAATCTGCAACTTCAACAGGATTTGGATGATAGCCTGCAGCAACAAGTCCGGCAATATGAGCCATATCAACCATCATATATGCTCCAACTTCATCACATATTTCCCTTATCTTTTTAAAATCAATAATTCTTGGATAAGCACTTGCTCCTGAGACAATGAGTTTTGGTTTTTCTTTAAGTGCAAGCTCCCTTAAAGCATCATAGTCTATGTAGCCGGTCTCATCAACACCATAAGGAATAAAGTTGTAAGTTTTTCCCGAAAAATTTACCGGACTTCCATGAGTTAAATGTCCGCCATGAGATAAATTCATCCCAAATACCTTATCTCCAGGTTTAAGCACAGCAAAATATACTGCCATATTTGCCTGAGAGCCTGAGTGGGGCTGCACATTTACATGCTCAGCATTAAATAGCTTTTTAAGTCTTTCCCTTGCAAGATTTTCTGCCATATCCACATATTCGCAGCCACCATAATACCTCTTTCCTGGATATCCTTCTGCATACTTATTTGTTAGCTGCGATCCTTGAGCTTCCATAACTGCTTTGCTCGTATAATTTTCAGACGCAATAAGCTCAATTTTGGATTCTTGTCTTTTCATTTCTAGCATAATTGTATCGTAGATTTCCTGATCAACCTTTTTAACATTTTCAAGGCTCATCTTATAACACTTCCCTTCGATAGCAATAATGTCTTATAATTCTATTATATATGTATAAAATTGTTTTAACAAGTAAATTATGAAATATATGCATAAATCATTACAGCCTAATCAAACGCAATATTCATAATGTTCTCACATTTAAAATGGATATATAAGTAAACAAAAATGTATATTCATCTGCCAATAGAGCACTTATATAATGCTCAATATATTTTAGGTTAAAGCAAAGATAAATATACATTTTTATATCTACACCCATAGATTGGTTCTTCTATTTAGTAAATTTTATTATAGTATCAATAAGTTCATTAATATCTTCATCATTTTTTTCTTCATGAGCTACCTTCTTAATACAGGATTTGGAGTAATTTTCTAAAACAATTCCTCCTACCTTATTAATTGCTGCTCTAACAGCTGCCACCTGAATTAGAATGTCATTGCAGCATTCATCCTCTTCAATCATCCTTTCAATGCCCCTAATCTGTCCCTCAATTCTTCTAAGTCTTTTTAGTATATCATCCTTGGTACACTCCACAGCACATCCCACCTTATAAATTTGTTTGACAATTTTTTAAGCAAACTCCTCTTGAGTTTTAGAATCACTTGATAAGATCATTGACTACTTCACCTGCAATTATAAGTCCGGCAACAGGTGGTACAAAAGAAATACTGCCCGGAATATAATGCTTCTTAACATTTGTATTCTCATTAGGCAAATCCTGATCTGAAAGATTTATTTTTATGGGAGTCTCTTTTGAGTACACTACCTTCAGCTTTTTTATCCCTCTTTTTCTTAATTCATATCTCATAACTTTAGCAAGCGGACATACACTTGTTTCATATATATCAGCTACCTCAAACATTGCTGGATTAAGCTTATTGCCAGCACCCATACTGCTAATAACCGGTATATTATTTTCACTGCATCTTACTACTATATCTATTTTAGCAGTTACAGTATCCACAGCATCAACGACATAATCATAATCTTTTGATATAAGTTTTTCTCCCTTTTCTGGGGAATAAAATTCATTATATGTAATGACTTCAATATTTGGATTTATATCCTTTATTCTTGCAGCCATAACTTCTACTTTAGGCATACCTATTGTACTATGCAGTGCATGTATTTGCCTATTAATATTTGAAAGTGCAACATTATCACTATCTATTAAAACAATTTTCCCTATACCAGCTCTAACAAGTGCTTCTGCACAAAATGATCCAACTCCACCTATTCCAAATACTGCAACACAACTATTATTCAGCTTTTCTACAGCGCTTTTACCTATTAAAAGTCCAGTTCTTTCCTCAAAATCAAACATGCAGCACCCCCATTTAAAACATAAAAAACCCGCTGTACCGTCGATGAACCCGGATGAACCTGCTCTCGCAGGTGGGTATCCTCCCTGATGATTCCTGTTCCTTATTCAAAAGGCCTCACTTCCACATCAGGAGCCGGATTCCCTTATCATAAGTGTTGGCTCATAAAAGGTCCATCCTCTCGTATACAGCAGGCATCTGCTTTATAATTAATATATCACTTAATTTTGTTTTTATCAATATATTTACTGCTGCCTTAGCTTCAAAAACTATCCATATCTGTATGATAAGTTAATCATATATTTACTTTTTGTCTTTTAAAACTCCAATCCCCAGCTCATTTAGCTGATCTTCATCAACAACATTTGGAGCATCTGTAAGTAAGCAAACTGCATTTTGATTCTTAGGAAATGCAATTACATCCTTAATATTATCAGTACCAGCAAGGAACATAACCAATCTATCAAATCCATAAGCAAGGCCGCCATGTGGAGGTGGTCCAAATTTAAACGCCTCAAGTAAAAATCCAAACTTTTTCCAAGCTTCTTCCTGAGTGAATCCCATAACTTTAAACATTTCCTCCTGCAGTTTAGTATCATGTATTCTAATACTTCCGCCGCCAATTTCTTCACCATTTAAAACAATATCATAGGTCTCTGATCTAACTTTCCAAGGCTCAGTTTCTAAGAATTTTATGTCCTCTTCTACTGGCATTGTAAACGGATGGTGTTCGGCTACATATCTTCCCTCTTCCTCATCATAAGTAAACATAGGGAACTCTACAACCCAAACAAATTTAAACTCTTTGTTGTCAGGCCCAATAAGGTTAAGCTTCTTTCCAAGCTCAATTCTAAGGGCTCCAAGGGATGCAAATACAATCTTTGGCTTATCTGCAACAATAAGAAGTAAATCTCCTTTTTCTCCACCCATTTTCTTAATTATTGCATCCATTTCTTCATTAGTTAAATACTTTGAAATTGGTGATTTTATTCCATCTTCCTTTATTGCAATCCAAACCAATCCCTTTGCGCCATAAGTTTTTACAAATTCTCCAAGCCTATCAATTTCTTTTCTTCCAAAACTTGCACAGCCCTTTGCATTTATTCCTCTAATATCTTTTCCTTCATTTATAGCATCCTTAAACACCCTAAACTCAGTACCTTTTACTGTATCCTTTATATTAGTAAGTTCCATCCCAAACCTCATATCAGGTTTATCTGAACCAAAGCGTTCCATAGCTTCTTTATAAGTAATTCTCTGAATTGGGATTTCAACATCTATACCTTTAATTTCCTTAAAAAGGCGCTTAATGAGCCTTTCATTTACTTCCATCACATCTTCCATTTCCACAAAGGATAATTCCATATCTACTTGAGTAAATTCTGGCTGTCTGTTTGCTCTTAAATCCTCATCTCTAAAACATTTTACTATTTGAAAATATCTGTCATAACCTGAAACCATAAGAAGCTGCTTAAAAAGCTGCGGAGATTGAGGAAGTGCATAAAACTTACCTTTAAAATTTCTGCTGGGTACAAGATAATCCCTTGCTCCCTCTGGTGTACTTTTTGTTAGCATAGGTGTTTCAATTTCGAGGAAACCATTTTCATACATAAAATCCCTAACAACCTTATATGCACGGCTCCTTATCATTAAATTTCTTTGGATATCTGGTCTTCTAAGATCGAGATATCTGTATTTAAGCCTTATTTGCTCAGAAGCATCTAAATTTTCTTTAATATAAATAGGTGGTGTTTCTGATTCTGATAATATTCTAAGGCTTCCCCCCTTAATTTCTATAAGGCCAGTAGGCATTTCAGGGTTTGGTGATTCTCTTAAAACGACATTTCCGGTTACTGCAAGACAATATTCACTTCTTATTTGATGAGCCTTTTCATAGGCTTCTTTATCTATTGCTTCACCAAAAACTATTTGCACAATTCCAGTTCTATCCCTTAAATCTACAAATATGAGTCCTCCTAAATTTCTTCTTCTTTGAACCCATCCCATAACAGTAGCTTTATTTCCTACATCTGAGTCCCTAAATTCGCCGCAATATTTGCTCCTTTTTAAGCCCTTTATAGATTCTCCCATAAATAATTCCTCCTTTTTTTTATTAATACAAAATACAAAAAGCCCGCCCCTATAATGTTAGGGACGAGCTTACCCGCGGTACCACCCTTATTGGTTTAAACCCACTCAAATATAACGTATAAATACGGAAACACTTTTTAGTGTTTTAGCTCCTAAGTGTCATTCATTTCTCTTACCATAGGTTCTTTTCAGCACTGAACCCTCTCTTTATGGAAGTCAGAAATTACTCCTCTTAATCATTGCTTCTTTATATTAAATAAACTAATATTACAACTAATTATATTATTATACTATCATCTTTATATCATTTCAATGGCATTCCTCTTTTTTTCTATCATTTCATCTTTTCTTTCAATGTATTCCTTTATGTCTCTTAAATTAGCTACTCTTTCAATTCTTTTTTCTTTTGGGTAAACAAGCTTTGTTACAGAACCTGCTCCAAGTGCTACAATGGTGATATTCTCAGCTATCATTTGTATATTATAAATGCACTCTTTATTTTTAAAACAATATCCTACATTTTCAAGTGGGCTCACCATATTTTTTTGTCTGTACATATAATAAGGATGCATACCCATTTCTCTTACATGTTTTACTGCAATTTCATACATAGATTCTGCCAAATTATTCTTTTTAAAAGTTCCCTTTTCAAGAAGAATAGATGCTCTTTTATATGCCATGGTATGGATTGTAATGCTGTCAGGGGAAATTTCTTTCAAACTTTTCATTGTCTTTTCCACATGTCTTTCATCTTCCCCTGGAAGGCCCATTATTATATCCATGTTAATATCGTCAAAACCTATTTCCCTAGCAGCATAAAATTTTTCCACAATATCTTTTGTTGTATGATTTCTTCCAATAGTTTTTAAAGTTTCCTCATTCATTGTTTGAGGATTAATACATATTCTTGTGCAGCCATAATTTTTTATAATATTTAGCTTGTCTTTATCAATAGAATCAGGCCTTCCACATTCAATAGTAAACTCATTTAAAGATTTCAAATCATAGTTCTGTGATATCTTAGACAATAGTCTATCCAAGTCTCTACAGCTTAAAACTGAAGGAGTTCCTCCCCCAATATATAAAGTATCAACAAATAAACCTTTTGATTTAATACTTCTAAAAGCAGCATCAATTTCATCAAATAATGCTAATAGATAATGCTCAATTAGTTCTTCATTTTTATAAACTGGAATAGAGGAAAAAGAACAATAAATACACTTTGATGGGCAAAATGGAATATGAATATACATACTTACACTATTAGGATGTACCCTTAAAAAAGGAGCTTCATTTCTTGCCACTTCAAGTGCCAGCTGAGCCTTGTCCAACCTAACCCTATATTCGCTCATGAATTTTGAAATAATGGCATCATCATCTAATCCTTCTTCTATATATTCATGTATAATTTTAGTTGGTCTTATTCCTATTAAAATTCCCCAAGGTACTTTATCATATCCAAACTCCTCTATACATTCTAATAAGCTTATTTTTAACCCATTTTTTATTTTCCTTTTATTTGACATATCAACATATATATGTTTTTCTACCTGTTTCCCCTGATATTTCATTATGCAGGATGCCTTTCCTGCTATTTTATCAAGGGAACTTATAACATTGGCATCTAAACTCTCATCCTCACATATAAAAGAAATATCGTCCTTCTTAAAAAAAAGAACCAATATTTGAAAGATATCATATCTGTATTCATGTCCTGTCATTTTAACTTTTATGGAACTCATTTATTAATTTCGTCCTCCGGTTTTACTCTGAAGTTTTTCAAATATTCCTTACTGACATTAAGCTCTTTTGAAATTTCATTTAAGGCTTCTCCGTTATCAATAAGCTCATTTATTTTATCGAAATCAATCTCACCTTCACTATTTTCATAATTTTTTTTGGTAATGGGAGCTTTTTTTGATTTCATAAAACAACCTCCTTTTAAAAACTTCAGTTATATTTTATCCTATTTTATAGCTTATAATTCGTTCAATTTAAAATTATCAATTCTACTATATTATATTAAACAAATTTAATAAGTAACTTAAACTATATATCTTTAAAAAACATATATTACAAAAAAGGATTATATTTTCTTTCATATCCAACAGTTGTAGAAGGTCCATGGCCAGGATAAATGATTGTTTCGTCTGGAAGAACCATAATCTTGGATTTTATTCCTTTAACAATATCTTCACGGGATGATAAAGGAAAATCCGTTCTTCCTACCGAGCCTTTAAAGAGAGCATCACCTGTTAAAACAAAATTGTTAATTTTAAAGGATAATCCTCCTGGCGTATGACCGGGAGTTTCTAAAACTTCAACTTTTATATCTGAAATCTCAATAACATCACCGTCTTTTAAATAATCATCAGCACTGAATAGCTTTATATCCTTTAAAATAGGCAGTACATTAACCGTTTCGCCTTCAATAAGATATTTATCCTTTTCACTAATAAGAACTTTTGCACCAGTTTCTTTTCTTAAATCGCTGACTGCTGCAATGTGATCCCCATGTCCATGAGTTAATAGAATATATTTTATTTTTTCTATTCCAAGGGTTTTACATAAATTCAGTATTCCTTCACAATCCCCACCTGGATCAACAATAAAGCCCTCCTTTGTTTTCTCACATCCTATTATATAGCAATTAGCTGCAAAAACTCCTACAGGGTATACTTCAAAAATCATTCTATCACTCCTTAAAAGTTCTTCTTACTATCAATTAAAAGTGTCACCGGCCCATCATTTATAAGTTCAAGCTCCATATGGGCTCGAAACTTCCCATGCTTAACATCACCAATATATTTTTTACATTCAGCTAAGAATTTATTATAAATTTCTTCAGCTTCTTCTGGCTTCGCTGCCATCATAAAGTTTGGCCTTCTGCCCTTTCTGCAATCCCCATATAAAGTAAATTGTGAAACTATTAAAAGCTCACCTTTAATATCTAAAAGAGATAAATTCATTTTATTCTCATCATCTTCAAATATCCTTAAATTGCATATTTTTTCAGCCATATACTTTATATCCTCTTCGCTGTCTTCCTCCTCAATGCCTAAAAGCACTACAAGACCCTTTTGTATTTTCCCTATTACGCCTCCACTCGCTTTAACTTGAGCTTTCTTAACTCTTTGAACTACAGCACGCAATTATTACACCCCTTAACTTTTATTTCTAAATACATCAATAACACCATCAATTCTTTTAAAACCTGTTATAAGTTTTTCAAGCTGATTAACATCCGACACTGATATAGTCAAATTTATTGTAGCTATATGTTTTTTATTGGTTCTTGCACTTACTGCCCTAACAGAAGTATCTAAACTGCTTACAATGTTTGTTACTTCTGTTAGAAGCCCATACCTATCTGCTGCTTCTATTTGAATTTCTGCAAGAAAATCTGCAGTTCCCTCTCCTGTCCATTTTACCTCTACTACCCTTTCAGGTTCAGTTTCAAAAAGATGTGCAAAATTACTACAGTCCTTTCTATGAACAGATATTCCTCTTCCCTTTGTTATAAAACCTGCAATATCATCTCCGGGAACAGGGTTACAGCATTTAGAAAACCTTACCATTAAATCTTTTTCGCCTTTAACTTCAACTCCTGGTTTTTTTGGCTCCGTTTTATTCTTTTTCTTTTGCTGCTGATTTTTATCAGGAGACAGCAATTCTAATGTTTTTTCAGGCTCATTTTTTCTTGCTTCTTCTCGAATTTTTGCTACAATTTGAAGCGCTGTAAATGACCCACTGCCGACTAATAAATATAAATCTTCTATTCGGGATAAATTGAGCCTTTTTAATACGGGATCGACGTTTTCAGACTTCATTAATTCTGAATAAATAAATCCTTGCCTTTTTACTTCTCTTTCTATACTCTCCCTGCCTTTATCAAGATTTTCTTCTTTATATGTTTTCTTAAACCACTGTTTTATCTTGCTTTTGGCTTGAGAGCTTTTTACAATGTTAAGCCAATCCATACTTGGTCCCTTAGATGATTGAGATGTGATTATTTCAACAATTTCTCCAGTTTTTAATTTATAATCCAATGGAACCATTTTACCATTAACTTTAGCACCAACACATTTATTTCCTATATCAGTATGAATTCTGTAAGCAAAATCAATAGGAGTAGAATCTACAGGCAAATCAATTACAGTTCCCTTAGGGGTAAATACAAATACCTCATCAGAAAAGAGATCGATCTTAACAGTTTCCATAAATTCTTTAGCATCTTTTGCTTCTCTTTTATATTCAATGATTTGTCTAAGCCATTTTAGCTTATCTTCCATATCAGCGTCAGAATTTTTAATACCTTCTTTATATTTCCAATGTGCTGCAATACCATACTCAGCAATCCTGTGCATTTCCCAAGTCCTTATTTGTATTTCAAAGGGTTGTCCCTCAGGGCCTATCACTGTAGAATGCAGCGATTGATACATATTAGGCTTTGGCATAGCAATATAATCTTTGAATCTGCCTGGAATAGGCTTCCAAAGTGTGTGTACAATACCTAAAACCTCATAGCAATCCTTAACACTGTTTACTATTACTCTAACTGCTAATAAATCAAATATTTGATCAAAGGTTTTATTTTTATAAACCATTTTTCTATATATGCTGTAAAAGTGCTTCGGCCTGCCCTCTATGCTTGCTTCTATTCCTGCCTCATGAAGCCTTTCACTTAAAGTTTTTATTATCTGATTTATGGAGTCTTCTCTCTCAGCTCTTTTTTGAGCTACTTTATTTACCAGATCATAGTACTCCTTAGGTTTTAAGTACCTAAGGCTTAAATCTTCTAATTCCCACTTGATTTTAAATATTCCGAGCCTATGCGCTACTGGGGCATATATATCAAGGGTTTCTTTTGCTTTCTCCTTTTGTTTATCTAAGGGCCTGTATTTTAACGTTCTCATATTATGAAGTCTATCTGCAAGCTTAATAAGAATAACTCTAACATCATTTGCCATTGCAATAAGCATTTTCATAGTATTTTCAGCTTGCTGATCTTCCTTAGATTTAAACTCAATTTTATCGAGCTTTGTAACACCTTCAACAAGATTAGCTACAGCATCGCCAAATTCTCTTTTTATATCATCATAAGTATATGCAGTGTCCTCTACTACATCATGTAAAAGGGCAGCACAAATAGTGTCAGTATCAAGTCCCATTTCAATAACAATCATTGCAACTGCAACTGGATGAATTAAATAGGGCTCCCCTGACTCCCTAAATTGGTTTTTATGCGCTTTTTCAGCCACTAAAAAAGCTTTTTTTATTTTTTCAATATCAACATCAAGATTATAATCTTCTATTTTATCAAGAATCTCCTGCAACATATCTTTATCTTGAAGCATACTAGCCCTCTTCCCTAATTAAAGCAATGGCTGGTAAAAACCAGCCATATTAATTTTCTATTAATTATATATTAATTTTATAATTTTTGCAATTTTTAATTAATACTCGTATTGAATTATAGATCTTACATCATACTTACTTAATTTTTTTCTTCCATTAAGCCCTGTAAGCTCAATTATAAATTCAATTCCAACAACTTCCCCGCCTAACTTTTCAATTAACTTTGCAACAGATTCAATAGTCCCGCCGGTTGCAAGTAGATCATCCACAATTAGTACCTTATCTCCAGGTTTAATAGCATCTTTATGCATTTCAAGCGAATCGCTGCCATATTCTAATTTATAGCATGATTTAACTGTTTCACAAGGAAGTTTGCCTGGCTTTCTTACAGGAACAAATCCTACACCAAGTGCATAAGCAATTGGTGCTCCAATTAAAAATCCTCTTGCTTCAGGTCCCACAACCATATTAACTTCCTTTTCTTTAGCAATTTCCGTCATTTTATCAATAGTATATTTAAATGCCTCTCCATCTTTTAAAATTGTTGTTATATCTTTAAAACTTATGCCTTCCTTAGGAAAACCTTCAATTACTCTTACTTTTTCTTTTAAATCCATTGTTAACCCTCCCCCAAAATACTTCTAAATTTTAATTGTAAATCATTTATTTTATTAATTAAGTCATTTTGGAAATTTAGTTTTATTTTTGATTCATCATACTTATTATTCCATCTTATTTTTAAGATATCGTTTTTTAAGAAAACCTGCACTGCATTTAATGACTTTAAATACATTATCATTTTATACATTTTATATAAATTCACTCCATATTTTTTGCTCATGGAGCTAACTGTTCCCATTTCCTCACTTTGCTTTAAATTTTCTATAAACTTAATCAATATATCTTTATTTAATACAATATCATTTAAGTATTTATTAATAACTTCAGTTAATGAATCAGTATAAAAATTATAAATACTATTTTTAACCTTTTCTCTTAATATTTTATATTCATAAATTCCTGGTAAAAAATCATAAATTATGACATTATTATTTCCAAAGTCTATATCATCTACTATTGGGCACAATATCAGCTGTGAATTTAATCCATCATTACAGCCAATATTTATATCAATTGTATCCCATAAGTTTCTAATCTTTTCCATTGATGAAAAGGATGAAACTAATATGTAACCTTTTTTTAAAAAAACGAAATCCTTTAAAAGTTTATCATCATATTTTATAAAATTTATTCCTTCAAAATTAAAATCTGCTCTATTATTATTTAAACAGTATTTTATTGCTCTATAGTAATTGTTCTCCAAATCACTGCATATCCATTTCTGATTTGGCTTTATATCCTTTAACACAAGCTGCAGCAGCCTATTGTTGTTCCATTCATTTATATTCATATTAAAAGCAATATCAACAATGTCCCATTGTTTATTATAATATGCTGATGACCCATTAAACATTATGCAGTTATATTTATATCCATTGCTTTCAATAGTCATCCTTAAATGCTGCGATTTATCACCAACTGTCCACTTATTTAATACATTTACACCGCACATGGAAAACACTGGTTCTAAGTTATCAAATCCAAATGGTTCCATCTCATTTATAATTTCTGCTGAATCAATATTTACATCTTCAGGCTCTATTTGCATATCTATAAATAACTTTTCCTGAAAGATTTCACTTCTTACTCCCGCAGCTAAAGAGTTTAATTGCAGTCTAAAATTGTTTATATTTTTTGTCTTAATAGATAATCCAGCTGCCAATTCATGGCCGCCAAACCTTTCCAATAATGAACTGCATTTTGATAAATTTTCAAATAGATTAAAACCTTCTATACTTCTTCCAGAACCTCTCGCTATTTCTCCTTCTTCGCATAGAAGTATTGCTGGTCTGTTAAATTTTTCAACTAATTTTGATGCTACAATACCTACAACCCCTACATGCCAACTATTAGAGGCTAAAACAATTACCTTTTCTTCTTTAAAATCCTTATCCTCTTCTATTTTTTCGCATGCTTCCTTATATATCTGTTCTTCTATCTCCTGGCGTTTTTTATTTTCCTGATCTAAATACTTTGCAATTTGCAGCGCTTTATCATAGTTATTAGTAGTAAAAAGCTCTACTGCAATTTTAGCATCACTTAACCTTCCCACAGCATTTATTCTTGGAACAATACCAAATGCAAGATTACGTGAATTAAGTTCTTCAATTCCTGAAACCGTTTTAAGTGCTTTAATGCCGCATTTTTCAGTATTTTTTGCTATATTTAATCCATTTTTAACAATAATTCTGTTTTCACCAGTCAAACTTACGGAATCAGCAACAGTTCCAATTGCAGCAATATCTAAAAAATCATCATAGCCAGATAAACCATAATTTATCCATAAAGCTTGTATAAGTTTAAAAGCTATTCCACAACCAGATAAAAATTTAAAAGGATATGTACAATCTGAACGTTTAGGGTTTACTACAATAGTATCTGGTATTTTCCCCTTACATTCATGATGATCCGTTATAATGATATCCATACCAATAGATTTTGCATACTCTACTTCATCAAAGGAAGTAACACCGCAATCTACAGTAATAATTAGATCTGCAGCCAATGATTTAATATAATTTAATGCATCTGTATTTATTCCATAGCCTTCATTCATTCTATCAGGTATATAGTATGAAATATCAACGCCAAGTCTTTTAAAAGCCGTATAAAGTATAGATGTGCTTGTTATACCATCTGCATCATAATCCCCGTATATTACTACCTTTTGCCTTCCCTTAATAGCGTCATCAATTCTTTTAACTGCTCTATCCATATCTTTAAGTAAAAATGGATTATAAAGCTTATCCAAGGATGGATGTAAAAAAGACTCTACATCCTTTTCATTTACTATTCCCCTTAAATGAAGCAAACTGCTTATCAATTCACTACCATAAATACAGTTATTTCTATCTATTTTGTTTTTAACAACCCATTTTTTCATAGAATATAACTCCTCAGTATATTTCAAAACAATATTATTATAATTTAGATATTAAATATGTTCAATGAGAAAATAAATAAAAGCCTCAGCTGAAGCTTATAAGAGCCAACCCAGGGGCGTAGCATCCGTAATACCCCGCCTTAGGCGGGGTATTACGGATGCTAACCGCCGGATAAGGTAAACCCTTCTTAAATTTTAAATCTATAGGAAAATTAATATTTGATTTAAAAAAGAGTCAGCTTTTGCTGACTCTATGCAAACTTTTTCTTTCCTTCAAAAGTTACCCAAAGGGGACTTGCAATAAATATTGAGGAATACCCTCCACTTATGATACCAATTATAAGTGGAAATGCGAACTCTTTTACGGAAGGAACTCCAAGTACATATACAGCAGTGATTGTAAATAAAGTTGTCATCATTGTGTTTATTGACCTTGCCATAGTTTGAGTTATGCTTGCATCAATAAGCATTCCGGGGTTATTCTTATATCTCCCATAGGATTTGTTTTCTCTAATTCTATCAAAAACAACTATGGTATCATTTATTGAATAACCCAAAATGGTAAGTATAGCTGCTATAAAGCTGCTATTTACTGGGACCTGAAATACAGCATAAACACCAACAGTTATAAGTACATCATGAGCAAGGGCAACTATTGCAGCTAATCCAGATTTTAATTCAAATCTTAGTGTAATATAAATTAAAATTCCTATTACTGCAGCAATTGATGAAATTAAAGCTTTTTGCCTTAACTCTTTTCCAACAGAAGGTCCAATATTGTTTGATTCCATAAGTTCGGCTTTTGGATATTTTGCTTTAATATCTGCAACTAATCTGTTAATTTCTGTTGGTTTTAATGTACTGCTGGTAATATTAACTTCTTTTCCTTCTACAGCTCTTGCGTCAGCCTTATCATCATATTTATTTGCAATTTCTCTTATATCTTCAATATTATAATCGGCATTAATCTTTATATCAATAAGGGTTCCGCCCCTAAATTCTGTGCCGTAATTTAAACCTTTTACTGCCCACGAAATCATACCAATCATTATTAAAACAATTGATATCCCATAAAACACTTTTCTGTTTTCATAAATCTTAAGTACCTTTTCCATTCTATTCCCTCCCCCTATGGCCTATAAAATTTGGTGTTTGTGACCCAACCTGTGCCTACAAATGACTTAAGTAGGAATCTTGTAACAGTAATAGCTGTAAACATACTGCAAAGAACACCAATATTCAAAGTGAGAGCGAAACCTTTAACCGTTCCAGAACCTAAGAAGTATAAAACAAATCCTGCAATTAATGTTGTAATATTAGAATCAAGTATAGATGAAAGTGCCCTATGGAATCCTGCATCTATAGAAGTTTTAAGTGATTTCCCAACATTTAATTCTTCTTTTATTCTTTCAAATATAAGTACATTGGCATCAACTGCCATACCAACTGAAAGAAGGAATCCTGCAATTCCTGGCAATGTCAGTGTTTGTTTAATGCCTATAAATATTAATAATGAAAGCATAATATAAACTAATAAAGCTAAATCAGCAATAAGTCCTGGTATTCTATAATAAATCAACATAAATATCATAACCAGCGCAATACCAATTGCTGCTGCTTTTTTACTTGTTGGAATTGCTTCAGCTCCAAGGGATGGTCCTATAGTTTTAACTGTGGCAGGAGATAGTGTAACAGGCAAAGCACCTGATTTTATAATTCCTGCAAGTCTTTTTGCTTCTGCAACATCCTTACTTCCAGTGATAATAGCCTCTCCATTAGGTATTTCACTATTAACTCTTGGAGATGAAACAACCTCATCATCCATTATTATAGATATTGGTTTACCAATATATTTTTTTGTTGCTTCTCTGAATTTTACTGTACCGTCTTCGTTCAATTTTAACTGAACAACAGGCTGCTGAGTATTAGGATCAACACCTACTGTTGCATCCTTAACATCTTGACCTGTAATAATAACATCATCGTTTGGTCCCACAAAAGTTAGCTTCCCAGTTTTTCCAATTTGCTCTAGTGCCTTATTTACATCATTTATTCCTGGAATTTCAATTCTAATCCTATTTTCTCCAGCATTTGTAACTACGGCATCATTAACTCCAAGTCCATTGACCCTAAGCTGTAAAAGCTCTTTTGTCCTATCTAGTGTTTCCTTACTTACATCCTTTTCCTTTATCTCCTCTTCAATATAAACTCCGCCTTTTAAATCAAGACCAAGTTTTATTGCTTTACCAAGAGGTTTAAACATATATCCCCCAATTTGCATACCAAATACAGAAATATAAGCAAATAAAGCTATTAAAGCAGCACTTACTATAAACTTTATGGAATTCTTTTTTTTCATAAGCATCCCCCTTTAATTTAGTTGCTAATGTAAATTATACAGTCTTAAAATTTTTAAGTCAATTCAATGCACTGAGGATTAAATCGAATAATATCAACCTTATTTATATTCTACATATCTCTTATTTTTCCTTCTTAATAAACACCTATTCCTGCGTTTTTATTTTTAAAGCTATCGCACATTCAATCCTTTTTTTCATCATTTCACACCCTAAATGATAAGGGATGTGTATGTCACCATTGAAATTATAATTATTTGCTTGGCATCCGCCGCTGCAATAAAATCTTGCCCAACAATTCATACATTCAGGCTTATTATATACATGTCCATGCTTAAAGGTATTTATAATATTTTTATCTAATCCTTCATTTTCATTAAAAACATTACCCATAACAAATTTATTATTTCCAACAAATTGATGGCAAGGGTATATATCGCCATTAGGCGTTACTGCTACATATTCATGTCCTGCACCGCATCCTGATATCCTTTTATATATGCAAGGACCGCCATTTATATCAATAGCAAAATGATAAAACTTAAATCCTCTGCCTTCTTTAATTCTCTTTATCATTTCTTCTGTAAGCTTATCATATTGTTCAAAAATCTTAGGTAAATCCTCTTCCCTTAAAGCTAAGGGATTCCCATCTTCAAGCACAACAGGTTCTATGGATATTTCCTTAAAGCCTTCATCTGCAAGAAAAATGACATCATTATAAAAGTCTAAGTTTTCCCTTGTAAATGTTCCCCTTACATAATACTGCTTTCCCTTTGTTCTATTGCTGACCATTTTTTTGATTTGAGGCAAAATAGTATCAAAACTACCGCTGCCATCACATCTTACCCTGATTTTATCATTAACTTCTTTTCTTCCATCAATGCTTAGTACCACATTAACCATATTATCATTAATAAATTTTATTTTTTCGTCATCAAGACGCGTAGCATTAGTTGTTATTGTAAATCTAATATCCTTCCCATATTTAGGCCCCTCTGTTTTCCCATACTCAACTACCCCTTTTACTGTCTCAAAATTAAGTAAAGGTTCTCCTCCAAATAAATCTACTTCAATATTCTTTCTTGGACCAGAATTTTTTATTACAAAATCAATAGCCTTCTTAGCTACCTCAATGCTCATAAGCTCCCTTTTCCCATTGTAATCACCTTTCGATGCAAAACAATATTTACATCTTAAATTACAATCATGGGCTACATTTAAACAAAGAGCCTTTATATAAGATGGTTCCTCATTCCTTTTTACTGCATCTTGAAATACATCCTTACTAAATAATAGTCCTTTTTCAATAAGTTCATTTATATCAGATAAGCCTTCATCTATCTCACTTATACTATATTTGTCCTTCAATTTTTCATAAATAAGTTCTTTGTTGTTATCTTCAAAATAATTTAATATGTCATAAACTACATCATCCACAACATGTATAGCCCCGCTGTTGACATCTATAACAATATTTAAACCCTGCTGTTTAAATTTATGAACGTTCAAAATGTTTCCTCCTCCATTAATATTAATCACTTAAAAAGCAGTAACTATCAAGTTACTGCCACTTTGTTACTTGTTTTCACATGCTAAATTTGCAACTGTACAAGAAGTTTTGCAAGCTGACTGACATGAATTTGCACATTCTTTGCAGCCTGGCTTCTTTAAACTTGCTTTTAATACGCCAGCATTTATAGTTTTAATATGCTTCACAATTATTACCTCCTTAAGCCCTTTATAAACATAAATAATTTAATAAACTTTTTTTATTATATCACATGATTCTTGATTTCTCAATAAATAGTCGTTAGTTTTTATCACACAATACTGTCCCTATCATGCCAGACAACATCCCAATAATAATTGACGCCACATACATAATGAGCATAGATGAACTTTTTGCTTCCCCTTTTTCTGCCAGCAAAGCAATAATTGATAACAAAAACATATATATAAATCCTATAAAAGCACCATGTAAATATCCTTTTTTACCAATTTTATAAGAACCATATATACTTGAATAACATATACCAATAATGCTTATGATATAGGCAGTAATTTGCATATAGTTTCCATTTAATTTAGTAAAGTAAAAAACTATAGTAGATATTAATAAAAGAGCAGCGGATACTAATATTCCCCTTATTATTGATTTAACATAGATTTTAACATAATCTTTTTTATTTTCATCCTTACTAAACATAATTCCACCTCCTATTTAATAAATATGAGATGGAATATATCATTATGTATCTAATGTTACTTTTCTTCTTTCTTTTCTCCCTTCTTTTCTTCTTTTTTCTCTTCTTTTTTCTCTCCCTTGTCTTCATCCTTACTGTCTTCTTTTTTAATATTGTACTTTTCTGCTCTGCTTTCTACTACTGAACTTATTGCATATCTTGCAAGTTCAATTTTCATTCTGCTTGGGCCAGATTCAATAACAACTGTGTCCTCATTTAAATTTAATATTGTCCCAATTATTCCTCCTCTGGTCATAACCTTATCTCCTACAATAAGTGCATCAAGCATTTTCTTAGTCTTCTTCTGCCTTTTTTGTTCTGGAAGAATTAAAAAAAGGTAGAAAATTGCAAAAACCATTACCCACATAACTATTGTGGCTACAGTACCTTGTTGCATTGTATTACCTCCTTAAAATTTATATATTTTAATTATAACCATATTTCGAATAAAATTCATCTTTAAATTCTAAAAGTCTATCATCTTTTATTGCTTCTCTTATTTGTTCCATTAAATGTATTAAAAATCTTAAATTGTGAATAGTAGCAAGCCTTGCAGCTAATATTTCTTTTGCTTTAAAAAGATGTCTTATATAAGCTCTTGAATAATTTTTACAAGCATAACAGTCACATTCATCATCAATGGGCCTAAAATCCTCTGCATATTTAGCATTTTTAATTACAAGTTTCCCTTTGCTTGTAAGCACTGTCCCATTCCTTGCAATTCTCGTAGGAAGAACACAATCAAACATATCAATTCCTCTTATTACACCTTCAAATAAACAATCAGGGCTTCCAACTCCCATAAGATATCTTGGCTTATCTTTAGGCATGATAGGCATTGTATAATCAAGCACTTCATACATGAGTTCCTTAGGCTCACCAATACTTAACCCTCCAATAGAATACCCCGGGAAGTCAAGTTCTGTCATCCTTTTAACACTTTCTTCTCTCAAATCCCTATACATTCCACCCTGTATAATTCCAAACAATGCCTGATTTTCAGTATTCTTATGGGTTTCTTTACATCTCTCTGCCCACCTAATTGTTCTATTAAGTGAATTCTTTGCATAATCATATTCGCAAGGGTATGGAAGACATTCATCAAAACACATTATTATATCAGCACCAAGGGCATTTTCAATCCTTATTGCATCTTCAGGTGAGATAAAGTGCTTTGAGCCGTCTAAATGTGATTTAAAAGTAACCCCTTCTTCAGTAATATTTCTAAGATCACTTAAACTAAATACTTGAAATCCACCGCTGTCTGTAAGTATTGGTTTATCCCAATTCATAAATTTATGAAGGCCGCCAGCCTTTTTAATGATCTCTTCACCTGGCCTCATATGAAGATGATAGGTATTACTAAGTATTATTTGTGCCCCTATACTTTTTAATTCTTCAGGCGTCATTGCTTTAACCGTAGCCTGAGTCCCAACGGGCATAAAAATTGGCGTTTCTATAACCCCATGAGGAGTATAAAGCTTTCCAAGCCTTGCACCGGAATCCTTAGATTCCTTTATCAGTTCATACTTTATTGCACTCATAATTTCCTCCTAAATCAAAAGCATTGCATCTCCAAAACTAAAAAATCTATATTTTTCTTTAACAGCTACATTATATGCATTAAGTATATTTTCCCTACCTGCAAAAGCACTTACTAACATTATTAACGTTGATTCTGGAAGATGAAAATTTGTTATTAAAGCATCCATAACTTTAAATTTATATCCAGGATAGATGAAAATATCTGTCCATCCTGTGGAAGGTTTAACAAATCCATTTTCATCTCCTGCAGTTTCAATTGTCCTGCAGGAAGTAGTTCCAACTGCTACTACTTTATTCCCTCTTCTTTTAGCTTCATTAATAATTTCAGCATTTTTTTCATCTATAACATAAAACTCTGAATGCATTTTATGATCCTCTATTTTTTCCTCTTTAACTGGTCTAAATGTTCCAAGACCAACATGAAGAGTAAGATATGCTATGTTCACACCTTTTTTTCTTATTTCATCAAGCAGTTCATTAGTAAAATGCAGCCCTGCTGTTGGCGCTGCAGCTGAACCCTTCACTTTTGAATATACCGTTTGATATCTTTCCTGATCCTTTAATTCCTTTTTAATATATGGCGGTAAAGGCATTTGCCCAAGCTTATCTAATATTTCTTCAAATACTCCATCATAATAAAACTGAATTATTCTTCCGCCTGAATCTGTATGTTCAAGAATTTTGCATCTTAATTCGCCATTGCCAAATGTAAATTCAGATCCAATTTTTGCCCTCTTACCCGGCCTTACAAGGGTTTCCCATTTATCCTTATCTACCCTTCTAAGAAGAACAAATTCCATTTTTCCACCTGTCTCATCTTTGATTCCATAAAGTCTTGCAGGAATAACCCTGCTATTATTTAAAACCAGGCAATCCCCCTCATTTAAATAGTCCACAACATTTTTAAATATCCTATGATGGATTTCACCTGTTTCTTTATTTAAAACCATAAGCCTTGACATGTCTCTTTCCTTTATAGGTTCTTGTGCAATGAGCTCCTTTGGAAGCTCATAATAAAAATCATGAAGATTCATTTTCTACTTTCACTCCTTAAACTGCTGCTAAATTTCATACTATATAATAATAAATTAATTATAATAAAAAATCAACAAAAAGTCTCTTGTCTTCCAAAATGCTTATATCCCGCAGATGTAACTACCCTTCCTCTTGGAGTTCTGTTTATAAAACCCATTTGTAAAAGATATGGTTCATAAACATCCTCTATAGTAACACTTTCTTCACCAATAGAATAGGCAAGAGTATCAAGGCCTACCGGTCCTCCTCCGAATTTATCAATCATAGTTAAAAGCATTTTTCTATCTACGTTATCAAGTCCAAGCTTATCAATCTCAAGCAAATTTAAAGCTTTATCAGCTGTTTTCGCATCAATATATCCATTACCTTTAACCTCGGCAAAATCCCTAACTCTCTTCAATAATCTATTTGCAACTCTTGGAGTCCCACGAGAACGCCTTGCAATTTCAAGTGCACCTTCTTCATCAATACCAATATTTAAAATCTTTGCAGACCTTTCAACAATATGAAGTAATTCATCAGGCGTGTAAAGCTCTAATCTCATTACTATACCAAATCTATCACGCAAAGGTGATGTCAGCATTCCAGCTCTTGTAGTAGCACCTATCAGTGTAAACTTAGGAAGATCAATTCTAATGGAACGTGCACTTGGCCCTTTCCCTATAATTATATCGAGAGCAAAATCCTCCATTGCAGGGTAGAGTATTTCTTCTACACTTCTGTTTAACCTATGTATTTCATCAATAAACAGCACATCATTTTCACCTAAGTTTGTTAAAATAGCAGCCAAATCTCCAGCCCTTTCAATAGCAGGCCCTGAAGTAACTCTCATCCCACAGCCCATTTCATTTGCAATTATATTTGCCAGGGTTGTTTTCCCAAGTCCAGGTGGTCCATAAAGCAATACATGATCTAATGGTTCATCCCTTTTTTGAGCTGCTTTAATAAATATTGAGAGTTTTTCTTTTACTTTTGCTTGCCCTATATATTCCTCGAGCTTTTGAGGCCTTAAACTGCCTTCTGTATCTGCATCCTCTTTTTTTTGTTCAGATGCAATGATTCTTTCCTCTTCCATAAAATAAAGCACCTATCCTTTCATAAGTGTTTTTAGAGCATTTTTTACAGTATCCTCAACAGGTTGTTCCTTCTTATAAACCTTATTTACTGCAAAAGCTGCCTCTTCCCTTGTATATCCAAGTGATATCAATGCTTCTATTGCCTCATTTGCTTCATTAGAATCAAAATTATCATCATTAGCTATTTTATCAACCTTTATTTCATAATTTTTAAGCTTATCCTTAAGTTCTAAGATGATTCTTTGAGCTGTTTTTTTACCAACACCTTGAGCTCTGCAAAGAGACTTTTCATCATTTGTCATAACTGCAATAGCTATTTCCTGAGGTGACATCTGAGATAAAATTGATAATGCAGCTTTAGGTCCAATACCTGTTACATTAATAAGCAGTTTAAACATGCTGAGAGATTCTTTATGTAGGAAACCATACAATGCCATTTGATCTTCTCTTACATAATGATAAGTAAATACTTTCACCACATCTCCAACTTCACCAGACTTTTCTATATCCCTTTGAGGTATATTAACAATATACCCAATATCGTTATTATTGATAATGATATAATCCAATCCCTTTTCTTCAATAATTCCTTTAACAAAAGCAATCATATTATCACCTCATTTAATTCTAAACATCTCTGCCCTATGGCTTGAATGTCCATGGCAAATGCCTATAGCAAGAGCATCTGCAACATCATCAGGTTTTGGAATTTCTCTTAAATTTAATATCACCTTTACCATCTGCTGTACTTGATTTTTATCTGCTCTCCCATACCCAACAACTGCTTGTTTTACCTGCAGTGGTGTGTACTCAAAAATATTAAGCTTTTGTTTTTGGGCCGCAAGTATAGAAACTCCCCTTGCCTGTCCAACTGTTATTGCTGTTTTTGCGTTTTGATTAAAAAAAAGCTCTTCATAGGCAACAGCATCAGGCTTATACTTTTTAAATACATTATCAAGTGAATCATACAATATTTCAAGCCTTTCCGGCATTTTATTTTTGGGAGTGGTAGTAATTGCAAAATAATCAACAACTTTAAAGCTATTATTGAAATAATCTAAAACACCAACCCCTAATATAGCAATTCCAGGGTCTATACCAATTATTCTCATATTCTTCTCCTTATATTTACGAAAATATGTTCGATTAGTATTATACCACTTATTTATATTCTTGGCATACCAAAATACATATACATAAGGACTTCAATTCATAATGTAGATTTAATCCACCGCTGCGATAAGAAAAATATATTCCATTCACTTTACCGTTTGCAAAGATGTTCTAAGGATTAAAATGCCAGACAAGCTGTAGGGAGCGGTCTTGACCGTTCCGCCCTCCCAAATTCAGATCATCCTGCAAATGCCATAGAATGAAATTGTTACTGAGTGTTGGCACCGCTCCACTCCCACTAGATTCCGCTCGTCCATCAACGGAACGGTCAAGACCGTTCCCTACTCTATGTTCATTCCATATATTTTTCTTATCTCCGCTGTAATTTGTTCATTAATGATTTTAAAGTGAAAATTACAGATATAAAAAACTCCTGAAAGATCAGGAGTTAAGAGGCGTATTCGCTAATTAAACTTTTCACTTCGTCCATTGTTTCATAGGTTTTTCCTTTTATTACTTCATTCTTATCCCCCTCGGGAAGCATGTTAGTGGACATGTTTGTATTTTCTTTAAAAATTAAATTGCTGTTATTGTCCACATCATATATAGTTATATATCCATCATTATCCTTTACTACAAATGCACCCGGGCACCATGAATTTTTTTCACGCACAAGAATAACGTCTTTGGAAGTGAATTCTATCATCAAATAGCCTATATTTTTAAAATATTTTTCGGCTTCATCCTTATCCATTCCTATTAAGTTTGAATCAGGCTTTTCTTCTGTCTTTTTTTCAAAAACCATTCCCATTGTATATCTATTTATTTTTGTTATTTTTGTATTGTTATTTATTACAATCTTATAATCATTATTTAAAGTTTCAGCATTTACCTTTGTTTTGGCAATCTCAGAGGCCTCTTTATCATTTGTTCTTTTGAATGTATATATATAGCTTGTAACAAATGTAATAACAACTATTGAAATAATCAATAGTACTTTACTTAATTTGCTATTAAACATAATACCATTCCTCCTTGTATTTGGTATTATGTCCAAAATCTTAATTATTATTCAAAATTATATTTTAATTATAAAAAAATACACACTCCCTTATACATATATACACAAAAGAGTGTGTTTAACGTATGCCATCAAAACCTTGATACAACTCTATTCTTCTGCTTCCCATCCTTCAGGGAATTCAGCATTGTGCCAGACGTTTTGAATATCGTCATTATCTTCAAGAACATCTATAAGTTTTTGAACTTTTCCTGCTGTATTTTCATCAACAGCTGTCGTCATATTAGGAATCATTGACATTTCAGCAGAAATGAAATTTATTCCATCTTTTTCAAGAGAATCTCTTACAGCAGAAAAGTTTTCAGGAGCAGTTATAATTTCATATACATCATCCTGAGATGAAAAGTCTTCAGCACCAGCTTCTAAAGCCTTCATCATAAGTTCGTCCTCATCTGTTTCATCAGTTTTTTCTATGACTAAAAGTCCTTTCTTCTCAAACATATAAGCCACACAGCCTGATGTTCCAAGATTACCAGCATGTCTTTCAAAAGCATGTCTAACATCACCAGCTGTTCTATTTCTATTATCAGTAAGAGCTTCTACCATAAAAGCTACTCCAGATGGTCCATATCCTTCATAGATAACTTCCTCATAATTAACTGAATCAGTTTCACCTGCAGCCTTTTTAATAGCTCTCGTTATATTATCCATAGGCATATTGTTTGACTTTGCCTTTGAAACAGTATCCCTTAATCTTGAATTAGAATCAAGGTTTGATCCGCCCTCTTTAACTGCAACTGCAATTTCCTTACCTATTTTTGTAAATACTTTTCCTCTTTTTGCATCTGCTTTACCCTTTTTAGCTTGTATATTATGCCACTTTGAATGTCCTGACATGTTTACCCCTCCTACAAATCTATATTGCCTAATGCATTTAGCCCCTGTCTGCACCAGTACTATTCATATTAAACTGTATTATTTATTTGGGACAAAAATTTTAGCAAATTCTCTTTTATGTTTGCTCTTTCTGTTTAAATTATCAACTATAGTTTTTACTCTATCATTTGCTTTACCAGTCAAAATATAAGTATCAAGCTCATCATAATTTATGCCCATTTCATTTTCATCAGTTTGATTTTCCCAGAGTCCTGCCGACGGCGGTTTATTAATTATTTTCTTGGGTATATCAAAATATCTTGCAAGATCCCATACCTCATGTTTTACAAAGGGTGCTAACGGTAAAATGTCTGCTCCGCTGTCACCATATTTGGTAAAATATCCTACCGTAAGCTCACTTTTATTGCCAGTGCCTGCAACTAAATAATTACAATTTGCAGCATAGTAATATAAAGTTAACATTCTAAGCCTTGGTTTTATATTAGCTAAAGCCATTCTTGAAGCATCATTAATATCAGTTTCAGCTAAAAAAGTATCATATACCTTATCTAAAACTACTTTTTTATATTTTATATCCAGTGTTTCAGCTAATAATACAGCATCCTTTTCATCTTCCTCATTGCTATGGCATGGCATGATTATTCCCAAAACATTATCAGGAAAGGCTTTTTTCGAGGCAGCAGCTACTACTGCAGAATCAACCCCACCGCTGAGTCCTAATACTACACCATTACATCCTGCTTGTTTTACTGTATCATAAATCCAATCCACAAGTTCATGGGAAACTTCTTGTGTGTTCATAATATTACTACCTCCTCATGGTATGGTAGGTTTCCTCTAAAATATTATCACAATACAAAGTTATTTTCAACAACTTGATAATTTTGTTCAACAATTCGTGATTTAGATTTTATTTTGTGTTATAACAGTAGAAAAATGCGAAGCATTTTTTATGTTTTCAAATTTCTAATTAAATTATGATTTAAAAAACGATAATTTAATTATACAAACAATAAATGCCGTAGGGAGCGGTCTTGACCGTTCCGTTGGTGAATGGGCAGAATCGGGAGAGCGAAACGGTGCCAGCACCCAGGTAGCAATTCTATTCTATGGCATTTGCAGGACAATCTGAATTTGGTGGGGCGGAACGGTCAAGACCGCTCCCTACCATTCCAATTATTCGTAATGAACAGGAATATCAGAAAATTTGAGAATACATTGACACAAATCCATTGTTATGGCACAACGATTGTTATTATCCGTAATTCACATTTTTCTTAAATTGCGAATTACAGTAATTTTATATTAGTTTGCCCGATTCATCAACAAAGTAAAGCTCCTTTGAATTTATATTTATAGTATTATCACCATTCATAAATTCTATTATATCGCTGCTTATATTGTCGAAATCCTCCATAAGGCAAATAGCCGTCATCTTAACATTTTCCATAAATTCAGTTCCTTTTATAATTACATTTTTATTTTGCAGGTAATTATTAATTTTCCCATATCTCTCATAATCGCATTTAAGTGTAAATTCTATGCCTATTTCTCTTAATACTTTTTTTGATTCATCCACACCCATCTTACATGCCTTGCTATAAGCCCTTATAAGTCCGCCTGCACCAAGTAGTGTTCCGCCAAAGTATCTTGTTACTACACAAACTACATCATTTAATCCTTCTCTTTTTAAAACTTCTAAAACAGGTGGCCCTGCAGTTCCCTGTGGTTCGCCATCATCAGAATACCTCATAGATATTCCATTATTAGTTGTATAAGCATAAACATTATGGGTTGCATCCTTATATTTGGATTTAATATTATCTATAAACCTTAGTGCGTCATTTTCATCTTTTACTCTGCTGATATTGCAAATAAATATAGATTTTTTTTCCTCAAATTTAACTTCTGAACTATTTAAAATAGTGTAATCCCTTTCAATTCCCATGTTATCCCCCATTTTTAATTAATATGTTAATTATGTATGACATATTGTAAACTCTATTGCCAATGATAACATTATATGATAATATAATACATCATAAAGTCATTATAGAAAATATCTATTTGGCATAAAATAAAGATGGAGGTGTGTTCATATGATAACAAAAGACATGGGTATAACAGAAATTGTGTCTAAATACCCTAAAACTGTTGACGTCTTTCAATCCTATGGCATGGGATGTTTTGGATGAATGGCTTCACAATATGAAAATGTAGAGCAGGGTGCTCTCGCACATGGAATAGATGTTGATGCTTTAATGAAAGACTTAAATGAGGCTGCAAAGTAATATTTTTAAGTCTAAAAATCCACATTAATTTTAAAAGTTAATAAAAAAGGAGTCTGTTTCTAAATGTTTGATAAAAACTATTTAGAAACAGACTCCTTTTTACTAATTACTAATTCTTTTCAAATTCTGATTTTGCAAGCCCACAAACTGGGCAAACCCAATCATCTGGAATATCTTCAAATTTTGTTCCTGGAGCTATTCCGTTATCTGGGTCTCCTAATTCTGGGTCATAAATATAACCGCATGCAGGACAAACATACTTATCCATATAAAAGCCTCCCTTAAATAAATTTTAATAAATCTATATAATTTTCATTATATCAACATTATTTAGTAACTCTTTACTAAAGTTTCTCCTTTGCTCTATAGCTGTCTTTATTTTAAATCCCTTTTTAGTATCTCCCATCACTATTCCTCCAATAATAAGACCCTCTTTAAAGAAAAGTTTTGAATAAATACCATCATATTTTACAGCCTGAGCATCTTTATCATTAATTGTACCAGCAGAAAATACACTTACACCCATAACTTGAAGTAAATTTGAAGGTGTAATCTCATTATAATGTGCTTCTATACCAGCTGAGTTAATCCCTGCTACTTTCCCTTGCTCCATAGCAACAGGCCAAATTCCCCATACATTGCCACTAAACTCTGCAACATCTCCTGCTGCATAAATGTTATCATAATTTGTCCTCATTCTGTCATCAACTATTATTCCTCTGTTTGCATTTATTTTTGAATCTAAAGCAGCTTTAATATTGCTTCTTACACCTGCTGAAATAATAACCAAATCAGAAATAACTTCATTTCCATTTTCAAGGATAACCTTTTCTACATGGCTATTACCGCTAATTTCCTTAACTCCATATGCCTTATAAAGTGTTATGTTGTTTTCATTTACTATGTTTTCAAGTATTTGTGAACCTTCTTCATCTAACTGCCTTGGGAGCAGTCTTGGCAATGCTTCAATTATGTTTATATTAATATTGCTATTTTCCCTTATAGACCAAGCAGCTTCAATACCTAAAAGCCCTCCTCCTATTACAGTTACATTTTTAACCTTCATTTCATTTATATAATTATTTATTTTATTTATATCTTCAGCTTTTCTAACTGTAAAAACGCCATTTAATTCATTTCCTCTAATTGGAGGCACAAAACTGCTGCTTCCATTTGCTAATATTAATTTATCGTATGTAATTTTTTCCCCACTACTCAAAACTATACTGTTCTCTTCTGGTATAATTTTGTTTAATTCTCTTGATAATACTACTTTTATATTTTGTTCCTTATACCAATCGCCTTTATGAAGATATAATTCTTCTATATTAAAAGGCCTACATATATATTTACTTAATTTTATTCTGCTATATGGATAAAACTTTTCATCTGTTATGATGCTGATTTCTACATCCCTATTGATTTTTCTGATGTTTTCAGCTGCAGTAACACCTGCAATACCGCTGCCTACTATTATTATTTTTTTCACTTTATCACCTCTTGTTTAATATTATAAGATAACTTTTATTAAATAACAACCCTTCTACTGATTTTCTTTTATTAATGTTCCAAATATACCTTAATTAACTACATATATTTTATTCAAAATTGAAGAAAATTATATTAGCGGGCAAAAAATTGGAGTTGATAATATGAAGCTAAAAAATTTTCTTTATTGCATACTTATATATTTTTTTATTGTAACAAGTTTTTTATATATATTTGAAAATGAGTTTTATACTGTTGCAGATACAAAGCTTTATAAAAATGAAAAAGTATGTCTCATTATAGTTGATGGGCTGAGATATGATACATCTTTAAAAATGCCTTTTATTAATGAAATGTTAAATAAAAATAATGGAATACACTACAGGGCTATGGCTGAAACCCCATCTATTTCAAGACCAGGATACGAAAGAATCCTTACTGGCTCCCAAACCTATATAAATGGAATTACTTCAAATTTGGGGTTAAAACCTTCAATAACTCCTAATCTATTTAGTGCGTGTAAAAGCAACAATTTAAAAACAGCAGCTTGCGGGTTTTACTGGTTAAAAGATTTGTATAGCATAAGCATAGATGAGGGCTACTTTTATTATTATAACGATGATAAAGTTTTCTATGAAGCTGAAAAACAAATTATAAATTATTCGCCAAACTTTTTAGTTGTTCACCCAATGAAAGTTGATCGAGCAGGACATAAATTTGGAGGTAAATCAAAGGAATATGATGAGGTAGTTTATGAAATAGACTCTGAAATAAAAAATTTATATGAGGTTCTTTATAAAAATAATTATACTCTAATAATTACATCAGACCATGGGCATAAGGATAAAGGAGGTCATGGTGATAGTAATATAAAATCTCTCGAGATACCAATTATTATATTATCACCAGATTTAAATGCTACGAATTTTAAAGATTCAAATAATATTATAAGTCAAAGAGATATTGCTCCCACTATATGTGATTTGTTAAAAATTCCAAAAACCAATTTTATGACAGGGCATTCACTTATCATCAAGTGATTCTAAGACTCAGGTGGAGCTTTTAAAAATGGGGTTGTTGCAGAATATCATAATTTTATAAAAGCGCAAAGACAGTAGGGATAAGAAAAACATATAAAATGAACATAAAGTGAGCATTTAGATGTTCTTAGAATTAATAAAATGTAGGGAACGGTCTTGACCGTTCCGTTGATGGACGAGCGAAATTTGGGGGAACAGAACGGTGCCAGCACACAGTAACAATTTCATTCTATGGCATTTGCAGGATGATCATAATTTAGGCGAGCGGGACGGTCAAAACCGTCCCCTACAGTTTATCTGGCATTTTAATCCTTAGAACATCCTTGCAAATGTCAAAATGAATGGAATATACCTTTTTTCATCTGCTACCAGCCTCCTGAAGAACCTCCTCCTCCAGAGGAGCCTCCACCAAAACCGCCATTTGAGGAGCCGCCTCCTGAAGAGCCGCCGCCAAAGCCTCCGCCGCCGAAGTTTCCGCCGCCTCTGCCTCCTCCTCTTGGTCCATTACCCCAAAAAAGAAAATACATTATAGTTCTTAAGAGTTTCCCCCTACATACAAACCCATCTATAAATAGAAATAATATAATAGCAAAAATTAAACCTGCTGGTGAACCATGATTAGAATTATTATAATCTCTATCAGGGTAATTGTTATACTCCCCTTCATTATATTTATTATCAAAATCATCAAGAGTTACATTATATTCCTTTGCTGTTTCCTTACATATTTCAATATATCCTTTTAAAATACCTGTATCATAATCACCCTGTTTAAAAAATGGTGTTATATATTCATCTCTTATTCTGCCTGTTTTTCCGTCTGGCAAAGCCCCTTCTAATCCATACCCCACTTCTATTCTCATTTTTCTATCTTTAATAGCTGCAATTAAAAGCACTCCATTGTCCTTGCCTTTAGTTCCAATTCCCCATTTATCAAATAGGTCATTTGCGTAATCTTCAATACTTTCATCACCAGTAGAATCTATGATAACCACCGCAACTTCAGCTGTGGTTTTATCATAAAGGTCTTTTCCTAAGGATATTATTTTATTTTTTGTATCCTCTGACAAAGTTCCTGTATAATCATTAACATATTTATCTGGTGTTGGTTCAGGGAACTTAGGTTTTGCAAAACAAACAGAAGTAAAAGAATAAAATATCAAAAAGAAAACTATGCCTAACCTTTTAAAATATTTCATCTAAAAGGCCCTCCTTAAAATTTAACATCTGGAGCTGACTGAGCATTAGGTGATGCTTCAAAATACGGCATTGAATTAAAACCTGTCATTCTTGCAATTATAACTGTTGGAAATCTTTTTATTTTTGCATTATATGCTGCTGTCACATTATTGTAATCCCTTCTTCTTTGAGATATCCTGTTTTCTGTGCCTGCAAGTTCATCCATAAGTGCTCTAAAATTTGCATCTGCTTTTAAATCTGGATATTTTTCTACCACAACCAAAAGTCTTGAAATAGCACTGCTTAATTCATCACTGGCTGCTGCCTGTTCATTCATGTCCTTAGCACCAGCAAGTTTTGCTCTTGCATTTGCAACACTTTCCATGACTTCCTTTTCATGTGCAGCATAGCCCTTTACTGTGTTAACAAGATTAGGGATTAAATCATTTCTTCTTTGAAGCTGTTCCTGTATTTGGGCATTAGCATTTGTAACTTTTTCCTTTGAAGATACAAGCCCGTTATATGTGCCTATTCCCCAAAAAACTATTATTGCAATAACAATAATGCCTATAACCCATCCCTTTATTTTTTTCATGTTTCTTTCCCTCCCTACCTAATAATAAAGTTATATACACTTAAAAATTCATTTAATTTATTATATCCTTTTTATTATCCAAAAATCTACTGGCGAGCTTTATATTTTATTAATATTATTATATGCATCTGCAATTCATAATTTAGAATCATTAATGAGCAAATTACAGAAAAGATAAGAAAAGCATGCTGTCTGGCATTTTAATCCTTAGAACATCTTTGCAAAGATCAAAGTAAATGGAATATATTTTTTGCAGCGGTGCATTAAATCTAAATGATGAATAGTAAAAAAATAGGGTAGAAACTATTTCTACCCTATTTTTGGATTTTTGGCTGCCGAAGCAGGACTCGAACCTACACATCCCTGAGTCAGAGTCAGGTGCCTTACCATTTGGCTATTCGGCATTAATATTAGCTTTTTCTCTGACATTGTTTATTATAAAAGCATTTTTCTATTATGTCAATATTTTTTTAAATTTTCAGGGTAGGGAGCGGTCTTGCCCGTTCCGCCCCCCATGATTCCGTGCATCACCCAGAGGAACGGTCAAGACCGTTCCCTACAACATCTTTGCAAAGGTCAAAGTGAATGGAATATATTTTTCTTATCGCAGCGGTGAGTTACATCTAAATTGCGAATTAATGGAGTAACACGAATGGCAGGTTCAAATAAAAAATACTGCCAGTAAATTTACATACTGGCAATATCAAATTCGATGGCTACCATCCGTAATATCCAACGGTTGCTACAGCTCTGTATTGGTTCTTCTAAGAATCACCTTACTTATCTATTTTGTATTGACTAACGCGTCCTATAATGTCTGGAGTAGTTTTAATTCTTATATATATGCCGTTTTCCCTATATTCCTCTTTTTCAACACAATTATTATCATGTAAGTAAGATAAGATGTTACCCTTTTCATAAGGAACCAGCAGCTCTTCAGTAATAAAGTTTCCAAAAAGTTTGCTGTCAATAGCTTTTAACAGTTCATCAATGTTATATCCATTTAAAGCTGATATTTCTATTATGTTGTTGAATTTGCTTCTGATAATATCAATATTTTCAGCTGGTGCTTTGTCTACCTTATTAACTGCAATAATTAACTTCTTATCACCTGCACCTATTTCATTTAAAACACTATTTACAGTTTCCATTTGAGCAATTGCATTTTCATTTGATCCATCAACTACATGAACAATAAGGTCGCTTAATGCTACCTCTTCTAATGTCGATTTAAATGCTTCAACAAGTTCATGAGGAAGCTTCCTAATAAAGCCTACAGTATCAGTTAATAATGCCTCTTTACCTGATGGGAGACTAACTAATCTTGTAGTTGGATCTAAAGTTGCAAATAATATATCCGACTCAAGTACTTTTTCTTTATCTGTTCCCCAATATTCACACATTTTATTCCTTAATGTAGATTTACCTGCATTAGTATAACCTGCTAAAGTTACCACAGGTATTTCATTGGAAACCCTTCTCTTTCGCTGAAGTTCTCTAGTTTTTTTAATATTTTTAAGTTCCTCTTCAAGGTCATATATCCTTTTTTTAATTGTTCTTTTGTCAGTTTCAAGTTTTTGTTCACCAGGACCTCTTGTACCTATACCGCCACCCGTTCTTGACATATTTTCGCCCATGCCTATAATCCTTGGAAGTCTATACTTTAACTGTGCAAGCTCAACCTGTATTTTCCCTTCGCTGGATTTAGCTCTTTGAGCAAAAATATCTAAAATAAGTGTAGTCCTATCAATAACTTTGCAGTTAAAAATTTCTTCTAAGTTTCTTTGCTGAATACCACTTAATTCATCATCAAAAACAACAGTATCAGCTGAAATATTTTGAACAAGATGCGAAATTTCCTCGGCTTTTCCTCTGCCTATATAATATGCTGCATCAACTTTATTTTTATTTTGCATTGCCTTATCTACAACATTTCCTCCTGCAGTTGTAACAAGCTCTTCAAGTTCAAGTAAAGACTCCTCTGCACTATACATATCATTTCTCAAGCCACCAACTAAAATTGTTCTTTCATTTTGTTTATCTTCATTTTCATATATATAATCAGAAACTGTCTTTTCGATATTTTCAACTACATTCATAAAATTATAATCATCTATTTTAGATGCATCTATTGGACCATCTATTACTATATCGTCAGTTAATCTTCCATTATCTGCTTTAATATATCCAATGCTTATTTGAGCAGGCTTTTCATCTATAACCTCTATAGCTGCTAAAAGATCAAATTTTAAATTTGTTAGAGCAGTTTTATCAAGAGATGACAAACATGATGAACAGTTAGGGTGAGTATGAATGCATCTTATGCCGCAAAGCCCATATGCACTTCTTTTTTCGTTCATTCCTTTTAGTAAAACTGTTTTATCATCACCAATTGTAATGTCTAAAATAACCCCATGCCTGTTTATATATAGAGAAATTTCTTTTCCAATTTTCCCTGATATACTGCAGACCGTATTCATAACTTCTTCATCTATAAGCTTATTTTTATCATATTGTTTGTTTATAAGCTCATTTAGTTCATCAATATATACTTTTCTTATCCCTAATGAATTACCCTTTATCATATTTTCACCTCTACCCAAATTATACATCAATAAAAAGCATCATAAAAGAATCTTCTATTATAATCTATAATTTGTAATTTAAAATCATTAATGAACAAATTACAGCAGAGATAAGGAAAATATATGGAATGAACATAGAGTGAGCATTTAGATGTTCTTAGGATTAAAATA
>ENA-UOOE01000420-UOOE01000420.1-fermentation-metagenome-genome-assembly--contig:-NODE-420-length-41654-cov-3.868002_pt1 | contig 41654 bp, 38 predicted proteins | sample MGYA00245776_ERZ724021 | MGnify/ENA primary metagenome ERZ724021 (study PRJEB28704, sample SAMN03018321) | fermentation metagenome | biome: anthropogenic terrestrial biome; feature: soil; material... | reverse complement strand
GAACTTATTTATAGATAGTTTTAAAATTTTAGATAAAAAATTAAGGGGATAAGTACGCCCTTTCGGGCTGTGGGCGAAGCCCTATTTGGATAAAATTTTCAACCGAATTTATAATGGAAAAAATTCAAAAAATAAATTGCCCACTTTAACTTGACACAAACTTACAAATAAGATTGATGGATAGCATTATAATAATATGTTAATATATATATGGTACAATCGCATTTTAAACATAGGAGGACTATATGAAGAAGTATAACAAAATATTGATTCTTATTATTTTATTTCAATTCATTTTTGTAAGTACTGTAGAAGTCAAAGCGGCATATACTTCAAATGGTGAATATGAGTATTTGGTACAGGATGCCATTGATAGATTCCCTAATGAAGCCAGGGACTATAATTTATTTTTAGCTGATTATGATTCCTTTGGGGATTATTTAAATTATGGTACCAATAAAGATTTATTTTTTAATTCATCAAATATTATATTTGATAATGAAGGATTGCCAAAGGTGCTTTATGGAGATAATTATTATTATAATCCTGTTACATTGGCCCAATATGGACTCAGTTTATACGGAGAATTTTTAAAGGGTAAAAATACAAAAGATGAACTTATAAAGGCAGCGGATACTTTAATTAGTTTACAAGGAAGCAATGGAGCCTTTCTCTATAATTTTCCCTGGAAATATTATTTAAACGATAAACCCTATAAACCTGGTTGGGTATCAGGCATGGCTCAGGGCCAAGGGCTAAGCCTTCTTAGCAGAGTCTATAAATTAACAGGAGATGTAAAATACATAGAGGCAGGGAAAAAAGCTTTAAAATTTTTAATTACCCCTGTAAGCAAGGGTGGAGTTATGGAGAATCTTAGTTATTTAGATAGCTCTTTAAAAGACTACATAATATTTGAAGAATATATATCTGAAACTCCAGCTTATACTTTAAATGGATTCATGTTTACATTACTTGGATTATATGATTGGTCTAATATTGATATTGATGATAGCAGCAAATATATTAGTAAAAATTATTTTAATAAAGGCATTGAAACCCTAAAGGTAATACTGCCATACTATGATTTAGGTGGTTTTACAGCCTATGATTTGAGTTATATAGTTAATAAAGACGAAAAACCTCATATAGGGGTTAATTATCATGGAGTACATATATATTTATTAAGAGCACTTTATTCTATAACTGGAGATAAAAGCTTATACAATTATTATAGATTGTGGAAATCCTATGTGGATACAGCTCCCGTTACTAGATTAAGCGGAAGGGATAGGTACGCTACATCTGTTGCTATTTCTCGGAATGAAATAGAAGGAAATTCAGAGTATGTACTAGTGGTAAATGGAGAAATCTTTGCAGATGCTCTATGTGCAGCGCCTTTAGCCTCTAAATATAATGCCCCAATTCTTCTAACCAGTAGTAAAGCCTTAAGTGAAGAAACAAAGGATGAAATAAGGAGATTAAATCCTTCCAATGTTATAATTATTGGAAAAGAAGGAGCTGTGTCAAAGGATATAGAAAATGAAATTAAATCTATAGATAATAATATAACCATAGATAGAATAGGCGGAAAGGACAGATATGAAACCTCAGCTTTAATTGCAGGTAATTTGGATTCTAAAGAGATTATGCTTACCTCCGGTGGAAACTATGCTGATGCTTTATCCATAGCTTCTATAGCTGCCTCAAAGAAAGTTCCTGTATTGCTTACAGAAAAAGATACCATACCAGATCCTATAAATAACTATATAAAAAGTAAGGAGATAATAGATAAAGCCTATATTATAGGAGGAACTAGTGTTATATCTAATAAAGTAGAAAACAACTTTAACAATGCGGAAAGACTAGGCGGAAAGGATAGATATGAAACAAATACAAAAGTACTGGAAAGATTTATAAATGATTTGGATTTAACCAAAGCCTATGTGGCCATTGGAGGGCCAGGAGCCAAGGACTTTGCCGATGGATTATCCGTAGCACCCCTGGCTGCCAAGACCAAATCACCAGTTTTGTTAATACCAATGAATACTGGGGTATTAAATAACACAAGAGATTTTGCTTACAGCAATTTTAAAGATAGCACACAAATCATAGCTATAGGTGGAGAAAAGATCATACCTAATAGTAAAGTAAATCTATTGACACCGGAATTGGACAAGTATGGGGACTGACCCTTGGGTAAAAATGTAAGCAGGGAACTGACCCCTGGGCAAAAATGTAAAATTAAAAAGAACAGCTATCTATAATAGGTTGTTCTTTTTTGTTGACTAATTAATTAAATGGTAAGATCGTTGTTTAAAATTTGAATATATGTATAGAATTAAATATAAATGAATTTAAAATAAAGGATGATAGTATATGCCTAGGAAAAAGCATCAATGGTATACTGGAGCCAGAGTACATGTTATCGCAAGAGGAAATCATAGAAATGATATATTTAGGGATTATACTGATTATAAGCTATACCTAAATTATTTAAAAGAAGCTATGGAATATTATAAAAATAAATATTATATTATTGCATATGTTTTGATGACCAATCATGTGCATATTGTAGTTGAAACAACTGATAAGGATGTATCTGATTTTGTAAAAAGGGTACACAGTAGATATGCATCTAATTTTAATAGAAAGTATAATTATGTAGGGCATTTGTTTCAGGGAAGATATAAAGGAGAATTAATACAAGATGATGGTTATATGTTAGAAGTCAGTAGGTATGTTCATTTAAATCCAGTAAGGGCTAATATGGTTGCAAAACCAGAGGAATACCAGTGGAGTAGTTATAGCATGTATATAGGACAAAAAAGAGAAAGGCTTATATCTTCTGATAAAGTCCTTTGCTATTTCGAACAAGAAAATAAAAGAGAGTTATATAAAAAATTTGTAGAGAGTGTTTGTATGGAGGGACAGACCCCTGGGATAAATTGGATGGAACGAATCCCCGAAATAGATTGGGGCAATTTGGGATAATTATAAGTTAATAAAAAAATAGAAAAGGATAGTTAAAAAAGGTTATCCTTTTCTATTTTTATTATAATAAACAGTGATTTTATAAAAATATTATGTTACATCCAGTTTTAGTTTCGAATTCTTCTTTTAGAGATTCTAAGTTAATATTTTTAGTGTTTTGCAGCTTTAAAGTAACAGTTAATAATGCACTGTTAAAAGAAGGATTCTTTTTAAGGACTATTCCTTTTTTGGTACATAAACTACTAGCTATATTTATTATTTCGTTCATGTTAGCTGATTTTGAAATGCCTATATTCCAGCCAGTAGCATGGCTTAGTTTTTCTATTTTTTCAGCGTATTTTCTCCCAATATTAGGAGTTATAAATGAAAGCTCAATATACTTTCCAAGAGAATTATTCTTAATTCCCTTTTTGTATGGCTTAAAATCCTCATTTTCAAAGTTTTCATCAATAGATTTTAATGCTTCATTTTGCTCCATTACAAAATTTGAATTAGTTGTAAATGTAGAATTATTATCATTATTTATAGCATCATTTTTCACTTCATCCTGAAGTATTTTTAGTTTGTAACCAGTGGTTTCCCTAAAAATATCCTGTTCATTTTTTAGTTCATAAGGGGAATTCAAATTTACAATAACTTTTCCATCACTTAACATAAAGGATATTTTTTTAATATCAGCTTCCTTTAAAAGGTTTCTTATTAAAGCTTCTGCTGCATTATTATTTAGTACAGTATTTATTTCTACATTCCAATGGCTTTCCTTTTGGAAAAGTTCAATATTATTGTATATAGAACTATCTACTGTCTTAGGAAAATCAAAGTTTAATATTATTTTTTTATGCTCATAAATAAGACTAGCTTTTTTATAATTATATTGAGAAAAATAATTTTCTATCAGCCCATTTAACTCATTTGGCTTTAATTCCTTAGGTTTTAAGGCTTCTTCAACATCTTCTTTATTTGCAACTTTAAAAAGAAACAGTCTTTTATTGTCAGATTGAAAATATATTGATGGTACAATTAATTTTTGCATATTTTCTATACAAGAAACTTTAATTTTACTATTACCACTCCAAATATATAATAATTCTTCTATGGTAAATAACTTTTCTCCATAGTATTCTCTTATAAAATTCCATAGTGTTTCTAAATTATTTTCATTAAATTCTTCTTTCTTATTTAAAGTATGGGGAAGAGATTTCTTCCACTGCTTTCTTGGCTTTTTAATAACTATGTGAAAATCTTCGCCGCATCTAGGTACAAATACGTTACTGTTCAACTCCATAGAAATTTCTGTACCTAAAGAATCTATTACATCACCATCACCATGTACCAAAAGTAGGTTCTTTGGAGAAAGCAAATTTATTAAGGCTTTAATCTCTCCTTTGTCGCCATGAGCTGATAAGCCAACTTTTTCTACTTTACATTTTACTGGTATGGATTTTTCACCTATAGATAAAACCCTTTCATCTTCATCATAAAGATTTAAAAGCTTTCTTCCAGGAGATTCCTCATCTTGATATCCAGTTATAACAATATAACCATTTTCCATGGGAGCTATCTTTTCTGCATAATATGTGCTAGGACCTCCAGTAAGCATTCCTGAACTGGAAACTATAATACAACTTTCATCACTTTGGAGAATGGTATCTCTTTCTTCTTTTTTATTTATTTTTTTAACATTATTATCATAAAAAGGCTCTATGCCTTTCAATACTTTTTTCCCTAAGGTATTTTTTAGGAAAAGAGGATTTAATTTATATACACTGTTGATGTTTCTAACCATTCCATCAACATAAATATTAACTTTGCTTAGCTGCTTTTTATTTATAGCTCTCTTTAATATTAAAAGTATTTCCTGAGATCTTCCTAAAGCAAAGGCTGGAATAAGCATTTTACCTTTATTATTTATACATTCTGCTGCTAAATTTATAAGTCTTTGTTCTTCTAATTCCCTATTTGCATGAAGTTTATCACCATAAGTGGACTCAAAAATAGCTACATCAGGTCTTAATCTAGGTATTTTTGCTCCTTCTATAGATTTTTGTGGAAATATAGAAAAATCTCCTGAATAAAATAAAGCTCCTTCACTGCTTTGAATGTATACACAGGCAGCTCCTGCTATGTGTCCTGCATTATAAAATGTAAGCTTTATATTATCAAATATAGGAAATTCCACTTCGTAATTTATGGTGAAAACCCTATTTAGCATATCTTCTACCTGTGTTTCTGCATAAAGGGGCATTTCAGCTTCTCTATTATTCATAACTTTTATGCTGTCATACAATAGAACCCTTACTAAATCTTTTGTCATATTATTCATATATATTCTAGCTTGAGGATATTCTTTACTTATTATTGGAAGACTTCCTATATGATCCATATGAGCATGACTAATGATTATTGCATCTACTCCACCGTATTCTTGTATTGTTCTAAAATTGGGTAAGGGGTCTTTTAAGGCACTTTGTCTTATTCCACAGTCTAAAAGTATATTTTTACTATCTATTTTCACTAATATACAACTTGCACCAATTTCATAAGCCCCGCCTAAAAAATTCAGTTTCATTGTAACATCAACACCTCATCTTTCATTTACAAATATATCATTGAAGTATTAAATTGACAATGATATAATATCTTTACTAGTATTATTGGGTGGTGGAAAAATGGATAAAGAAACAAAGCAGATGTTTGAACTAATATTAAACAAATTAGATACCATGGATAACAGGCAAGATACCATGGATAAAAATCTAGATACCATGGATAAAAATCTAGAAACCATGGGGAAAAGACAAGATGAAATGTATTCATTACAGAAAGCTTTTGAGGAAAATGTAAAAGTAACAAGAGCAGAGCAGGATAAAATGATGCATATGGTTGCAGATATACAAGGGAAAGTAACTAGATTAACTTCAGAAGTAGAAGATCATGAATCAATTATTAAACAAATAAGAGCAATAAAATAAATTTTAATAGGCATGGAAAGCTTAAAAGCTTCCATGCCATTTTTTGGCATTTGGGGGACAGACCCCTGGGAAAGAATGGATTCAGGGGACTGACCCCTGGGAGAGAATTCCTGTAAAAAGTGAAAAAGCCAACAAGGGCTTTTTTCACAAAAGTTCATAACTGCTACTGGTCATAGGTAACCTCAAAGTGTCAAGAACTCTTTCTAAGAGAACTCCTTCTCTGTGTGGATATTTAAACCCGTAGCTTGCTTTTATACAGGCTGTTATGAATTGAACACCTCTATCTAGGGCTATAGGCAGGCTATCACCTTGAAGAAGACTTCCAACTAAAACGCTGGTAAAGGCATCTCCTGTGCCAGGATAAAATGTAGGAATGTATTTACAACTTACTTTCCAGAATACATCATCTTCTTTGTTATAAGCTATAACGCTAGTAGTTTTATCTTCTTTAATATCGGGTACACTGGTTATTATTACAGTATTTGGCCCCATTTCTGAAAGTCTTATCATCCATTTTTTAATTTTATCTTCATTAATATCTGTATTGTATTCTTCTCCTAAAAGATAGGCGGCTTCCGTAAAATTAGGAGTTATTATATTTGCTTTACTAATTAGTTTTCTCATATTTTCTACCATTTCCTCTGTCATGGTAGTATAAAGTTTACCATTGTCGGCCATAACAGGATCTACAACAACCAGGCAGTCATCATGGTAAAATAAATCTATAAATTTTGAAACAATATTAATTTGTCTAACAGAACCTAAAAAACCGCTGTAGATGCAGTCAAAATCAATATTAAGTTTGTGCCAATGTTCTATATAGGCCTCCATGGAGTCTGTAAGATCCACAAAACTGTAGCCTTCAAAGTCTCCAGTATGAGTAGACAATATAGCAGTAGGCACAGGACAAACCTGTATTCCCATGGTTGAAAGTATTGGTATAATAGCAGTTAAAGAAGATCTGCCAAATCCAGATAAGTCATGAATAGCTGCTACTCTTTTTACAGGTCGAATCATTTGTATCACCCCTTCTAGTTAAAATATTCAAAATAACCCCTGGCAGTTCGTCACGATTCTTTTCACTAACCGTAAACAAAATCACATCTTCTCTTTTTTTAATGCTGTTGATAAAATCGCCATTGAATTCTTTTAACACTCCAATGACTATTTTGTTTGAATTTAAAGCGTTTATTATGGAGTTTTTAAAATTGCTGCATTTGGATTCAATAAAACCTATTTCATCTAGAATAATTATATCTTTTGTATTAACGCTGTTATTTACTAATTCAGTTCCAAATTTATTTAGAGAATCCCCATAAATATTAATAATTTTCCTTTTAGTAGTATCTCCTGTGGCCATTAAAGCTTTTTTAGCATCATCTTTAATAGAAGTTATGTAAAAATGTTTTAAAGTACCTTCAATTATAGGCTTTACAGTATATCCATCGGCTTCACAATTAATACGGCTTAATATTTTATTTATAATTGTAGTTTTACCTATACCTTTTTCGCCGGTTAAAAAGATATTATACATAATTCTATCACCTAAGCATTATTATAACAAATTATTTGCAAAAGATTTAGAAATATTATTACAACCTTAATAAATTAAACCTTATTTGTACATAATGAAAATATAGTAAATAAAATTTAGACAAAAATATTGGGGTGGTTATTTTGATTTCAGCTATAGTAATGGCCTCAGGCTTTGGAAGGAGAATGAAAAAAGAAAAGTTAGCAATGACTATTGAAAATATTCCTATGGTGGAAAGAGTAGTAAAAGAAGCAAAAAACTCAAAAGTGGGGGAAATTATTTTAGTATATAGAAACTCCAATGTAAAATCTATATTAAATGGATACCACATAAAAACTATTTATAATAATCAAGCTTATTTAGGGCAAAGTCAATCCATAAAGCTAGGTGTAAAAGGTTCTAATAATAAAACAGAAGCATATATGTTCTTTGTAGGGGATCAACCTTACTTAAAATGTGATACCATAAATAAATTGATTGATGAATTTAACAAAGACAAAGACCACATTGTAGTACCTATCTATGGGGAAAATAGAGGAAATCCTGTTATATTTCCAGTTAAATTTAAAGAAGACCTATTAAAACTTCAAGGGGATATAGGGGCAAGGGGCATAATAAAAGATAACATAAACAGCGTAAAATTTATAAATATACGGGATGAAAAGCAGGGACGTGATATTGATGATGTTGAAAGTTACTGCAATTTAGAAACTAATGATTAAATAATCAAGCATCCATAACTGTCAATTGTCTTCTGTCAACTAAAAAAGGAGAAGTGTTTATGGGAAAGGGTTTGCCATTAGAGTCAGCAGCCGCAAATATTGGTAATAAAACACGTAGAATTTCAAAAGAAAGCAAAGTAAATATTATTTTATTTATTTTTTTAATGGTATTAATATTTATATCTTTAATTATCGGAAAGTACTACATATCACCAATACAAGTGTTAAATAGTATTGTTAGTAAGATACTTAGGGAAGACTTAAATATGCCAGAAGAAATATATACTGTAATATTTAATATAAGACTGCCTAGAATTTTTGCAGGGCTTCTTATAGGGGCAGGCCTTGGAACAGCTGGAGCGGCCTATCAAGGTATGTTTAAAAATCCTATGGTATCTCCAGATATATTGGGGGCTTCCTCAGGAGCAGCCTTTGGAGCGGCATTAGGGATACTTTATTCTTTTAGCATATTTGGAATTCAAATAATGTCATTTTTATTTGGGATTACTGCAGTGGTTATAACCTATATGATAAGTGAAAAGATATGTAAGCATGGTGATTCTACATTGATATTGATTCTGTCAGGCATGCTTATATCCACTCTCTTTTCCTCACTTGTTTCTTTAATAAAATATGTTGCAGATCCTTATAGTAAGCTTCCGGACATAACATTTTGGCTTATGGGAAGCCTTTCCTCTATAAATAAAAGCGACCTATACATTATAGCCCTTCCTATATTGTCAGGTATAATCCTAATTATGCTTGTAAGATGGAAATTAAATATTATGGCCTTTGGAGAAGAGGAAGCCATGGCTATGGGAGTTGAAACAAAAAACTTGAGAATAGTTGTAATAGCGGCCTCCACCATTATAATTTCATCCTCTGTTTCCGTTAGCGGTCTTATAGGTTGGGTCGGACTTATAATTCCACACTTTGCAAGAATACTTGTGGGATCTAATTATAAGTATCTTATTCCCACATCCATACTTGCAGGGAGCAGTTACCTTATATTGGTAGACAATATAGCAAGAAACATAGCTTCCACAGAAATTCCCATAGGTATACTTACTTCTATAATAGGAGCACCATTTTTCCTATATCTTATGGTGAATATAAAGAGAGGTTGGGTATGATATTGGAATTAAAAAATATAAGCAGTGGATACAAGGGCAGCGAAGTAATAAAAAACATAAATTTGAAAGTAGAATCAGGAGAAGCACTTTGTATTTTAGGTGCTAATGGTGTTGGAAAAACCACTCTTTTTAAAACTATATTAGGTTTTATAAAACCTAAAAGCGGAGAAATACTTTTAGATGGGCAAAGTATTTATAATATGCAGAGAAAAGAAATAGCTAAGTTAATAGGGTATGTTCCTCAAGCCCATGTGCCGCCTTTTCCATATGTGGTTAAGGATGTGGTGCTTATGGGAAGATGCCCTTACATAGGAAACTTTAGTTCACCAAGCCATAAAGATGAGGAACTTGTGGACAATCTTCTTTCTAAATTAAATATATATAATATGAAGGAAAAATATTATACAGAAATAAGTGGAGGGGAAAGACAGCTTGTATTAATAGCTAGAGCCTTGGCTCAGGAACCAAAAATACTAATATTGGATGAGCCTACATCTAACTTAGATTTTGGTAATCAAATTAGAGTATTAGAACATATAAGAAATCTTGTAACCTATTCAAATATAGGGCTAATAATGACAACTCACCATCCAAATCATGTATTTTTATGTGGCACTAAAGTAGCCCTTATGGAAAAAGGAGAAATATTTAAAAGTGGAGATCCATCAAAGATCATGACAGAGAAAAACTTAAAAGAAATCTATGGAGTAAATACACATTTTGTTAATGAAGAAAATATAAAGGGTTTTTTGCCCGTAATATAAGGGGGATTCATCAATGAAGAAAAAAATATTTTCACTTATTTTATCAATAGTATTTATCATTACTCTTTTTACAGGTTGTGGTAGTAAACAAAATGAAACTGCAAGTAAAAATGTAGAAACTAAAAAAGCCGAATCCAATGTAATAAAGGATATGGCAGGAAGAGAAGTAAAACTGCCAGATAAAATAGAAAGAATATATGCAACTAATCCAGCGGGGACAGTTATGGTTTACACTTTAAATCCTGACAAGCTGGTAGGATGGAATGTTAAACTTACAGAAGAAGAAAAGAAGTTTATTCCGGAAAAGTATAGAAATCTTCCTGAACTAGGTGGATGGTATGGGAAAGATACCACAGGGAATCCAGAGGTAATTTTAAAGGCTAAGCCTGATATTATAATCCATGTTTCTGCAATTAATGACAAGGAAAAATCCACAGCAGATAGAATTCAGAAGCAGTTAAATGTACCTGTTATAATAGGGGACAACAGTTTATTAAATGCAGATAAAACCTATGAATTTTTAGGAAAAGCACTTAAAGAAGAAGAAAGAGCTAAAAAGTTAGGAGATTACTGCAGGAAAACCATAGATGAAACTGCTAAAATACCAGAGGATAAAAGGGTAAAGGTATACTATGCAGAAGGGTTAAATGGATTAGAAACCGAACCAAAGGACTCTGAAAGAAATGAAGTATTACAAATTGCTGGAGGAGAAAATGTAGTAAAATCCAGTTCCAACAAAAGCAGTTATGGAAATACTCAAATATCTTTAGAACAGCTTATAGCCCTTAATCCAGAAGTTATAATAACAAGAGCTGTCATAGAAAATGGCAAAATAAATAGTGCCTATGACAATATAGTTAACAATAAGGACTGGAAGGCCATAAAAGCAGTTAAAGATAAAAAAGTATATCAAATACCACAGGTTCCCTATAACTGGTTTGACAGACCAACATCTGTAAACAGGACAATAGGTATCAAATGGCTTTCTGGACTTTTATACCCAAATGAAACAAAAGTAGATATAGCTAAGGAAACAAAGGAATTTTATAAGGAATTTTATCATTATGAGCTTACAGATAAAGATCTGCAAGAGATTTTATATAGAGCACAGTAGTAAATAAAAAATATAGCCGGCGTAAGTTTAATATGATATAATGTTGGATGTTTACGTTTGGAATTTTTGCATAAATAACTTTAGTAGTGAACAGTAGATAAAAGTTACCCATAATTGTTCTCTGTTCATTGTTAATTGTTAAATGGATAAAGATAAATATAATAAAATAAATGGAGGAATGGACAGGGCATGATAAGTACTAACAATGTAAGTTTAAGGTATGGAGCAAGGGCATTATTTGAAGATGTTAATGTAAAGTTTACACCAGGTAACTGCTATGGTCTTATAGGAGCAAATGGAGCAGGAAAGTCCACATTTTTAAAGATACTTTCCGGTGAAATTGAGCCAAACACAGGAGATGTTAGTATAACTCCTGGAGAAAGAATGGCGGTTTTAAAGCAGGACCACTTCCAGTTTGATGAGCATCCAGTTTTAGATACAGTAATAATGGGACATGAAAGACTTTATCAGATTATGAAGGAAAAAGACATTATATATGCAAAAGAAGACTTTACAGAAGAGGACGGAATAAAGGCTTCAGAATTAGAAGGAGAATTTGCAGAACTTAATGGCTGGGAAGCAGAATCAGAGGCAGCTTCTCTATTAACAGGTCTTGGTATAGGAGTAGAATTACATGGCAAGTTGATGAAGGATTTAGATGGTTCACAAAAGGTTAGAGTGCTTTTAGCACAAGCTCTTTTTGGAAAACCGCATATTCTATTACTAGACGAACCAACAAACCACTTAGATATTAAATCCATTGCTTGGTTAGAGGAATTCCTTATAAATTTTGAAAATACAGTAATAGTAATATCACATGATAGACACTTTTTAAACAAAGTATGTACTCATATAGCGGACTTAGATTTTGGGAAAATACAGTTATATGTAGGTAACTATGATTTCTGGTATGAATCCAGTCAGTTAGCATTACAGATGGCTAAGGATCAAAACAAGAAAAAGGAAGAAAAGATTAAACAGCTTCAAGAATTTGTTACTAGATTTAGCGCCAATGCATCTAAATCAAAACAGGCAACTTCTCGTAAGAAAATGTTAGATAAAATAAATTTAGATGATATAAAGCCTTCCTCAAGAAGATATCCTTTTGTTGGCTTTAAGCCGGATAGAGAAGCGGGAAATGATTTACTCTTCGTTGAAGAACTTACTAAAACTATAGATGGAGAAAAAGTTTTAAATAATGTAAGCTTTATGGTAAACAAAGGTGATAAAATAGCCTTTGTTGGAGACAATGGTATAGCTAAAACTACTCTTTTCCAAATACTTATGGGAGAAATGGAACCAGACAGTGGTGAATTTAAATGGGGTATAACTACATCCCAATCCTATTTCCCAAATGATAACAGCAAGTTCTTTGATGGAGTAGAACTAAACCTAGTAGACTGGTTACGTCAATTCTCTGAGGAAAAAAGTGAAACTTTTATAAGAGGATTCTTAGGAAGAATGCTTTTCTCAGGGGAAGAGGCATTAAAGAATGCTAATGTACTATCTGGAGGAGAAAGAGTTAGATGCATGCTTTCTAGAATGATGTTAAGTGGAGCTAATGCAATCATTTTAGATGAGCCAACAAACCATCTTGATCTTGAATCCATTACAGCAGTAAATAATGGACTTATTAATTTTCCTGGAACAATATTATTTACTTCCCATGACCATCAATTTGTTCAAACTGTTGCCAATAGAATTATAGAAATAACCCCAGATGGAATTATAGACAAACAAATGACTTATGATGAATACCTGGGAGAATAAATTGGAATTGGAGTGAATCCATTGTCTGAGTTTTTCCTAAAAGTTTTCTAAATATTAATAGTTAGATATAAAATTAAATGTTATAATATTCAATGTAAGATCCATTGAATAGGAGTGAAGAGCATGAAAAAATTATTTAAATTCATAGTAATATTTTTAATAATAATTGTAGTAGCTTTTGGAACATTATATACTTTGACTCTAAGTAAAGGAAATTATACTAAAGGTAATAGCTCATCTATAGCTGGTATAAATAAAATAAGAGGAGCAGAAAAAGAAGGTACAGCAATATCTATAAATTCAACAGAATTTAACGATATATTATCTGCACTGTATAAAAATCCTAAGAAAAAAGGAAATATAACTATAAAAACACCGGAAGGATTTTTACAGGATAAATATATAGGCTTTAAGGTTCCTGTATTATATAAAGGAAGGGAGATTCTTTTTTATACCAAGGGAACTTTAGAATGTAAGGATGAAAAAATAATCTATAGTCCAGAAAGCTTTAAGTTAGGTAAATTGTCTTTACCTAAGTCCTTTGTAATGAATACGCTAAAAAAATATGCAGGGAATAATTTAATCATAGAAAATGGAAACATTGAAATAAGTAAAAAATTAATACCTTTTTCCATAACTTCTTTAGATATAAACAATGGAATACTAACTATGAAAATTGGCAAATTTGAGAAAGATTCATTGTCTAATAATGAGAAAAATATAGAAAAAAAGAATTCATCGAAAGCCGCAGTACTTTCAAATATAAGTGGACAATTACATGAGGCTATAGATTCTGCAGGTTCTGCAGGCGGAGAACAAATAATAAGCATAATGGCATCCTGCTCAAGTAATATGGCAGCAAATCCTTCCTATAATTATGAAAGAGATGTGGCCAAAATAAAAAGCATATACAGCAAACTGAATTCTCAGCAAAAAGCTGCAGTAAAAGCTGCTATATATTCTAATATAAACCCAGAAAATATAAATGAACTTAGAAATGTTTTTGGAATGTAGTTAAACTAGGAGCGCAAGGTTAGACCCCGCCCGAAAAATGACGAAAAATCAATAATATAAGAACAGAGATAACTTTAATTTAGGATTAGGGTTGTCTCTGTTTTTCTTTATAAATAATTGTTTATAAGATGGAAAATCATGTTAGGTAAAAACTTAGCGCGTTTTTTTATTTTAAATTGAATTAAATTAAGTTTTAGTAAAGTTAAACACCATGGATAACGATCCATTCCCGGGCATTGTGAAAATATAATAATCGTGCTATAATAATTTTAATTTCGGATATCTTTGGAGAATTTCTGAAGTATTGGATAAACAAATGAAAATAAATAAAAGTATAACCTAACAGAAAGGAAAATCTAATCTGAAAGGGGAGCTGGAATACAAGAAAAGTAATCTAACTTTCCCTAAATTTATGATGTTTATGGGAAAGTTTTTATTTTTATTATGAAAGGATCATTTCATGAAAAGATTAAAGGGATTATTTATTCCACTGATAATTATTTTTATATGGTGGGCAGGCTCAGCGTTACATATATTTAATGATTATATAATACCAAGCCCTATAACTGTAGCTGAAACAGCATATACACTATTTAAAAGTGGAATTTTAATAAAGAATTTGACTGTAAGCTTAGGCAGGGTTTTCTTGGGATTTATCATAACTTTCATAATTGCCTTTCCATCTGCCATATTAGTTGGGATCAGTGATGGAGTTAAGTCTTATGTAGATCCTATTTTAGAGTTTGGTAGACATGTCCCACCTATTGCGGTTACTCCAATGTTGATATTATGGTTTGGTATAGGAGAAGCTTCAAAATTAGCGGTTATATTTCTTGCTACATTTTTCCCGGTTTTTTCAAGCACATTGAATGGTATAACTAACTATGATAAAAAGCTTTTAGAGGTAGGGGAGGTTTTTAATTTTAGCTCTAAAGATAAATTTTTAAAAATAATTTTACCACAGGCAGTTCCATCCATAATTACTGGTATACAGTTAGGGCTTGGGTATAGTTGGAGATCATTGGTAGCTGCTGAATTAATAGCAGCATCTTCAGGCATAGGTTATATGATAATGGATGCAGAGCAACTTTCAAGACCAGATATTATAATTGTTGGAATATTGTCTATAGGATTATTGGGATATGCTATAGATCATATTTTTATATGCATAATCAATTTTTATGGAAAAGGGGTGAAACATGGCGGGGCTGATAATAAAGAATCTGTCCAAGACTTTTCTTATAAATGATAAAAAAGTAAAAGCGCTTAATGATATAAACTTATCTATAGAAAATGAGAGCTTTACAGCTATTGTTGGGAAAAGCGGCTGCGGGAAAACCACTTTGCTTAGAATAATATGCGGTTTAGAAAAACAAAGTACAGGTCAATTGGAATTTACACACTGTAATGAAAATGACCATAATTCAAAAAGAGTAGGAATTGTTTTTCAAGAGCCTAGATTAATGCCATGGCTAACAGTGGAGCAAAATATGGCCTTCCCTATGGCGGAAAATAAAAATAACAGTGAAATTCATGAAATAGTTCATAAATACTTAAGCATGTTAGGACTAGAGAAATTTAAGGATGCCTATCCTTCACAGATTTCTGGAGGCATGGCACAAAGGGTTTCTTTAGGCAGAACGCTTTGCTATGATCCAGAAATAATATTAATGGATGAACCTTTTGGAGCTTTGGATGCCTTTAATAGAAGAAAACTGCAGAATGAATTTATTAATATTTTCAGGGAATATAAAAAGACAATAATATTTGTTACTCATGACGTAGAGGAAGCAGTATATTTAGGCCAGAATGTTGTAATTGTGGATGAGGGCAGTATTATAAAACAAATTTCTGTACCATTGGATTACTACAGGGATATTACAAGTCCAGAGTTTTTAACACTTAGAGAAGAAATTCTCAATAGTATTTTATTTAAAAATTAAAGATTTAAGGGGGAGAATAAAGTTGAAAATTTTTAAAAAAGCAGGTATTATACTTTGTTGTGTTCTATTAGCTGTTATGTCTTTAGCAGGATGTGGTTCAACTGGGAATTCAAATAATGCTAAAAACAAACAGCAATCAGCGGAGAAGGTTGAAAACATAAATATTTCTTATGTTAAGGCACCACTTAACGTACCTTCAATAGTTGAAAAGAAGAAAGGTCTATTTGAAGATGAATTTTCAAAGGATAACATAAAGGTTTCTTTTCCTGAAATAACAGAAGGTTCTAAAATGACAGAAGCTGTAGCAGCTGGTTCATTGGATTTTTGTAATGCTATTGGTGCCACATCAGTTATTTTAGCAGCAGCCAATGGAGTGAATATAAAAATAATAGGTATGTATAGCAGAGCTCCAAAGGCCTTTACTATTATGTCAAAAGATTCTTCTATAAAGACAGTAGCAGATCTTAAGGGCAAAAAGATTGTAGGACCTAAAGGTACTATATTACATCAACTTCTTTTAGAAGCATTAAAAAAAGATAATATGAAAGTAGATGATGTACAATTTATAAATATGGGAATACCTCAGGGAGTATCCGCTATGATGTCTGGAAGTGCTGACGCAGCTTTAGTAGCAGGACCAGCAGTGCCTCAAGCAGTTGATAAAGGCGCACATATTATAACAACAGGTGAAGGATTGGTAGATGCTACTATTGTAATAGCAGCTAGAGGAGATTTCTTAGATAAACATGAGGATATAGCAAAAAGATATATGAGCGTTCACCAAAAGAGTTTAGATTTTATGAAAAACAATCCAGATGAAGCATATAAGCTAGCTTCTGAAGAAACTAAAATGTCTATAGATCAAGTTAAGGAAATGTATAATTTGTATGACTTTAATCCAAAGATTACAGATAAAGATATACAAGAATTAGAAAAAACTCAAGACTTTTTAAAGGATAATGGAATGTTAACTAAGACTGTAGATATAAAAGCTTTAATACATGATATTTCATAAATAAAAACAGTTGAGGGTCAGACCCCTGTAATAAAAAGGTAAAATAGTTAGGGGTCAGGCACTTGTAATAAAAAGGTAAAGCATCCATGGAAGTGTAAATCAAATCTATGGATGCTTTATTATTAGCTTAATTATCCTTCATAATAACAATGCCTAATAATCCTGGGCCTGTATGAACTCCTAGAACAGGACTTATATCACCAAAGTTTATTTCCGATATATTAGGAAGTTTTGAGATAGTGTCATATAGTGCTTTTCCGTCTTCCAGTGCGCCTCCATGTAGAACCCAAATTTTTGATTTAGCTTTCATTAGTGCATCATGTGCTATTTCTGCAAGTTTGGCTATGCTTTTATTTCTTCCTCTAACTTTTGAATAAGTGTAATAAGTACCTTCATCATTTATGGAGATAATTGGTTTTAGTTTCAAAAGTTCACCAACGATTCCCGCAACTTTTCCTATTCTTCCACCTTTTATAAGATATGTTAGGGTTTCCAATACATAATACACCTTAATTCTGCTTTGAATTGATGGAAGTATTTCTACTATTTCATCAAAGCTTTTTCCTGCAGCAATCAATTTACCACACTCAACTACAATAGCACCCTCACCCATAGTGAGAGATTTGGAATCGAAGACATGGGTTATAATGCTAGAGTAATCTTTACTTGCAATATTAAGCATATTGTATGTACCTGAAACGCCAGAAGAAATACAAATGGCAATAGCATGTGTATATCCTTCATCCACTAGTTTTGCAAATAAGTTATTAGCTTCTGAAATTGAAGGTAGTGAAGTTGTAGGAATTTCATTTATAAGGTTATCATATACCCCACTTGGAGTAATGTTTACTCTGTCAATATACTCTCGATCTTTGTATATAACTCTTAAAGGAAGTACTTTAATATTATATTTTTCTATTTGATCTTTATTTAAATCACTTGTGCTGTCAGTGATCAATGCAATTTTGCTCATAATTGTCCTCCTCAAAATACAATAATTTTTATTTATAAGATAAAGTATTGTACAATAGTTAATAAAATTGTAACAAATTATTCACAATAAAGCAATATTTCAATGTATGCCATGGGCTAATGTATGAACTTTGTATTATTATTTAAGTGCATACTTGACTATAATGTAATTATAGGTATTATTATTTTATAAGATAAAAAATGTAGTGAATATTTATTAAGGAATGAAGTTAGGATGTTAAGATATCATGACAAAATTAAATTATAAAAGCTTATTTAAGTATTTATTAGTATTGTTATGGATGATTGTAATTTTTAAATTTTCATCTGATCCAGCAGATGTTTCCGATGGTAAGAGTGGACTAGTTATTCAGGAATTAACATCTTTAGGCATAGATGTTAACGGGATTTTTGGAAACTTAGCTAACTTTGTTGTAAGGAAGGCTGGACATTTTACTGAGTACTTTATATTCTTTATTTTACTTATAAATGCAGTAAAAGAAGGCAATTCCTTGAGTAAAAGTTTTAAGATAGCAATATTAATAACCTTTTTTTATGCATGCAGTGATGAAATTCATCAATTGTTTGTGCCGGGAAGAAGCGGCAGATTCACAGATGTGTTAATAGACACATCTGGAGGCCTTCTGGCAGCAGGAATATTAGAGCATATAGAAAAAAGGAATAAATAACTTTATTTAATTAAATATGAAGAATTAATAGTGAAGAGTAATGGAAAGAAAAACCTCCATTATTCTTCACTATTTACTTACAAATTTGTTTTCTGTTTTCCATCTTCTACATTCTGTTCTAAATTTAAGGAAGCATATGCTTCTTTATAAACTTCTTTTTGGCTTAAGGTGGATAGATATTGCAAAAAAGGTTTCCTTAAATCTTCTCTTTTTAAGGCAAATTCTATAGTAGCTTGAAGGAAACCAAGTTTATCCCCCACATCATACCTTTTTCCTTGAAAATTATAAGCATACATAGCCTCATCCTTTATCAAGGCTTTAAGAGCATCTGTTAATTGAATTTCACCATTTTTCCCAGGAGGAGTTTCTTCTAATATATTAAATATTTTTGGAGTTATTATGTATCTGCCAAGTATTGCAATATTTGATGGAGCTTCTTCTACGGAGGGCTTTTCTATTAAGTCCTTTACTTTGTAAACTCTTTCTTCTATGTGAAGACCCTTAACAATACCATATTTTGATACATCCTTTGTAGGAACTTGTTGAACTCCTAGAATTGAAGTTTTGTATTCATCGTAACAATCTATAAGTTGTTTTAAGCATGGGGTAGAACTATCAACTATATCATCTCCCAGCATAACTGCAAAGGGTTCATTCCCTACAAAGGTTTTTGCACAGCTAATGGCATGACCTAACCCCTTAGGTTCCTTCTGTCTTATGTAATATATATTAGTTAGACAATAATTCTGTTTTATTATGTTCTTCTAATTCTTTTTCTAATTCTACAGATTTATCAAAATGATCCTCTATAGCTCTTTTGTTTTTTCCTGTTATTATAAGTATTTCTTCTATACCAGAAGCTACGGCTTCTTCTATTATATACTGTATAGTAGGTTTATCCACTATGGGAAGCATTTCTTTAGGTTGAGCCTTTGTAGCAGGTAAAAATCTTGTACCCAAACCTGCTGCAGGGATTACAGCTTTTTTAACCCTCATATTCTCAGGTCCTTTCATAATTTGTTCATATTCTTACTATTCTATGGGAATCGGATAATTCCTCTAAATATGATAATATAGTGATTATTTTGCATAAGAATAATGCGAAATAACTGGAAATAAATCATAAAATTTTTAAGAACTTTTACGATAATTAAAGAAAAGTTTAAGGGACGGTTCATATAAATTTGCCTAGGTTTGAAGGGACAAGTATGAAAATTCAGGAAACTTCAAAATATTTATTTATTATCCAGGTAGTTCTTGCTTATTAAACTTTGGTTCAATTTATTAATATGGTATAATAAACTACGAGTGGATAAATTATATGAGGAGGGGAAAAAATGACACGTATGAAATATAAGAAAATGGTAAAAGCTGCAGCCGTTGGATTAGCTATGGCAACAGTTTTTAGCACCACTAATGCAATGGCAGCTTCAGTGAAAAGGGTTGAAGGACATGATAGGTTTAACACAGCAAGAAATGTTGCTGAGGATATATTTAATGATAGCGAAAACGTGATATTAGTAAATGGCGAAGGATATGCAGATGCGGTTAGTGCCACTCCATTGGCAAAGAAATTGAATGCTCCTATATTATTAACAAAAAAAGATGCATTACCAGATGGTGTACTTGACACTATAAAGACAATAGGCGCTAGTAATGTTTACATAGTAGGAGGAGATGGAGTAGTAAGCCCAGTGATTGAGGCTACATTAAAAACTAATGGACTAAATGTTACTCGTTATGCAAAGGCTGGCGGCAGCAGATATGACACTAATGCAATGGTAGCTAGAGAATTAATTTCTAGAACTGGTGCTAAAAAGGCCATATTAGTTAATGGACGAGATGGCTATTCAGATGCTTTAAGTGTAGCATCTATTGCCGCAAAACTAGAGATTCCAGTACTAATATCAAATTCTATTAGTTTAGATCCTGGAGTTAAAAAAGTTATAGATGAATATAAACTTGAAGTTATGGCAGTAGGCGGTTCTAGTGTATTACCTGATACTATTGTAAAATCAGCTAATGGAACAAGAGTTGCTCAAGGAAAGGATAGATTTAAGACAAATATGGCTGTTTTAAATTATTTTAAACCTAATTATTCCTTTGACAAGGTATATGTAGCTTCTGGTGGTAATGATAGTGTTAAAAATTTTGCAGATGCTCTAGTAGCTTCAGCAGCTGCAGCAAAGTCTGGATCACCAGTAGTATTAAGTGGAAATGCAGCAAGTGCTAAGGATTTAGCATCAGCAGAAAAGTTTATTAAAGATAATATTAACGAAGACAGTGTTATCACTTTAGTCGGCGGCGTGGGAGTTCTATCTCAAGATGTAGAAAATAGTTTAAATAAAATAGTAGGAGGAACATCAGAACAAGATCTTGAAATTATAGCAATATATTAAGAAATTGGAGGACAGATTATGAAAACAAAAGGAACAAATGGGGACGGTTCAGTTAAAATAGGAAAAAAGGAAACGGATGCAGTTAATATAAAACTTTCATTAAACGAAAATGAATCAGATAGAATTTCAGATATGCAGAAAGATTATTTAGAAGAGGAAATGAAAGAAGTTATTCCTCAAATTGAAGATGGACAAGTTAATGTATCTGGAGCATATGTATTTGATGAAGGAAATAGATTAGAAGTTAAAATATATATTGTAAATGGACTTTCTACACCAATAAATTTTGATAAGGTTCCATTTTGTATTGTTAATTCCAAAGGGGAACAATTAGCTTACCAGATTTTTGAGCTTAATGAAATGGGAGATATACCTCCTTATTCAGCAAGACCTTGGAAAATATATTTTGATAAGAAGAATGTATTTGTTAATGAAATACTTAAGGACGACTGGAAGATAGTATTTGATAACAAAATCAAAGCAGTTAAATATGTGAATTTAGAATTAGAGCAAATACCAGCGGAAATGGAAGTAAAAGAAGTAAATACTTTCAAACAATTTTTAAATTCATTGCCTAGGTTAGAAGAAGGGCAAGTTAGTATATCTGTGTTTACAATAACTCAATATAAAAATAATAATTTACTTATGACATTAATGGTAAGAAATGCAGCAAATAGAGCGATTAAATTAGAAAAGCTCCCAATGACAATAAAGACTTCTGATGGAAGAATAGTTCTTTCTGGAACCTTTGATTTAAATGATTTTGAAGTAAATTCTCATAAGGCTAGAATATTAAGTCTAGTGTTTGAAAAAGAACTAATTTTAGATGAAGAATTTGATTTATCTACTTGCAGTGTAACCTTTAATAGAGAATAAGAAAATAAGGGACGGTTCATAAAAGTTATAAGGTTCATAAAAATTATAAAATTTGTATATTCTTAAAATCATATTTATATATAAATAAAAATAACTTATTAGTTAGATAAATAGCTAGTAAGTTATTTATTTGTTCGATAAAGTTTTTGTAAACAAGCTATAATAATTAGGTATATTTAAGCAATTATGATGAATTTAGCAGAAAAATTAAAGGCTTGTACATCTTTATTCAAATCAATACTAAAATATAGAATAAAAAATTCTAAGAAATGATTAATTCAATAATAGAGAATTTGCTGCAGCTATGTAGTGGCTAAAGAATATTTATCTAAAAATTTCTCTAGTATATTTTTATACTTAGCATTATTACAAATAAGATTATAAGCTTTATTACACATCTGAGATAAAGAAGATTGAGTATAGTTATTGATTATTTGAGATATTTGGGCAAAGGTAAAATCGCAAAAACATCTCATTATTAGTACACAAAGACATCTATACCCTGAGATTTCCCTATTATATTTTATATTGATAGTTACTTTGTCAATGTTAGTGTTTTCATAGATAAATTCCATAACCTTTTCGGGACATAGAGTCCTTAATAGAGGCGTTTTTCCACTTATATATTCTATAGAGTTATTTATGGATTTATCCGGATCAATATCCAACTTAATGTCTATAAATTCACCAGTTTTAGATATTCTATTTTTGACAAAATTAAGATAGCGATTCCTTGATAATATAGGATTTTTATTAAAATAGTTCAGAATAAAAAAGCAATCTACAAGATTGAGTTGATTTTTATTAGTCCCAATATATGTAGAAAAACTAGAGTACTCATAGTTCTCTACAGAATTTTTATATCCTTTTATATCTTTAGGGTTATTATGAATGTAAGCTGACATCACTGCCACATCTGCGTCTTCTTTTGCGATTTTGCTTTTAAATCTATCTGAAAATACATGACCATGTCGATCATATTTTTTATTATAATATTGAGCATAGCTTTGATTAATAGAATGCATGAATTTGCTTATATCAGCTTCATTTGAATAAATAAGCAAATGGACATGTGTATCCATTAAACAATAAGCGAATATTTTTATATTTTTTTAGTATTTCCAAGAATTTATCTTTGTCATTTTTATTTCTAAATAGGTTAAATTCTTTGATACTTCTCATTGTAATGTGATATATACCATTATGGACTTTGATTCTGGCGGTTCTAGGCAAATGAATCATCCTTTCATAAAACATATTTTTATTAATTCTTTACATATTTTATATATTTAATCAATATTATTTTATTTAGATGGACTAATAGTAAAGTGCATTATGATTTTAGCTAATTTCAGGTAAATTTATCTGCAATTTTTAATGAACCGTCCCTTGCTTATTATTTAATAAAATAAGCTTATGCAAATATGCAAACAAATAAAAATAAAACAAAGAATATATAATTATGTAACTTACAAAATTGATTTTGGAGGTATAATATGAACTTTAATTCTTTATTGACAATTGCTATAGCACTTTCATTAGATGCATTTGGGGTAGCTCTTTGCATAGGATTAAATAGAATGGCTACAATAAAATATAAGACCCTATGTATCTTATCCTTTAGCTTTTTTCAATTTTTATTCTCTTTAGTTGGGGCTTATGCAGGCTTTTTATTTAATACATATATTGTTTCTGTTCCCAAGGTAATAGGGGGAATAGTTATAGCATTAGTTGGCATATTAATGATTAAGGAAGGTTTAGAAAATAAAGAAGAGTGTGCTCTTATAAAGCCAGGAATGTGGATTGTATTAGGAATTTCTGTTAGTATTGATGCTATGGTTATAGGATTTACAGCTTTAAACAATATAGTAAGTAACGTTGTAATAATAGAGGATACTTTATTTATAGGTCTTATAACTCTGGTTATAAGTACATTTGCATTTATTATTGCTAAATACTTAAGAAAAATTAAAGCTGTAGGTAAATATGCAGACTATATAGGTGGTATCATATTATTTATTTTTGGTATAAAGATGATATTCTTTTAAACCTAACCACCTCTCAGTTTTTATGATATAATGAAATTAATATTATTGTAAGGTGATAGTAGTATGAATATGGAAGAATTTTTGAGAGGTCATAGTATAAAAGTAACTAAAGGTAGAATAAGTATAATTGAAATATTGCATGAATGTAATTCTGCAGTTTCTGTAGAGCATATTTATGAACAGTGCAAAGATAGAAATATAATTTTAGATTTATCTACAATATATAGAAATTTAGAATTATTTAATAACAAGGGAATTGTAGATAAATTTGACTTAGGTGATGGAAAATATAACTATATAATAAATCTCAACAAGCATAAGCACATTCTTGAATGTACTATTTGTCATAAAGAAGTTGAAATAGATTGTCCTCTTAGTCAAGTAGAGCAGATTATAAAGAACAAAACGGGTTTTACTATTGCAGAGGATGAGTTAGATCTGAAATTAAAAGGCATTTGTGAGGACTGTGCTATAAAACAAGTCCATAAATAAGTATAGGCTCAAGGAACCTGGTATAGTTTTTTTACTTTCCAGATTCCTTTTGAATTTTTTTCTAAAAACACATCATAATCAATTTTTTTATGTGGAGACTTTTTTTGTAAACCATTAACTCTTACTACTGCCAGTCTTCCATCGGAAAAGGATAATTGAAAATTATTAATATCAAATAACTTATGAGGATTAAATATTCCTGTAGTTAGATATCTCTCTATAACATAGGTTATTTCTCTTGAGTTGTAGTATATAATTCTGTACCTTATAACTAAAGATATTATAATAATGATTGGCAATAATATATATATGGGTTTGGAGATATTTTTTCTTTTCATTTTTACCCCCTGCAATAAATGATAAATTCTAATAAATAATAATAAACTTACGATAATTAAATATATACAAACATAGTATAATATAATTATAGAGCAAAAATGAAAAATAGTAAATATATGTAAGTAACAAAGGAGGGCTATATATGGATTTTTCTTCATTAGTTTTAATGGAAAGAGATAGAAAATCTAATCAATTCGTAAGAGAGCTTGGAAGCTACCAAGTAAATGATGGGGCAGAGTATATTACAAAAATGTACTATGATGGAGAATCAGTACATTTGTTTTTTGATACTAAGAAAGATGTAGAGGATTGGGAATATACAGCTATATTTCATTTATTTAATGAGAATGTGTTTACAGATAAAGATTATAAAATTGAAATTGTGGATGATGAATATAATCCTACGTGGCATATAACTTTCCCATATATTGAAGAGATAAATATTATGGAAGAAAAGTTACAGGAATTATGCACTTTAATTAAAGAAGAAATGGAAAGGACCTTTGGAGAGGTGCAAAATAAGAAAAATGAATATAGATAATATTTATAATAACTAGGATAACTTACATAAAATGCATAGAGTTTTATTAAACTTTTAATTTTTTTATAATATATTTATTAAATTAATAATGAATTTTTTTTAGAAATGTTCATATAAGTATTTAATTTTATTAAACAGTGTGATATTATCATAACTAGATATTTTAACCAATATGTTTGGTAATTATGTAGATAAATTGATATTTAAGGAGAAATTATTATGAGGCTTGAGTTTATAAATAGAGCAAAGGAAAATGATGTACTGGGGAAGAGTATTTTATCTAGTGACGGAAAGATCCTTTTAAAAGCAGGCATAAAACTTACAGATAGATATATAAAAAAGCTTCAGGAAATAGGTGTATTCTATATTTACGTTGAGGATGAAAGATTAGAAGATGTGCAGGTTGAAGATGAGCAGTTAAGTGAACTAAAACAATATACAATGAAAAGCATGTCTCAAATAGTTAGAAATATCCATAGTTGTAATGGAAAAGGACTAAGACAATCCTTGGGAGTAGTTGAAGAATTAGTGGAATACATAATTGACCTTGGAGATGTGAATAAAAGTCTTTATGATATAAAAACTTATGATAATTATACATATATGCACTCTTTGGATACTTGTATAATGACATCTTTTTTAGGGCTTTCTTCTAATTTTAGAGAAAATGAATTAAAGGAATTAGGTGTAGGAGCAGTATTACATGATGTTGGGAAAACTATGATTCCAAGCAAAATTTTAAAAAAAAATGGTAAGTTAACAGAAGAAGAGTTTAATGAGATAAAAATGCATACAGTATATGGTGGAGAGATAATAAGAAAAAACATATCAATGCCATATTCAATAATAGATATTGTTGAGCAGCATCATGAAAGGATAGATGGGAGAGGATATCCATATGGATTACAAGGAAATCATATATCAAAATTTGCTAGGGTAGTTTGTATATGTGATGTGTATGATGCTATAAGCAATGATAGATGTTATAGAAGAAAATTTAGTCCTAATGATGCTTATGAGCTTATACTTGCAGGATCTGGAACAAGCTTTGATGAAAACCTGGTAAAAAGTTTTAAGAATACTTTTGCTATATACCCATTAGGATGTTGCATTAGACTTTCCAATGGTGAAGAAGGGTATGTTATAAAACAAAATGAGGGGTTCCCTGACAGGCCGGTTGTAAGAATACTTTACGATAGCAAGACAAAGGCACCAACACCTTTTTATGAAATCGATTTATTAAAAAATCCAAACCTTGTTATAAATTCTATTGCCTAAACTTATAAATTAGAAGATTGTGTTTGAAATTAAAAAGTTAAAGAAATATTATGGGATCGCTCTTATGTGGCTAAGCCCTTTTTTAATAAAATAGTGAACTGTACTCTGGTTTTATTAATTTAAAGGAGAAAGATATATGGATACCAAGGAGAATATTATAAAGTTTATTATAGAAAATGCTACAAGAGGTTTAGGGTATACTTTGTTAGAACTTAATAATAGTTATAATGGCATAGTTAGTCCTTGGGTAATGATTAGACAAGAGGGGGATGGAAGGTGCAGAGGTGTAATCTTTTGTAATGAAGAATACGAAAATAAAAATGATTATTATATTAAACTTGCTATAAATAATTATAATAATGCACCTAATTTAATTCTTACCAAAATTGTTTTTACAGACAATAAAGAAAAGACAAATATGATTATTGAAAACATAATTCATGAACCGTCCCCAAATAATTTACATATGGGAGAATACATATTTTTAGATGCAGATTTTAATAAAATACTTTATTATACCAGTACCAGTGGAAGCGAAGAATTGGTAAATATAATATCGTATTTTATAAATGAGGTCGCTGGCAAAAAGGAAAGCACTGTTAGGAAAAAAGATATACCTAGTTTAACATATGTAATAATAGGTATTAATGTGTTTATGTATTTAATTACAGCAGTATTATCAGGAAATATAATGGAAAGTAACATAAATGTGCTTATATTTTTAGGAGCTAAAGTAAACCAATTAATAGCTAAGGGAGAATATTATAGACTTATAACTTGTGCTTTTTTACATGGAGGCATTGTACACTTAGGACTTAATATGTATTCCCTCTATGCTTTGGGACCATTAATAGAAAAGGTTTATGGAAAATGGAAGTATGGTTTGATATACTTTATCTCATGTATAACTTCTTCATTATTAAGTTATTTTTTATCAGATAGTATATCTATAGGTGCTTCTGGGGCTATATTTGGTCTTTTAGGAGCATGTTTAGTAATTGCTTTAAAGTTAAAAGATCAGGTAGGGAAAAGTTTTGTTAGTAACATCATATCGGTAATATTTGTTAACCTTTTAATAGGTTTTTCTGTAGCTAATGTGGATAACTTTGGTCATCTTGGTGGATTAATTGGCGGAACAATTATAGGAGCTTTAATATGGGAAAAATAAAAAAATAAAGGGACGGTTCATTAAAAATGGCATCATTTTTAATGAACCGTCCCTTTAAACTCGCTTAAACTTGCCTAAAAATTAAGTCAAATTTAATGAACCGTCCCATTAAATTTCTGCAAATCTTCATAGTGAAGAGTTTCTTTTTCAAGTAATTCTTCTGCTATGGCATTGAGAGTAGTCTCTTCTTTTTTTAGAAGTTCTTTTGTTTCTTCGTATAGGTTGTCAGCTAATTTTTTACATTCTCTTATAATTGCATTTTTGTTTATATTAATATTCATTAATTCCTGCATATTTAAAAGACCTAGTGTTTCTCCCATGCCATATTGAGTTATCATATGGTATGCGATATTTGTGCATTGTTTTAAGTCATTATGGGCACCTGTAGTAACGTAATCTGCACCGAATATTAATTCTTCAGCAGCCCTTCCACCAAGAAGTACCATTATTCTTCTTTTTAAATAGTCTTTGTTTTGATATAGGCTATCTTCTGGTATGCTTAAGGTGTATCCGCCAGCACCTTTAGTGCTTGGAATAATAGTTACCTTAGATACTTTTTCATTAGGAAGAACCTTTAAGGACACCAAAGCATGTCCAACTTCGTGAAAAGCGGTTATTTTTCTATCCGTTTCTTTTATATAGTCTCTATTTTGCTTTTCATAACCAGCAATAACAATAGAGAAGGCCTTGTCCATATGATAGTTCTCTATAAACTCACTTTCTTCTTTGCAGGCAATTATAGCTGCTTCATTTACTAAATTCTCTAATTTAGCACCAGAGAAGTAAGCAGTTTTTTGAGCCCATTCTCTTACACTTATATCTTTGATAGGTTTATTTTTTAGATGAAGAGCAAGAATTTTTTCTCTTGCAGTTAAGTCTGGTAAGGAAATTTCTATATGTCTATCAAATCTTCCAGGCCTTAAAAGAGCATCGTCTAGCATATCCAATCTATTTGTAGCAGCCATAATTATAATACCATCCTTTTCATTAAAGCCTGACATTTCGGTAAGTAAGGCATTTAAGGTTTGATCTCTTTCATCAGAACCACCAGTTTTGGTATTATCTCTCTTTTTACCTATAGCATCTATTTCATCTATAAATATAACTGCTTTTCCATGTCCTTTTGCTTTTTTAAATAGTTGTCTTATTCTGCTAGCACCAACCCCTACATAAACCTGAACGAAGTCAGAGCCTGACATGGCATAGAAAGGAACATTAGCTTCCCCTGCTACAGCCTTAGCCAAAAGAGTTTTTCCTGTTCCAGGTTCTCCATAAAGTATTATTCCTTTAGGCATTCTTGCACCGTAGGAACTATATTTTTCTGGATTCTTTAGAAAGTCAACTATATCCATTACACTTTCTTTTGCCTCCTCATTGCCAGCTACATCATTAAATGTAAAAGGAGCATTTTCAATGGCTGAAGCATCTAAGGAGTCTACGGATAACATGCCCTTAGAAGTTATGTTTGAGGATCTAATAAGAGCAATAATTAAAGAAATAATTGATACCATAAAGGAAGCCATAAGTATCATATATGGAACATCTGAAGGTGCATTTTCTGAAACCTCTACACCCTGTTGTAAAAGAGTTTCTTTAAAGTTGTCTATTCTTGGATTATCTGTTTCATATATTTTTCCGTCGGTTAACTTAATCTTTATTTTAGGAGTATCTGTAAAGTAAACTGTAGATACTTTTTTCTTAGACAGATCATTTAAAAATTCTACATAGCCCTTATCTTTTGTTGCTTTAAAACTATAATTTACGCCGAGTAATAGAACCAAAGAAATTATCGCAGTGATAATAGGAATAATAATTTGCTTCTTCTTTATCTTATTCATTAATTAACCCCCATAAATATAATTTTTAGACATTGAAAAATGAAAATTATAGACAATATTTCTATAGTTCTTACACTTTTCTAAATAATTACCTAATAATAATTATTTTGCACCATAATATTATAATAGTTCTGCATTTTAGTCCAATGAAAATCATAAAATTTGCTATAGTAATTTATGAGAAAACAGGTGATGGGTGTTAATTATATGAATAGTAGTCAAAAATCTTATTGCAGAAATTATTATTTATTGTATACTTTAAATATATGTAGAATGGAGGGAGCGTTATGAAAATATCCGCAGTTAAAGCTGTTTTAACACAGGAAGATATATTAGGCATAATGAAACAATATATAAATGTAGAAGGATTGTCCTTTGAGAGTTTAGTTATTGATGATTTTATAATTTTAGAAGGATCATATAAAAAAGGAATTAATATACCTTTTAAAGTAAAATTAGGTTTGGGAAATATAAAGGATAATATATTAAATATAAAAGTATTTAATGTTAGTGTCGCTAAGATAGGTATTTTAAAGGGAATTAAAAATTTTGCTTTAAAGAAATTCTTAAAAGAATTTGAGGAATACGGTATAAAGATAGATAAGGAAAATATATCTTTAGATCTTAATGGGGTTTCAAGATTTGTACCATTATTTTATTTTAAGTTAAATAAAATAACTTTAAACAAAGGATCTATAGAGGCAGAGATAGAAAATATAGTATATGCACAGGATAAAGAAACTGTGGATATAAATGAAAAGGAGAAACACAAAGAATATAAAGTACCGGAAGATTGCTATACTAAATTTAGGGGAAATGTAGAAGAGAATGTACCAGATAGATATAAGAAACTTGTTGAATATACAATGATTATACCTGATATTGTTGCTTTATTATGGAGAATATTTAAAGATAAGAGAGTAAGTGTTGCTGCTAAAGGAAAGGCCATAGGGGTAATAGGATACCTGGCTGTGCCTTTTGATATAATACCAGATTTTATACCTTTTATAGGCAAAATTGATGATGTGGCAGTAGCGTTTTATGGCTTAAATTCAATAATTGATGATATACCTGAAGAAATAATATTAGAAAATTGGCAGGGAGATAAAAATATTATACTCATTATAGAAGAGGGAATAAAATATATCTCAGGTATGGTAGGCAGTGAAAATGTAGCTAAGCTCATTTCTACAATAAAAGATTTATCTAAAGGAGAAAAGAAAGGGGCTAGTGAAGATAATACATCAAATACCAGTGAAGATAAAAATGATACAAGCAGTGAGGAGAACAAAAACACTGAAAAGGCCGTATAAATAATTGAAAAAGGGATAAGGTTAGTAGAGAAGATAGTAAAGGAGGGTTCATGGCTGATGAAAAAGGTGATTGTATACACCGATGGGGCTTGTAGAGGGAATGGAAAAGAGAATACTGTTGGTGGTTATGGAATAGTGTTTATATATAATGATGCAAAAAAGGAAATAAAAAAAGCCGTTACAAATACTACTAATAATATAATGGAATTAACAGCAGTAATAGAAGCGCTATCTATTCTTAAAGAGCCCTGTGAAGTAGAGCTTTATAGTGACTCCGCCTATGTAGTAAATGCTATAAATAATAAATGGATAAACTCTTGGTTAAAAAATGGTTGGAAAACTTCTTCTAAGGAACCAGTTAAAAATAAAGAGCTTTGGGAAAAGCTGTTGGATATACTAAAGTGCCATAAAGTAAAATTTATAAAAGTTAGAGGACATTCTGATAATGAATATAATAATAGATGTGATAAGCTTGCCAACGAAGCTATGGATGAGCTTTTACAAAATAGAGCATAGCTTCATTTAGGTAAAATATTAAAGCTATGGAGAATACAGTATAGTGTTTAGGCAATTGCCATGGGAAAAATTCCTTGATTAAAAAATGTTAAATTGCATAATCTATTCATAAGAATAAATTATGAGAGGTGAATTTTTATGCGAACAAGGTTTTTATCAGGTATGATTATAGGAGCAGCAGCTACTATGCTATTGGTTCCCGAAATGGATAGAAGCACTCAAAGAAGAATAAAAAGAGTAAATAAACAAATGAGAAATATGGCAGGAGATACTTATGAAAACATGGTAAGGTGGATGAAATAAGGTAAAATACTAAATTTAATTCAAAGAAAAAATATAAAAAGGTAGCAAAGGACAGGTTTGGGTAATCTGTCCTTTTTTGCCATATATTTTAATTTATGCGTAATGTTTATATTAATTTTGAAAATTATAATATACTTAGTAAAAAATATGTTATAATATATTAAGAATTTATAGAATAATTAAATGTAATTAAATTTGATATATATATATTCAGTTTACTGTTTGCAATTAAGAAGTAAAGGAAGAGTGGACTATGGAAATATTGTCTCTAGGGGAAAAGATAAAAAGAAGAAGAAAAGAGTTAAATATGACTTTAAAGGATTTAGCCGGAGAAAGAATTACTCCTGGACAGATAAGCCTTGTTGAATCTGGAAAATCAAATCCAAGTATGGATCTTTTAGAGTATCTAGCAGGGGCATTAAATACATCTGTAGAGTATTTGATGGAATCCGAAGAAAGTCAGGCAGAAAAAATATGTACATATTTTGAAACCATAGCTGAGTCATATATACTGAATAAGGACTTATCTTTGGGAGAACAATATATAGAACAGGCATTATATTATGCTGAAAAATACAATTTAGAATATAGGAAGGCCAGAAATTTATATTTAAGAGGAACAATCTATATGATTAAAGGGGAAATGCCCTTAGCTCAACAATTTTTCTTATCTGCTAATGTAATATTTATCAAGGATAATAAATATGAAGAAACAATAAATACATTTGTTAATCTTGGGAAAATAACTTTAGAGCTTAAAGCTTATCATTCTTCTTCTAGCTATTTTCAACAGGCAGAGAAGGTATATAATGATAATAATATTGGAAATGACTTTTTAATAGGAGAAATATATTATTACATGGCTTATACTAATTTTAAATTGGAGAATTTAGATAAATCCATAGACTATTCCTTCCTTGCAAAAGAGAAATTTAAACAAATTAATAATAAAAAGGAATATGCTAATACTCTTCTTATGATTGCTGATCAGTATAGCAAAAAAGGCGATATAGATAATGCTATAAAGTATTCTAAAAAGACACTAGGTTTGTTTAAGGAAATGGATGATCAGGTATACATAGCTCAAATTGAAAATAATCTAGGTAAGCTTTTCTATGAATTTGAAAATATAGAGGAGTCCTTCATTCACTTAAATAAAGCTAAGGAATTAAGAAAGAATATAAAGGATTCAAAGTTAATAGAAACTCTAGTAAATATATGTGAAAATTATATTAAGCTTAAGAAGGTAGATAAAGCAAAGGATGTTCTTCAAGAAATTATGGATAATATCGAAGATGGAGATCATGATGCATTAGTGCAATATTATCTTTTAAAATATAGGGTTCATATGCTTGAAGGAAATTTAAAAGAGGCTGAAAGCACTTTATTATTAGCATTAAACTTTGTAAGAAACATGGATTATTTAAAGGAATCTGCAGAAATATCCATTATGATAGGTAAGTTTTATATAGATAATGGCAGAGAAAATGAAGCAGCCCAGTATTTAAATAATGGGGTTGAGTTGTTTAAAAAATTAGGCATATTAAAAGAGTCTTAAATGGATAGGTGAAGGATTATGGAAATACTTTCTACTGGGGAGAAAATAAGAAGGGCTAGAATATACAAAGGATATACATTGAAATATATATGTGAGGACAAAATATCCGTTTCTAAAATGAGTTGTATAGAAAATGGTAAGGTGATACCAGAAGATTGGATATTAAAGTTTATAGCAAATAAGCTAGATTTAGATATAGAATATTTGAGAAATGATGTAAGAAGCCAGATTAGGAATAATATAGAGACTCTAAATAAAAGTGATAAAAAGTTAAACTATGAAGAGGATCTAGAATATAATTTATCTTTTTCAGAGGAATATCACTATTATGAAGAGGCCTTCAAAATAATGCATATGATATTTAGCTACAATATAAATAAGGGAAGATTTGAAAAACTGCAAATATTGATTCCTAAATATTATGATATTTGTTTAAAATCTAAATCCTCAGAAAATCAGTTAACATATTATATGGATATAGGATCATATCTATATGATTCTAACGAATATGGTCAGGCTGCAGGATATTATAATACTATAATAACTGAATCGGAAAAGACAGGGAAAAGTGAAGTCCTTGCAAAGGCTGTATTTAATGAATGTGCTTGTTATATTATGATGAATGACTACAAAAAGGCTTATGAAATAGCGAAATACCTTATAGAATTAGTGGATTGTTTTCAAGATAATATAAAGAAGGCAGAATCTTATCATATGATGGCAATATTATCTTTAAGAATGAAAAAGAATGACTTTGAGGATTATGAACAAAAATCTTATAAACTATATGGCGAAAATAAGATCTATAAAGCAAATGCTATATATAATTATGCAGAGGCTATGTTTACCTTAGGCCTTAAAGAACGTGGCGCTGAATATATAATTAAAGCTTTAGAATGCCATCCAAAGGAAAAGGAAGAAAGCCTAGTAAGTTTTATGATTATGTGTATTGACGAATTAATAAAAAATAATATCATAGATGAAGCAGAAAAAATAAGCGACGAAGCTATAAATTATTCCATAGATATAGATAACATAAAATATATAGAAAAAGCATATCATTGTAAAGCTTTAATACTTGGAAAGAAAAATGAACTGCAATCAGAAGAAATGTATATGAATTTATCTCTAGATGCTTTGATGAAATTTGGAAACAAAAAGCAAATATATGAAAGATATTTAGAGATGGGTAATATGTATCATAAAATGAATAACGTTGCAGAATCAATAAAATATTTTAATTCAGCTATTAATTTAGCAAAGAAAATTTAATTTATCATCCTATGCATAAAATGTATAGGATTTTTTTATATATTTTTTAAATGAAATCATTAATACAGCAGACAATATAATGCGCAAAGGAAAACAGCATAAAAAAGAGAATTTAAAAGCATTAACATAATTTATCAATGATTTTCTCTTTAATATATAATTTTACTTCGATAAGTAGAGTCTTATAGACTTTGACTTTCTTTGACCTTTGCATTAATATTTAATATATCAGAAATATATAGGGACGGTTCATTAATTTTAGCAAAAAAGTTATGAATAAAAAGCCAATTATTAATGAACCGTCCCCGGAATTTACCGAAGTTTACTGAATTTAGAAAATTGGAGGTGTTATTAATGGATGTAGAAAAATTAACTTCGAAGGTTCAGCAGTGTATAAATGATGCTCAATTGGTGGCAGTAAGATATAATCATCAGCAAATAGATGTAATTCATCTTTTCTCAGCTTTAATTTCTCAGGATGATGGATTAGTCCCAAATATATTTGGGAAAATGGGAGTTGACATAAGATCATTAAATGAGGAGACAAATAAAGAACTAGATAAAATGCCTAAGGTATTGGGAGAAGGTGCTCAGAGCGGAGGGGTTTATGCTACCAGAAGATTTGAGGAAGTATTTATAAAGGCAGAGAAAATAGCTAAGGATTTTAAAGATTCTTATATAAGTGTAGAACATGTTATGTTGGCTATAATGGATGTAGATAAAAATGGAGTGGTTGGAAATATACTTAAGAAATTTAATATTACAAAAGAGGCATTTTTAAATGTATTAGCTGGAGTTAGAGGAAACCAAAGGGTGGATACTCAAGATCCTGAGGGGACTTATGAGGCTTTAGTTAAGTACGGAAGAAATCTAGTGGAAGATGCAAAAAAGCATAAACTTGATCCTGTCATAGGAAGAGATGAAGAAATAAGAAGAGTGGTAAGGATTCTTTCAAGAAGAACTAAAAATAATCCAGTGCTCATAGGAGAACCTGGTGTAGGTAAAACTGCTATTGTGGAAGGTTTAGCAGAGAGAATAGTAAGAGGAGATGTGCCTGAAGGATTAAAAAATAAAATAATTTTTTCTTTAGATATGGGAGCTTTAATTGCAGGTGCTAAATATAGAGGAGAATTTGAGGAAAGACTTAAAGCGGTTTTAAAAGAAGTTCAAAATAGCGATGGAAGAATAATTCTATTTATAGATGAAATCCACACCATAGTAGGAGCTGGAAAAACAGAAGGAGCTATGGATGCAGGGAATATTATAAAACCAATGTTAGCTAGAGGAGAATTGCACTGCATTGGGGCCACAACCTTTGATGAATACAGACAGTATATAGAAAAGGATAAAGCACTAGAAAGAAGATTCCAGCCTGTAATAGTAGAGGAGCCTACTGTAGAAGATAGTATATCTATACTTAGAGGTCTTAAAGAAAGATTTGAAATATATCATGGAATAAAAATACATGACTCAGCTATAGTAGCTGCAGTAAAGTTGTCTCAAAGGTATATAACAGATAGATATTTGCCTGATAAGGCCATAGATCTTATTGATGAGGCAGGAGCTATGATAAGATCAGAAATGGATAGTCTTCCTACAGAAATGGATATAATAAAGAGAAAGGTATTTCAGCTGGAAATTGAAAAAGAAGCTCTATCTAAAGAAAAAGATACTCAATCTCAGGAAAGGTTAGAGGCCTTAGAAAAGGAATTAAGCAATCTAAAAGAAAAAGATAAAGAAATGACAGCTAAATATGGAAAGGAAAAGGAACAAATAGTAGGAGTAAGGAATTTAAAGGAAAAATTAGATGAAGTAAGGGGACAATTAGAAAAGTCAGAAAGAGAATATGATTTAAATAAGGTAGCAGAATTAAAGTATGGTGTTATTCCAAATATAGAAAGTGAAATAAAAGAAAAAGAAGCTTTAATAAATGATAATCATGAAGGCAATATGCTAAAAGAAGAAGTCACAGAAAATGAAATATCAGAAATTGTATCAAAATGGACTGAAATACCTATAACAAGGCTTGTGGAAGGAGAAAAAGAAAAGCTATTAAGACTTGATGATGAACTATCTGAGAGGGTAATAGGACAAGAGGAGGCAGTGAAAGCTGTATCTAATGCTGTTATTAGGGCAAGGGCAGGGATGAAAGATCCTAAAAGGCCAATTGGTTCATTCATATTCCTAGGCCCAACTGGAGTAGGTAAAACAGAATTAGCAAAGACTTTAGCAAGAACCCTTTTTGATAGTGAAGAAAATATTATAAGAATTGATATGTCAGAGTATATGGAAAAGTATTCTGTATCAAGACTTATAGGAGCTCCTCCAGGATATGTAGGCTACGAAGAAGGAGGTCAATTAACAGAAGCAGTTAGAAGAAAGCCATATTCAGTAATACTCTTTGATGAAATAGAAAAGGCTCATGAGGATGTATTTAATGTATTCCTTCAAATTTTAGATGATGGAAGACTTACAGATAACAAAGGTAAAACAATAGACTTTAAAAACTGTATAATCATAATGACGTCTAATATAGGAAGCAGTTATCTTCTAGAGAATAGCAGCACCACTGGGATAGATGAAAATATTAGAAATAGGGTAATGAACGATCTGAAAAGTAGATTTAAACCTGAATTTTTAAATAGATTAGATGATATTATAATGTTTAAACCTCTTACCAATAAAGAAATAACAAAGATAATAGATATATTCTTAAAAGATATAAACAATAGATTAAAAGATAGAAATATTTCCTTAGTAGTAACAGAAGAAGCCAAAGAGCTTATGGCAAAAGAAGGTTATGATCCTGTATATGGTGCAAGACCTTTAAAGAGATACATTGAAAATACCTTAGAAACAGATATAGCTAAGAAGATAATAAAAGGAGATATTTATGAAGGATGCACTGTAGGTGTAGATGTTAAAGGAGACAATATAACTATAGAAAGAATAAATAAGTAGAATAAATAAGTAGGGACGGTTCATGAATAATTGGAAAAATAGTGGCTAAAGTTCATGAAATTACCTACAGATACTAAGAATTAATGAAGAGATAAAGGTTAATCTATATAGTGTAAGGATTATATTTTAAATTATAAAAGAAGGTGCTTTTTATGAAAAAGTTGTCTTTACACAAAATAGTAATTAAAGTTCTTTATCTCTTTTTTTGTATTTTTATTTTTTCTACTCCTTTTATGAATATTAATGCAATGAGTGAAAATACATTTAGTGAAGGCAATGAATTAAATGAAAATTACTTAAAAAATGTGTCCGTAGATGATATGGCTGTTAATGGGATTAATAGATCTAAGGTAGCATTCTTAACCTTTGATGATGGTCCCTCACCAAATAACACTAGAAAAATACTAAATATACTTAAAGAAAATAATGTAAAAGCAACTTTCTTTGTAGTAGGTGCTAACGCTGAGGCTAACCCTGAAATATTAAAGGAAATGAAGAATAGCGGTATGTGTATTTTACCTCATTGTTATTCTCATAGTTATACAAGTATTTACAATACTGCAGATAGTTATTTTAATGATTTAAATAAATGTATAGATGTTATAAAAAGAATAACAGGAAATACACCACCTCCATATACTAGGATGCCAGGTGGTTCAGATAACTCAGTTCCTAAGCCTGAAAATTTAAGAACCATAAGGAATAAATTGAATGCTAAAGGAATAGATTATGTAGATTGGAATGTTAGTTCTGGAGATGCAGAAGCAGAGACTGTACCAACTAGCAGCATAAAAGGCAACATATTTAATCAATGCAGAGACAAGAATTTTGCAGTGGTACTTATGCATGATGGTTATTACAAGGTAACTACAGTAGAAGCACTGCCTTATACTATAAAATATTTAAAAGACAATGGTTTTCAGTTTAGAACCTTTTCAGATGTAAGTGCTTGGGAGAGGGGAACTATGCTTAGAATAGGCGTAATGAATAGAAGATAGAGTATTGTTGCTTTATGAGAATTTTTTTAGCAAGTAAAAAGGACTGTCTAAAGTATAGCCATGCTTCAGGACAATCCTTTTCCATGTTCCTATTATATGCCTAGTTAGTTTTAAAATAATTACTTCTAAGCATCTTATCAGATATATTAAGACCATTAATAGCTGTTCTTTTTTCTTTTTCATTTTTGGATTTTCCTATATATACTCCATTACTTAAAACAACAAAGCTTTTATCTGTCTTAAGAAGATTTCTACCCATGGCAGTATTTATATATTTATTTTCATCTACTCCCATAAGATAAGATATGGTTGGCATAATATCTATATGGCCGCCTATAGTATTTATTTCTTTACCCTTTATGTCTTTTGAGTAAACAATAAGAGGAACACGTAAATTATTTTCATACCACCAATTTTCTCTAGGAGTAATATTATCTAATTTATCTTTATAATATTTATGAATACCACAATGATCTCCATATATGACTAGTACGGAATTATTAAGCACACCTTTTTTGTCTAATTTGTCCATAAAACTGCCTAACTGCTTGTCCGTATAATGCATACTTTGGAAGTAATCTCCTACTACAGTTTTATCTATATTATCTGTAAGCTTCATTTCCCTATATTGCTTTGGAATATCAAAGGGCATATGGCTAGTTAATGTTACAAAGAAAGAATAAAAGGGCTGAGGCTGATTGATTATTTTATCTCCAAGCTGTCTTAAATAACTTCCATCACTTAAGCCCAGACCTATGGTTTCATCTACGTTAAAACCGGTAACATCTGTACATTTATCGAAGCCCATAGAAGTTAAAGCTGGCATCCAATTCCAATATCCTCCTCCATCTGGATGAAAAGCAGAGGTGTAGTACCCAAGCCCCTTCATGAGATTAGGGAGAGAATTATACTGGTTGTCCGGAAAACGGAAGAAGGTAGAACCATTTTTTACAGGATAGGTAGAAGTATTAGTCATTAAATCTGAATCAGAACTATTACCACCAGCTACCTGCTCATATATTTGTGAGAAGTATAAACTATTTTTTAATAATTTATTTAGGTTAGGAGTTATTTCCTGACCTTGGATTTTCTGCCCAATCAAGAAGTTTTCAAGAGATTCTACTTGGATAATTATTAAATTCTTTCCTTTAAGGGATGCTTTATACTCATTATCTGGTAGAATTTCTTTTTTATCCTCATACCATTTTTTTATTTCTCCTACATCATTTTTAGTAAGCTGAAGCCTTTTTGAATTTTTAAAATATAAATAGTTGTCATAAATGTGGTATCCTAAAGGAGACATATTAGAAACATTATATAGAGGTGACCAATAAACAAAGAAATATCGTTTATTAGCTCCAGCTTCTATAACATCATATCTATAATGATAATAAAAGGCTGTCCCGCTACCTAGTAAAAGGAGAACAAAAAAAAGTATTATTCTTCTTTTAACACTGCTATAAATTTTTCTATTTATGAAAAATATAAAAGCTAAAATTATTAAATCTAAGAAGAATACAATATCCGAAGCTTTCATCATAGATAAAATTGTACCACCTAGGTTTTCTAAGTTTGCCTTTTGAGATAAATTGTAAGGCGACATAAGTCCTTGAAAGCCTCTATAGTATATTATGTCAAAGAACATAAACAAAGATATAATTAAATCAATACACCAAAAGGCAATATACTGAGCTCTTCCTTTGAAAATGTATCCAAGGGATACAAAAGCTACTATTATACTTGTGTAAAGAATAAAACTCATTAAATACATGGGAATCTTAGCAATTGCAATATAGTTACCTGAAGAAGAGGCAATATATCCTACAAAAGCTAAGGACTTTAAATAGAGAGAAAGCACAATTAATATAAATAGCCAGTGATTCTTACACAAGCTAATAATCATTTTTTTAAAGTAATTTAATGATGGATAATTGTTAACATTTCTTTTAATTAATTGCATTGAAAAAATCCCTTTCTAATCCTCTTATTTAAAAAGTTTTTAGTTGTTATTTCTGTTTATAATAAATTTTTTAGCCTTTAGTTCTAAAGAATCGTCAAGTGGAGCTAGAATTATTTCTTTTCCATATTTCTTCTCCAAGGCAGTTTTTATAAGCCTATCTGCTAATTCAGGATTTTTTGATAGCAGGGAACCATGAAAATATGTTCCGTAGGTGTTTTTATAGACACAACCTTCATAGCCGTCTTTACCATTATTGCCATAGCCTTGTATGATTTTCCCTAAGGGTTTTAAATTCCCAATATAGGTTCTGCCGGAATGATTTTCAAAACCTACATAGGTTTCATCAAACTCTTCATTTTTGATTACAGTATTTCCTATAAATCTTGTATTTCCTGCTTCAGTGTATAAATCCAATATACCTAATCCTTCCAGCTTTTCACCTTCTGGTGTAGTGTAATATTTTCCTAGAAGTTGATATCCTCCGCATATAGCAAGAAAAACTTTGCCATCTTCAATATATTCCTTTATAGCTTCTTTTTTATTTCCAATTAAATCATTTGAAACTATGGATTGTTCATAATCTTGACCGCCGCCGAAAAACACAATGTCATAGTTTTCACCTTTAAAATCCTCATTCAAAGAAAGGTTTATTATATTTACATGTATATCTCTTTTTTCACATCTATATTTTAATATTAATACATTGCCCATATCACCATATACATTTAATAAATCTGGATATAAGTGACATATATTAAGCTCCATTGTTTTCACCGCCTTTACCATAGTTTTTCAATATAATTTTTAGAATGTAGGTATTTTCTGAAATCAATCATAGCAGTATAGGTAGCAAGAACATATATCACACCACTTTTACAGCTTTTAATTTCTTCTAAAAGAGTATCGTAATTTTCGCATAAAGAAAAATTCTCATAGGATAGACCTGCTACTTTAAGTCTAACTGCCATATCATAAAGTCTAATACCTGCTACCATTATTTTATCTATATCCATTAAAGCTAGTTTTTCAAATTTAACGTCCCATAACCAGGATACATCTCTTCCATCTGCATAGTTGTCATTTAATAACACAGCAATATTTATATTTCTTTTATCTAAAGTTATAGTATTTATAGCTTGGTCATAGCCTGCTGGATTTTTC